>OIWT01000462.1_pt1 | contig 56633 bp, 38 predicted proteins | sample 1587701 | NCBI WGS metagenome assembly OIWT01 (sample SAMEA3888904, study PRJEB22519) | human gut metagenome | biome: human gut; feature: human-associated habitat; material: faeces | place: Denmark | collected 2009
AATACCATAGGTAAAAAATGCGTCGGATTTTAAACGGATTTTGAACACCCTACCTGTAAGGGCAACAGCCTTATAAATTGCCTTGAGTTTTTAAAGCTTTTGCCCTTACAGGGCGACAGGTTTGCGTTCATGATTACCCAGGGCGCTGCCCTGGGCTAAGAGCTTCTGCCCCTTCAGGGCGTGCTGCTTCTGGGAGCTTTTGAGTCGCCTGTACTTGAACCACATGCGAAACTTGAACTGTTCATAATTGGATTATGCAAATACCCTTCACCCTTCATCTATCCTTCGGAATCCCCTGTGTTTATCGGGGGGCAGAGGGAGAAGGGTGCAAATCAACCCTTCATCACCCTTCAACTTTTTGCCATTTTCAGATTTCGGTTAACCACTGATAGAGTCGTGCTCATGCTTCTATTAAGCCTAGCCAGAGTCGTCTATTATGACCAATCCGAGCCTTCTATTATGCCCAGTCCAGGTCTTCTATTAAGCCCCAGTTTAGGCTTCTATGATGCTTGCTATGGTTTCTATGGTTCCGCGCATTAATCTATACTTTCGCTTTCAGCAGTTTCATCTCCTCTGCAGTCAGCCCCGTCACATCCATGACTGTCGCTTCATCCATTCCCTTTGCCAGCATCTTCTTTGCAATCTCAAGACTTCGCTGGTTCATACCTTCTGCTCTTCCTTCTACTCTTCCTTCGGCTCTTCCTTCTGCTCTTCCTTCTTCCATACCCTCTTCTTTACCTTTCTGGTATCTGTCATCCAAAAGGGTTCTTTCAACGCTTACGGAATCCCAGAATTTGTCGTAGGCACGGAGCTCGGCATCAGTAAAGCCGGAAATCTCCAACTCCTCTACGGCTTTTCCAATCTCCGGGTCATTAAGCAGGTCGGCAGGAATCTCCTTCGTGTTGGCATTGATTTCCGTGAGGAAACGGAGCCACAAGACCATCATACGCTTGTCGGCAATGGAATGAGGAGTGAACTTAGGGAGTTCTATGAAGGTGAAATGCAAGCCTTTAATTACCTTATTGCTGTCCTTGTCGTGCACGATACGATAGTTGTGGATGAAATCCGGGGTGTCATGCGCGAAGATATCATTCACAAGATTCAGGGAATATACGGGTTGCAGTTCGCTGTATTTTCCTCCCTTTTTAGCCTGACTCACATAGAGCTTGGATGCATTGAAAAGTACTCGCTGCTGGAATGCGTCAGACCATTCCATTTGCATCTCCACGCAGAACTTTCTGCCTTTAGAATCTTTGCAGAGTACATCCACGATGGTGTTCTTGCCCCCTTCGAGCTGGGGCACAAGTTCTGTTGGCAGATACTCTATCTCGTGTATCTGCTCCTCGTCGCTGAGTGGCAACAGGGCGTTCAGAAGGCTGATCAGTCTTGCAGGATGATTGCCGAATATCTTCTTGAACGTAAGGTCTGCCTTAGGGTCTAAGTACTTCATAACTATCAGTTTTAAAATCTATAACGCAAAGTTACGACTTTATCTTCATATCTGCAAGAAATTTTTGAAAATTATGAAGGGTGATGAAGAGTGGAATTGTGCCATTCAGCCCCTGAAACCCCGATAAACACTGGGGATTCCGAGGGATAGATGAAGGGTGAAGGGTATTTGCGTAATTCATTTTAAAAAAAACGGATACAGACAAAATGCCTACTTGTGGCACAATAGTGCCCCTTCGAAGGGCACAAAAGTGTCCTTTGAATAGAATCCGTCGCTCCCACGTTGCTCAGTTACGCTCCTACGTTTCCCGTTTTCGCTCCCACGATTTTCTGTTTCGCTCCCACAAACGTCAGATGCGCTCAGAGAAAGCTACTCTGCTGGCTGGCAGAGATGCGCTTCGACAGGCATGACAGGTTGTAGTTGTAGCGACGAAGCTGGCTTTGGTATTGCCCATGTGCCAACGCTTATCGAGAACATCGTGCGCCACCACCTAAGCCTCTATGATGAGGACTTCGAGGGATGGCGTAAATTGTGAGAATTAAGGTCTGCGACCTTGGGCGTGTATAGCTGCCTACATTTATCGTTTATATTCTTTTGAAGAAGCCTTCGTATTCATCGTCCAAGATTTTCCAAAAGCCATTTTTACGACTACCTTCTCTTACAATTAGGTTTTGGTCGGAAAGTTGCTTAAGGTATCGTTGCACTTGTCGCAAAGAAATCCCCATGTTCTCTGACATTTGCGCAGCACTGATTTGGGGCATCTGCGAAATCAGCTTATAAATTTTCCGTTGTGCTTTAGCAAATTCTTTTGTAGCATTTGCTTTTTCTTTTACGACATCTTTTACGACATCTTTTACGACATCTTTTACGACATCATCCGTCTCTTTTACGACATAAAGGTTGTCTTTTACGACATCCTCCCCATAATTGAGGTTCCATAGAGTAACATGAAATTCTGTTGCATTGGAACTAAACTTTGGTGCGTGATAATTTTTCAAGTTTTCAAAACGCTTATACTCACCAATTATCTTTTTCATGCCACTACCTCTACGCTCCATCAGTTTCAAGCGATGGAAGAAATCAGCCAATAAAGGATTGCGACGTTTCGATGGCACAGTTAGTGGGTTTAGTTGCTGTATTAATCGGCCATCGAACATACCACCAGGAGAATACACTTCCATGCGATTGTCATACATATCTATGTGTATCTCACTGCCAAGTTCCATGTAATCTCTATGAATGATGGCATTACATATCACTTCGGTTACGGCACGCTCAGGATAATCTGGCAGTTCTTCTCGATACTCAGCTTCTTTCCACCATCTTCTGTGAGAGTTGTTTCTTACAAAAGCAACGGCATCTTGCAATTGACTGATGACACTACCCTCAAGTTCAGCATCGTCCAAAGCCTCGCCCAAACCACTTGTCATGTCAAGTCCATTCCAACGTGTACAGAAGATACGAGAATGACGTATTGGAGAATCATCAGCCAACAAAGCACCTGCGTTGGTTAATTTTCCATCATTATCTATGATGCCCCATGAAACGAAGTCACTATCATCAAACGATTGATTCAAGCGTTTGAAATGTACCGACTTGAGTTTGGAGAAAGACATATCCTCAAACTTGTATGGTGATGGGATAACATCAAACGAACGACCAGCACCTCTCATAACAAGGTTCTTCAATTGAAGTCTGTCAGCTACCACTGACTCGTTACCGACTCTCACAAATGCCAATCGTTGTTTGTCACCTATATAATAATATGGTGTCTCTTGTCCTTTATAGACATGAAGCAGCACAAGCTTCTTACCGCCCACCTCCTTAAATTCGAGGTTGACATCAGGTGTCGGATCAAGCTTGGTCTTTATCTCCTCACTTATTCTCTCCGCATCACTTTCTGCATCAGCAAGTCCTACCACTTGGTTATCGTCACTGATACCAAACACCAATGTTCCGCCCTCACCATTGGCAAAGGCAGAAACACTTTTTAGCCAACTCTTTGGTCGTTTGACTTCGAGTTGTTGCTTCTTATCGTAGGCTGTTGCTTCGCCTATTAAAGTCTTAATATCTTTGTTCATTGATTTCTCTATATCTAAAAATAAATCTATTTCTTTTTAGCATAAACTCTTTCTACTGACCAAGTATTTGATTTCTTGTCGTATTCTATCATATCTCGATAAACGGGAAGTAGAAGTAAGGCAGAGTCTATTTGTGGTGCGTGAATAGTATACACATCATTTTCTTTCGTAAAATGAATAGGATAATTTCTTACGTGTGCACGCAATAAGGACGTTGAAGGGCTTAGTTGCGGATTTGAGGAATAACTAAAATGTTTTACTTTGTTACCGACATCGTTACTTGTTCTGTATAAAGCAACTCCGTCGTTAGCTCTATCGTTGACTTTGTCGTTATTTCTGTCACTAACCAACCCCAAAGTAACTCTTTGCATTTTTGAGGGATTATTTCAAGAAATAGATGGGAGCATGCTGGGCACCTTCCTTCACCATGATACCCTTCTCGCAGAAATGAGTGAGCCACTTCTGTGCCATGTAAGGTGTCAAGCCAAATAGGATGCGCATGATGCGAGTGGTGATATAGCGATTCTCCTGGAGGTACTCCTTGATTTTTGTCAGCATCTTTTCCTCGGAGTATTTTGTAGATTGGTTGGAATAGCGGGAGCGGACGAAATGGACGTTGCGCTGTACTTCCTTCACCAGCTTTTCCTCTGGACGGAAGTTGATGCCGGTGATGCGTACTTCCTTGCCCGTAATCTTCTTGGCAGGATTCTCCTCTGGCATCTCTAAGCTAGCCGACATGGAGAAGTAGCCTATCTCTGGGATATAAAAACGGCACCCCATGGAGAATTCTTCCACAAAAATGTCATGAAGCTCTGCCAACACCGCAGCCACATCTCCCTTGGTGAGTGAGCTGCGGTTCTGGATTTTCTCTTGCAATTGCTTCTCGGTCATGGGCTCATGTTGTACGATGCGAACGTATTGGCGCTTCTCTCCTGTGCCTTGGGCATTGTTGAGAGTGTAAATGTCGTATTTTAGTTCCATATTTATAGTTGTTTGATAGTTCGTTGTTTTCTATATTCTTTGTCTTTTATGAAAGATGATGCAAATATATATAATAAAGTGATAACTAGCATCTTTTGATGTAAAATATTAGGTTTATTTATACATTGGTATATGTCATGTGATTATACGACATTTGTCATCCGACCGTACGATAAGTGTTGTATAAACGCATGACAAATGTCACGCAATTGCAAGAAAGGCTTCCTTGCATCGTTATGGTTGCTTTCTTGCATCATATAAGTTGCAACATCGTAACCATCCATCTCACCATAGCTAATTCGCAAGGCGATGTATGTGATGATACCTTATTTATCTGATTTTAATGGTAACTACTCATGCCCTGGGGGTGCTGAGTAATTACTATTTGCCCAACGTTTTCAATAGTTGATGGTTGGCATCGGCAAGTTGTGGGTCGAAGAGGCTCTTTATATAAATCATGGTGGTGGAGGTGCTGGTGTGTCCCAAGGCCTTGGAGATAAGTCGCACGTCAAGGTCGTGCTGATAGGCAATGCTCGCCCAAGTGTGTCTCACCACATAGGAGGAAAGGGGCTGGCTGGCAGAAATGCGCTTCGACAGGCACGACAGGTTGTAGTTGTAGCGGCGAAGCTGGTTTTGGTATTGCCCATGTGCCAATACTGCATCGGGAGAATTGATGATAGGAAAAACATACGGAGTATTGCTGTAAGCCTCATACTTTCTGATGATCTCGTTCATACACGGTTCTATCGCCACCACTATCTCCTGTCCTGTTTTGTGGCGGGCATAGTGAAATCTTCCGTCTCTGATTTGTTCCTTTCGCAGATAGGCAATATCTACGAAAGGCATTCCCATGGCATAAAAACTGAAAAGGAATATGTCGCGGGCAAAAGCAAGCGATGGCTTGTCTTCGAGATTGAGGTGGCTCAGCCGCAGGATGTCCTCTTCTTGTGCACTGCGCTTGCGAGTATGTTCCTTCCCAGTGAACACCCTGCGGAAAGGTTGCGTGTCGGCAGTCATCTGCAAGGCTACACCTCTATTATATAAGGTACGCAAGGAACGCATGTAACACGAAATGGTGTTCATGCACAATCCCCGGTCTATGAGCCATCGCTGATAACGTGCCATTTCTTGCGGCAATATGTCAGCCATTGTCCAGTCGTCTCTTTGCCAGAAAAGGGTCAGCGAGTTGGCTGCGGTGCGATAGTTGGCTGCGGTCTTGTAGCACTTTCGTGCCTCGGCGCTCTCTACCTCCTTACTGATGAAGTCCAAAGCAGGCTGTGCTTTGGAATTAGTTTTGTTCTCTGCACGATGCTTTCTACCTGGCAGGTGAAAGCCAAATTCTAACTTAAAATATACCATACTATAAAATCTTTTAGGGTTTATCTTGTGTCACTCAACTTTTACCGCTTCAGAAGTTGGCGGAGTTAAAGAAAGTGATCGTTTCCTCCGGTCGTTTGGGAAGTTAAGGGACAACAGCCTTGGAAGGAATGATTAATGGTTAATGTTGTGTCCACAAAAGCTGTTGTCTTAACTCCTTAACTCCCTTAACTCCCTTAACTTCCCGATTAGCACATAGTTTTTTCCACCTCGGGGCACGAGGTGGAGACAAAGATATGAGAAAAGAATAAACTTTATACATTCATTTTTAAAAAAAGAGAGAGATTTATGGAAAAAAGACTCATGACGTTTATCGCCTGCCTGTTCCTTAGCATAGGAATGGCTTTGGCACAAACTCAAGTTTCCGGAACGGTCACCTCTTCCGAAGATGGCTCGCCAGTTATCGGCGCCAGCATCAAGGTGGTAGGCACCAATACCGGTACTGTTACCAACATCGATGGTAACTTCTCACTGAACGTATCAGCCAACGCGAAGTTGGAGGTATCGTACATCGGCATGGTCACCAAGACCGTCAAGGCCGCAAAGAACATGAAGATTGTATTGGATCCAGACAACCAATCTTTGGATGAGGTTATGGTTGTTGCCTATGGTACAGCCAAGAAGAGCGCCTTCACAGGTTCGGCTGCTGTAGTAGGTTCTGAGGAACTTTCCAAGAAGGTTACCACTAACGTAGCTGATGCTTTGGTTGGTTCTGTATCTGGTTTGCAGATGCGCGGTAGCTCAGGCCAGCCAGGTGCAGGTCAGGGTAGCATCAACATTCGTGGTATCGCTTCTATGTATGCTGCTACAGACCCATTGGTAATTGTCGATGGTGCTCCTTATTCAGCAAGTCTTTCTAATATCCCTACAGATGATATCGAGTCGGTTACTGTATTGAAGGATGCAGCTTCTGCTGCTCTTTATGGTGCACGTGGTGCTGCTGGTGTTATCATTGTAACAACCAAGAAGGGTGCCAATAATTCAGAAGGCAAGATTAATGTCGACATGAAGTGGGGTTCCAACTCTCGTGCCGTTCCTGAGTATGATGTTATCACAGATCCAGGTCAATATTACGAGGCTGTGTACTCAGAATATTACAACAAATATTACTATGCTGATGGCTTGAGTGCCAACGCAGCCAATGTAAAGGCAAACTCCGCTATGTTGAATAAGTTGGCATACAATGTGTACAGCTATCCTGACACAGAGCAGCTCATTGGTTTGGACGGCAAGTTGAATCCTAATGCAACTTTAGGCCGCACTATCACTGGTGCCGGCGGTAAGTCATATTATGTAACACCTGACGACTGGACAGATGCTGTGTTCCAGAACTCTTTGCGTCAGGAATATAACGTAAACGCAAGTGGCGGTTCTGACCGTTCTTCTTATTATGCCAGCTTAGGTTACTTGAATGATGAGGGTATCATCAAGAACTCAAGTTACGAGCGAATCACTGCTCGATTGAAGGCCGACTATCAGATCAAGAAGTGGTTGAAGTTGGGTGCCAACATTGGCTTTGTACACTCTACACAGACTGCCAATGCCAACTTAGCTACCAGCTTGAGCTTCACATCCAGTATGGCTCCTATTTATCCATTGTATCTCCGTCAAATTGACGAAAATGGCAACGTATATATCCCAACCGACGAGAGAGGCTTGCCTTTGTACGACTTGGGCTCTTCTACATTAGGTATCAACCGTCCATTCAACAACAACTACAACCCTATTGCTTCCAACAACTATGACAAGAGTGAGAACAAGGGTAATCAGTTGAATGGTACATTCACCGCAGATATTCAGATTACAGACTTCTTGAAGGCCAACTTGACCAGCACCATTATCTGGGGACATACCAATGCGACAGGCTATGCCAATCCATTCTTCGGTTCTAAGGCGGGTGTGAACGGTTCGCTTTCTAAGTCTTCTACAGAAAGCTGGCGTCAGAACCACGTACAGACTCTTACCTATTTCGACAACTTTGGCAAGCATGGTGTTACCGTGATGCTTGGTCACGAATACTACAAGATTAACAGCACCTATCTTGATGCCTTGGCTGAGGGCGGCTTCTCGCCAAGCATCTTGCAGATTAGCGCCTTTGCCAACAAGAAGGATGCAAGTGGCTATGAGTCAGCTTACAATGTAGAGGGTTTCTTCGGCAATGCTCAGTACAACTACGACAACAAGTATTTCGGCTCTTTCTCTTATCGTCGTGATGCTTCTTCACGCTTTGCCAAGGAGAACCGTTGGGGTAGCTTCTGGTCAGTAGGCGCAGCTTGGCTGATCAACAAGGAGGCATGGTTTAAAGCTCCTTGGGTAGACGAGTTGAAGTTGAAGGCTTCTATCGGTCAGCAGGGTAACGATAACATCGGCAACTGGGCTTACACCGACCTCTATACCTTGTCTCAGGTTTCAGATACAGAGATGTCTGCATCTTTCGCACGCTTGGGTAACAAGAATATCACTTGGGAAACTACCACCAACTTCAACATTGGTACTGAGTTCAGTTTCTTCAAGGGTCGACTGAGTGGTAGCTTCGACTTCTATACCAAGAAGACTACCGACTTGCTCTTCTGGCTGCGTGTGCCAGAGTCACAGGGTACTCGTGGCTACTACAGCAATGTGGGTGACCTTCGCAACACGGGTGTTGAGTTGACCTTGACAGGTCACATTTTCCGCACCAAGGATTTCGACTGGTCAGTTACAGCCAACTTGGCACACAACAAGACCGAAATATTGAAGCTTGACTCTACTTCAAAGAACCAGTTTGGTGGTTTCTCACAGGCAAGTGACATGAGCTACACCATGTATTGGTACAAGGAGGGTGGACCTCTCTACAATGGTTTCCTGCCTAAGTATGCTGGTGTCAACGAAAAGGGTGAGGCGCTCTATTGGGTAGACGAGGATATCTCAGACAGTGAAAGAACAGGTCGCCCTGGACAGAAGTTGTCTTACACTACAACTGACGCCAACAAGGCCAGCAACTATGAGACAGGTTCTTTGTTGCCAAAGGTATCTGGCGGTCTTAGCACCACTGTTTCTTATAAGGGATTTGATGCTACATTCAGCTTCGACTACCAGATTGGAGGCAAGGTGTACGATATGAAGTATGCTGGTTTGATGAATCCTCTGACAGCCAACTCTACAGGTGGTGTGGCTATTCATAAGGACTATATCAAGTCATGGAGTCCTAACAATACCAGCAGCAACATTCCTCGCTGGCAGTATGGTGATGACAACAGTCAGGCATCTGACCGTTTCTTGACCAACGCAAGTTACTTCAACTTCCAGTCATTCACTGTAGGTTACACCTTCCCAAAGAACTTGATACCATACTTCTCTAAGATTCGCATTTATTGCTCTGGCGAGAACCTTGGTTTCATCTCAGCTCGCAAGGGCTTGGATCCACGCTACTCGTATGATGGTGTAACTGGCACAAGTTACTCACCTACACGTAATATTTCTGGTGGTATTCAATTGACGTTCTAAAAAAATTAAAAGACGAAACAATGATGAAAATAAATAAAACAGCATTTGTTGCTCTTGCTTTGGCAGCAACTTCGTTCACCAGTTGTATCGAAGAAGTTGACCCACAGAGCAGCACCGTAACCATAGACCAGGCTGCTTCGGCACCCAACTCGTTCAACAAGTTCGTATCGGCTATTACAGCCGACATGAATGGTCGCCCAATGATGAACAGTGAATCCAAATTGAGTGATAACAACTACGATTTTGGCTATCCTTCACAGATGATTCAGCGTGACCTTATGGGTCAGGATATCGCTTATCCAGCCACAGTTGCACCTGGATTTTTCACTGTATGGTACAATTATTTCGATGTGTTGACACCACAATATTTGATGTGTCAAATTCCATGGTCTGTATATTATGCGTGGATCAAAAACTGTAATACTGTCATCAAGATAGGTGCAGGCAACCCAACAGAAGAGCAGAAAAGTGGCGTGGGTATCGCATACGCCATGCGCGCCTTCTTCTATGAGGATATGGCACAGATGTATGCCAACGAGACTTATACCAAGAATCCAGAGGCAGAGACCGTGCCTATCGTTTCTGATGACGAGAGCATCGACATGAACCACAACCCTCGTGCTACCAACGAGAAGATGTGGAACTTCATCATCTCCGACCTCGACAAGGCAGAGGAATATCTTGCTGGCTATGAGCGTCCGGACAAGACTACTCCTGATGTTTCAGTCGTTTATGGTCTGAAGGCACGTGCCTACCTCGTAATGGGCAAATGGGACAAGGCAGAAGAATACGCCAAGAAGGCACAAGCAGGATATTCTGTGATGTCTTCTGCAGAATATACCGATCGTGAGACTGGTTTCAATACTCCTAACGAGGCATGGATGTTCTGTGTGACTTACAAGGACACTGACCCATGTATCAAACTCAACGATGCTGATACTTCTTGGGGTTCTCAGATGTCGCTTGAGATCAACCCAGACAAGGATGTCTCTGCCTGTGGCTATGCTGCCAACTATGGTGATGCCAAGTTGATAGACCGTCACCTCTATGAGACCATTCCAGCTACCGACTGTCGCAAGAAGTGCTTTGTAGACTTCTCTACCAACGACATGGAAGGTACGGAACTCGTGAACAAGTTGAAGGAATATTCTGACTATCCTACATGGCTTGAGTATTCTGCCGAAATAGCCAAATGGCCAGGAACAGGTGGCCTAAGTTTGAAGTTCCGTACTGCCAATGGCGTGGAAGGACACAACAATACAACCAAGGGCTTCCTCCAGTCTGTTCCATTGATGCGTGTTGAGGAAATGAAACTTATCGAGGCAGAGGCTGCAGGTATGCAGGACGAGGCTCGTGGCAAGCAGTTGCTTGAGGCTTTTGCGAAGGCACGTGATCCACAATTCGTATATGGCAAGCACGTCAACGATAAGTATGGCAACAGCAGCAACTCCGGCTTCCAGAACGAGATTTGGTGGCAGCGTCGTGTAGAGCTTTGGGGCGAGGGCTTCGCTACTCTCGACATCAAGCGCTTTGGCAAGAGTGTGATTCGCAGCTATGCCGGAACAAACCACTGCGAGGAATCCCGTTGGAACACAACTGGTGTGCCACAGTGGATGACCTTGATGATTGTAGAGAGTGAGGGTGCATACAATGCCGACTGTACTCAGAACCCGATGGTAACAACTCCTACAAGCGACTCACCAGAGTATGCATGGTAAAACTATAGTTTAACAGATAAAAGAAAAGAATATGAAAAAATATATTTATGGACTGTTCTTTGCCCTCGTTTCGGTAGCTATGTTTACCGCCTGCTCTGAGGATGAAGGATCCGACATCGGTTCTGACAGTCAAGCTAAAGCAACTCTTTATCAGTACACAGCCACAGAGCCTAATGATGCTGATATTGATACGCAGATTCGTATCGCTACCAACAGCGCTACACAGAGTGCTTATCTGCTGGTAGAGAAAACTGCTGATTATGAAAGCCGCCTTACTCAACTGGGTGAGGAAGGCTATAAGGACTATGTAGTCGAGAATGGTGAAAAGATTGAAGGTGCAGAAGGTGCTGCCAATATAGACAAGACCATCAAGAGCCTTAGTGGTGACAACACTATAGCCGTGGTAGCTGTAGGTGGGGGAAAGTCCTTGGCTACAGTACAGTTTACTGCCAACAGTTGGACTACCGTTGCCGAAGGTACTTACAATTTCAATGGTGCCGGTGCTCAGTTGTTTGGCGCTTCCAAACCAGCCACCTTGCAGGTAAATGATGCCAATCCGAAACTCTTCCGCTTCAAGAACTTCTGGGGAACAGGTAAGCACATGACCTTTAATCTTACAGACAAAAAGGGAACAGACCAAAATGGACTTACCATCACCCAGCTTGTAGTTCCTGAGCAGGCTACTCCATATACTTATCCTGACTACGGAACAATCTATTATGCAGATGGTCTCACTCGCAAGTCGGTAAACTCACCCAGCTTCATGTACGATGATTATTACTGCATGATTTTGATGCAGTGGTATGTAAGTGCTAGTAACTTGGGTCAGATTACGGACTACGATACATTCGAACCCAACGAGTAAACAAAAAGTTATTATATTCTATAGAGAATGGCGAAGCCACAAGTGCTTCGCCATTCTTGTTTAGAGTCAGTTTTAACCCAAATAAATTTATATAATATGAGAAAGACTCTTACACTTTTTATTGCTTCTCTGCTCGCTGTGCCAAACTTCGCTAACGACCGAAGCGAACAGGAAATGCAGACAATAGCACTGCAAGCACTCTGCTCCTCAAATCTTCAGGCAGGTGGAGCCAAGAAGGCAGCAGCCAATATTGCCGTTGAGAAATATCAGTCATTAGATATGGTCAATGTCTATGGAATCAAGGGCAAAGGGGTGGTGTTCATCAGTAAAGACGACGACATAGAGCCTGTGCTTGGAATTTCTGATGAAGACTTTGATGTAAATAATATGCCTTGTGGCATGAAGTGGTGGCTGAATACTGCCAACAAATCACTTGAAAGGATGAAAGCCAAAGGTATTACTTATAGTGCTAACCCAATGGCAGCAAGTGGACGCCCCACCTATTTTATCAAGACCTACTGGAATCAAGACACACCCTTCAACAATCTTTGTCCTAAGATCAATAACAGCGCAGCCCCTACGGGTTGTATAGCTACAGCTATGGCGCAGATTATGAAGTACTATCAATATCCTGCTACAAGTAAGGGTACAGGCATATATTCCGTAACTACGTATAAAGATAAAAATGACAAAGAGGGCACCACTAAGTGGTATAAGCGAGAACTGGGACATACTTATCAATGGACAGCTATGCTGTCAAGCTATGGAATAGTGTCCAAAGACGAGGATGATGCCGTAGCCACACTGATGGCTGATGCCGGTGCTGCCAGTCAAATGAATTATCAGGCTAATAGCAGTGGTACTATAGAATGGTATGCAGCCAAGGGATTTGCCGAGAACTTCAGATATGATTCTTTGGCTATCAGCTGTCTGCAGCGCGACTTCTATACCGATGCGGAATGGATGGAGATGGTACGCAAAGAAATGGAAGCTAAACAGCCTGTTCTCTACTGCGGTAGCGATGAGATAGAAGGAGGTCATGCCTTCTTGCTCGATGGCATACAGAAAGATGGGAAAGTACATGTCAACTGGGGATGGGGAAAGTCTGGAGACGGATGGTTTGATATTGATGTTCTGAGGCCTAATATCACTGGGTTTACCGGAGAGGGTTTCAACATAGGTCAGAGTATGGTTTTAGGCTTCAAGAGACAGGAGACTCCAAGCGCTGACGAAGAAAACATTTCGCAATGGGTAACTGACGGATATAGTTTCTATATCAGCAATAACGAGTTGCACGTCAAACTGACTAACGCCTATAATTACAGTCATCGCGTGTTCGAGGGAAGATTAGACATCGTGCTACAGGGCATGGGTGACAACAGTAGCAAGCTCTATACTGATCCTATTTTCGAGACGGATACAGAAACACCTTATGTAGATATGTTGAGTGGTTTTAATTACGGTGACAAAGATCATCCTGAAGTTGATTTCAATCTGAGTCAGGAGCCTGAGTTAAAGAATATTTCTGCAGGAACTTATAAACTGTTTGTTGGTTCTAAGTCGACCAAAGAAAAAGCCTATCAATGCTTGCGTAGCGTAGGTGGCACCATCATGTACACACTTACCGTTGCTTCCGATGGCACGATGACATTATCACAAGATGGCACTTCTGCTATCTCTGCCGTTACTGTTAAGCAGAACATCTCTGCTCCTTACACCTATATATATAATATGCAAGGTCAGGAGGTGTATAAGTCGAAGACACAGGACTTCTGTCTCGATGATGTTCCTGCTCACGGCGTATTGATTGTGAAGCAAGGCGACACGACAAGAAAGGTTGTGAAGTAAAACACTCTTCTATCATTCATCATTCATTAAAGACATTGCCCACCTTTGGTTACTTACCGTACCAAGGGTGGGCATTTCTTTTGATCTTCCTCACTCTCAAATATTTTCCAATAATTCCTTGCATCTTTCAGAAGAAGCGATAATCTCCAATCATAGAGATATAACTTTTTTAGATATGGCTTTACCAATCCATAATTTTACGTATATCAAAGCTTACAGAGCCAAATCTATCAAACTGAGACAACCAAGCTGGTACCTCCTTATTCATCCATCCCATAACATTCTTCATTTCATCGTGTATCATCTCAACTTCATCGAGATTCCAACAAATTGCTTCATTATGATCTATCCTATTGCGCAAGCGACGGAATTTGTTTAAGAAGCTAGCAACAATTTTTCTTTGCCGATTAGCTTTCTTCATAAAGGGGAAAGCTCTCCTTAAATCTTTCCAAAGGATACGTTCGTAGTTTCTATTAAAAAGGGATGTCCAGAAGCCCCAGGTCAATTCTGCTGTAATCTTTGCTGTGGTAATATCTTCTCCTCGTGCAGCAATTTGTTTCTTAGCTGTGCTTATATATTTATTCAGCTCCATTAAGCCTGGAGTTGTAGAGAATACGACATACCAATCTTCTCTTTTGGCAAATGCCACAAGTTCCCGAACTACGGAATTACGGAGTTCAACCTCAAAGACAGAAAGACATGGGTACATAGCTTCGGAAAGCATTATGTTACATTGATAATGCTTAATTGCCTTTACTTCATCCCCAGGATAGAGCAAGAAATATTTCTTCATTCTATCTGTCGAGAAAACTTTTTCGAAAAAATCTTTGGTATATTCCATTTTAATTCTTACCTTTGCAGTGCAGTCCCGGTAAGGCCCTCTCCCAGATTATTCGATGCTGGTGATGACCCCGGGTTTTTTGTTTTTGCAAAAGTACATAATTCTTTTGATTGTAACAACAAAAAGTCTATTTTCTTTGCTTTTTCTCGTTATCTTCTTCACTCTCAAACATTTTCCAGAAAATGCTTGCATCTTTCAGAAGAAAAATATATCTTTGCATAAGATTAGCTGCGCTCGGCAATTTGAAAGCAAGATTTCATTGCGCTCACTGGCATAATCTTTGCATAAGATTAGCTGCGCTCGGTAATCTGAAAGCAAGCTTTCATTGCGCTCACTGGCATAATCTATAAAGAAGAAAAGTAGAATCATTAAAATAAGGAGGTTAAGTATGGACAACAAGAATATTTCATCAGAAGCATTTCTCTCCAATGATGGAGATATGACTTCTTTTAGATATGGCAATAGTAATATCCGATTTCGTACTCCAAAACGCCTCAAACGATTCACAGAGGTTAAGGAATGGGATAATGGATATATTGTTGTCATGGCTGATTATGAGGGCATTGGTGAAACAGAAGAGTATATTGACCTTTTGCCCATATTGAAGAATCTATATATAAATCCTACGACATTTCTCAAACCAATCAAGTCAGTTAAAATAGATTATCATGAAGGAAGAAGAAATTAAAGCCGTAGCTGAAAAAGCAATAATGATTGTTTGCGGATATGCATTTTCGCAAAGTGAAGAAGGCTTTATACGTGTAGTATATCTACACCCGCCATATCATGCTCTTGTGATGACAAGAGAGGGTGATGTAATAGAAACCAATATGGATGATATTGAAATCAGCATTGTTCAAAAGTATTGGAAACGAAACAAGAATTTAATGGAACAAACTTATGCCTAAATATTACGATTTTATGAATACCTATAATGCCCACCCATGGTTACTTACCGTACCAAGGGTGGGCATTGTTGTTTTTTTCATCTTTACTTTTCCCTAAGGAATATCGCTGAACAAATCATCGGATGACGATTTTACGTACTTCGCCATTGGCGTAACGTACGATGCAGACTCCAGGGCGTGGACCATTGAGGCGAGAACCATTGAGAGAGTAATAAGCCACGATGCCATTCTCTTCGCCCGCCACGATGTCATGAATGCCAGAGTTGATGGTTGGGTCTACCACCTTCACCTCGTCGAGGAAGAAACGCTTCTTGTCGGCCTTGAAGGTAACCTTTACGGTGCCTGTAGCAGTGATAGTGACACCAAACTGGTTCCAGGAGCCTTTCGGTATTCTAACGGAAGTCTTCGACAACGTGCCATTGTTGACAGAAAGCGTCAGGGAGGTGGCATCATTAGTGCCGTCCCACCCTCCTGCCTTGAATGACAGATAAGCAGAGCCATTGACGGAAAAGGCAGGAGTCGTGATAACACCAGCCGTACTGCTGTTGCCCAATCGTACACATTCGTATCCTGAATAGATTTTGCCTGTACTGGTCCATCCTTGGTTGTCGTACTCTGCTGCAATAGTAGAACTCCCGGCAATATTGCCATTCCACTTATCATCATTGCCACCCGTTCCACCACACTTATCAAAAGACTCGTAGAGCAAGACTGAGCCAGATGGTGTGACAGGAGTATCGGGATCGGTCTCTCCCCCACCGCCACTACTGCGGTCTGCCTTGCTGAAGGTGAGCGAGGCTGTTCCGTCGGATGCCACACTGATATCCTTGATATCTACATGCATATACTTGGTGCCATCGCTATTCTTATTATATAAGGTGGCAGCTGGATTGGACTCGGCAGTAAGACTGTTGTTGGTGTTATAGGGATAAAGGTCGGAAGTTGCGCCATAATCTGACGTAGAACGTCCCGCACGGAAGATGGTAAAACGCTGATGGTCGTTATAATAAACATTTTTATGTTCATCATAGTAATTCCCCTTTGTATTGGGCATATTATTCCACCAAATATAGGCATCATAGTCCACATGGGTGATCATCACTCCTTCTGAAGGAAGATAAGCATCCCAGCCTGTATTTTGTCGGTTCTCGATGATGTAATATTCATCCTCGTGTGCCTTGTTTTTCAGAACATAGGCACCGCCACCCTCGCTGATGGCTTTCAGCCCTGTGACGTTGAGGTCTTCCTCTATATGGGTAACGTCTTGATATGTCAACCAGCCACACTTATGCTTCTCGTAAGCCGAATATCCTGCAGGACATCTGCCGTCACCATTATAATTGCCCGCGGACATCAGATCGTAATCGCCCATTCCGAACCATCCAGAATAACCAGTATCATACAAGTCAGGGAATCCCATGCAATGGGAGAACTCATGACAGAAAGTACCAATACCATCGAGTTTGCCACGACCATTCAGCTCTGCACTGCAGGCATAGGTGTCTACCTTAACACCATTGAAGGAAAGAGACTTGCCATAATCGGATGCTGAAAGAGCGTACTCGTGTGACCATACCGTAGATTCAGCACCGCCATCAGCCTCTCCCTTTCCTGCATAAAGCACAAATACCAGATCTACTTCGCCATCGCCATCCCAATCGTATTTGGAGAAATCAACGCCTTGAGTGGCTGCCCACTGACAAGCCTCAGCTACCATCTCACCAGCACGAAGGTCAACTCCGTCTTCGCCAATAGAAGCATCATTTCCTCCATAATAGGAACATGGGTTCTTCAGTGGGCAGATTCCTACGACATCAAAATCGAGTTCGAACTGTCCTGCACTCTGCGCCTTGAAGTAATCTTTCACACTGCCTTTGAATCCATTGTCGGTATAGTTCTCAGCATTGGCTATCTTGTTGTACAAAGCACGGTCGTGACCACTCTGAAACTTGGAGTCGGTAAACTGAGCCAAGATGATCAGTCCCTTCTTCATGCCTTGGAAAATATTAGTAGCATTTGCCTTTCGCCTCACTGCGCGACGGTTGTTGGCCTTGGCTCTCCGTGCCACAGCCTTGCGACGAGAATTCGAGAATTGGCTATCAGAATAAACCTGATAAGTTGCTGAAGCAGCATCATAGAGATAACGTGTTCCGTCCGCACTCTGGTAATAGTGCATGAACTCATCGCCAACCAGCTGTACCTTGACCTGTGTGCCATCAGTAAGCGAAATGGTGCGCCAGACTCCTGGCTTGGCGGGTACTGCCATTGCCGACAAGACAACAAAGAGCACAACCCATAGTGTAAACAATCTTTTCATCGTAAGTCTTTTCGTTGTGTTTTAGTAATTGAATGTTATAGAACTTCAGCAAGTTCAGAAGTTATAGAATTTGTGTAACCATCCGTTAAGCGACGCAAATTTACACATTTTATTTTCACCCCACAAGCTTTTCTGCATAATTCTTGAAAAAAACTATCGACTTTTCGCTAATGAGGAAGTAATCTTTCCCCCAAAAGACACTACATAGAAATGTGGGATAGAAAGAGAAAAGAAAAAAGTCCCGCATCATAAACATGACACGGGACTTTTGGGTGGATTATCCTATCCTACAGAGAACCACAAAGGCTCTCTGATGGATAGAAGAAAGAATTTACTTGAGTGCGAACTTAATGGCAGAAACCTTACCATCGATGTCGGCTACGAGGTGATAAACACCAGCTATAGAGCCAGACAGGTTAAGGCTAACCTTATCGCCTGCATGTACAGGAGCGGCTATCTGCTGAGCCATCAGCTGACCGGCATTGCTGTAAACACGGAGCACGGCCTTGTCGGCATTGACATGGAGAGTAACCTCACCATTCTCGTTGACCGTTACATCACCCTTGTTGCTGCCATCGGCCTCAACACCGTCGATGCCTGTGGTCTCTGATACGGTCAGAGAGATAACACCAGTAGAAGAAGCACCATTGGCATCGGTAGCCACTACGTTGATGTTGGTCTTACCTGCTGCCTTGCCAGCCACGATGAATCCATCTTCCGACTTGAAGACAGTAGCTACAGATGCATCCTCAACAGAAGCTGTGTAGGTCATCTTGTCGCCATCCACATCCTTGAAGAGTTCAGCGAAGTTGTACTGACCAGAGGTCTCGCCAACCTTCATAGCCAACTCTGTGGCACCTACGTACTCAGGAGCACGGTTGGTATGTTCTACATTGTAGTTGACAACAGCTGAGCTTACATTGCCAGACTCGTCCTTGGCATTAACGGTGAAGGTATGCTTGCCAGCAGTACCATAATCAGGAGCAAGAACGACACGGAGCTTCAAGCTTTTGCCTTTCTCAACAGTATAAGTACCATTGCTTTCGGAGATACCATCTTGAGTGCCGTCCTCATTCTCATAGCTCTCAACAGCAGCGATGCCGTCTGCATCTTCCAAACTTACAGTGAAAGGCTCGCCCTCAGCATCAGCAACAGTTACTTCAACAGCAGCCTTGCTTGCCTCAGGAACAGTAGTCTCACCTTCAGGAGCGGTGATGACAGGAGCAGCATTCTTGTCGAGATAGATGTGATAGTTGTAGAGCTTGTTCATAGGATCATTGCTCTTCACTACGAGAGTAGCCTTGTTGTTCTTAGAGAAGTAAGCGCTCTTGGCATTCACCTCGAACTGTACAGGAAGCAACTCGCCAGGAGCAATCTCACCTTCCTTATTCTCGTTGAGCAACTTGATCCATGGCTCACCCTTCTCCTTCTCGATACAAGTCATGAAGTAACCGAAGGCACCATAGCTGTAAGCATTGTCGTAGAGTGTCTCAATGTCAACCCAGCCACCCAATGACTTCAAGTGTGCCATGTAGCGATTGGTCTCCATATCTCCATCCTTGGTAGCCATCATGGCTGATGACTTGTAGCCGGCAGGATACTTCAATACGACATAGAAGGTATCAGCAGGATTGATGTAGATAGGGTTGTCAAACTCCAACATACGTGCAGCACCCTGGTAGCTGCCATCATCACGAGGTTCTTCCTTGACAATATGAATCTTGCCATGACCGATAGTCTTCTCGGTAGCAGTAACATCATTGCCCAGAATAACAGAAGCCTCGATGTCAACATTCTCCAAGTCACCTACAGTACCGACGAAATAGAGATGGGTAAGATTGAAACCTTCAGCAGGAGCCTCATAACGAGTGGCTGCATAGAAGTTCTCATCCAGAGCAGTGGCACCCGTACCCATCAGGGCAGCCTGAGCGTTTTCTACAGGGTTGAGTACTGGATAATAGAGCGCATTACCCTCATAGCCCTTAGGCAAGTCGTAGATGAACTTCTGATCGTCCTTCACCTTCTTCAAGCCAAGAGCCTTCACCATGCCCTTCTTGCCGGAAATCTTCTCTACACAGGTAGCAACGAAGTTCTTGGCGGCATCCTCAGAAGGATAAGAGATGACGTTATAGGCAGGAGCAGGATCGTTGCCGTCCTCATACTCATTGCCTGCATCGCGACCAGATGGATCGAGACTCAATGAGTAAGTAAGCTTATAGGCTCCATCGTTCATCAGATTGACGGTAGAAGTGCCCTTATAGTCAGAAGCCACATTTTCAATATGCAACTCCTCTTGGTCGAATGACAAGACAGGAGCCTCTGTGATATTCAGCTTGATAGTAGAGGTGTGTGTCTCCTCATTCAAGCCCTCTACTGTAAATACGAGAGGGAAATCCTTCTTATGTACCTCATAAACATTATAAGGTGCGATTCTGAACTTCACGGTGTCGGTACCTACTACGATAGGAGCCATCATGCCGCTCTTGTATGGAATCCATGCCTTGGCTGTAGCATCGTCAGAGAGAGCCAATGGACCTGGGTCGATACCACCGTCGTCACCGCCATTGTTGCTTTGTGCAGCATAGACCTCAAGTTCACCTTCTGGAGCAGAAGGCTCCTCAACATCAGGGTCATCAGGCTCCGAGCCAGTAAACATCTCAGAAGCCACGTCTGTGATAGTGAATGCCTTGGTTCCCTTGTTGACTACATAGAATTCATAGTATGAAGGATCCATTGCGTTCTCATCTACAGGCTGCTCAACATTGATTACCTCTGGGAACTCTGCCTGAGCCTCACCAGTGATATTCAGCGTAACAGGAATCTTGACGCTTGGCTGAGAAGGATCGTTGGTTGTAACATTCAACTCATAGTCGTAAGTATCAGCCAACTGGTTAGCCTTCAACTCAACCGGCATTTCAACCTGTTCACCTGGAGCCACTACATAGTTCTTATAAGGAGTAAACTCAACGGTATTGCCGTCGGTGATATACATATCGGAAGGAGTAATACCGCGGGTACCGGTATGATCCATGATACCACAGAGTCCGAATACGCCCAACTGGAATCCATCAGGATCTACATTGTACTGGAACTTGAAGGAACCGTCCTTGCGGAGAATCACCTCGAAGTTCATACCCTGCATCATCGTGTTGCCATAGTTCTTATAGCTTACAATGACCTCATCATCCTTAGCCTTGTAATATACACCATCAGAAGATGGAGTGTTCATAGAGTGGTTACCCCAGAATGGGCAGATGATATTGGTATAGAAGGTTTCTGTTGTTGGCAGACTTGCTGGTGGCTCAGGGAACTGCTTGTAATCCTCTACCGGTGCATCGAAAGATACGAAACCAGTATTGTAGATATACATGCTCTTGTACTTCTGACCATAGAATGGGAACTCGAATGGAAGTTCCACCTTCTTGAAGTCTGTCTTATCAATATAGTATGCATAAGGCATGTGCTCAGTATAGTCGTTGGTGATGTCTACCCACTTGTAAGGAACATCAAAGCCATCGAGCTTAGACTTGAACACATAGTCTACAGTAGACTTATCAGTAGCCTCCAGGTCGGAAGCTGTATACCAAGAAGCAGGCTCAGCAGAGAACGTAAGGTTCTCATCGCCCTCGTTGGTTACCTGGATTGTCTTTTCTACGTTGGTACCATAAGGAGTTTCAACCTCCAGGCTCTCTGGACTACTCTTCCAGGTAGGATTACCGATCACCTCAGCCTTCAATGGGATTTCCTTGGTTGTACCATCCTTATAGGTGATAACGAGCACATCTTCTACAGTACCCTTCTCGGCAGTAGGCAATGTTACTACGATATCCTTGCCCTGACCTGCAGGAACAGAGAATGCCGCATTCATTTCTTCAGCAAGAGTAAACTTGCCGTTCTTGACAGATACGCCAGCTACCTGGAGAGCATCCTTACCATTGTTGCTCAACAAGATGGTGCGCTGCTGGGCAGAAGTACGGAATACCTTACCGAAATCTACGCTGGTAGAATCGAGAGCAGCCTCAGCCTTCAGGTTGTCGCCAACGATGTTGGCTGTCAACTTGACAGAAGCACTTGGGTTGATAGGGTCGTTGGTGATAACGGTGAGATAGTTGGTCAGAGGTCCTGCCACCAATTCATCGTTGGCTGCCAATGTTACCTTGATTTCCTTGCTTTCACCATTGCCTACATAGCCTTCAGTGCTTGACAGGCTCTTGATCATAGACTTGGCAGGAGCCACAATCTTGATGGCGCTGCCAGTCTGGATATCATAATAAGGAGCATCCAGACCACCATTGCTCTCCTGTACCTTGTTGGCATCAACAAATATACAAGGATCGGAAGCAGCAATATCGCTGACACCTACGAAGTTGTGACCACCAGAGCCGAATACGCCTGCTGGATTATAATCATCGTAGTAAACCTCAACACTTCCGTCAGGACAAAGAGCCATGTGGAAGCTGATGGTTGTGGTCTCGCCGGCACCATTGGTTGCAGGAGTTACCACATCCTTGAACTTGATATAGAGTTTACCGTTCTTATGACCATAGGTAATCTTGCTGTTGGCACCCATGTCCATCCAGCCAGAGTTGGTATAAGCCGAAATATAGCCCAATCCCTGTACACAATCGCCGGTAGGAACCATACAAGAGATACGGCCATCCGCCTGCTGCATGGAGACACCACCATAAGAAGATACGTAAATCTGCTCGTAGTCCTTGCCATAGAATGGGAACTTGAAGCCCACCTTGATAGGACTCGACTGCCAGTTGTCGTTGGTAAACTGAGAGGTGATGTCCTTCTCGTCAGCCAACTCTGGAGCTGGCTCATACTCGAATGATTCATCGCCGGCAACATTAGAGATGGTAGTATAACCAAACTTATGTACCTTGGCAGTAGAACCTACTATCTTCTCGGAAGAGAACTTAGGGAAGACATACTGCAAAGGATAGTTACCCGTGTTCTTGATAGTGATGGTAGCAGTCTTATCCTCACCGCCTACCTTCAGGTCGCCTGCATCGCAAGCATCAGAAGTTACACTCAGCTGGGCAGGAACTGAAGCGACACCGCGAACCAGGAATGAATACTGCTGACCATTCTTATCGGTCAGGGTGATGGTACTGCTGAAGTTGCCCTCCTTGGTAGGAGCGAACGTCACTGGCACCGTACCGGTAGAGCGGGCTGCAATATTATTGGCACCCTTTGACACATTGAACTGATCGGATGAAGACTTCACTTCCTTCCGTGAAGCCTGGAGTATACCACCATATTTACCACCGAATACACCATAACCGCTATTAGTCAACTCTACATCGATGGTCTTGGTCTGACCCACCAGCAAGTCACCGAAGTCAACCAGCTGCTGGCTGTGCAGTTCAGGCTTATAGCCCTTTACGGTCATAGACAAAGCAACCTGCTGCTTGGAATCAACAGCCTCATTGCTCTTGACATGGATATTGAAGTTGTAAGTACCATTCACCAGCTTCTGACCATCATTCTTCAGAGTAACCTTCTGGCTTTCGTTAGGACGAACCTCACCGCTGATAGGCTCAGGGTTGAGTACCTGACTCCAGTCTGGGTTCTTGCTGATGGCCTGTACTGCCCATGTGAGCTGATTAGCTACTGCCTCGAAGCTGGTGCCCTTGAGAACCTCACTCAGCTGAGTCCAGGTTGTCCCGTTGTCAGAGCTATAGAAACTGTACTGGGCAACATCGGTTCTGGTAGTCTTGCCTGTACCCAATGGGTTCTTGGCGCCTGCAGGGAACTTAGCCACTACCCAGAAACTTGAACCAGGAGCAAAGTGAATCTGCTCTTTCAGGGTAATAGGATAATTGTATGCCCAGAAGCTATAATTAACCTTCTGAATCAAACTTGCAGTAGAGATAGAACGTGAACCGTCGTAGATCTCAATCACAGGATTCTGTCCGTTCTGTCCCTGAATACGAAGATCGGTCAGGTTGAAACCATTAGGATAAGTTGCCTTATCTACATAGAAATACTGAGCCAAAGCATTTGGCAGCTTGGTATCAGTTTCACCGATATAGCTGTACAACTGGTTGGAATAAGTCAAAGTGTCTGGCCAGTCCTTAGCCTGATAGTTGGAAGTAGCCACAGCGTTGCGCTTCACAAGTGTTGGGCTGACAGTACCGCTGAAAGGAAGAACCTGACCAGGGTTTGGATTCTTGATACGACCGCTGGTAGACATAGTAGCTCGGGTCGTAGCAGTAGTAAGCTGATACTTCAACACGCCCTCACCGGCATTCTTTACATTGAAAGAAGCCTCGGCTGTGGAAGCCTTGGTGGCATCTACTGTCATAGAAAGGTTCTTATGGTCTACCTGAACCTTAGGACCTGCATTGGTGGTAGCCTCCTTGATGGGAGAAACGGCAGAAGCCTTACCCCAACGGTTGTAAGCCACAATGGCGAAGTAGTACTTGGTAGAAGCCTTCAAGCCTTCTACCTCGTAAGACATCTTGTCGCCTGAATACTTGAACTTGGTATCTACAGTAGCAGAACTCAACTTGTTCAAGTCATCTGTAGCAGAGAAAGCCTCTGTGCTATAATAAATCACATGATGGTCGATGCTCTTCTCTTCGGTCTCAGGAATCGTCCATTCGATGAGAGCATTGTCGTGAGATGCAGTAACCGTGAAGTCGGCAACAGCCTCAGGCACGCTACCCTCCTTGCCCTGCAAAGCCTTGTAAGCATCGATATAACCAGAGCCCATCAAGCCCTTGTACTCAGGATTCTGAGTATACAGGTCGTTTACCGAAGTGGTAAGCAAGGTGCGGAGAGTCTCATTAGAGAACTGCTTGTTACCATACTTGGAAAGAATCAAGGCTGCAATACCAGATACATGAGGACATGCCATAGAGGTTCCCTCGTTGTAACCATAGGTACTGTTAGGCAAGGTACTCAATACGCCATACTGCTGACCATTGTCTTCCAAACCACCAGGGGCTGTCACATCAACCCACTTGCCACGGTTGGAATAATAAGCCACGCTTCCGTCAGGAGCCATGGAACCAACAGCCACAACCTTGTCAAGACAACCAGGATAATAATTGCCTTCCTCGCCATTGTTACCGGCAGCAAAGATACAGAGACCTCCGTTCATCTTTTCGCCACCACCATTCTTGGTGAAGTAATCAACAGCTTCGGTAACCGACTTATCCTCATCATCAGCAACACCGGCACCCCAGGAACACTGGGCAATGCTGGCACCGCGATCGGCTGCATAAACCATGGCAGCACCGAAATCAGCTACTGCAGAACTGCTGGCACGGCTGTCGAATACCTGGCAGACCATCATCTTGACACCGCCCTTACCGTCACTACCACCGGCAACACCGCAGACACCGATACCATTATTATTGGTGGCACCTACGGTACCTGCTACGTGAGTACCATGAGAGTGAGCGTTGATATCGCTTGAATTGATAACGAAGTTATAGCCGTAGATATCATCTACATAGCCATCACCATCATCATCAACACCAGGCTTACCGTTCAACTCGGCTGTGTTAATCCACACATTGTCCTTCAGGTCTGGGTGATCTACCTGGAAACCACCATCAATGATGGCAACCAAAACATCCTTAGAACCGGTAACACCAGTTTCCCAAGCCTTGAACACATTGGCATCGGCACCCACCTTGGTACCTGCGATATGACCATCGTTGTTGTAATGCCACTGGTCATTGAGCAATGGATCGTTGAAAGGCATGGTAGAAGCAGCCTTGGCTGCCTTAGCCACCGCTGCTGGCGAAACCTCAAGGAAACGCTCACCGCCTATGGGTTTGTAAACCGGTATGCGCTGGGCATAAGCCACGCCCTCAGTAGAACGGAGCAAGTTGCGGGCTTGTGCCAGTTTCATACCTGATGCCTCGTAGTGGACATCGTACCAAAGATCCAGTCCTGCTGCCTTGTGCTTAGCCTCATCCTTACCGGCATAAGGGAAAACACGGGTCATAGAGACTGCCTTTACTTTCTGACTGACCCTGTCGAGCGGGGTCACGCCAGTCTGAACATACTTCTTGCTCGTACCTTTCACCGACAGCGGAAGCTTGGCAGCCACCAAACGGTCGGCTATCTCGCGCTGGAGTTTGACACGAACGACACCCTCTACGTAATTACCATCCGCAGAGGTTGCTGTAGAAGAAGATACAGACTGCGCCTGAATATGCACACTACTGCCTAAACACAGCATTGCACATACTAACAAAAGTAATCTTCTTGTCATCTTGAAAATGTTGTAAAAAATAAATATAAAACAAATAATAGTATATTATAATGCTATCCGTAAATAAGTGCCGAAACAATCTGATAAGTGTTGATACGCCCTCATGAATGTCTGTACGACACTAACTTTTTCTCTCGGGTGCAAAAGTAAATAAATTAATTGATATACGCAAGCATTTCTGACAGTTTTGTATAAAAAGATAGTAAAAACACATCACTTTGCTCCTTTTCACCACGACAACTTACAGTCACCCCATTTTTAAGCACTTTTATTTACGAAATGTAATTTCCATTTTGTAAAGTTAAGGAGATAAGCAGTCAACAATGAATATGACTAAAATTAAGTAAGTCAACGCAAATGACAAATAAGCAACAACCGAGTCTACTCATATTAAAAATAATGCCAAGAGTGGTCAATTAAAATCGTTAAATCACAAAAATCTTACTCTTATACTATATAAAAGTTTTGTTGAAGCTGCAAAAATCTCCGTTCCGTGATTCGGAACGCACATTCCGTGATTCGGAACCGCCATTCCGTGATTTGGAACGGCCGCTCCGTATCACGGAACGGAGATTTATCCACAAGAGAAAAAACAAATTCATAACGAACGAAAAACAATGATTAAAGTAACTGAACATAGCTTTAGGGTTGCAGAGCAGTTACAATGGAAGTTAAACTCGTTAAAGGAAGTTAGAGAAAAACCCTCGCAGTATGCTCAACACGGTAAAAAGTCGTATCTTTACCAAAGATATTTCGGAAGAAGAAAGAAAATAACACGCAAAAGAAAAACAAAGCAGAAAAAAGAAAAGAGAGAAATATTATGAAGAAAACATTCGCATTATTATGCTTTCTGTGTACATTCATCATGAATGCCACGGCACAGACATGGGTAGGAACCTGGGCTACAGCTCCACAGGCTGCCGAAAAGAGCAAAGTGTTATACAGCAATACGCCCCACTCCATCAGGCAAGTGGTAAAGGTATCATTGGGAGGCGAGGTGATACGACTGAAGCTGAGCAACATCTACAGTTCGGAACCCGTGGTGATACGTTCGGTCTATATCGCCCATGCCAAAGACTCATTTGGCGTAGACGCCAAGAGCGCTGAGTACCTGAAGTTTCACGGCAAGTACAAGACTGTGATTCCTGCTGGCAAGGCGATAGAGAGCGACCCGCTGAAGTTCAACCTCAGACCTTTGGAGCGCGTTGCCATTACCATCAACTACACCTCATCGCCAGCCAAGCCTACCATGCACCCTGGCTCCCGCACCACCTCCTATATCATGAAAGGTGTAACCAATGCTCACTCCAACTTCGAAAAAGCACAACGCGTGAACCACTGGTACACTATCGCTGGCATTGATGTGTACACGATGAAAAACAACCTGAGCGCCATTGCCATCATAGGAAACTCAATAACCGATGGTCGCGGAACAACCGACAATGCACAGAACCGATGGCCCGACATCATGAGCGAGATGCTGCACCTGAAACATAAGATTACCAATCAGGGCGTACTCAACTTAGGTATCGGATCCAATCAGGTGGTAGTGCCCGGAGGAATAGGAACATTGGCCAAAGACCGATACGACCGCGACATCCTGGGACAATGCGGTGTGAAGAAGGTGATTATCTTCGAAGGTGTCAACGATATAGGAAACACTAAGAGCGGAAACAGCGAGACAACAGCCCGACTGCTGATAGAGAGTTACCAGAACATGATCAAGAAGGCAAAGGCCAAGCGCATAAAGGTGTATCTTGCCACCATCACGCCTTTCAAGGGTGCAGGCTATTACACTTATTTCCACGAGGCATGCCGCCAATACGTGAACGAATGGATACGTAACCAGGGAAAAGAGAAAAAGGTGGATGGCGTGCTCGACTTTGCCAAACTGATGCAAGATTCAGCCGATGAGCACAGAATGAAGAAGGAATATGTATGCAGCGACTGGCTGCATCCCAACGCCGCAGGATATAAGGTAATGGGAATCTATGCGGCAGAAATAGTCAAATAGATTTGGAGGAGTTAAGGCACTTGAGATTTGGAGGAGTTAAGGAGTTATCGCTCCCTGCGGTCGCTGAGGAGTTAAGACAACAGCTTTTTTTCTTATATTTCAAACAATAAGGCATTTGTCTTAACTCCTTTAACTCCTTAACTCCTTTAACTCCCAAAAAATAACCCCTTATTTCAATACAATCTTGCAGTCTTCCAGGCTCTCAACCGTAGCGAGCGCCTCATAGCGCATTCCCTCACGGCGCAGGAAGTCGCCACCATGCTGGAAGGCTTTCTCAATGATGAAGCCCATCGCCTCTATCTTGGCGCCAGCCTTTTCGCAGAGTTCCATCACGCCCTTGGAAGCATTGCCATTGGCGAGGAAGTCGTCGATAAAGATGACATGGTCGTCGGGAGTAAGGTAGCTGTCGCTCACACAAACCGTATAGTCGCGGTCCTTGGTGAAAGAGTGAACCACAGAAGTAATCATACCCTCCATCGTCTTGGGCTGTTTCTTCTTGACGAAGACCACTGGAAGATGGGTCAGATAACCTACCATGATGGCAGGAGCGATACCCGATGCCTCAATGGTGATGATCTTGTTGTACTTAATGTCCTGGAACAGACGAACAAACTCCTTCGCCAAATCCATCATCAAGATAGGATCCATCTGGTGATTTACGAAACTGTCTACTTTTAAGATTCCACCAGGAAAACATCTGCCTTCCTGCATAATTCTTTCTTTCAGCAAATCCATTATGAATAGAATTTTATAGTAATATTAGCAAATAATTCTCTTTTTATTGTTCCAGATCCTTTGGCAACACGAGGTTGAGAACCACAGCAAGCAGGAAGACCACAGCCACGCAGTTGTCGGCAAACACCGTGCGGACAATCTCAGGGAAGATATTGAACATGCCTGTAGCCTGGGTAAAGCCAAGGCCTACACTCAGCGAAAGGCTCACGATCACCATGTTGCGCTGTGAGAAACCCGTACGCGCCATCATACCGAAACCGGCAAAGAGGATGCTACCAAACATCATAATGGTACAACCGCCCAAAACAGCCTGAGGAATGGTGGTGAGCACATAGCCTATGGCTGGGAACACACCACCGATAATCATGATCAAGGCTCCCATGGCAATGGTGAAACGGTTGACCACACCCGACATGGCTGCCAATCCCACATTCTGACTGAACGAGGTGATAGGAGTACAACCGAAGAGACCAGACACCGAGCTGACGAAACCATCGCAGCAAACGGCAGAGCCCATCTCCTTGGTCTGAGGATTGCGCTTCAGCGCACTGTTGCAAAGGGCAGAAGTATCACCTATCGTCTCTGTGGCTGACACAAGATAGACGGCTACCACCGAAAGGATGGCACCGATATGAAACTCGGGTGTGAAAGGCAGAAGCTGGGGCAAGGCAACGAGCGAGAGACCGGTGAGTCCGCTGAAATTGACCATACCCATGAAGCAGGCAAGAATGTAGCCTACTATCAGACCCATAAGAACAGACAGCGAACGGAGGAAACCCTTGGCAAAAATCTGGCAAAGCAGACAGGCCAACAAGGTAACACTTCCAACAATCCAGTTGTTCACACTGCCGAAATCTGCAGCACCCTGTCCTCCAGCAAACGAGTTGGCACCTACAGGAAGTAGCGAGAAACCGATGGCGGTAACCACCGTAGCAGCCACAACGGGCGGAATGAGTTTAATCCAATACTTGGCAAAGAGTCCAAGTGTTCCCTCTATCAATCCACCAATGATAACCGCACCAATGAGGGTTCCCATGCCCTGAGAACCGGCAATGGCGATGGCCAGAGAAAGGAAGGTGAAGGAAATGCCCATCACGATAGGCAGGCGCGAGCCAATGCGCCAAACGGGATAAAGCTGTACCAACGTACCGATACCGGCTATGACCATACAGTTCTGGATAAGCACGGCGCTCACTGAACTGTCCAAGCCTACGGCTCCGGCAAGAATCATAATAGGAGCAATGTTGCTCACAAACATGGCCAGCACATGCTGAAGGCCGAAAGGAAGTGCTTTGGCGACGGGCACTCTGCCGTCGAGCTTGTAGAGATTTTCTATTGACTGTTCCATTGTCACATATATATAATTTCAGAAAGATGCGGCAAAAGTACAAATAAAATCCGAGAAATACAGCCCTTTCATCGCATTATTTGAACAACAGGAGAAAAAATATGCATCAATAATTTTGTTTTCACTGCAAATAACTGTACTTTTGCATCATCATTCTGGATAAAACAACAAGCAATGGAAAATCAATACATCAAGCAGTTCCCTGACCTGATGCAGGGCAAGAAAATCATGTATGTGCACGGCTTCCTCTCCTCGGGACAGAGCGGCACGGTAAAGATGTTGCAGGAATTGATGCCTAATGCCACACTCGTGGCTGAGGACATTCCCGTGCATGCCGAAGAAGCCATAGAGATGCTGCGGGATATGCAGCAGAGGGAGAAACCCGACCTGATCATAGGCACCTCCATGGGTGGTATGTTCACAGAGATGCTCCATGGCACCGACCGCATCTTGGTAAACCCTGCTTTCGAGATGGGCAACACCATGAGCAGTATGACGGGAAGACAGGAGTTTCAGAACCCGCGCAAGGACGGAGTGCAGGAGTTGATGGTGAACAAGGGACTCATCAAGGAGTACAAGGACATTACCGCCCTGTGCTTTCAGAATGTAACACCCGAGGAACAAAGCCGTGTCTACGGACTCTTTGGCGACAAGGACCCTGTGGTTCATACCTTCGACCTCTTCCACGAGCATTATCCACAAGCCATCCGCTTCCATGGTGAGCATCGGCTGATAGACAAGGTGGCATTCCATTATCTCGCACCCGTCATCCGATGGATAGACGACAAACAGAACGGAAAGGAACGCCCCATCGTGTATATCGACTTCGATGCCCTGCACGACAGTTACTGGAAAGCCACCAGCTCAATGCACAAGGCCTATGAGACGCTGATAGAATATTATAATGTGTACATTGTGGCACAGGCGCCCACCAACGACCATGACTATATGGCTCGTGTCATGACCTGGGTAGAGGAGTACCTATCTGCCCCAGCCTACAACCACGTCATTTTCTGCAACCAGAAGGCATTGCTCTATGGCGACTACTTCATCGACCCCTGTCCCGACAAGGGCTTCATGGGCACAGCCATCGAGTATGGCAGCGATGAATTCAAGACTTTTGAGGAAATCATCACCTTCTTCGAGCGCTTGGGAGGACAATAAAGATCCTCTCCTTATTCGAACTCGATGAGGAAATCGGTGAGCGACTTGTCGGTAGGAATGCCCAACTTCTTTCTGAGTCGGTATCTTGCACCTTCCACACCACGGATGGTAAGGTGAGTGAAGTTGGCAATATCCTTCGTATTCAGGTTCAGGCGCAAGAGGGCACATACCTTCAGGTCGTTCGACGTGAGGTCGGGATATTTCTCACGCAGACTGCGGAAGAACTTCTTGTGTATCAGGTCGAAGTTGTTTTGGAACGTATTCCAAAACAAGTCGTTGTCGCCACTCTTCATCTGCAACAACAGTTTGCTGGCATTCTTGGTGGTGATGGTTCCATTGCGCATGCCTTCAAGCAAAGTCTCCTTCGCCTCACTGATGGAGTTGTTCATCGCCACCATATCGAAAGCCATGCTTGCCACGTCCTTTCCCTTGAGGGCGAGCTCGTTCTCCAACAGCTGTTTCTGTTGCTCAGCAATGATACGTTCCTGTTCCAGCGATTTCATCTTCTGCTCCATCAGCTCTTTTTCGGCAATCTTCTTATTGCGACGAATAATCTTGTTGGTACGCCAGCGAATAAAGCCATACACCAAAGCCGAGAGCAACAACAGATACATCAGCCACGCCCACCATGAGAGCAGGAAAGGTGTGGGGAAAGAGAAACAATAGACAAGAGGCTTGCCTATGATGTCGCCCTTGAGGTTCTTCACCACCACCGTCAGTTCATAATCGCCAAAGCCAAAGTTGCTGTACACGATCTCTGGCGAATAGGAAGACTCGGTAAGCGTATTGCCTCCACCTTTCAGCGTATAGCAGAACTGCAGCTTGTCGTTATCGTAGTTGGGGAACGACACCCTGAGCCGAATGTTACCCCATGCCTTCACCTTGCCATCGCTGACCACAGGCAGTTGATGCGCCACATTATCACGGTCCTTTGTCGTCACCTCGCTGAATGAAGCCTGATAGCAGGCGGGCTTCTTTCCCTTTTCAGCACCTGTGCCCAAATATCTGCCTATACCATCGTTGAGGAAGAAATAGGTGGCACGACCCGACACATACATCGAATGTCCATAGATGTTGCACTCCTGCCCAAACGAAGAGTTGGAAATAAAGAACACCGGCAGGTTCTCCTTACTGCCCGAATGCATGAGCCAATAGCCATCGCTATTGAGCAACCAAAACGTTTTCTTATCAAGGAAGGCTGATGACACGATGCCCATGTCGCTCATCCTACCACAACCATAATAGGGCAATATCTGCTTGCGGATGTCATCGTAAGTAAAGAGTCGGCCGCCATACGAGAAGACTACGCGTCCCATGATGGTCATCACATGGAATGCATCACCCTTGCTGTTGGGTAGCGACGAATAGTAGTTCACCCTTTCGAATCGCCTCATATCTCTGGAAAGTTCCAGTCGATAGAGACCTTTGCTCATGTGGGCTGCCCAGATGACACCCTGGTTGTCTATTTCAATCTCTCTGATAGGAGCACCGAAGCCTTTCACCGTCCAACCATAGCGCCATTTGTCGCCATCGCGTAAATAAATGCGGAAACTGTTGTAGGAAGACTCTATCAATGCATGCTGACCATAATGCTGATACTCACGCATCATAGTACAGCCCTGATTGTCGTTTAAAAGGTCGAAAGACTGATTGCCCACAAGGGCCTTTGTGCCTAAATTGTTGCCGGCAAACACCTGGTTGTCAAACTGAGATACATACCAGTTTTGTCCTTCGCAGCCATTCACTGGAACTATATTGTGTTCCTTCATGTCATATCGCCACACCGACTGGTTGGTGGCAATATACATATCACTTCCCAAGGTAGCCACATCGTAGACCATACCGATGCCCTCGAGTCTCATCACCGAAAGGGGCAAACCCGTATGGATAAGGGCGATGCCATTGTCCAAGGCTGCCCATAAGTTGCCCGTCCTGTCCACCAGGAGGTTGAGCACGGTATTGTTTCCCAGTCCGTTAGCCTTGCTGTAGTGCCACAACACCTTATTGGTATTGAGGTCGATGGCAAAGATTCCACTCTTGATGGTTCCCACCACCAAGGTATGCTTATTAAGCATGACAGTACGGTTGATCAAGGCTTGTCGGAGCAAAGCATCGACATCAGTACGAATAGGCTTCACCTGCTGTCCGTCGTATAGGAAGAGTCCATTCTGGTTGGTGGCCAACAAGAAAAGACTCTTGCCCAACTGGTGTAAGCCCATCACATGATCGTTGCCATAGTCTCTACGATGTAGAATGGGGGGGTAATACGTCTTGCTGACCCGGCACAATCCGTCGGAAATCAATTGAGCATAGAGCTGACCGCCTGTTTGGAAAAACCAGAGCGGCAGATGCTCCTTTATATAATAAGGTGTAACTTTCTTGCCATCGTAAACGAAATAAGAGCAGAATGACTGGAAGTAAATATGTCCATCAGCACCCTTCACGATATTCCATATCTCGTCATTATGCGACTGATATTTTTTGGGCCAAAGAGAATGATACACCATCTTACCCCATTCATCACGCACAAAATAACCAAAGTCGGTATAAGAGCCGACATAGATACGGTCGCCATCAGCAAGAATTGATCGCACCAATCCCTTGCTGGGCAAGGCTATGGTGCGCCACGAATAGCCATCATAACTGAGCACACCATTATTGTTGGCAAAGTACATAATGCCCCTATCATCCTGCGTACAGCACCAGTTCTGCATGCCATAATGATAAGTGAACGAGTTATAGTATGAGATAATAGGCATAAAAATCTGTGCCTTTGTCATCATTGGACATAGACAAAAGATTAACATGACAAGCCATAAAAACTGCTTCTTCATTCTTTGATTTAGACGGGTTTGTGGTTATGTATTTGCAAAATTAATAAATTTATACCATCTACCAAAGAAAAAAGGCAAAATTTTGTCGTTTTTCTATCTTTCTCTTTTCCAAACGTTTAGAAATGGGCATCGTAGTTAAATCGTAGTGCCAAGAAAGCGCATCGTAGTTATATCGTGGCAACAAATTTGCCCAAACCTTTAAAAAGTATTTACTTTGCACAGCAGTTTTGAATTAACAATTATCTTAAAACAAAAAAACATGAAAAAGAACCTATTATTATTCATTTGCGCTTTTGTAGCCCAGCTGGCATTTGCCCAAGCTCAGGCTGTCAAAGGTACTGTCTTGGATAGTTCTGGCGAACCAGTCATTGGCGCCACTGTCAAAGTACTCGGTACAAAGCAAGCTACCGTTACGGACATAGACGGTAACTTCACCATCCAGGAAGTTAATCCTAACGCATCTATCAACATTTCTTATGTGGGTATGCAGCCTGTTACCCTCAAGGCTTCAGGCAACCTCAATGTCACATTGAAGGATGATTTCCAGAACCTCAACGACGTAGTTGTCATCGGTTACGGTTCTGCAAAGGCCAAGGACCTTACCTCTCCTATCACCGTGGTTAAGGCAGCCGACATCCAGTCTGTTCCTTCAACATCGCCTATGACAGCCCTTCAGGGTAAGGTGGCTGGTGTGAACGTTGTAAGTTCAGGTGCACCTGGTAGCGCACCTACCGTTCGCATTCGTGGTGCTGGTTCTTTCAAGAACTCTTCACCTCTTTATGTAGTTGACGGAATGTTCTACGATGACATCACCTTCCTCAACAACGACGACATTCAGGACTTCACCATTCTTAAGGACGCTTCGGCTGCTGCCATCTATGGTGTGCGCGCTGCCAACGGCGTGGTGCTTATCACCACAAAGAAGGGTGCCAAGAACCAGAAGGCACAGATCACATACGACGGCTATGTAGGTTTCCAGAAAGCCTCCAATGTATTGGAACTGTGTAACGCTAAGGAATATGCTACTATGATGCTTGAAGGTAACTACGATGCTTATGTTTCTCATTTCAAGAAGAGTATCGACAACTATGGTGGTAGCTATTCAGATCCAGATTTCCACAACTGGACTTACAACACCGACAACGATTGGTATGATCAGATGCTTCGCACAGCCCTCATCACCAACCACAGCCTAAGCATTGCCGGCGGTTCAGACAAAACCACTTATTCTTTGGGTGGCAGTTACCTCTACCAAGATGGCATCATGGATGTCGACAACAACTACAAGCGTCTTAACTTCCGTGCTGCTGTAGACTATAACGCAACCAACTGGTTGAAGGTGGGCTTCAATGGTGTATTCAGTCAGTCAGAGCAGCAAGTGCCAAACAATGCCGCTTGGCAGAAGGCATTTAACTGTCCTCCTATTGTGGCTCTGTATGATAAAAACAATGACAAGGCCTTCCCGAACAAGTATGGTTCACCCGACGTATTAGGCTACTCTTCCAACTTCTACAACCCAATTGCTTTTGCTGAGTATTACAACTCTAAGAACGAAAGCTATCAGGCACTGACCAATTTCTATGCACAGATAGACTTTATTCCTAACAAGTTGAACCTGCGCAGTAACTATTCTTACAGTTTCCTCTCAACACAAGGTCACGAGTTTACACCTGCTTACTATGTGAGCAGTTGGCAGCAGTCAACAACAACCAAATTGAGTAAGAGCGAGAACAAATATTACAACCGCATCTGGGATAATACATTGACTTACAACGATCAGTTTGGCAAGCACAAGGTAGGTGCCATGGTTGGTATGTCCATGCGTGAGGAACAATGGCGTAATCTCAATGGTTCTGCCAGCAACGTACCCGATGGCGAGGATGAATACTGGTACATTAAGAACGGTGACGCTACTGGAGCCACAGTAGGCGACGACGGCTATTGCTATCGCGGTTTGTCTTACTTCACACGTCTCAACTACAACTACGATGACAAGTATATGCTCGTCTTCACCATGCGTGCTGACGGTTCTTCAAAATATCAGGAGAAATGGGGTTACTTCCCATCAATCGGTGGAGCCTGGGTTATCTCACAGGAAAACTTCCTGAAAGACCAGAAGTGGCTCGACATGCTGAAACTTCGTGCAAGCTGGGGTAAGCTTGGTAACGACCACATCGCAGCTTCTGATGGTTTCAACTCTATAAGCACAGGTAACAAATTCTCAGGTGTATTTGGTAACACCACTATTCCTGGTTATGAGAACTCAAACTACTTCAGTTGGCTGAAGTGGGAGGTTGTAGAGGAGTGGAACGCTGGTTTCAACCTCATCGCTCTCGACAATCGTTTGAACGTTGATATCGACTATTTCCACCGTATGACCAACAATGCTGTGATTTCTCCATTGTTGCCTTTCAGCACACAGACATTGGCTGGCAACTATGGTAAGATTTTGAACCAAGGTTTCGATATCACTCTCAACTGGAACGACAGAATCGGCAAGGACCTCAAATATCGTGTTGGTGTCAATATGTCAACTCTTCGCAACCGCGTAAAGGAGCTTAGTGGTCATAGTATCATCAGAGGCGGAAAGACCGTGAATATCGTAGGAAAAGAGATGAATTCATTCTACGGATTCAAGATGATTGGCGTTTACCAGACACAGGAAGAGGTTGATGCTGACCCTATAGGCAAAGCCAATGGTTGCCAACCTGGTGATTTAAAGTATGCAGACCTGAACCATGATGGTGTGCTCGATGGTAATGACCGAACCACATTGGGTTCATATATTCCAAACTTCACTTATGGTATCAACCTTGGATTAGAGTGGAAGAACTTTGATTTCGAATTGACAACTTACGGACAGACTGGCGCACAGATGTTCAACCGCAAGCGTGCTCTACGTTATGCTTCACAGAACTACAACTTTGATAAGGATCAGTATGAGAAGCGTTGGACAGGTCCAGGCTCTACCAACTCTGCTCCATCTGCTGCGGCACTGCTTCGCACATGGAACGTGAGCGACCAGAAGTACAGTTCTTACTTTGTTGAGAGCGCTGACTACTTCCGCATCCAGAACATTACATTGGGTTACACCTTCAAGAACTTGAAGTTCGGAACATACACATTGCCATCTGTCCGTCTCAGCATGACGGCCGATCGTCCATTCACTACATTCAAGGCAAACACCTTCTCACCAGAATTGACCGATCCAGAGGGATGGGATACCGAAGTATATCCTCTGACTTCTACCTACACGTTCAACGTGAAAATCAATTTCTAAAGATCAACCTCAATTAAAATTTGCTACATTATGAAAATTATCAAAAATACAATCATATTAGCGGCAGCTGCCCTCATGATGGGCGCAGTTTCGTCATGCAGCGACTATCTTGACAAGACGCCGGAAGGCAAGGTGCCTGACACACAGGTCGACTATGCCAACTTAGACAATATGTATCAGCCCGTATCTGGTATGTATGCCCGCTTCCGTAAAAGTGCTCTGCACTGGGTAATATGGGAGATTACAACCATTCGTGATCAGGATGTGTTCAGCGGCCAGTGGAACGGTAGCGACTATTACAACTTATCAGAGTATAAGTATAACGACTCATTCTGGGGCTTCAACGAAATATGGATGCAGTATTATAACATCATCAAGAACGCCAACTCAGCCATTGAGGCTCTTGAGGGCTATGCTCAGCACTGCACCACAGAAGCTCAACAAAAGGCCAACCGTGCCTATATTGGTGAGGTAAAATTCATGCGTGCTTACGCTTACTTCCGCCTCATTCAAGCATTCGGAACTTGCACTATTCTTCGTGATAACAACCAGAGCGATCTGAGACGTTCTACCACAGAGGCTGTTTATAAGTATGCTTTGGAGGATTTGCAATATGGCATGGACAACATGCCTCGCATCCGTCCTAACCAAAGCGAGCACAAGGGTGCTGTAACTGCATTCACTGCTGCCACATTAGCTGCTAAGATTTATCTCAATCAGGGCAACTACCAGAAGGTGGAGGAGCTGACCGATGACATCATCGCACATGGTAACTTCCATCTCTATCCAGACTACTATCAGTTGTGGAAAATTCCTGGAAAACTATGTGACGAATCTATTTTCGAAAGCCAGTGTACAGACTTCGGCAACGGCTCAGGCGAGTTGATAGACCCCGACCAATGGTTTGGTTGCCAAGGTCCAAACAACTCAGGCAGCAACATCTCAGGATGGGGCGACTGCGGTATCTTGAAATCGTTCCGTGACTGGGCTTATGGCCGTGGCGAGACCATTCGTGCAACCACATCGTTCTTATTGGCTGACTCAACCACCCCCGATGGTGACTACATCAAGCCTCAGGACAACCCTACAAAGACCGATTGCTGGAACGGCAAGGCTTATACACCAACCACTCAGCTCACTCCTGGACGTACAAAGTATGGCACAAACAACAACATCCGAGTACTTCGCTATGCAGATGTCCTGCTGATGAATGCAGAAGCAAAGGTTAAACTTGGTAAGAATGGAGATGGTCCTTTCAATGAAGTTCGCCGTCGTGCTCACATGCCTGAGCTTACTAATGTTACCTTCGACCAGATTATTGACGAGCGCCGCATGGAGCTCTGCTGCGAATGGGGTGAGCGTTACAACGACCTCGTACGCACAGGCAAGGCTGCCACTGAACTTGTAGGTTGGTCTAAGGAGAAGGCTCTTATCCCACTACCTTTCAATCAGGTAACAGCAACTCCTGACCTTCTGAAGGATCCTATCGACGAATAACGAGAAAACGTCATTCATATTGAATAATTCATAAGCTCTATTTCGATTTCATGAGCCAGTCCTTCGTTACAGAAGGCTGGTTCATGAATCTTCTAACAACTTATTCATCACTATTCACTACTCACTTTTCATATACTCTATACACACTACTATGCATATATTCAGAAAAACTCTCTTCTTACTTTCTCTCTTTGTTGCAGGCTTTACATCGCAAGCCAAAGCACAAATCAGCGTCATGTCGTTCAACATACGTTTGGACGCCTCGGTAGACAATGAAAACCGTTGGGACAACCGTAAAGGCGAGGTGGCAAAGATGCTCACCTATTATCAGCCCGACCTCTTGGGTATGCAGGAAGTATGCCCCAACCAGATGGCAGACCTCAAGGCTGCTCTCAATGGCATATATGAGGGCATCGGTGTAGGACGAGATGACGGAAAACATCAGGGCGAACACAGCCCAATCTTCTATAACAAGCACAAATTCAGTATGGTAAAGCATGGCGACTTTGCCTTGAGCGAGACACCAGAACAGTTCGGAAAGAAGGGCTGGGACGCTTCTTACAACCGTGTTTGTACCTGGGCGATACTGAAAGACAAAAAAACCGGCAAGCAGGTGGTATACTTCAACACCCACCTCGACAACGACGGTAAGATAGCACGCAAGGAAGGCATCAAGCTCATCCTTTCCAAGATGAAGAAAGTAGCTAAGAACATGCCTGCCATCATCACCGGCGACTTTAACTGTACCGATGAGGAAGAACCTTCGGCCATACTGAGAGCCAACAAAATGGAAAATGCCCGCAACAAGGCTGCCATCGTTTATGGTCCAGACTGGACATGGCACGACTACGGCAGACTACCACTCAACGAGCGAAGCATTATCGACCATATCTTTATCAGCAACCAGCTGAAAGCTACTCGCTACAGAGTTATCGGTGATAAGCCCGACAAGGTTTATCTGTCCGACCACAATGCAGTATTCGTAAACTTAGAATATACAAAATGAATCTTACCAAGCTATCATTCGCCACATGGATGCTGGTAATAGCCGCTTCATGTTTCGCCAGCCAGGACTCCGCTAAGGTTGTCAAGGGACAAGTGAGCGACTATTACATCCCTGTGGTTAACGAATATGAGCTGACTGGTATAGTTACCGACGAGCATGACCAGCCCTTAGAGGGAGCCACAGTCATGTTTTTTGCAAGTCCCGCACATTGTAATACCGATGCTGCCGGCAGATACACACTGAAGGCTACCGACCACGACCGCCATCTGTATGTATACTATCCCGGCAAATCCTTTTCCAACATTATAAGAGAAAAAGCACAGAAAGTCATCAATATCAAGATGACTGCTCCTGTGCAACCTCGCTCCTTTCTTCACCGCGAAAAAGCACAAACCACCCCATGGTATCATCCCTACAAGGAGAAGACCAACACCTACTGTAACCCGATGAACATCAGTTACAACTACGAGCCATATAATAATAATGTGAAAACCAACGGCTCGTTTCGTTCATCTGCCGACCCCATGGCGGTGATGTATAAAGACCAGTATCTGCTGTTCTCTACCAATCAGGGAGGTTTCCATTACTCAGACAACCTGAGCGACTGGAACTTCTGTCAGGCCACCTTCCAGCGCCACCCCAAAGACGATGATCAATGTGCACCGGCAGCATTCGTTGCTGGCGACACCTTGTTCTATACAGGTTCCACCTATGAAGGATTGCCCGTATGGTATTCTACCAACCCGTTCTCAGGAAGATGGAAACAGGCCGTTCACCGCAACACCCTCCCCTCATGGGACCCTTGTCTGTTCCTCGACGACGATGGAAGGCTCTATCTCTACTATGGTTCCAGCAACGAATATCCTCTTAAAGCCGTAGAGGTGAGCCGGGAAGACTTTTCGCCCATCAGCAAGATACACGACGTGCTGTTTCTGAAGCCCAATGAGCATGGATGGGAACGTTTCGGCATGAACAACGATGACGAAGTGACACTCAAACCCTTCACCGAAGGGGCTTATATGACCAAGCACGATGGAAAGTACTATCTGCAGTATGGCGCTCCCGGCACTGAGTTCAAGACTTATGCCGACGGAGTCTATGTGGGCGACTCTCCATTAGGTCCTTTCAAGTATCAGCAGCACAACCCCATGTGCTATAAGCCTGGTGGATTTGTAAAAGGATCAGGACACGGCGGAACCTTCAACGACCGCAATGGTAACTACTGGCATGTGGCAACCTGCATGCTCTCGCTGAAATACAAATTTGAACGCAGAATAGGGCTCTACCCTACAGCTTTCGACCCCGACGGAGTGATGTACAGCAGTACAAGTTTTGGCGATTACCCCAATTGGAATGCCGACCGTGACATCAAGAATCCTGACGACCGCTTTACGGGCTGGATGCTTCTTTCATATAAGAAACCCGTATTGGCTTCGTCTACCGACAGCACCTTCACCACACAGGCCCTCACCGATGAGGACATACGTACCTACTGGTCGGCAAAAAGTGGCGAGGCTGGCGAATGGGTGCTTCTCGACCTGGAAGGCAAGAAGGACATCAAGGCCATACAGCTCAACTTCTACGACCATCATACCGTGCAGCACAACCGCGCCAATGATGTATATTACCAATACCGCATCTGGGCAAGCGACGACAACGAGCACTGGACACTGGCTGTAGACAAGAGCGACAACGACAAAGATGCACCTCACGACTACATAGAGTTGGACTCCACTCTGCAGGCACGCTATCTGCGCATAGAAAACCTGCACATGCCTTCGGATGGTTACTTCTGCCTGTCGGACATCCGCGTCTTCGGTCATGCCGAAGGCAATAAACCCGACACGGTGAAAGGTTTCAAGGCGACAAGAGACTTCAGGAAGGATGCCCGAAACATGATGCTGACCTGGAAGAAAGCCAATAACGCTTATGGATATCTCATACGTTACGGTACAGCCGCCAACAAGTTGTACAACTCGATATTGGTATATGGCGACACCCAATACGACATGAGAGGACTGGACAAGGACACCCGTTACTACTTCAGCATCCAGGCCATAGGAGAAACTGGCTGCTCGGCTCCTACAAAATGTATTAAGCAATAAAAAAGACACAATAACTAAAAGATATTCTGATGATGAAAATAACCAAGACACTTATCTCATTGCTGCTTCTGTCCTTATCATGGACATCCTGCAGCGCCTCGGCAGACGGAACCGCAGACAAGAACGATAAACCAGGCACTACTCCTGCCGTAACAGGCAGACCCACCTCATTTGCCAACGATGAGGAAATGCTCGACTACATAGAGAAGACCCACCTTAATTATATGTGGGATGGAGCCAACCCCAACTCCGGGCTGGCACCCGAGCGCATTCACCTCGATGGTATCTATCCACAGAACGACAAGCATGTGGTGACTACCGGAGGAAGCGGATTTGGCATAGCCGGCCTGCTGGCAGGTATAGACAGAGGTTACATCAGCCGTATCGAGGGTGTACAACGCCTTACCAAGATAGTAGATTTCTTAGGAAAAGCCGACCGATTCCATGGTGTTTGGTCGCACTGGATAGACGGCTATACAGGAAAGACCGTTCCTTTCGGACAGAAAGATGATGGTGGCGACCTCGTAGAAAGTTCGTTCCTCATGGCAAGTCTGCTGTGCGTACGCCAGTATTTCGAGAATGGCAACGAACAGGAGAAACTCTTGGCAAGCAATATTGACAAGCTGTGGAAAGAGATGGAGTTCGACTGGTACCGCCGTGGCGGACAGGACGTGCTGTACTGGCACTGGTCGCCCAACTATGGATGGGATATGAACTTTCCACTCGAAGGCTACAACGAATGCCTCATCACCTATATCTTGGGAGCTTCCTCACCCACCCATTCTATCCCGGCAGACTGCTATCACAAGGGATGGGCAAGGAGCGGAGGCATCAAGAGCAATGCCAAGCCTTACGGCTATCCGCTCGAACTGAAGCACAATGGCGCCGAACAGACCGGCGGTCCGCTGTTCTGGGCACAGTATTCCTATATCTGCCTCAACCCAAAGAACCTGAGCGACACGTATGCCAACTACTGGAATGTGGTAAGAAACCATGCCCTCAGCGACTACGAATACTGTGTAAGAAACCCGAAGGGATACAAAGGCTACGGCAAAGACTGCTGGGGACTGACAGCAAGCTATTCGGTAAACGGATATTCTGCCCATGCACCCAACAACGATCTGGGAGTCATCACACCTACCGCAGCCCTGTCATCATTCCCATATACTCCTACTGAGTCGATGGCTGCCTTGAAATACTTTTGGAACAAGGGCAACTGGATTTGGGGCAAATATGGCTTCTACGATGCCTTCTCGGAGACTGCCCACTGGACAGTACCCCGCTATCTTGCCATAGACCAACTGACCATCACCCCTATGATAGAGAACTATCGCTCGGGACTGCTCTGGCGACTCTTCATGAGTTGCCCTGAGATACAACAGGGACTCGAGAAACTCGGATTCAAGAACCATTAAACAAGACATAGACATATGAAGACAAAAAACATTCTTGCAGCATTTACCCTGCTGGCAGCAAGCCTCTGCCCCACCATGGCACAGGCCCAAAGCGATGAGGCTAAGATGAACACCTTCATCGATAACCTGATGAATAAAATGACGCTGAAAGAAAAACTCGGTCAGTTGAACCTTCCTGTTACAGGAGATATCGTTACCGGCCAGGCAAAAAGCAGCGACGTGGCAAACAAAATCAAGCGTGGCGAAGTAGGCGGACTCTTCAACCTGAAAGGTGTTGAGAAAATCAAAGAAGTACAGAAGATTGCCGTAGAACAGAGCCGCCTGCACATCCCACTGCTCTTCGGTATGGACGTGATACATGGTTACGAGACCGTATTCCCTATCCCCTTCTCGCTCTCATGCTCATGGGATATGGAAGCCATCAAGCGTACAGCCCAGATAGCCGCACAAGAATGTTCGGCTGATGGTATCAACTGGACTTTCAGTCCTATGCTCGATATCTGCCGCGACCCACGCTGGGGACGTATGGCAGAAGGCAATGGCGAGGATCCATACCTCGGTTCGTGCATCGCCAAAGCCATGGTGGAGGGTTATCAGGGACAGAATCTGGCAGCTCCCAACACCGTGATGGCTTGCGTGAAGCACTTTGCACTCTATGGCGGTGCAGAAGCAGGACGCGACTACAACACGGTGGACATGAGCCACTGGCGCATGTTCAATTACTATATGCCTCCCTACAAGGCTGCTGTTGACGCCGGCGCTCTGAGCGTGATGACCTCATTCAATGTGGTGGACGGCGTTCCCGCAACAGGCAACAAATGGTTGCTTACCGATGTGCTGCGCAAGATGTGGGGCTTCAAGGGAATGGTGGTAACCGACTATACTGCCATCCAGGAAATGACAGCCCACGGACTGGGCGACCTGCAGCAGGTTTCAGCCATGGCACTCAATGCAGGTACCGATATGGACATGGTGGCTGACGGATTCTTAGGCACTATAGAGAAGTCTATCAACGAGGGAAAGGTTACGATGGAAACCGTCAATACAGCATGCCGCCGCATCCTGGAAGCCAAATACAAGTTGGGACTCTTCGACGACCCATACAAATACTGCAACGTGAAACGCGCCAAGAAGGAAATCTACACTCCACAGAACAGAGCTTTCTCACGCGAGATAGCTGCCAAGACTTTCGTGCTGCTCAAGAACGAAGGCAATCTGTTGCCTTTGCAGCGCAAGGGCAAGATTGCCCTTATAGGTCCGTTGGCAGACAATTCCAAGAACATGTCGGGTACATGGAGCGTTGCGGCCCGTCTCGATGACAACAAGACCATCCTCGGTTCTATGAAGAAGGCACTGGAGGGAAAGGCAGAGGTTCTCTATGCCAAGGGCTCCAACCTGATGTATGATGCCAAGCGCGAAGCTGATGCCACCATGTTTGGCAGAGAGATGCGCGACAGCCGAAGCAACGAGGAAATGCTGAAGGAAGCACTCGACGTGGCTCAGCAAGCCGACATCATCGTTGCTGCTGTGGGCGAGTCGTCAGAGATGAGTGGCGAATGCAGCAGCCGCACCAATCTCGAGATGCCCGACGCACAGAAAGACTTGCTCATAGCCCTGAAGAAGACGGGCAAACCTATCGTACTCGTCAACTTCTCGGGCCGTGCCACCGTCATGACATGGGAACAGGAGAATTTCCCAGCCATCCTCAACGTTTGGTTTGGTGGTTGCGAATCGGGCGATGCCATCTGTGACGTTCTCTTCGGTGACAAGGTGCCAAGCGGAAAACTTACTGCCACCATGCCTAAGAGTGTAGGTCAGATACCTCTCTACTACAACCATCTGAATACGGGACGGCCACTGAAAGAGGGTAAATGGTTCTCTAAGTTTACCAGCAACTACCTCGATATAGACAACGACCCACTGTACCCATTCGGTTATGGTCTGTCGTACACCACCTTCAAATATGGCAAGCCTTCGCTCTCAAGCAACACAATGACCAACAACGAGACGATCAGTGTAAGCGTAGACATCACCAATACGGGAAATTACGATGCTGACGAAATAGCTCAGATGTACATACGCGATCTGGCTGCCAGCGTTTCTCGCCCAGTGAAGGAGCTGAAAGGCTTCGAACGCATCTCTATCAAGAAGGGAGAGACCAAGACCGTCACCTTCACCATCACCCCTGAAGACCTGAAGTTCTACAACCAGGAGTTGGAATACAAGAACGAGCCTGGTGAGTTCGAGGTAATGGTAGGTCCTAACAGCAAGGATGTACAGACCCTCACCTTCACATTAAAATAACGACTTATACACGGAATATGAAGAATATGAAAAATATCTGGCTTATATTGACATTCCTCTTGGCATGGGCTTTTCCAAAGGTCCATGCCGAAAATACGGTAAAGATTCTCGCCATAGGCAACAGCTTCTCGGAAGATGCCATTGAGCAGAACCTGCACGAGTTGGCTGATGCCGAAGGCATACAGACCATAGTGGCCAATCTATATATCCCCGGATGCTCGCTCGAAAGACACATGCAATGTGTAAAAGGCGACCTGAAGGCATATAGATACAGAAAGATAGGAACAGACGGCAAGATGGTGGAGACACCCAACAAGCAGGTGAGCGAAGCCTTGAGCGAGGAAGACTGGGACTATGTGAGCGTACAGCAGGCAAGCCATTTCTCTGGAGTCTACTACACATACCAGCCCTATCTCAACGAACTGATTGCCTATGTGAAACAAAAAGCACCCAAGGCTAAGATTATCTTCCATCAGACATGGGCTTACGCTCAGACTTCCAACCATGACGGCTTCCGCAAGTATGGCAACAGTCAGGCCACCATGTTCTCTTCCATCTTAGGCGCAGCCAAACAGGCTCTCAAGGATGCACCTATCGACATCTTGGTGCCGGCAGGAACAGCTATACAGAATGCCCGTACATCGAGCTTGGGCGACAACCTGAACCGTGACGGCTACCATCTGCAGTTGGTGTACGGAAGATACACTGCTGCCTGTACTTGGTTTGAGGCTATCTTCAAGAAGTCGGTTGTAGGAAACAGCTATGCACCCGAAGGAATAACACAGCAACAGAAGAGCATCGCACAGAAAGCTGCCCATGCTGCCGTAAAACATCCTTTCGTGATTACGCAGATCAAGTAAGAGAGGAAAAGGCGAACAACAACCTAAGTTTGTAGGTTTTTAACAAGATATCCATCGTAAAACGAAACGTCCCGACGCAAGGGAATCCAGCATCGGGACGTTTTGTTTATTTTTCAGACTTCGCACCTCGAAAGGATAAAAGCGTTTATAAAAGGGAGATAGCGCTCTTAATACTCTGTCTTCTCAGTACTTTCTTCCCACATACGGAAAGCACCCAAAGCCTCATCGCGCATCAAGGCAATCATCGGCTTATGGCGATCTGCTATCTTGCGGTCGATCTCCTCGTAGATAAACTCATCATCGAAACCAATCTTCGCTGCATCCTGACGATTGTTGGCATAATAGATACGGTCGAGATGCGCCCAGTAGATAGCGCCAAGACACATGGGGCAAGGCTCGCAAGAGGTATAAATCTCACAACCCTTCAAATCGAAAGTGTGCAAGGCACGGGTAGCCATACGGATGGCATTCACTTCGGCATGAGCTGTAGGGTCTTGGTCTATGGTAACACTATTGGAGGCCTCAGCCACGATAACACCATCCTTGGCAATGACGGCTCCGAAAGGACCACCACCATGGCGCACGCTGTTCTCCGACAGAAGGATAGCTCTTTGCATCAGTTGTTCTTTTGTCATGTTGTTCGAGTTATTAGTTATACATTCTCATCCCATTTTTTAAAATCGGGGTTACAAATATACAACTTTTTAACGAATAAACCACATCTTAGGAGTATAAATATAAGGAAGTTCTGACTTTTTCACAAGTTTTATACCTGTTTGATGCTTAGGCAAATGCGTAAAAGAGACAAAAGTCCGCACTTTTATGAAATTTCATCGAAAATATTTGGCGATTCAGAAATAAAGTCCTATCTTTGCAAACAGATATAGGTACGAAAATAAAAAATAGAGAATATAAGATTGGGGATTCCGATGCTATACAGGCACCGGGATTCTTTATTTTTTACCCCATCTCTAAGAACACATTATTAATAATAATAAACAATAAGAAAAATTATGGCTTACATGTCACAAGAAGGTTACGACAATCTCGTAGCTGAACTAAAACAGCTCGTTTCTGTGGAGCGCCCTAAGGCATCAGCCGCAATTGCTGAGGCAAGAGACAAGGGTGACCTGAGCGAGAACTCAGAGTATGATGCCGCCAAGGAGGCACAGGCTCATTTGGAAGACAAGATCAACCGCATCAAGCTCACCATTGCCGAGGCTAAGATCATCGACACCAAGCAGCTCAGCACCGACTGTGTGCAGATCATGTCGAAGGTGGAGATGACCAATATGGCCAACAAGGCAAAGATGAATTATACCATCGTGAGCGAGAGCGAGGCCAACCTGAAGGAGGGCAAGATTTCTATCAAGACTCCTATCGCACAGGGCTTGCTCAACAAGAAGGTGGGCGAGATCGTGGAAATCAAGATTCCACGCGGCACTATCAAACTGCGCATCGACAAAATTTCATTCGAGTAAAAATAAGGAACTATCATAAGGGCTGACAAACCCCTATGGCAGTTCCTTTTTTATGATATGTAAGCCAAACAAATATATACAGAGAATGAGAGATGTCGGTGTGTGGCATGACACATGCTTTGCAACGACAGATTTTGATTAACAATAAAAACGAAACAGACTATGGCAAGTATTTTCTCAAAGATTGCTGCCGGTGAAATCCCCAGCTACAAGTGTGCAGAAAGCGACAAGTTTTATGCGTTCCTCGATATCAGCCCTATCGGTAAAGGCCACACATTGGTGATTCCTAGAAAGGAAGTTGACTATATCTTCGACATGGAAGACCAAGACCTGGCCGAATTTGAAGTCTTCGCCAAGAAAGTGGCTAAGGCCATCAAGGCTGCCTTCCCCTGCAAAAAAGTGGCACAGGTGGTTCTCGGTCTCGAGGTGCCTCACGCCCATATCCACCTCATCCCTATGAACAGCGAGGCGGATGTAAACTTCCGCAAGGAGCATCTCAAGCTATCAGAAGAGGAGTTCAAGGAAATCGCAAATAAGATATACGAAGCGTTCAAAAAACTATAATTCTTCTCTTCGATAACTTAGGAAGAGAGGCTACTCAAGGGAAAAGGGAAGTGAAGATGCGTCTTCACTTCCCTTTCTGTTATCATGTTATCGAAAGGATGAGAGTTATATAAACTCATCTCCCTTCTTAATTTGTACCTCGTTGACATACTTGCGCACCAACGCAGAGGAGTCTTCTTTGCGACAAACCAACAGCACATTGTCTTTCTCTGCCACAATAAAGCCATCAAGGCCATTCAATACAGCTAATTTACCCTTCGGCAGTTTGACAATATTGTTGTGACAGTCCTCCATCAGCACGTCGCTGTCTATCACCACATTGTCGTTCTCCCCTTTCTTCATTGCCTCGTAGATGCTGTGCCACGTGCCTAAGTCAGCCCAGCCAAAGTCGCACTTCATCACATAGACGTCATTCGACTTCTCCAAGATGGCGTAGTCGATTGAGATATTGGGATAGGAAGGGAAGTTCTCCTTCATATAGGCATTCTCAGTCTCCACACTAAAGACGGGATACTTCTCGTCGTAACCTCGAAGCACAGATGGCAAAAGATGGCCAAAGTTGTCGTAGAGATGTTTCACATTGAAGAGGAACAGGCTGGTATTCCAATAGAACTCGCCACTGTCTACGAAAATCTTGGCAAAGTCGCGCTCAGGCTTTTCGGTAAACGACTGCACCTTGTAGAGTCCTTCGCCCACAGAATCGCCCAACTGGATATATCCATAGCCAGGCTCAGGACGGGTAGGTTTCACACCCATGGAGAGGAAGCAACTGTTGTCGGCAACAAAGTGCAGTCCCTCCAACATATCCTTGCAGAACGCCTCCTCGTTGAACACAGCCTGATCGGATGGCGTAGCCACGATGCAAGCCTCAGGATTCTGCATGGCTATGCGATGCGCAGCCCATGCCACACTCGGAGCTGTATTGCGATGAATGGGTTCCGACAAGATGTGCTCGGAGGAAACATCGGGCAGCTGCTGCCTTACAAATTCCACATACTCCTCGTTGGTATTAATATAGATATGGTCGGCTGGCACAATCCTTGCCATCCTGTCATAAGTTTGCTGCAACTGAGTACGTCCCACACCGAAGAAATCAAGAAACTGTTTGGGATAAGCATTGCGGCTGCTGGGCCACAGTCTTCTACCCTTTCCTCCGGCGAGTATGATACAATAATTGTTATGATCGATGTTTGTCATTTAGCAGTTTATATAATGATATCGTTTTAATTCCTGTGTAAAATTAGAAAATATCTATGAACCTACCAAGTTTTTTTCCACAATTTAAGACAGAAGTGGCAAAATAAAACAATTATTTAGCCTTTCGTATAAGAAAAATCATCTTTTCAGAAACTTTTCTGCAAAAAGAACGCCTAAAAAGGCAAAAAATAGCAAAATAGAGCATTTGGTTTGAGTTTCAAGTGGTTGTGGCAGTCGTTGGCTTTAGTTGGCAGTGACAAGGAAATGAGGAAAAAGCAGATTAGAGAAGTAGAAACGCTTTCAAATCATTACCCAATGGAAACGCCCTAATAAGCATTTTTAACGGTGGCGGTTCAATCTTCTCCATTCTGCGTAAGTTTTGGTTTTGCCATGCAACTCTCATAGTTTAATTTTGCACCGAACAAAAAAGTAAGAATTATGAGATGCACTTTCAAGACAGTCTTCTATGTAAATGGAAGCAAGGAGAGAAATGGAATTGTCCCAATCATGGGGCGAGTGACAATCAACGGAACTATCGCACAGTTCAGTTGCAAGCAGAGCGTGACCAAGGCTATCTGGGATGCCAAGGGCAACAGAGCCATTGGCAAGAGCAAGGAAGCCAAGGAGGTGAACTTTGCGCTTGACAACATCAAGGCTCAAATCGCCAAGCATTACCAGCGACTTTCCGACCGTGAGGCGTTCGTTACTGCTGAAATGGTGAGAAACGCCTATCAAGGCATAGGCACCGAATACGAGACCTTGCTCAGAGCTTTCGACAAGGAGAACGCAGCCTTTGCCAAGCGTGTAGGCAAGGACAGAGCCAAGAACACTTACAACAAGTATCTTGTGGTGAGAAAGTACGTTGCCGAGTTCATCAAGTATCAGTACAAGCGCAGCGATATGTCCATGAATGAGCTTACCGAGGAGTTTATCCGTGACTATTGCCTTTACTTGAAAAATGTGGTAGGGCTTGCGCAGTCCTCCATTTGGATTTACTCCATACCTCTGAAACATATCGTCACGGCGGCACACTACAACGGCAAGATACAGAGAAATCCGTTTGCCATGTACCACGTTGATCCAGACCACAAGGAACGAGAGTTCTTGACCTTGGACGAGCTTACCGCCATGACTGAGATAAAGTTGGAAGACCCCAACATGGCATTTGCGAGAGACCTTTTTATCTTTGGCAGTTGGACAGGTATAGCTTTCATCGACATTAAGAACTTGACGGAAGATAACATCAGCATGGTAAACGGTGCTCCTTGGATAGTGTCCAAGCGTCAGAAGACAGGCGTACCGTTCCAAATCAAGCTGATGGATATTCCCATGCAGATTGTTGAGAGATACAAGTCTTTCAGAAAAGACAACCACTTGTTCAATATCGGTAATCTTGACAGCATTAACAAGCGCATCAAGAAAGTTGCTGCAATGTGTGGTATAAAGAAGCATGTATCATTTCATGTCTCACGTCATAGTTGGGCAGTTTTAGCCTTGGAGTATGGTATGCCGATAGAGAGCGTGAGCAAGATTCTTGGTCACACGAATATCACCACAACACAGATATACGCCAAGGTGACAAGCACAAAACTTGACCATGACATATCTGTCTTTGAAAGTCGAATCAAGGGGCATTTGCCTGCAATGGGAGGAATGGCATGAAACGGACTGTAATCACCGTGGATGGCAATGGAAGGCTTTCCATTCCGTCCAACTTGGAGGACTTGTGGATGAATGAGAGTGAGTTGATTGATATGCTTTATATCACTGCCCCGAAACTCAATGCTGTGATACGAGCTATATATAAAGAGGGTATGTTGTCTATGTCGGAAGTCCAACGAAGGGAAGAACTTTCCAAGGGTATTTGGCAAACGTTGTATGGATTCCCTATGGTTGTTGCCATTTGCTTCCGTCTAAACTCTAATGGTGCGGCACAACTTCGTGATGCCATCATCAAGAGATTGTACGGAGCAAAAGAGAAAACAAACATTGTCTTGCAACTATATGGAGGGACTAATTCCTTTAGTTGAGAATGGTCGCTTTTTTAGACGCTTCGATGATTCGCTGCCGTATTGACTTATTGACGTACTGATTCATTGTCGTATGGAAGTGCAGTTGCAATTTGATAAAGAAGTATCCATGCAAAGAAGTGTGTAAGCATATATGCATTGATGCCATACGTTTTACATTTTTATCGTATGACATATAAAACGTATGACATGCAGGAATACATTTTTGTTCATCCCGAGGAATGACATTCACGGAAAACTCATTCTTCAGGATTTTTTCGTTTTCAGCCTTTGGTATAAAGAAAACGAACCGTTCCTTGGAGGCTTTGCGCCTCCAGCCACTGGGCGAACCTCCGCAGTGTTTTCAATGGTATTAGATTTACTCTTGCCAAAACATGGTGTCCATAAAGACACAGCAAGGTATGTTTTGAGTTACTCAAAACCTTTTGGGTAACTCCCCAAAAGAAATATGTTAGTTGGGAAATTGTTCCTCCCAAGTCGAACAATTTGAAGTTAGTAACAATTTAATTCCAATGCTTTCTACGTTTTTATCTAATTTTTATCAATCCTTTAGTATCGCTAAATCTATAGGCATTACCGATGTTACAACAATACATTTAAATGGACTTGACATAACCTTTTGTTTTGCATTTTCTGAAAGCAACTCATTACTCACCTCATAAGGATGCTTATTCTCTTCAAAAGGAAGATAAATGCAAAGCCAATATTCATCACATTTGTTTTTCTTTTGATAGATAGAGTATTTACTGTTTTTAGATTCTATACATTTTTCTAAATCTTGCCAAGGTACAGAATCCCTTCGAGCTATAGAATTGAATTGAACTATGTTTCTACCACGTGTCTCCCAAACTTTAATTCTTTTAATATGCTTAGTAGGATATATAAATCCATTAAACATATTTCTTAAATAGATTTCGACTTCTTCAGCAAATGCTTCTGGTGTTAATTTTACTTTATCTCCATCCAAATCTCCCTTATTTGTAAAATTATATCTATCAATGAAAATGTTTAACTTCTTTTCTTTGGTCATACTTTCCAAGAAGATATTTTTTTGCACTATGTTACAGACTTTGTTTTTGAACGTATTTCTCTCTACCGCATTACGTTTCTTGTTTATATTTACAGAAGGATGGCATTCCACGACTTCAACACCTATGGAGTACCCTTTTTCATCATGGAAAATGAAATCAGGCATCTCTGCCTCATATTGTTTATCATACATAGAGATATTAATTCCCAATTTATTGTTTATTATTGGAATAAGATTTTTAATTGCATTCCATTCGGAAAGTTTCTGTCGATTTGCTTCCATTTTTTACAAGTTTACATTTTGAAAATTATTAGCACATAGCTTTTCTTACTTGAACAGCGAGTGCATAGGCTAATCGTGGCGGTACTGCATTACCCACCATTTTATATCCGTCTTTTATGTCATCATATATGAACACAAATCTATCAGGAAAAGTTTGTATTCTTGCGCATTCCCGAACGCTCAAACGACGATAAAGATGCTCGCGTCCTTTTGCAAAAATTCTAACATTTGAACCAACATAAGGCATCTTTGGAGCCTGTGGATGTTGAGGCTCATTTCTTGCCTGTGCTTGAATCGTAAAAGATTGCTCATTCCAAGAACGAACACGATTGCGTGCCATATACTTTGCATCATAACTTCCTGTGTAGACATCATGATTCTTTCTTGTTGGATGTTCCGACATGACTTTCCCTTCATTGAAAAATCTTGGCTTCTCAATAATATCTCCAATAGCTTCTCTTAAAGTCACTTTTTTGCCAGACATTGCATTCGGGAAAGCAAATGTATTTTGTAGGTCATTTCGTATTCCCACGAAGAAAACCCTTAATCTATCCTGTGGAATTCTGAAGTCTGCAGCGTTTAAGAGTTGATAACTTATTGAATAACCAATAGATCGTAAACTTTCAATTATAAATTTCAACGATTGCTTGTGTTTGTCTTCAAGTATTCCCTGCACATTTTCAATGACAAAGAACTTTGGCTTTTTCAAGTTTACGATCCTGATATACTCCAAAAACAACTGACCTCTTGGGTCTTCAAATCCAAGTTGCTTGCCACCTTCACTCCATGCCTGGCATGGTGGACCTCCAATAACACCATCGCAAGAAGGAATGTCTTGGTCTTTGAGTAAGCGCACATCGGCAGTATTCAACATGGTATTTGGGTGATTTTTTCTATATGTTTCAAATATAGAAGAATCACATTCATTTGCCCAAATCACATTGAAACCAGCCCTTTCAAACCCAAGGTCAAGACCTCCACATCCTGCAAATAGTGATATTACATTCATCAATTATCTATATTGATATTATGTTGTTTTAAAGTTTCGATAATGCTTAATGCCACATGGTACGCAAGATTGACTGGGACGGCGTTACCTATCATCTTGTATCCATAATTCACTTCATCATATATGAACTTAAAATCATCAGGGAAACTTTGAACACGAGCGACCTCTCTGACAGTCATTCTTCTATATAGATATTCTTTCCCTTCAACAAATTTTTGCAAGTTCTTTTCTACCTTTATCATTTTAGGTGCCTGCGGATGAAGTTGGCATTGTCTTCCACTCGCTTGAACTGTAAACCCTGGCTCGTCCCATGACCTTACACGATTACGTGACATGAATATTGGTGAGAAAGCACCCGTAAAATATTCATTGTTTGGCACCACGCAAGCATTTCCATTTGTATGGTTCTTTTCTCTTGCAGGTATTGCAGTGTCTTGCAAATCCCAAATAGCCTCACGTAAAGTAGGTTTATGCTCTTGTGGCTTAGGGTATTCATAATCATCTATGTGCAAATCCTTGCGAAAGCCAATGTAGAAAACACGGTCTCGGTCTTCAGGTACATCATAGTCATTAGCGTTAAGCATTTTCAAATTAACATCATACCCTGCTTCATCAAACAACTCCATAAATCCACTAACAGCAGTCGCATGTCGTTTGGCAAGCATACCAGACACATTCTCTGCTACAAAAAACAAAGGTTGGGTATCACGCAATATTCTGATATACTCATAGAACAACTGACCACGGGCATCTTCAATGCCCTTTAATGAACCAGCCTCACTCCATGACTGGCATGGCGGTCCGCCAATTATACCTGTCACATGGACGGGAAAAGCATCTGACGGTATATTCCTAATATCTCCCTCAATCAATTTCGTATCGGGAAAATTAGCTTTAAATGTTGGACATATTTTTTTGTCGAATTCATTGGCAACAACAGTATGAAATCCTGCATTATGGAATCCTTTGTCAAGACCACCAGCGCCAGAAAAAAGACTAATCAAATTCATATTTACCACTTACAGTTAAAAGTTATATTTACAGCAGGAGGCATTCCTACAATCTGAACATCAAACTTCAAAGATGGTTCTACCGTATCTTTGGCGTTATGTATTCTGAATGAGAACTGCCATCCGTTATCGAAACTCATTATTACAGTCGTTTTACTTTTAGGCTTGAAATCCATATAAAGTAAAGTCGTAGGTAATTCCATTGCAGGAACTTCTAAAGACGGATTCAGCTTCTTGCTCGGTTGGTTTAAAGTTCCATACATGTTGAATGACTGTATTGTGGTAACTCTTTTATTGTCTATACTAATAACCTTGTAAAAGTCATATTTGCTGAGTAAATATTCAACCAGTTTACGAGGAATGTCAGCATTGTTCGCAACTTGCGTCTTTACTTCTTGCATAAAAGCTTTCAATAATGGCACATATACATCATCTTCCTTAGATTTCAAATCTCTAAAGTAAGTTCCATTTGATTTTTCTACTTCAAGAAAATCAAATGTTGGCTTTACAGCGTTCCAATATTCTTCGGAACAGTTAACTCCATACCATTTTTGACCAAAATCCAAAGTTTTTGCTAAACGACTATGCTTTACAGCCATGTGATTGTGCTTTATGCTTAGTCCAATCTCCCAAATAATATCTTTACGTTTAATTATAATATCACGAACATCAGCTTCTTCACCATGTTCATCGCTTTGGATATATAAATTTAGGGTATCGTCATCAACTTCTATAATATTTGGTTCTAATGCAAATATTGTATCAATAGTTGACTTCGCACTCAATGTATATAATGCTTTTTCTGCAACACTTAATGTGTTCCATGCGTGTTCAGCAGCTTCATAGCTGCTATTATGAATTATTTGTGATTTACGAATAGCACTTATTGCATTCTGCAAAGAAAGCAAGCAAATGTATTCGTAAGCACGTCCTTGGTCGTTACTTTTGCTACTCATAATTATTTATTAATTCTTTAATGTCAACGTTTAATAATTTCGATATACTAATTATAGATTCTAATGGAGGTTGCGATGTATTCGTACACCACTTTGATACAGTAGAAGGATTCACTCCTAACTGTTCTGCCAACCATTTGCTTGTTCTTTTCTTTTCAACAAGTACTATTTTCAAGCGATTAATATCCATAATAATTTATTTTTCTGCAAAGATAATGAATTATTCTCACTTTTATTCCAATATATAATTTTTTAACGTGGTTCTCGCATTCTATTTTAAAGAAATATTGTATTTTTGCAGACAAAAGAGTTGTTTGGTAAGCAAACGTATGCAATTTGCAGAATTTAGCACTGTTGCCAAATCATTACCTCCATTGAGGTGAAACACTCATAAATCGCTC
>OIWT01000464.1_pt1 | contig 56591 bp, 55 predicted proteins | sample 1587701 | NCBI WGS metagenome assembly OIWT01 (sample SAMEA3888904, study PRJEB22519) | human gut metagenome | biome: human gut; feature: human-associated habitat; material: faeces | place: Denmark | collected 2009
TGGGTTCAGAACGTCGTGAGACAGTTCGGTCCCTATCCATCGTGGGCGTAGGATACATGAGAGGAGCTGTTCCTAGTACGAGAGGACCGGAATGGACGTACCTCTGGTGCAACTGTTGTCGTGCCAACGGCATAGCAGGGAAGCGAAGTACGGACGGGATAAACGCTGAAGGCATCTAAGCGTGAAGCCCCCCTCGAGAACAAGTATCCCACAGCATAAGCTGGTAAGACCCCTTGCAGACAACAAGGTTGATAGGTTGACGGTGTAAACGCAGTGATGCGTGAGCTTGTCAATACTAATCGGTCGAGGGCTTGATCTAAGAAAAGCGAATGTTTGAAGGATCTCGAAAGAAGGAATTGATCGCAGCGGTCAGTATGAGGTTTTGAAGGTACGAAGCGTCGGAAGAGAAAGATTTTGAAGAGAAACACTTCTCCGAAATCCGGCGCATCAACCGAGATTTCCGGTGATTATGGCGAGAAGGTCCCACCTGTTCCCATCCCGAACACAGAAGTTAAGCTTCTCCGCGTCGAAAGTACCTGGCTGGTGACGGCCCGGGAGGATAGTTCATCGCCGGATTCCATGAAAAGCCTGTCGTGTAAAACGACAGGCTTTTCTTTGCGTTTTGGGGGAAAAGAGGGAGATGGAAAGTAAGGAGAAAGGAGGAGGAACGGGAGGCAACCCCTCAGTCTGCCGCGGCAGACAGCTCCCCTTACACAGGGGAGCCGAGGACAACACTCCTCAGTTTGCTGTGGGAGACCAGTTATCCCCTTATACAGGGGAATCAAGGGGCATTCTGTCTGATTCGTGAAGGGACTTGGTGGCTTGGAGAAAGGCGTCGGCGACTTTGGTAAAGATGGCGTAGCGTTTCGGGACAAGGGCGCGGCGAATTTACGGGGAAGGGGAGAGCGGGCGGAAGCAAAGGAGCGGGTTTAGCGGCTCGGGCAGATGGTCGTCCGTGATCAGTAGATAACCCAGCCCGCTTTGCACGACGGCAGAGGGATCGCCGACCAGGACATTGTAGGTCGCGGCAACGTGCAGACGCTCGATCTCGATTTGCGCCCAATGCGCGATTTCCTGCTGCAAACTGATGCGGCGATGCAGGATCAGCGGAATATCGAGCAGATCCTCCTTCTCCACGACGGCTTTGCGGGCAAGAGGGTAGGACTTGGGCAGCAGAAGCCCACAGCGGGCGCTGTCGTGCAGGGAGAAGTATTCCTGTTTCGCAGTGTCCGCAGACTCGGACAGAGCGGCAAAATCCAGGCTGCCGTGGTCCGATCGCTCTGTCACATCGGTTGCGTCGCTGCTATAAAACCGAAAAATGTAGGCCGGGGTATTCCTGCCGAACAGCCGCGGCGGCGTGCAGAATTAAAGGGAGCGGATTCCCGCCGATTGCGACCTCGCGGCTGATTTACGGGGCGTCGCCGGTCAGCGTGATCTTCCGCTTTCCGCGCAGAAACAGCGGCTTTCCGCCAAACCATGATAACCCATTCTGCATGAGTATTTGCGATCGAACCCTCCCGACGGTATACTGAATGCAGGAAGAAGTTGGAAAAACACTGCGGCGGCTGTGGGGGCAAACAGCCCGCTGATCGTCAATCGGTTCATCGGAATCTCGCTCGGCAACAATGCAGTCATCGCACATCGCTGGAAAAAGTAAAAAAAGGGCTTGCAATTTGCAGACGGTTGTGCTATTATATCTATTGTCAGTTGACGCAGCCGCGTCGCCGGCACGAAGTGAATATGGGGCATTAGCACAGTTGGTAGCGCGCAACGTTCGCAATGTTGAGGTCAGGGGTTCGAATCCCCTATGCTCCACCAAAAACCTGAGAAATCTCAGGTTTTTTCTTTTTATTCTCTTATGTTTATATAGTAGAAATCAGGGTTGTGCACGTAATGTTTCTTCGATCAAAAGATCGCAAATTATTTATCAATCTTTTGGGCTCCGGCACCTTCCCTACATTGCAATCCATCCCGTGTTTTCCATAATTTTGCGAAATTCGCGTTTCTACACGATTCCCAATTGAGTTTTTCGCAGAATGTTCAATAGATTCTTACGTTTAACAAATAAATAACATCATAAGTTAAGGCACTCATACTATCCCCGTATGAGTGCCTTTTCTATTTTCCGAAACGGAGGTGAATCCCATTCTCTGTCGATTTCGGCACACTGTAAATCCATCAATACAAGGAGGAACGCCATGTCAACAACGATTGCCATTGCCAACCAGAAGGGCGGCGTGGGCAAGACCTGCACGACGCTGAATCTGGGCATCGGTCTTGCCCTGAAGGGCAAAGAGGTTTTGCTCATCGACCTGGACCCCCAGGCCAACCTGACGATGAGCCTGGGCTGGACAAATCCGGACGAACAGGCCACGACCATTTCCACGCTCCTGCACAAAACGGCAAACGAGCAGGCGATCGAGCCGGGCGAGGGCATACTGCGGCACCCGGAGGGCGTGGACCTGATTCCGTCGTCCATCCAACTGTCGGGGTACGAGGCCAACCTGCTGGGTGAGTTCGGGCGCGAAAGCGTGCTGCGGCAGTACATCGACGGCGTGCGCCCACTGTACGACTACATACTCATCGACTGCATGCCGTCGCTGAACATACTGACCATCAACGCGCTGGTGGCGGCGGACTCGGTGCTCATCCCCACACAGCCGCAGTTCTTCTCCACCGCAGGGCTGCAAATGCTGTTCCAGACCATCCACCGGGTGCAGCGCAAGCTCAACCCGGAGCTGCGCATCGAGGGCGTGCTCGTCACCATGATGGACAAGCGCCCGCTGTTCTCGCGCGACCTGGTGGATCGGCTGCGCGAGAACTATGGCGCGTACATCAAGGTGTTTGACACGGAGATCCCGACGTCCATCCGCATGACGGAGAGCAGCTCGAAGGGAAAGAGCATCTTCCAATATGAACCGAACGGCAGGCTGGCCGTAGCCTACGAAAAACTGACGCAGGAGGTGCTGGACAATGCGCGACCGCGCGACCGCGAACGACGTCCCCTTTGCCCCGCTAGATAAGCTGTTTGAACCCGCTGTCCCCAAAGGCCCCGAGCTTCCCCAGGTGGATACGCTGGACATCGCCCAGCTGCATCCCTTTGCCGACCATCCCTTTCATCCCTATACGGATGAAAGATTGCGGGACTTGACCGACAGCATCCGCGAGCACGGCGTGCTCATGCCCGTGCTGGTGCGCCCAATGGCGTCCGGCGGGTACGAGATCATCTCCGGGCACAACCGCGTGGAGGCCGCCAAGCTCGCCGGGCTTGACAAAGTGCCCGTGACCATCCGCGAAATGGACGACGACCTTGCCACCATCGCCATGGTGGATTCCAACCTCAGACAGAGAGATATCCTGCTGCCCAGCGAAAAGGCATGGGCATATCGCATGAAGATGGAAGCTATGAGACGACAAAGTGGGCGTCCCAGAAATAATTGTGCCCAAGTTGGGCCCAATTTCGGTAAACGCACACGTGACTTGATCGCGGAGGAGATGGGCGAGAGTAAGAACCAAATTTCCCGCTATATCCGCCTAACTGAACTCATCCCGCCCCTATTGGCCATGATAGACCAAGGCCACCTACCCTTCAACCCCGCCGTGGAGCTGTCCTACCTGTCGCCGCAAAACCAGACCAGCCTGCTCGCCATACTGGAGCGGGACGAGATCACGCCTTCCCTTGCGCAGGCGCAGAACCTGCACAAGCTGTCCACGCTGGACAAGCTCGACGAATCCGCCATCGAAGCCATACTGCTCATCGAACCGATACTCAAAAAGAAGGTCACACTCAAGGTGGACCGCATCGCACCGTACTTCCCGCGCGGCACCAATCCCGAGGAGATGGAAGCCGTCATCCTCAGGCTGCTGGCCTCGTGGCAGCGCAACCGGGAGCTGCGCAAGGCGCAGGAAAACGCGGAACGTTGACATCCTTTGTCCCAATTGCTATTTTCCTCTACCAAAACATGGGTCTACCAAAGAGAAACCTTCTTCCGGTAGACCCTTTCGCATAGATACCCCAGAAAAGAATACGGAGGAATGTGTATGAAACACAGAATGTGCAGGGTACTGCTGTGCCTCGTGCTGACGTTCGCGCTTCTGCTGCCCATGACCGTGGGCGCACTGGCAGACACCACCATCGGCACGGACGCGTCGCGGCCGGAATACTTCGAGGCGCTGGGCGGCAGTTACAACCCGCTCAAGACGCCCTATCACTACGACAAGACCACCGGCAACGTGGCCTACTGCCTGGAACACAAGAAGGACTCGCCGTCCTCGTCCGCCGCGTACACGGATTTTGACCCCTCGGCGCTGTGGGGGCACAATACCGTCACGGGCATACAGGCCATCGTGGATCACGGCTACCCCAACAGCACCGGTGGGCTCAGCGAGGAGCAGGCACACTACGCCACTGCCAACGCCATCCGCGCCTGGATGAAGGAATCCGCGGACGTTGGCTATAACTTCATGCGGGTGGACGAGGGCCACATTCGCCCGCTGTCGGGCACGGCGGCACAGGAGACCTGGGTTTTCTTCCTGGAGCTGCTGGGCTACGCAAGGGCTGGGGCGACGCTGGGCGGCACATCGGGCGGCATGGTGCGCGTGTATCCCGCCAACCCGGTCTGGGAGGTGCAGGGCAATCAACTGGTCACGCGCATCGAGGTTTCCAGCTCCGACGGCTACACCATCCGCCGCAGCAGCGCGGAGGTGGACATTGCAGGCTACACCGGCGGCACAGAAGATACGCTCACCCTCACCGCGCCGCTCTCGCTGCTGACGCAGGACGTGCAGCTGCTGTTCACCGCCAACGCCGGCGCGGGGGTCACGCTGTACTGGTATGAGCCGGTCTCCGCGTCCTCGCAGTCGGTGGCCGTCGCGGAGCTGGGCGGCGGCAGCGGCGGCACGGGCGAGCAGCAGCTCGTCACCATTGCGGGGCAGAAGCTGGTCGATCTGACTGTCGTCAAGCAGGACGGCTCCACCGGCGAGGCACTGGACGGCGCGGTGTTTGCGCTGACGGACGCAGCGGGCAAACCCGTGGGCCTGACGCAGACGGGCGCGGGCCGCTATACAGCGGGCGGGAATAATACGCAGTTCACCACCAGCGGCGGCACGGCGATGATTACCGGCCTGACCACCTATACGCTGACGGAGGTGTCCACGCCCGGCGCGGGGTATGCCGGGATGGAGCCGGAGACGTTACAATTGACCGCAAGCGCGACCGTGACCGTCACCAACGTGCCCACCGAGATCACCATCACCAAGGTGGACGGTCTGACAGGCGAGGCGCTCAGCGGAATGGAGTTCTGCCTGCTGGATGAAAGCGGCAGCCGCGTTTCAGTAAAAAAGACGGCGGCAGCTACCGCCCCGCAGCGGACGGAAGCGCAGTTATGACTACGGATACCAATGGAAGAATCCATGTCATCGGCCTGCCGGTCGGCACGTATTCCGTGGAGGAATCCACCCACCCGGGCTACGCCGCGCTGAGTGCCAGCCCGCAGTTTACGCTGACCAGCGCTGCGGACATCACGATCACCAACGAGCCGCTGACGCTGGAGCTAACCAAGGTGAACGGTTACACCGGCGACCCGCTACCGGGCGTGCGCTTCTCGCTGCGCGACGCGGACGGCAACGCGGTGCCCATCCAGAGCATCGCGGAAGGGCTGTATTATTTCAACGCTTCGGCACAGGGCAATACACTGGTCACAGGCGCGGACGGCAAGGCGACAGTGCATTACCTTCCCGCAGGCGTTTACACGCTGGAAGAAGAACCGCAGGCGGGATACGCCCAGGCGGCCCCTGTGCAGGTGGCGGTCTCGACCGGCAGCGGCCTGTCCGAACCCGCACAGGTGCGGTTTGCCAACGCTCCCACGCTGCTCCTCCTGACCAAGTCCGACGCCGCGACCCGCGAGCCGCTGGATGGCGCGACATTCCGTTTGCTGGATGAAAACGGAAATGTGGTGCGACTAGATGCTCTTTCTTCTGGCAATTACAAACCGGGCGAGAGCGGGCAGGAAACCTTCACCACGCAGAAGGGCGAGGCATATCTCCGCTACCTCGCGCCCGGAAATTACACCGTGGAGGAAGTCAGCGCACCATCCGGGTACACCATGGACGCACCCAAGGCCGTCACGCTCACCGACGCAAACAGCGCGGCAAACCCCGTCCGCGTGACGATGCAGGACGCGCCGCTGGCGCTGGAGTTCCGCAAGCTGGACGCGGAGACCGACGCACCGCTGGACGGCTGCACCTTCGGCCTGAAGGACGCGGACGGCAAGACCGTTCACCTGCGCAAGGTCTCGGACGGCGTCTACACCCCCGACGAAAAAGGCAGCGCGACCTTCACCACGTCCGACGGAAAGGCGACGATTGCGCGCATCGACCCCGGCACTTACACCCTCTGCGAGATCACCCCGGCGGACGGCTATGCACAGGCGCAGGACGTGCACGTGACGGTTACGCAGACCAGCACGACGGACAAGCCCGTCACCGTGACCATGAAGAACCAAAAGCTGGCGCTACGCATCACCAAGGTGGACGCGCAAACCCGGCAAACGCTCCCCGGCGCGGCGTTCCAGCTGACGGATGCTCATGGTAAAACCGTAAAGATAGTGCCCATACCCGGAAAACCCGACACCTGCGAGGTTGCGGAGAATGGTTCGGATACCTTTACGATCCCTCAGTCCGGTAGCCTCACGATTCTGAAACTGCCTGTTGGAGAATTTACACTGACGGAAACCCGAGCGCCTGTCGGGTATGCCAAAGCAGAAAAACCGCAAAAGGTGCTCATCACAAACGAACACACCGCAGATGCGCCCTCTCAGGCCGTCGTGGAAAACCGCGCGCTGGCTGTGCAAGTCACCAAGACCGACGGGCAGACCGGGGCACGGCTGCCCGGCGTGCGCTTCCGCATTGAGCTGCCCACTGGCGCGGCACTGCGGTTCCAGGCGGCAGGCGAAGGAACCTACCGCGTGGATGCGGTCGGCGTCTTAGACTTTGCGACGGGCACGGACGGCGTCGCCACCCTACTCGGCATCCCGGAGGGCGCGTACCGGCTGGTCGAGGAAAACAACCCCGGCTTCGGGCGCAGGAGGTCATCGACGCCATGCAGCGCAACGGCTTCACCGTCACCTACACCGAGAACCGCAAGGACTGGATGGTCATCGTCGCAACGCGGTAACGCGCGGCATGCCCCCCAGCAGACACGCGGCCCGGGCGGGAGCATTTCCCCCGCCCGGGCCGTTTTCTGCATCTCAGAGAATCGGTTGTCACCTGTACTTTTCCTGCGCAAACTCCGCCTGGAACGCATCGTAGAGCGCATCGGGGATTTCCAGAATTTTCCCCTCCACGCCCAAATAGCCGCCGTCGGAGGGAATGATCCCCCTTATGATCCGGCCGTCGTCAAGCTCAATGGAGAACTCGCTGACAAAGCTCCTCTTTTCTCCCCCTTCGATGACCGCATTCGCGTCGATCACGCCGAGCAGCAGCTCTGTCGCGCCGTCCGACAGCGGAATCACGGTGTGCCAATCGCGATGGTTGATGGCCTGGGCGTGCGCCACATTCTGGAGCTCCGGCGCGCCGGGATCGTTGGTTTTCAGATAGCGGGATAAAAACGCATAGAAGTTCTCGTCCTGGAACAGCAGCCATTCCGGCTCGGAAGTCACGCACCCCGTTTCGCCCGACCCGGCGGCATAGCCCAGCGAGCACAGGATGTCGCCGGGTTCCTCCGTGCAGTCCAGCGTCATCTCCATCAGCTCGCCGGTCGACATCACGTACAGCACCCGCAGGATGGGGTAGCTGGAGTAAAACGGCCCCTCGCCCGCTTTGCGGACGGCGGAGGACTCGATGCGCGCTAGGAACTCCCGCTGCTCCTCCTCCCCTAGGTCAATTAGGTAGGGATAGGTGCCGGTATCCTCCTTTGCGATGGAGTACAGCCTGCCCTCGGGCAGCCGCAGCGCGTCGTGTTCCAGATTGGCCCGGCCGTCAAAGCGCCCTTTCCCGCCGGTGGGCGGGCAGTCCGCGTTGCTTCCGAGGTAAAGGTGCACGCTCCCGATCGCAAGGGGGTTGGGGTACTCGCGGAGCTCCGGCGTCAGGGCCGGCCCGGCGTCCGGGCTGGGCGTCAAGGACGGCGTCCCGCTCGGGCCGGGGGTCTGCGCGCGGAGGGTCACGGCCGGGGCGGAGGGCGACGGGGCCCGCGCCCCAAGCGACTGGCAGCCCGCAAGGCAAAGCGCCGCCAGAATCAATATGAGTAGTGTTTTTTTCATGATTTTCCTCTGAAAGATTAGATTTTGTTCAAGCCCATCCCGAAAGATCGGACTTTCGGGATGGGCTTGAAAGCTATGCAATTTGTAGGGTCAGAAGATCAACATCATAAGAGATACCATCCTGCATACAGAACCTAAATACTGGCCTGTACATGCCTGATGCTTTATCTAGTTTATAAATCACTTCGCATTCTTGGATAGTAGACGAAAGTGTCTCTCCCGCCGCACCAGCATTTTTTGTTTGATACGAAATCATTTGATTATCCAGTGTCTGAATCACATCATCGATTCATATAGGCTTTTTCTCATCTCGTACCGATATATCAGTAGGCTGAACACGCACCCACTTCCCACTACTGAATGGAATGCCTGCATCAGCCACCGTAACCGAGAATACACTTCTATCAATAGGAATTCCATTGTATTGATTCTGAATATACATACCTCCTTAAGTTCTAGCGAATTGTTGCAACCAAGTTCATTTCACTTTTCTCACGAAACAATAGTAATCAACTTGCTATGTATACTTACACCTCCTGCATACAGAGAGTATATAAGCAGAATAACTGATAATACTATATCATATATAGGCGATTTCCTTGTATTATGGCATATAAACGTATTTTATTATCATGAAAAGGGGTGAATAGAACACCACATAATTTAACAAATTTCAACCTTATTGTTGTATATGAGGTGAGCGTATTTTATTGCCGATATGCACAAATAATGAAACGACGCAATCCCATTTATTTCGCGCGGGGCGGATTACGGCATCGTCTTGGTGATCAATACGGTGCAGCGATCCGATAAGTCCTGCGTACTCTCGACGACCACGGCGGAACCCACCGCGCGCTCGGTTTTGAGCATCACATACTCATCGTCCCAGTCCAGGAGGGAAGCCTGCTCCTCCACGACGAAGGCTTCCCGGCCGAAAAAACCCTCGCGATAATCGATCGCGAAGAACGACGCCTGCCGTCCGTCGATCCGGTGAACCGCGGTTCGGGGCAGCAGCGCACCCTCGGCGGTCAGAAGATCGATTTCCAACGTCACGTTGGCGTGGTACAGCGCGCTGCTGTACGGCGTCGCGAGCTGGAGGCACGGTTTTTCCCCGGTAGAAATGAGCGTCGGCACGCTCGCGCTGATCGTGGCATTGCCGATGCGCGCCTGGCTGGACACGACGCCCTCGTTGGACAGATAAAAGGCGGCCTGCTCCTGCGTCAGGGGGAACTGGGCGATCAATAGGTCGCTTTGCGACAGCACCGCGCAAGCCCGATCGGTTCTGAGCACGTCGTCAGGGTACAACGGCAACGAGATGAGAAAGCCTGCCGAGGGCGCCCGCACCGTCTCCAGCGCGTCACACAGCCGCGTCAGGGTAAGATACTCATCTTCCCGCGCGCTGAGCGTGGAATAGGTTCTGCGAAGGGTGTCCAGCTGGGACTGCTTTTGCTTCGTATCGGCCAGCGAGAGCAGTTCCGCCCGGGCCTGCGCAACGCTTTCCTGTAGCTGTGGATCCTCCGCTTCCGCCAGGCAAGCGTCCTCGGCGGCGATGTACCGGACATAGGCCGCGTACAGGGAATCATCCCACTGCGTCTTGAGCAGCTCGAGGCGCGCGGTATCCAGCGCCTGCTTGGCCTTGTGCAGGTCCTCCTGGAGCGCCGGGGATACGCGGCATTTGTACAGGACATCCCCCTCGCCGACGGACGAGCCGGGGGTCGCGCAAACCTCCGTGACGATGGCTTCGTATTGTCTTTCGGGGTCGATCACCACCGGGGTGGAGAACTCGGCCTGGTAGCTGCCCTGGAGCGTATAGCGCTTATGCAGGTTGCCATAGGAAATGGCGCCCACGGTTACGCGCGGCGTGTCCGAATAGAGCAGAGACCGGCTGAACAGGAAGCAGACCACGATGAGCACGGCGTATACCGCGAGCAATATCCCAAGCACCTTTTTTCTCGTCGGCTTCATGATTATCCCCTCACAGTTCCATTTGCATAAGGCCATCCATAAGATCGTCGTTGAAGATGAGGAAGAGCAGCAACACGGGCACCGCGGCCAGCACGCACGTGGACAGGAATTCGGCCTGGCCCGCGTTCATCATCTCGTGTATGTACAGGGAGAGCGGATACAGGGATGCGTTTTTCAAAAAGAGCAGCGGCTGCTCGATCATGTTCCAGCATTTTGCCGCGCACAGTACGCCGCACACCGCCAGGGCGGGCTTGCTCAGCGGGAGGATGATGCGCAGGTAGGTGCGGATCAGTCCAGCGCCGTCCAGGGCCGCGGCCTCCAGGATGCTGTCGGGGATGCTCCGCATAAACTGCCGGAGGAGGAACACGTACAGCGGGGAAAAGATCTCCGGCAATATGAACGCCCATGGGGTGTCCATCAGGCGAAGTGTGCTGACGGTGAGATACAGCGGCACGCATAGAACCTGAAAGGGCAAAAGCAGCAGAAAGACGTAGAGGAAGAACAGGACGGAATTCCCCTTGAACCGCAGCTTGGCAAAAACAAACGCCGCGAGCGGGGCCACGAGGAACATACCGGCCAGCGTTATGGCCGCGTAGCCCATCGTGTTTAACAGCGTCCTGAGGATTTCAGGGCGATCCAACAGCACCGCGCGGAACTGATGCAGATCGACCTCGTAGGGCGGGATGCGGATCGGCAGAAAGCTGCCGGCGGCGTAGCTGCCCACCTCGTGGATCAGAAAATCGAGCTCCCATTCGCTCAGCAGCGAGGAAAATAGGATGAAGAACGGTGGAAAGAGTACGACGGCCAAGCAAAGGGCGATCAGCAGCGCCCCGATCCACTTGCTAACTCTTTTCATGCGATCCCTCCCGCAGCAGGCCCCAGACCATGAGCGCGATCACGGGCAGCAATGCGTATAGCGCGGTGACGGCGCTGTTGTAGTCCCCCCGGTGAAAGCAGTTGTAGATAAAATGCGGTAGCGTATAGATCTCTTGCGAGGGATAGTTGCCGGAGAACAGAAAGCACTCTCGGAATATATCCAGCGCCTGCACGGTGCACATCACGACCGAAAAGACGATCGTCGGCAACAGGTGCGGAAGATACACGGAGAAGAACAGGTGGAAAAAGTTGGCGCCGTCCAGCTGGGCGGCCTCGAGCTGCTCTTTGGGGGTGCCGGACAGGCGGGCACTCAGGATCACGACGTAAAAGCCGGTGTTCTTCCAAACGAACAGGGTGAGGATGACCAGGCGCATGGCGGCCCCGCTGAACCACAGCACGCGCTCCCCCCGGAAGCACGAGAGAACGTGATTCACGACCCCGTTGTAGTCATAGATCCAACGGAATACGAAGATGACGACCACGGTGGGCAATATGTACGGCAAAAGCATCAGGCTCTGCATCCAGCGGGACGCAGAGCGGAAGTGGTCGATTAAAAAACTGATGCCCAGCGCGCAAAGCAATGTCACGGGGACGCAAACCGCGACAAAAAGCGCAGTGTTGCCCACGCCCAGCCGAAACATGGCGTTTGTGGCGACGCTCGCAAAGGGGCGCAGCCCCAGAAAGCCCTGCGCGGGCGACCAAAGGGTGAAAACCCCTCCGGCCAGCACGGGCAGGACGTAGAACCCGAGCACGCCAACCAGGCTCGGGCTGAGCAGCAGCAGCGCTTTTTTCACGGTCGTCTGCATGGGCTACCTTCCTTGCTCCAGTCTGGACATCTCAAACCGCTCCTGCGTCATCCGGGCGCATTGCTCGGCGGTGATGGCGCCGTCGCAGTACATCGGGAAGAGCTCCATATTAAAGGCGGTAAGGAACCCGGTGTTGGTGATCGGGGCGAACCGCGCCGTCAGGTCCAGCCAGCGCTGCTGGTTTTCCGGGTCGTCGCCCGTCAGCGTCCGGATGTGCGACGCGTCCGCAAAGCAGGCGGCCATATAGGGAGTCCCGTACTGCGCGATGTATCCGCCCGTCGCCCCCTCCTCGTAGCCCTCGTAGCCGTAGTAGTGGTTGTCTGCGGCCTGCTCCAGGAACCTCAGCGCGCTGTCCTTTTTGTCCGAAAACGCGTTGATCGCAATCACCCCATAGGCCATCGCCAGCCGGTTTTCCGGATCGACGGTGGGCGGGGCATAGATCGAGCGATGCTCCAGTATCAGATCGGTCGAACCCTCCGGATCAGCCGGGTCCATGGTGTAGAAGGCAAAGCTGTTGATGTTCAGGTCAAACGGTGGGGCGGCCGAGGCATCCTTGGTCAGCTTCGCATCCTTCATCAGCGCCAACAGGTCGATAAACTCCTGCGAGTCAAAGGAGAAATCCGGCCGGTCGGCGGACAGGCTGTATTGCTCGAGCATCGCGTTGCAGGCTAATTCGCCGGTAAAGCTACTGAGCGCGTTTTCGAGCAACGCGTTCCACGAAGGATAGCTCTGCATTTCGGGGAGGACTTCCACGTCGCTCTTGGTTGCCGTCTTGCCTGTGCGCATAGCGTACGCCCTCAAATCGCCCGTGTCTCGCGCTTCGTACAGCCAATCGTCATACTCGATCACTTTGGTCTTGACAAAATGGGGGAGGGCGTAGATGACCCCGTCGCGCGTTACGCACTGTTGCAGGGCGGGCAACATGCTGGACACGCAGCGCTCGATCCGCTCCGATCCCTGCAGCGGGCTGTAATACCCCCTGTCGATCAGGTCGTCGGAGGTATAGAGGCTTCCCAGCGCGTTATCGATGAGCATCAGGTCGTAGGTGTGCTTCCCCGCGGCAAAGTCGAGCAGCATGAGCTCATACGCCTGGTCGCTCCCCTCGGCCACAACCACGTCTACGCCGGTCTTTTCGCTGAAAATCTGCGCGTCTCGTATGTCGTCCTCCTCGCTGGTATAGGTGAGGAACACCAGCGCGTCCTCAGAGGCGGAGTCGGAATCGGGTTCGGGGGTGGTCGGCTGGGGAAGGGAGGGGCTCGGGCTGGGCGCGGCCGCGGGCTGGGCAGAATCCTGCGGGCCGCTCGGGGCGCAGCCGCAGAGCGCCAGGAGGACTGCCGCCGTCAGGAGGGCGAGCAGCCTTTGTCGGATGTCGTTTGCGTGCATTGCGATCCTCCTTTCATCTCCGGCGGGATGGAGCTGAGCCCCATCCCGCCGGACCGGACGCTAGGCGTCATTCACGGAAACAAACATGGTTAGTGGTTGGAGCCGTGCGTGCAGACCGTCGTCGTGCCGCCCGGGCAGCCAGACTGGGTGTGATAGCGAACGTGGTCGTGCGTATGGAACTGGGTTCCCTGGGATACACCGTTTCGATACAACGTGCAGTAGGACTGACGAATCATGATGTTGCAGTTGTTGGAGCCGTAAGCGTGGGAGCTCTGAATACAGTCTCATCTTCGCAGATCATTATTCTCATAAATCCAACTCCTCTTTTTATAACTAAAATATCACATATGCTATTTTTTGTCAAATTTGCATACAGTAAGCCTGAGGAGAGAGTTTTGAAATGATTGAGTAGGTTGAATATAAAAAACCAAGAAATTACGCAATATAATGCGAATAGTGTGTTGTGTTGATTATTTCGGTTAGAGAGGTAATCGGGTATAGTTGTTACGCTAAAGGAGAAGTATTATTCTACTGGTGTGAATCAATGTGTGCGTTCATGTTGTTATATCGCTTATCTATGCCATATTGATAAAATAAATGGGAACTTATGATATTTTTAATTCAAGGAGGTGAGATGACATGGATAAGATCTTGGCTATTATTGCACGTCTGTCTTACATGTATGCAAAGATTGGCGCCGGAGCTGTTAGTTTGCATGGTTCCTATGAAGCGGTGGTACCTAACTCTATGAAGAGTAAATGATCTGTTGGGGGTGGCTGTTATGCTATCCCCTTTTTTCATGACGTGAAGCTGGTGCACAAAATGTACGTAAGGCTATTTACACCTAGGAGAATAAAAGGCTGCTAGAGAAAAGGCTGTGGCAGTGATTGCGGAATTGAAAACCATAGGCAGTTGGAAAAGTAACATTATATATGTTCTTCACCCATCGACATGTTATTCGTTTCTTCATATGGCATTGCACCTTTCTCAACATTGCTCCATCTTAAGATAGTTTCTTTTCTGTATTCGTTATATTCCTTGTAATAAAGATAATCTGGTGCTACGAATGTTGCCCGTATCAGCACAACTGTCGCAGCGAATACATATACAGCTTGTATTGTAGTATAGATTGTATCACACAATGATTTTCTCCATTTCATAGAACTTATCCCCCTTAATCATTTGCAAAACAACTTTCTTGATGTTCGGGGCGGGCGGAAAAGACCACCTAGAGTCAAGCGGAAATAACCAATTGAGTCAAAGAGAAATCGTCAACAACCCAGATTGGTATATTAGAGTATTACGGTGTAGGTATCTCGGAGGATGCCGGAGCCTTCACTCTGCCGGTTTGCAGTGCGACGGTCTCCAGTTTCTTTCCCCGGAAGCTTTCGCCCTTAATATTGAATACTGTAGCATCGTCAAAGATCCGGTCTAGGGCACACAGCAGGGCGTCGTCCTCATTGAAGTTAGATCGCCAATGAGAGGGGTACTTGTTGCTGGTGAACACGATGTTGAAGTTGCCTTCCTTGTTGTACCTCCGGTCAATCAGATCAAAGAACAGCCGGGTATTCTCCTTGTTGAACTCACAGTGGCCCACCTCATCAATAATCGGGCAGGAAGGCCGCACCAGGCCATTGAGAATGGATGCTTCCTTTCCGGTTCGCCGGGCGGCGGTGAATTTGTCCCGCAGCTCGGACATCTTAATGAAATAGGTCTTAATCCCCCCGCTGACAGCATTCATACCCAAAGGCTTGGGCCAGATGGGTCTTGCCGGTTCCTGCTGGACCAATGAATGCCAGGTTTCTGTGGGCATAGATTGCTGACAGGGAGGGCCTCGTTTTCAGTCGGTTTGCATCCCGCCCCTTCATGACAGAGAAATCTAAGTTGTCAAAGGTCTTGGGGTCTTTCAGCGGCAGGCGGCTCATCTTCAGTAGCGTATGGATCGTGGTTTCAATCTTCTTCCGCTGCAAATGCTCAAACACCATCCCAACGACCTGGATCTGCGCTTCCGTAAGCTCCTGTTCTTCTGCCATCTTGGCAAACTCAATGGAGGAAAAGTCCAGCTTTAGGATTTGACTGCTCTTTTCCACGGCCTCAAAGACGGACTCATTTATCCCAGACCACCTCCTTGTCAAAGTTGAACTTTTCAAAGGAAAGACTGGGTTCCTGCTCCGGAAGCCGGACAATCTCCGCTTTTACCGACATGGTCGGGAACTCTTCAGGCTGCTCCAATGCTGCGTACTGGTCCTTGCAGAACCGGTCCCGCTTGTTCCATGTTACATCATGGGCGGTTAGCTGCTGCTTCAAGTCGGAAGAATAGATATAGATCATATCGTCCTTCCGCATAATACGGGCAGTGGACCCTCGGTAGCTGAATGGAACACCGAAACGGCGCCCCTCATAATTGACGAAACCGTCAAAAGAGATCTTTCTCTCCTGGCACAAGTAGAACAACAGTGCCAGATTCATCTCCAATGTATGGATCTGCTCAGCACAGCTGCTGCAATGGACCTCCTGCGGCGTACCGGCGGTGGCTTTGTGGTAGGTACTGTTCTGTTGGTTGCACCAGTTCAGTGCGGCCCGGTTCAGGTTCGTGATGTTCCAGAACATCCGGCCAACCATAAAGTTTTCCTTGACGAAACGTAACAGCCGTTCCATCTTGCCTTTGGTAAAGGGATGTCTGAGCTTGCAGAGCTTCGTCTGGAAGCCTACTGTTTTCATAAAGGACTCATAATATTTCTGCCGGACCGGATAACCCTCAAAGTCCCAGTGGAGAACGACACTTTTCATGTTGTCGGTTAGAACATACTTGGGGATCCCCATGTAGCGAAAGGAGTGGATCATGCCAATGAACAGGTTCTCCTGCTTTGCGTTCGGAAAAAACTCCACATACCGCTGACCGCAGTGGTGGCAGACCATGGCAAAACAGGCAGCGTTGTATTCGCTGCCGTCGTAATCCAGAACCTTGGTGAAGCCTCAGTCCATCTGGTAGGCCTCTCCTGGCCCTGTAACGAACCGATGGCCTGGCTGCTCTGCGGTGCTACCAGCTGATGCTTGGCAGGAATGAGATGTTTGTGAGCTGCGATATAGCCCTTGACAGTAGTCAGACCGCCGGGGAATCCTACCGCCTGAAGCCGTTCCAGGCAGACAACCGAATTGGTAATCCCTTTTTTAAGCAGATCATCAAGAATGGCGGTGTATCCGAACAGCACTGTCTGGGCAGCCTTACGCCCCTCCAGAGCGTGCGGTTTGAACACAAAACCATTCTCCTTGAGCCGCCGGAGCTTTGCTCTGGACACGCCTGTACGGCGTTCTAATTCTGCAAGATTGATCTTATCCAGGGAGAAATTATTTCCCTACTCGGACTTCATTTCCTCTATGGCTTGTGATATAATATCATCCAAGCCATTACTTGTTATTTCTCTCATGTAGCTCCTTTCCTGGGTTGTTGGCACTTTCCAGTATAAAGGATTCGAAAGAAAAAAGTAATGGCTTTTTCTATTTGACTACAATTGGCGATTTCCGCCCGGCGCTAACATTGATTCTCTTGCAGATATCTTCAATGATGAATTACCATTTGATTATATTTTATGGTTTCGCCTAAGATATAATAGAAAAAACGCACCTTCCTCACTACATTAGGTTTGGAGGAACAATACATCACGTCTTTATATCACGATGCTTATCTTCCAGCCAACGTGTTTTTTCCCGTATCTCCTCCGCGATCTGGCGACACACTTTCTGCGTCATTCCCGCCGCCTTCCCGACGGCAAGCAGCTCCTTCATGCCGGGAGCTCTGCCGTTTCCGTCCACTGTTGTGGTGTGTTCGCCAAAATAGGTTGTGCTCCACGTCAGGTCATAGGCCGGGGATGGATGCCAGCAATCCATGTGTTCATCGTAGATCCAGCTGAAATTCTTCGCGTGATCGTCGCGGTTATGGGCAAAGACGTTGAAGCACATCCGGCGATACATCTGATCCACATCCACTGGATTGTCCAGCGAGAGGATCCTAGTCAACTTCATCAGGGTGTGATAGTCCAATGCGATATTGCGCCAGTCCGACTCGAGTATGGCAGCAGCCGTCAGCATATGAAGACGCACGCGCTTGCCTTCTACTATGGAACGGTCAAATCGTCGCACGGCATAGTAGCCGCTGCACAGCCTTGAGGGCATTAGCTTGGTTTCCGGCACAGTGATCCCACAATACCCAGCGCAGTCCATATATTCCTTTTCCATCAGACCGCTGTCCGTCATGTCGCCGGATGCGGGAAACTTGATGATCCATTCCTCCGTCATGACCTTTGGCCGCGCGCCGCCGGAACTGCCGCCCATGCGAAACAGGCTATCCAGATCGTTGACGTCCTCGTGATTCAGAATGGCATGACACTTTGCAGAAAGCTCGTCCAGGTCCGTCAGGGCGGTACTTTGCGGAATATCCAGCGCCGGATGATAGGTCAGCGCACCCATACCGGAACTGCCGACGATGGCGAGACGTTCCAGTTGGGTGATGTCCGCCGGGGATCTACCCTGCTGCCTCAGCATCCGATCCACCAACAGCCTGCCCCATGCATCGGGCAGGCTGTCAGTAAACACGCCCCACAGGCCATCGAAGATGTGCGTAGCCGTCACAAAGACCTTTCGCTCCACGGGTAAGGAGAATGGGTTGATGGCAAAGCCGTTGTCCAGCCATTCCTCCGAGTAAGCAAAGGCGGCGCGATGATCGGCAGTTTGCGCCATTGTGCCCACCAGTCTGTCACCTAAACGTATCTCCAGTTTATTTTTTTTCACGGAGAACCTCCTCGATGCTGTCGTATGCCACATTGGTAAACAAGTTCTTGATCTCGTCCACACAGTCCAACGCGATGCACAGTTTCGTCAGCGAAATGAGCGAGATCTGGCCAGTCGTCTCAAAGCGCTTAATGCTGCCGTAGCTGACATTACTCTTTTCAGCGAGCACCTGCTGTGATAGATCACGGCGTTTACGGATGCGGACCAGCCGCTGTGACAAAGCGAAGTTGATTTCCTCCGGCGTCTCCCATATGAATTTCATAAGTGTCTCCAATAGATAATATACGATATATTTCCTTGTCAATATCTACTTATGGATAGTATATTATCCTTACCATTAGTATATCGCGCTAAAGAAAATCTATCAAGTCTTGCTCGTATTTTTCATCTGCCATGCCGGTCTGTATTCCCCCTCCCCTAATAAGAAAATATCTGGAGAAATTTGCTAAAGGTGCAATGCTCTTGCACCTTTAGCATTTATTATACGCCTGAGAAGCGAAGAGAGGAGGCGTAGCACATGACCCGGACAGAGCGGTGGGATGAGATTCTTCGCGTGATATATACACGGCGAAGAGAAAGCATTGCCAATCTGGCTGTAGAGTTTGGAGTCAGTGTCCGTACCATCAAGTACGACATAGAGGCTCTTATGTGCTTGCTTGACAAGTAAATAGCCGCAGCTGGCAACATCATCATGAGACTTGCATCTTGAACGCGTCACAGCATTGGGTGCCCCGGTCGGGAGACGGGGAGGTGAGACCTATGAGGAGTTGATCTCCGCCGGTGAGGGTAGCGTTTTCCATGCGGAGTATTACCATACTCCGCATGGAAAATGAACTTTTTTACGAATACACGCCGAAATGCTATAATCAGCGAGGTGAGAACATGAACCTTGGAAACGAAAACAACGCGCAACCAACTGTACAGACACAATACATTACGCCGGAGGGCTGTCATGTCGTTCTACACTTCCGCTGCTTATCCACTGCATCCGATGTCAGCGAGAGCATTGCCAAAGTACTGGTCATGGCAGCCCTTCGTCAGAAAGATGAGGCATCATGAAAAGAGTTATCTGTCTGTACAGAGTATCCACAACCGGTCAGGTTGACAAAAACGACATTCCCTTGCAGCGCCTGGAATGCCATGAGTTCGCTAAGCGAATGGGCGATTGGGAGATCATTGATGAACTGAGTGAAAAAGGCGTATCCGGTTTCAAGGTATCCGCCGCAAAACGCGATAAGATCACCCAGCTGAAAGAGGCGGCGCTGAAAAAGAGCTTCGATATTCTGCTGGTCTTTATGTTTGACCGTCTGAGACGACGCGACGATGAAACACCGTTTGTAGCACAATGGCTGATCGAACATGGGATCGAGATTTGGAACACCCAGGAAGGGCAGATGCGGCTGGAATCGCATACCGACAAGCTGATCAACTACATTCGATTCTGGCAGGCAATGGGCGAAAGCGAAAAGACATCCGTGCGCGTGAAAACGCGTCAGCAGCAAATCACCGCACAGGGAATCTGGCGCGGCGGCCCTATCCCTTTTGGCTACAAAGGCGTACACAACGGCCGTGTCGGAAAGAAAAACCGTATGCTGTATGACCTCGAGATCGACCCTGCATCTGCGCAGGTCGTCAGGCTCATCTTCGACCTTTACTGTAACAAGGGCATGGGAACACACCGTATCGCTGAATACCTAAATGAACACTACCCTGAGCCAACGCGCATATGGGTGCCCACGACGATCACGACAATGCTGCGCAACGAGACCTATACCGGACGCCTCAAATGCGGAGAAATTCGTTCGCCTGTCAACAAGGCACTACAAATCGTCGATGACGACGAGTATACTTTTGCGCAGACGATCATGAATAACCGGGTCACACGAATGGTGCGAAATCAAAGCGATTGGGACGGCCAAGGCAAGATCAAACGGTACGGCGCAACCCTATTGTGTGGACTCCTCTACTGCGCGCACTGCGGGCATCGATTGGTAGGAACCTACATCAATCAAAGCAAAAAGGGACAAAAGCCGCGTTACCGTCAGATCTATCGCTGCTACAACGGTTCCGTATCTGCAAAAGGATGCGATGGACAAAGCACCTATTCCGCGCACAAGATTGAGCAGGCAGTGCTTGCCATCATCGATCAATACATCGCCCGCATCCGGCCCACGATCGACAAGGTATACCGCAAGACACTAGCCGAGCATCGGCGGATCGAGCAGCGCCAGCAGCGCGCAGAACAACATGCGCAGTTCAAAGACCTGGAGCAGAAAAAGGCACGCATGAAGGAAGAGATCGTCAACGCTGTAATGGGCACCAGCAGTTTCGATCCCCAAACGCTCAAAGAGACGCTTCAATCCATTGAAGCCCAAATCGAGTGCACAAAGCACGAACTGGATTCGGATGCTGCCCTCCACTTATCTTTGCAGCAGTTGGAAACGATCAACCATCTAAAGCCCATTCTGATCAAATGGGATACAGCCTTTACCCAGTGCACGACTGATGAGAAAAAGATGCTGATGGCAAGACTCATCAATAAGATCACCGTGGACAAAAACTACCGGATCACGATAGATTTTCGCGTATCCTTCGACGAATTCTACGGGAATGACACCCAGACCCTCCCCGACCAAGCGCTATTGGAACAGGGTTCATTCTCTTCGCAGCGGTAGCGCGCAACGTTCGCAATGTTGAGGTCAGGGGTTCGAATCCCCTATGCTCCACCAAGCATAATAAAAGGATAGCCGATGGCTATCCTTTTGTGTTTCTGGTAAAGAGCAGAGGGGATTTGAAGGGAACGGCCCGGCAGGGTAAAAAGGCATCCGGTGGATGGCTTTTTAGTTCCCCGGGCTGGCGGCAAGACTGCCCCAGTCTTGCCGGGAATCCCCTATGCTCCACCAGACACAAAACCTCCCTCGCGGGGGGTTTTGCTGTTTAGCAGGCGAAGGGGGACGGGCTATGGATATAATAGCGCTGCTTATAAACAAGACGCTGATGATGCTGCTGCTTTCGGGCGTGGGGTTCGTGCTGTGCCGGCGGGGCAAAATAACCGTAGAGGGCAATCTGGTGCTTTGCAATATACTCATACTGGCGGCGCTGCCGTGTATGCTGCTGCGCTGCTTTTTGGTGGAGCGCAGGCCGGAGTACGATATGGCGCTGGCGATGAGCGCATTGGGGGCGCTTGCGTATTTTGTAATAGCCGTGGGCATGTCCCGGCTGCTTTTCAAGGGGGACCCGGAGGGGGAAAACGCGGTGATATTCCCCAACGCGGGCTTTTTCGGTTTCCCGCTCATAACGGCCATGTTCAATAAAGAGGCGCTTTTTTACCTCGCGCCCTTTATAGCGGTGATGAACATAATACAGTGGTCATACGGGCCGTACATATTCACGGGGGACGCCGGCAGCTTTAAAATAAGGGATCAATTCAAAAAGCCCTTTGTGATAGCCATAATAGCGGGCTTTATAATATATTTTCTCGATATAAGGTTGCCGGACTTTATTTATTCCGCCATAGACATAGGGGCGGACTTCACCACGCCGCTTAGCATGATCATAGTGGGCGTGTACATGTCGAAATGCAGGCTCAGGGAGCTTTTCGCGGACGTGCGGCTCTATAAGGTGTGCGGGGCGCGGCTCATACTCATACCGCTTCTCAGCATCGCCGCCTTCAGCCTGCTTCCCGGCACGGGCTATGTTTTCAGATGCGCGCTGCTCATAGCCGCCGCCTGCCCCGTGGGTACCAACGTGGCGGTCTCAGCCCAGCTTTACGGCGGGGATTATGCCTACGCCGTGCGCACCGTCGCCATGTCCACGCTGCTCTGCGTGCTGACCCTCCCGTTTTTGACGTATTTTGCGAGCCTGGTATGGATGTGAGGATAATAAAAAATGCGGCCCCTTAAGCCGCTTTTTTATTTTTATCATCGCCGCAGGGGCTTTTTAAAGCTCTATCACGCCGTTTTTGTACTCCGGAACTATATCCGTAAGATCCCGGGTGAGGCAGAAATTTATGTCGCTCTCCAGACCCAGGGATACCAGCCGCTTATAGTGCTTTGTCTTTGAAAGCTCGGTACGGTCCTCCTTCCAGCGATCGTATACCAGACAGGAGACGCGGGTAAGGTCACAGAGCTCCGCGTCGGTCAGTGTCTGTATGGCGGAGGCAATGGCGCCGGCTGCGTATATGTCGTCTGCGGAGAACTCCCCGCCTGTACCTGCACACATGAGTATGACGTCGTTTCCCAATTCTACCGCGCGCTTTGCTACGGCGGTGCAGTTTAGCATGGAGCCTATGAGCACATTGGAGGCGGACTCGGATTTGCAGATGGCTCCGGTGCCGTTGGTAGTTGATATGACGACGGCCTTGCCGCCCACCCTTGCCTCGGTGTACTCCGCAGGGGAATTGCCTATGTCAAAGCCGGGAATGAGCACCGCACCCCGCTCGCCGGCCAATACGCAGTCTCCCATGCGGCTGGCTATGGATACGGCGCTGCCCAGGTCGTCTACAGGGATTATCTTGCTTGCGCCGTTCACAAGTCCCCATACTATGCAGCTGGACGAGCGCAGCACGTCTATGGAAATTACGGTATGCCCCGCAAGATGGTTTACCGGCAGCTTTACAAAGGAGCCGTAGGTTTTAATGTTAATACTCAAAATTTTGTCCTCCGGTATGGGCGGCATTATAAGCTGCCCTTACACAACTAATATATTATACACCCGCCATGCGGGCGAGCACAAGGGCGGATGCAGCCCCGACTATGGCTGCGCCCAGGGAAGCGGCTATGCAGTATCTGGGCTTTGTAACACCTGCTGAGCCCAGATATACAGAAACGGTATAGAATACCGTCTCTGTTGAGCCAAGCATGACGCTTGCGGCTACACCCACAAAGGAATCCGCCCCGCAGGTATCGAAAATGTCTCGAAGAATGGCGAGGGCGGCGCTTCCTGAAAATGGGCGCAGCAGAAACAGAGGCACCAGCTCCCCCGGCATTCCGGCCTTTTGCAGAGCAGGTGAAACAGCGCCGGTGAACGCCTCCATAGCGCCGCTTTTGCGCAAAATGGACAGCGCCGCCATCATGGCGCACATGGAGGGCAGGGTCTTATACAGCATGGGCAGCGCCTCCAGCGCGCCGGATATAAAGGCGGAATACACGTCGGCCTTTTTTATATAGGCGTATATAAGAAGTAAAACTATAAGGCCGGGCAGTATAAGGCTCATGCTGCCCTCCTTTTAAGCAGCAGGCACAGCAGCACCGCGCAGGAGGCGGATACGAGCGACGCAATAAACGTAGGCAGCACCACGCAGTACGGATCGGTGGAGCCTGCGGCGGCGCGCAATGCCAGGACGCTTGTGGGCAGCAGCTCCACGGCGGAGGAATTCAGGGCGATGAACATGCACATATCATCGCTTGCGGCATTGCCGAGCCTGTTGGCCTTTTGCAGCTCCGCCATAGCCTCGATGCCGAAGGGGGTGGCCGCGCTGCCGAGACCCAGAAAGTTGGCCGCAAGGTTGAGCGTGATGGGAGCCATGGCCTCGGACGAGTCCGGCATGAGCCGCTTCAGCAGAGGCCGGGCCGCCCGGCTCAGCTTTTCCATAAGCCCCGCTTCCCTGGCAACGTTCATAAGCCCCAGCCACAGCATGAAGGAGGGACAGAGGGCGAGGCAAAGCTCCAGAGCCTCGGACACGCCGGAAAGCATGGCGTCCACCGAGGCGGCAGGGTCGCCTGACAAGGCGAAAGCCCCGAAGCCGCACAGTATAAGGAAACCCCAGATGTAGTTCATCATGGGGTATTTATATGGGGAACTACGGCGACTTATTCGCTTTTCATCAGTCCCAGCACCTTCTTCACCGGGGGCAGAAGGGATACGAGAACGCAGAGCACCGTCTCCGCGCCTATGGTGCTGCCGTTGTAGGCGAGGCTGTACAGCCAGGCGTTGCTCCAGCCTGCGTCAACTGCGGAATCCGCGAAAAATATTCCGCCGGAGAGGGTGGAGCAGAGCATGCGGCAAAGGCCAGCTACAGCTATGCCCAGGGTAAGCTTATTGGGGAAGTAGGCGGCTATGCCGTAGCAGGCAAAGGCGAAGAAGTAGTCCAGGAGCAGCTGTGCCCAGTGTATAACGTAGAAATCCTGAATGAGCTGAAGCATACCGAAGGCGAGACCCGCGACAAAGCCATAAAGCGGGCCGAAGGCGCAGGCATAGGCCGCGATGGGCAGCATGCTGCAAAGGGTAAGCGAGCCGCCCATGGGCAGTGAAAACAGCTTTATGTAGCTGAGCATGAAGGACAGCGCCACGCAGAGCGCGCCGTATACCAGAGCGCGGGTGCGGTTTTTGGGGGCGGGGTGGGAGGTCTTTTTGTAGCGGATTATGCCAATGAGCAGCGCCGCCACGGTGATTACTGAGAGAAGGAACATGACGAGCCCGCCGCCCTGAAGGCCGGCCAGCTTTTGAAACAGCACGAATTTCATAAATAAGATAGCTCCTTTCGTTTTTTGCTGTTCGCAAAAAAACATCTCCGCACAGCCATACGGCCGCGGAGATATGAAAGGAGCACGGGCCGTAAAGTGAGGCCCGGTCATTATCAACTCACCGCTTCCCTACGCAGGCATTACCCAGACAGGTTCAAAGGTTAATCTCAGCCGGACGGAAACCGTCCAGCACCCCCAGCGGAGCATATTCTTTTGTTCGTGAACATTATATCACCAAAAAAACCCTATGACAATCGCCTTTTTTGATTGATTCTTATTGTGTTTTGGTGGGCCATAGGTTAAAATACAGTATTGTGCAAAAAATTTATTTGATATACAGAGGACAAGCGTATGAAGAACGAAAAACTGAGGAATATAGCCATTATCGCTCACGTCGATCACGGCAAGACCACTCTGGTGGATCAGCTTTTGAGACAGAGCGGTGTATTCCGCGCCAACGAGCAGGTGCAGGAGCGGGTTATGGACTCCGGCGACCTTGAGCGCGAGAGGGGTATAACCATACTTTCCAAGAACACAGCGGTAAACTACAAGGGCTACCGCATAAACATAGTGGATACTCCGGGCCATGCGGACTTTGGCGGCGAGGTGGAACGCATACTTCAGATGGTAGACGGCGTTCTGCTTCTCGTTGACGCCTTCGAGGGCTGCATGCCCCAGACCCGTTTTGTGCTGCGCAAGGCCCTGGGGCTGGGCAAGATACCTGTAGTAGTCGTAAATAAGGTAGACCGTCCCGGCGCACGCCCGTTGGAGGTGGTGGACGAGGTGATGGAGCTGTTCATAGACCTTGGCGCTTCCGCCGAGCAGCTGGACTTCCCCGTGGTGTACGCTTCCGCAAGGGACGGATACAGCGGCCTTGATCCCGACGACCTGGGTACCGATATGCAGCCCCTTTTCGATACCATAATAAGCGCCGTGCCGGCGCCCGGCGGCGACGACGAAGGCCCCCTTCAGGTGCTGTTTTCCACGCTGGACTATGACGATTATGTAGGCCGCATAGGAGTTGGCAGGATACAGAGCGGCAGGATACGCCGCAACCAGACAGCAGTCCTCTGCGGCGGGGCGGCCGAGAACCCCCGGGAGGTCAAGATCTCCCGCCTGTACAGGTTTGAGGGCCTGAAAAGGGTAGAGATAGAGGAAGCGGGCGCAGGCGAGATAGTGGCCGTGGCCGGCATATCCGACCTTGCCATAGGCGAAACGGTGTGCGATGTGGATCACGTCGATCCGCTGCCCTTCGTAAAGATAGACGAGCCAACCCTTTCCATGATGTTCATGGTAAACGACAGCCCCTTTGCAGGCAAGGAAGGCAAGTACGTCACAAGCCGGAACCTTCGCGACAGGCTCTTCAAGGAAGTACAGACCAACGTATCCATGAGGGTAGAGGAAACCGAATCCACGGATATGTTCAAGGTGAGCGGACGCGGCGAGCTGCACCTCTCCATACTGATAGAGCAGATGCGAAGGCAGGACTACGAATTTGCCGTATCCCGCCCGAAGGTAATATACCATAAGGCTCCCGACGGCACCCTCCTTGAGCCCATCGAGGAGCTGACCATAGACGTGCCGCAGGATTATGTGGGCGCGGTAATGGAAAAGCTGGGGCGGCGCAAGGCCGAGATGATAGATATGATATCCGAGCCCAACGGCACAAGCGTAAGGCTGCTGTTCCACATACCCACAAGGGGCCTCCTGGGCTACCGCAACGAGCTGCTGACGGATACCCGGGGCAACGGCGTAATGAGCAGCATATTCTACGAGTATGAGCCTTATAAGGGAGATATCGAGGAGCGTACCCACGGCAGCCTTGTCTGCTCCGAGACCGGCGAGACCAACAGCTACGGCCTCTTTAACACTCAGGATCGGGGCCGCATGTTCGTAGGCCCGGGCGTACCCGTATACATGGGCGAGATAGTGGGCGAATGCTCCCGCAATGAGGATATAGTCGTAAACGTCTGCAAGAAGAAGCACGTTACCAATATGCGCGCAGCCGGAAGTGACGACGCCCTCCGCCTTACCCCCCACAGCGTACTCAGCCTTGAGCAGTGCCTCGAGTTTATAGCGGACGACGAATTGGTGGAGGTCACTCCAAAGAACATACGCATGCGCAAGAGGATACTCAGCAAGGAGCAGCGCATGAAGATAGCTGCCCGGGAGATACGCGAATAACGGAAATACCCGATAAAACATTTATAAGGAGGCAAATATGCTGCTGTTTGCATTACCCCTTTACGCAATCGCCCTGGTATACGGCGCGGCGGCACTGCTCCCCGCCATATACCTTATGAGGTACATATACCGCAAGGATACGGTAGAGAAGGAGCCGCCCATGCTGCTGATGTCGCTGCTGATATACGGCGTCATAGCGGCGCTCATCTCCATAATACTGGAGAACATAGGTACGAAGGTTCTAAATTCGCTCATGGATCAGTCTACCGTAGGCTATACATTAGTCCTTGCCTTCGCGGTGGTGGCGGTGGTAGAGGAAGGAGCCAAGTTTGCCATGCTGAAGCGGCGGACGTGGAACGATATAAATTTCAACTACCGCTTCGACGGAATAGTTTACGCCGTGTTCGTTTCGCTCGGCTTTGCCGCCTTTGAGAACATAGGCTATGTGCTGGGCTACGGCCTTTCCGTAGCTCCCGCCAGGGCGCTGCTGGCGATTCCCGGCCACATGTGCTTTGGCGTATTCATGGGAACCTTTTACGGCAGGGCAAAGCAGTGCCGGGTGTGGGGCCACAAGTCGGAAGAGCGGGCCAATCTTTGGCTGGGCTACATTGCGGCGGTGCTGCTCCACGGCTTTTACGATTCCTGCGCCATGATAAACACCGTGGCGTCATCCTTGATATTCATAGCCTTCGTCATCATAATGTACATAGTGGTGATAAAGAAGGTAAATAAGGAATCACAGAACGACGGGCCTATAACTTAACAGGGCTGTCAAAAAAAATCTTGTCTTGGCGATATTTTAGCTTGCTTTTGCGTGCGTCCTGTGTTATTATAACTCGAACCGTGAGACTTTTAAGTTCAGTGCAGAGACGCTGGCAAGGCTGCGAGGGGAAGAAATTCCATATAAATCTGATAGTGTAAGCTGATAGCTTTATCAGGCCTTGTCTTAGCGTAAAGACAAGGCTTTTTTGTTGCGAAAAATCAGTCCTGGGGATAAAGGAGTGAAGAACATGAAATTCAAAGCGCGGCTCATGACACAGCAGGATGTTGACCGGGTGCTGGTGCGTCTTGCCCATCAGATAGTGGAGAAGAACCACGGCACGGAGGGATTGTGCCTTATAGGCATAAAGACCCGGGGCATACCCCTTGCGAGGAGGCTCGCCAAAAACATCGCGGATATCGAGGGCAGCGAGATACCCGTAGGAGAGCTGGACATAGCCATGTACCGTGACGACCTTTCAAAGGTATCAACAGACCCCATAGTGTCGGATACCAATGTTCCCTTCTCAGTGGTGGACAAGACTGTAGTACTTGTAGACGACGTTATCTTCACGGGCCGCACCGCCAGGGCAGCCATGGACGCTGTGATGGAGCTGGGCAGGCCAGCCAGGATACAGCTTTGCGCCCTTATCGACAGGGGGCATCTTGAGCTGCCCATAAAGGCCACGTACGTAGGCAAGAACATACCCTCCTCCCTCAGCGAGGTGATAGCCGTAAGGCTTTCCGAGCAGGACGGGGAGACGGGCGTAAGCATATTCGAGCTGGAGTAAAAAGCCCCTTAAAAGGGGTGAAAATATAAAAATCAAAGCAACACAGGAGGATTACCCATGTCAAACGTAAAAGTAGGAAGCAATCCCATTTACGACGCACGAGCCTTAGGAACATCCCGCATGATGGTGCTGGGCGTACAGCACATGTTCGCCATGTTCGGCGCCACGGTGCTTGTTCCGGCGCTGACCGGCCTCAGCGTATCCGCAACACTGCTCTTCGCGGGCCTCGGCACTCTGCTCTTTCACCTGATCACCAAGAAAAAGGTTCCCGCCTTCCTGGGCTCCTCCTTTGCCTTCCTGGGCGGCTATTGGGCGATAGCGCCCAACGGCGAGCCTGAACTGCTGCCATACGCCTGTGTTGGCGTGGCCTGCGCAGGATTGATGTATGCAATACTTTCCGGCCTCTTTAAGGTATATGGCGCAAAGAAGGTAATGCGCTTCTTCCCGCCCATAGTCACCGGTCCCATCATAATCTGCATAGGCATGAACCTCTCCGCCACCGCAATTAACAGCTGCTCCGCTAATTGGGGAATAGCCGCCGTAGCCATCATCGTAGTTATAGCCTGCAACATCTGGGGCAAGGGCATGGTAAAGATAATTCCCATACTGCTTGGCGTAGTAGCCTCCTATGTGGTGGGCGCGATCACTGGCAATGTGGACTTTTCCAAGGTGCATGAGGCCGCATGGCTGGGTCTGCCCTTCAAGATGGAGAACACCGTATTCTCCCTCATAGGCAATGCGGATACCTCCCTCATTATCTCCTCCATAATTACCATAATGCCCATAGCGCTGGCCACCATGATAGAGCACATCGGCGACGTCTGCGCCATAAGCTCCACCGTGGAGCGCAACTACCTTGCCGACCCCGGCCTGCACCGCACCCTTCTGGGCGACGGTCTTGCCACCTCCATTGCGGCCCTCTTCGGCGCACCGGCGAACACTACCTACGGCGAGAATACAGGCGTGCTGGCCCTCTCCAGGGTATATGATCCCCGCGTTATCCGCATAGCCGCCGGCCTGGCAGTTCTCCTCAGCTTTTGCCCTAAATTTGCGGCACTGATCTCCGCAATGCCCGTGGCCACCATGGGCGGCGTATCCATGGTGCTCTACGGCATGATCTCCGCTGTAGGCGTTCGCAACGTAGTCGAGAATAAGGTGGACTTTACCAGCAGCCGCAACGTCATCATCGCGGCCCTGATAATGGTACTCGCCATAGGAATCACTTACAGCGAGGCGGGCGCCGTCAGGATCGGCAGCGTAAGCCTCTCCGGCCTTGCCGTAGCCGCCATAGTGGGCATACTGCTTAACGCCGTGCTCCCCGGTAAGGACTACGAGTTCGGCATCGACGAGCAGGGCGATACCTCCGTAAACTTCAAGGTCTGATAAAAGACATAAACGCAAAGGGCGCTCCTTAGGGAGCGCTCCTTTGTTTTATCATTATTCATTCCTCAGGCGGTAAGTTTATGGTATACTGTATCATAGAAAAGTACAGAAAAAGCGAGGTAAAAATATATGAAGCTGGCGGAAGCGCTCTCCGAGAGAGCGGATATACAGAAGCGTATGCAGCAGCTTTGCGCCCGTCTCAGGCGGAACGCCCTTGTGCAGGAGGGCGAAAAACCCGCCGAGGATCCTCATGCGCTGCTGGAGGAGTACGGACGCCTCTGCGAGAGGTATGAGGAGCTCATACGCCGCACCAACCTCACCAATGCCGCCACGACGGACGGCGGCGAAACGCTGACTGCCCTTCTGGCCCGCCGGGATGCGCTCATCGAGCGCATAAGCGGCCTGAATGACTTTCTCCAGGAGGCCAGCAATACAGCGGCACGGGCGACCCGCAGCGAGATAGTCATACGCAGCACCGTTGACGTCTCCGCACTGCAGAAGCAGGCGGACGAACTCTCAAAGCAGCTCCGGGAGCTGGACGTGAGGATACAGGGGCTTAACTGGACTACCGAGCTTATTTAAGCTTCGATTGCGATGGTAGCGCCACCGGGCGGGCTTCCTCCCCCGGCGGGAGTAAAATGCCGAAAAGTTACTGGTTCGCGGGGAGCAGCGAGGCGGTTCGAATCCGCTTTACAAATATGCTCAGCATATTTACAACAGCACCGAAACAGAGCAATTTTACTACCGATGAAGCCGACGGAAGGCGCGAGGGCGGGTAAGGGGAAAATACACGGATATTTTTAATAAGGAGATAAACAAGATGTCAAAGGTGTTGCTCATAAACGGCAGCCCGAATGAACACGGCTGCACCTATACCGCGCTTTGTGAGGTGGCGGCGTCCCTTGAGAAGAACGGCATAGAGACAGAGATTCTTTATCTCGGAAAGGCCCCGGTGCCGGGCTGTATAGCCTGCGGGCGGTGCAGGAGGGACGGCCTCTGCTCCTTCGGCGGGCAGGTGAACGACATAATCAAGCGCATAGACGAGTTTGACGGGATTGTAGCAGGCTCCCCTGTGTATTACGCCTCCGCTTCCGGTCAGATAACCTCATTTATGGACAGGCTGTTTTACGCCGCGGGCAGGAAGATGCGTGGAAAAGTCGGCGCGGCCGTGGTATCCTGCCGCCGGGGCGGCGCTTCCGCCGCCTTTGACCAGTTGAACAAGTATTTCTCCATATCCCAGATGCCTATAGCCACCTCCGTATACTGGAACCAGGTGCACGGCAATACCCCGGAGCAGGTGCGCGAGGACAATGAGGGGCTCCAGACCATGCGCTATCTGGGGGAAAACATGGCGTGGCTCATAAAGTGCATACAGGCGGGCAAAGCCGCAGGCGTTGCAGAGCCGGAGCAGGAGAAACGGGTAACCACGAATTTTATACGATAGGACAGATACGGTATGAAGCTCTTGCTTTTGATAGGGCCGCTGGATAAATTATTGGCGGATAAGGGGCTAAGCTGGCTTACCTCGGCGGGAAACATAGCCCTCGCCTTCCTTATAGCCCATGTGGCGGTGAAGGCGGTGGGCAAGGTGGCGAAGACCATAGCCAACGGCCGGTTCAAGAAGGTGCAGGATCAGCCCTACTTTACCCACAGGGTAGATACGGCGGTATCCCTTGCGGTCAGCATAAGCCGTTACGTGTTTTACTTCATCGCCATAGCGGTATCCATAGGCGAGCTGGGCCTTGCGGGGGCTATGAACTCCATGCTGGCGGCCGCCGGCATAGGCACCCTTGCCCTTGGCATCGGCGCGCAGAGCCTCATAGGCGACATAGTGACAGGCATGTTCCTGCTCTTTGAAGATCAGCTTTCCGTGGGCGACTATGTATCCATAGGCGGCGTTGAGGGCACTGTCGAGGAAATGACGCTCCGCACAGTCACCTTGCAGGGCTGGAGGGGAGAAAAGACCATGATCCCAAACGGTCAGGTCAAGACGGTGGTCAACTACTCCCGCCGGGATTACCTGGCGGTAGTGGAAATGAACATAGCCCAGGAGGCGAACGCGGAAAGGGCAATGGCAATAATGCACGAGGAGCTTGAAAAGGTGATAGCTTCCTTCGGCATAGAGGCTCCCATACAGGACTGGGGAGTAGTGGCTGAGAATGCGGATTCCGTGACCCTTCGTATAAGCGTGCCCACGGACGCGACGAACCAGTGGAAGATACAGCGGGGCACCATAGCCGCCGCAAAGAAGCGCTTCAGGGAGGAGGGCATAGATGGCCCTACCGATAGGCATATAATAAAGGAGAGCAGATAGCTTGGTAACGGAATTTGACCTTGGGGACAGGATACTCATGAAAAAGCCCCATGCATGCGGCAGCTCGGAATGGACGATTACCCGCACCGGGGCGGATATAAAGATAAAGTGCTGCGGCTGCGGCCGGATAGTGATGTTGGACAGGCAGGAATTCGTCAAAAAGGCAAAGAAAAATCTCACGGGGAGCAGCAAAAATGAGAGCGCTCAGAACTGAAAAAAACAGGGCGGAGCACAAGACCTTTTCCGCCGTGAACTGGATATGGGGAGTAGCCATGGCGGCGCTCATGGTGGCGCTGATATTTACCGTGTGGTTCACGGGTATAAGGATAACCGATCCCGGCATGAGCCCCACGCTTTATCCCGGCGACGTGGTGCTTTTCGATAAGCTCTCCATGCACCTTTCCATGCCGAAGCGCGGCGAGGCCTATGCCTTCCGAAGCGATTCGGGAACCGGAATAGGCCGCATAGTGGCGCTGCCCGGCGACAGGATAGCCATGAAGGAGGGCAAGGTGTACATATCCGGCTATCTCCTTGATGAGTCCGCCTATAAGCCCACAGGCAGCTGGGATATGGACGAGATAACCCTAAAGCAGGGCGAGTTTTTTATAATGCCTGACGACCGTGAAAACGGCCTGCCGGATGCCGCCGCAATGCGCGTAAAGCAGGAGCAGCTCATAGGCCGTGCGGCCATTCGCGTAGCGCCATTTATCACCGTATGCGTGTTTAAGGCAAAATAAAAAGAGCCAAACGGCTCTTTTTTGTTTAGAACTCCCTGCTCCTGTAGTCCTCCATCGTCCTCGAGAAAAGCTCCTTGGTGGAGGGCGGCGTGTAGCTTATGGAGTTAGCCCCCGCCCCTATGGTGCGGGCTATGCTTTCGCCTGTGGGGCCGCCGGTAGCTATTATTGGCACCTTAGGAAACTTTTCCCGTATGGCGCTGACCACCTCCGGCGTGCGGGCTGCCGCAGACACGTTGAGTATGGATACCCCCGCGTCAAGGCGGGCCTGTATGTCGGCTTTTTCGCTCAGCACGGTGGCGATTATGGGTATATCTATCACCTTGGCCATCTTTTCGATTACGTCGTTGGTCATGGGTGCATTTACCACCACGCCTGAAGCGCCCTGAGCCTCCGCATCCTTGGAGAGGCGCACGGTGCGGTCGCCGCCGGTCATGCCGCCGCCTACGCCGCACAGCACGGGTATGTTTGAGGCCTGTATTATTGAATTTGAAATGACCTGCTGGGGCGTAAAGGGGTAGACCGCAAGCACCGCGTCGGCGTTGCAGTTGCGTATTATGGCTATGTCGGTGGTGAATACCAGCGACTTTATGCGCCGGCCGAGTATCACTATGCCGCTGCATTTCCATATTTCTTCGGGCACCGTTACTATGTGGGATCTTAAGTCGCCCGTAACGTGGGGCAGATGCCGTCTTTCCATTTATGTGTCAAGTTCCTTTCTAAACAAAAAAAGCTGCGTGCCTACATCTATAATTCATTATACATGACACAGGCTGCCACATTCAACCTTAAAAAGCCGTTAATTAGGCATATTCACCGTATTGCCCTAATTTTCTTCCGAATTCGTTCCATTTCTCGCGAATTTATGCAGATATTCCTACGCATTACTTTGTGAAAATAATGTTTTTACGCTCTTTAACGCAAAATCTGTTTGTCATATTGCAAAATATGTTATATGATAATTAAGGGAGGTGACGGCAATGGAGATGATAAACAAGCGGGGCTACCTGAAAGAGGATTTCCGTCTGTTCCACATAAGGGATCAGGTGGAGCTTGAGCTGGGCTATCACTATCACGAGTTCGATAAGATAGTGGTATTCCTAACCGGCAACGTCACCTACGTGGTCGAGGGCAAGGCGTATTTCTTAAAGCCATGGGATATACTGCTGGTGCCACACAACCAGATACACCGGCCCATAATAGACCCTTCCGAGCCATATGAGCGGATAATACTCTGGGTAAATGCGGACTATCTCCGTGATCACTGTCTGGGTGGGGACGACCTGCGCCAGTGCTTCACCATGGCGGAGGAGAAGAGCTTCAGTCTCATACGACCTGAAAATGCCGACCGTGTGACGCTGATGAAGCAGCTCAACACGGTGGAATCCGCCATGGGCGCACAGGAATTCGGCCATGAGCTGCTCTCCCGCACCACGTTTTTACAGTTTATGATAGAGCTGAACCGAATTGCCCTCAAGGATCACACCGCCATGGTGAAGGAGGCGTTTCGCAGCGACCCCAAGCTGGAGGAGATAATCGCCTATGTGAACGCCAATCTGGAGAAGGACCTGTCCCTTGAGTCCATCGCCAGGCAGTTTTACATGAGCAAGTCCTACCTCATGCATAAATTCAAAGAGATGACGGGATACAGCGCCCATAAGTACATACAGCAGAAGCGGCTCATACAGGCCGCAGAGCTTATTCGGGACGGGGTGCCGGTAGTAGAGGCGGGCCAGCGCTGCGGCTATGGCGATTACTCCGCTTTCCTCCGCGCCTTCAAGAAGCTGTACGGGGTGAATCCAAGCGATATAAGCTGAAAGGAACGGAAAGAACCGTTCCTTTTATTGGCGGGTATAAGCTGCAAACTCTCAGTTCGGCATAGTCGGTCAGCGTCGCATACGCTCCTCGACCTTCTTGCCTCACTGGTAAGGCTTTTCGCTTTATCGCCCACCGGGCGCGCTCAAACCCTTACCTAAGCGGGCTGTTCTTAGGTATTATGGGGGACTCCCAGTAAAGCAGCCGCCCTCCGTAGCGTTCGGCGGTGTATATGGCGAGGGTAGTGTATTTATCCAGATCCTCATTGAGCAGGCTGGAGATTATGTGAAGCTTTACGCCGTAGGGCAGGTCTATATCCGGATTGAACTCCGCGTCTCCTATGGCGAAGCCGGAAAGGCGGGCCTCCTCAGCAAACTGGGGCACAAGCGTTTCAAGGGAAAAGGCCATGTGCAGCGTCAGCCGCCGGACAGCGGTTATACAGTCGCCGTTCTTGCGGTAGAGCTGGGCGTTTTTGCGGTTGGTCTCGGTGTAGTACTTGGCGGCGTCGGGGTACAGAAGGTTCAGATAGGTGTTCCATTCCGGGTCGTCGCTTGCGCCGGCCGAGCAGTAAAGATACCGCTCCCTGTCCGCCATGTCGTCGAGCGCCTCGATACGGGAGGCCTTGTCGGTGTAGAAGAACATCACCCGGCGGTAGGCGTCCTCTATATAGCCTGCGTACAACGCCTTAAGGTCGCTTTTACACTTTTTTTCCAGACGGCCTATGTGCCGCCTGCCGCGGCCGTTCAGCTCCGCGCCGTCCTTCATTTCGCAGCGCATATGCAGCAGCACCGGCCTGTTCTCATATGGCGCCTTGTCAAAGAAACGGGTATCTACGGCGAACTCCGCCGGGTCCCCATCCATCTGCCAATCGTAGTAATACCAGCTGGTCTCTGCCATATCCACCTCCGTTTACTCAAAAGGGGCGAAAAAACGCCCCTTTGAAGCTTCGATGTTGAATTAGTACTCCAATACGGCCTTTATCCTGCGCACGCCGGAGCTGGAGGCCTCCTCCTTCTTGATCTTGAAGTGTCCCAGGTCGCCTGTGTTGCCGGCATGAGGGCCGCCGCAGATTTCCTTGGAGAAGGTGCCCATGGTGTATACCTTTACGCGCTCGCCGTATTTATCACCGAACAGGCCCACCGCGCCCTGCTCCTTCGCCTCGTCTACTGTCATTTCCTCGCAGGTGATGGGTGCCTTGGCCTGTATCCACTCGTTGACCTGATCTTCTACCTGCTGAAGCTCTTCCTTGGTGAGCTTGCGGCCAAAGCTGAAATCGAAGCGAAGACGCTCGGCGGTTATGTTGGAGCCCCGCTGGCTGATTGTGCTGTCGTTGAGCACCTTGCGCAGCGCCGCCTGAAGCAGATGGGTTGCGCTGTGGAGGCGTGCGGTCTCTAAGCTGGTATCCGCCAGGCCGCCCTTAAACCGCTGCTCTGCGCCGGCCTGGCTCTTTTTCTGGTGCTCCTCAAAGGCTGCCTTGAAGCCCTCGACGTCCACTTTGAGGCCGTTTTCCTTGGCCAGCTCCTCGGTGAACTCTATGGGGAAGCCGAAGGTATCGTAGAGGTGGAAGGCGGTGGCGCCGTCTATCGTGCCGTTTTCAAAGCTGCCCTTTATGCGCTCGAATTCCCTGGTGCCGTTGCGCAGAGCCTTCTGGAAGCGGGTTTCCTCCTTGTCCAGCTCGGTCATGATCTTTTCGCGGTTGGCGGTAAGCTCGGGATATACCTCGCCGTACTGCGCTATCACGGCGTCGGCAACGGTGTCCAGCTTGTTGTCGGGTATGCCAAGCTGCATTGCGAAGCGGATAGCCCGGCGGATAAGGCGGCGGAGTATGTAGCCCTGATCCACGTTGGAGGGGGTCACGCCCCTGGGATCCCCAAGTATAAAGGTGGCGCAGCGAATATGATCCGCCACAATTCTGAAGGCGCGGGTGATCTCGGGGCTGTCCTTATAGTGCTTGCCGGAAAGCTCCTCAATGGTCTTTATTATGCCGGTGAAGGCGTCGGTATCGTATACGCTCTCAACGCCCTGAAGGGTGGCGATGGTGCGGTCGAGCCCCATGCCGGTATCGACGTTATGCTGAGCCAGGGGGAGGTAGCTCCCGTCCGCCTGCTTGTTGTACTCCATGAAAACGTTGTTCCAGATCTCCAGGTACTTGCCGCAGTCACAGGAGGGGTTGCATTCGGGGCAGCACTTCGGCTTGCCGGTGTCGTAGAATATCTCAGTATCGGGGCCGCAGGGGCCGGTGATGCCGGCGGGGCCCCACCAGTTATGCTTTTTGTCGAGGTAGAATATGTGGGAAGGATCTACGCCCATCTCTACCCAGCGGTCGTGGGAATAGGTGTCCCGGGGAGCGTCCGCATCGCCCGCGAAGCAGGTGAAGTACAGCTTGTCCTTATCTATGCCAAGCCACTTGTCGCTGGTGAGAAACTCCCAGGAGTAGGCTATGGATTCCTTTTTGAAGTAATCCCCCAGGGACCAGTTGCCCAGCATCTCGAAGAAGGTGCAGTGGGAGGTATCGCCCACCTCGTCTATATCGCCGGTGCGGATACACTTCTGAACGTCCGCAAGGCGGGTGCCCTCAGGGTGCTTTGCGCCCATGAGGTAGGGAACGAGGGGGTGCATGCCCGCGGTGGTAAAGAGCACCGTGGGGTCATTTTCGGGTATAAGGGAGGCGGAAGGGATTATGGCGTGGCCCTTTTCCCGGAAAAAGTCAAGGTAAAGCTTGCGAAGCTCGGATGATTTAAGAAGACGCATTATTTTACACCTCGCGTGATAAAATTAACGGTTTTTGCGTACAACAGTACAGAGTAAGTATATCCTTTCCACCACGCAATTGTCAATGTAATGTATAATAGTAGTTAAGTTGTCAAGGGGTGATATTTGTTCACTTGTAAACTCCTCTATGCCGGGATATAATCAAAGCATGAAAAGCGATATCATAAGACGGTACCGGAGAAAGCTGCGCAGGGTACAGCTGAACTTCAGGCGAATGAATTTCACACTCATAGGCGATGAGGGCAAGCCATGGCGCAGGGCAATAGCTATTGCCGCAGGCGTGCTTTTGCTGCTTGTGGCATTGATATTCGGGCGGGCGGAGACCCAGCTAATGTCCTCTGCGGAGGTCAAGACGGTGCAGGAGCGGGGCGTGCTTCGCATAGGCGTAATACCGGATATGCCGGGGGTAGAGCTGGAAAAGGAGCTGGGCCGGAGGATCGCGGCGAAGCTGCTTCCGGACGCCGATCCCGAGAGCCGCATAGATTTCAGGGACGTGACTACAATGACTGCCGGCGCCAATATAGACGACGGCACCGTGGATATGGTAATAGCCCATATGGCCAGCCAGATGTCCGCCAAATACACCTATTCCGACAGCTACTATACCGAGGAATGCATACTGGTGGTAAGAAACGGCACCAGCGCCTTTGCGCTCAAGAGCTTTACCGTAGGGTATATACAGTCCAACAGGCTGAGGAAAACCGCGGAGGATATAACGCTGAGCAGCTACCTTGCGGCGAACGGTTCGCTGGATATAGACAAAAAGAGCTATGCTTCCTACCCGGATATGCTCTCCGCCCTTGACAGGGGCGAGATAGGCGGCGCGGTGCTGCCCCGGCAGGTGTTTAATGAGCTCCGCACCCAGTATCCCATAACCGAGACCACGCTCGTTATAGGTACGATAGATTATAAGGTGATGTGTCCCGGAGACAGCACGGTGCTTTCGGAGCTGGCGTCGATAGTCATAAGGCAGATGCGGGATTCCGGCGAGCTGGCGGAGCTTTACGCTCAATATGGGTGGTAGCAAAAAATATACATATATTGTATAATAGATACATCCAACGCAATTCGTACTCATCATAAATGCACATATAATAAACTTTCAGGAGGAACTAACGTGAACAGCAAGGTAGACCTTTGGATAGAACAGCACAGCGAGGATATGATAAAGGATCTTCAGAAGCTGGTGAGCTTTAAGAGCGTCAGCCACGCGGAGCTGGCACAGCCCGGCGCCCCCTTCGGAGCGGAGTGCAAGAAGGCTCTTGAACACATTCTGGGCATCTTCGGCTTTGCGGATACCGATATGGACGGCTATATAGGCTACGCGGATTACGGCACGGGAGACGAGACTCTGGGCGTGCTGACGCACCTGGACGTTGTACCCGAGGGAGAGGGCTGGAGCAGCGACCCCTTCGCCGCAAACATAATCGACGGAACCATGATAGGCCGCGGCGTGCTGGACGATAAGGGCCCCGCCATAACCGCAGTATACGCTCTTGCCGCCATAAAGGCCGCCGGACTGCCCTTCAAGCGCAAGGTACGCCTTCTGTTTGGCTGTGACGAGGAGGTGGGCATGGGCTGCCTTAAGCACTACATCGCCAACGAGAAGCTGCCCGACATGGCCTTCTCTCCCGACGCCGAGTATCCCCTGGTAAACGCCGAAAAGAACATATTCCAGGCCCGCTACGCCAAAAAATACAGCTCCGGCATAACCCTCAAGGCGGGCACCGTCGTAAACGCCGTACCCGGCAAGGCCGTGGCCACGGTACCCTGCTGTCCCAAGTGCGTTGAGAAGGCCATAAACGGGCAGGAGGGCTTCGCCGTTGAAGCAATAGAGGGCGGCTCAAGGATAACCGCAACAGGTATAGCGGCCCACGCCTCCATGCCCGAAAACGGCAAAAACGCCATACAGATGCTGCTGGGCCTCCTGACAAAGCTGGAGCTTTCCGAGGAGGACGGCCTCGCAGTAGAGGGCCTTTACAAAACCTTCAAGATGGAGGTACACGGGGAAACAGTGGGGCTCGATTCCGCCGACGAGTCCGGCAGGCTTACGCTGAACCTCGGCCTCATGGACTGGAACGAGAAGGGCTATGCCCTCAGCATAGATATCCGCGCCCCCATGTGTACCGGCCACGAGAAGCTGCTCCAGAAGCTGGATGCCGCCTTTGATAAGCTGGGTGCGCACCGGGAATACGAGTCCTTCAGCCTTGGATACTGCGTGCCTGAGGATAGCGAGCTTGTAAGCAAGCTCCTTTCGGCCTACCGTGAGCGCACAGGAGATCACAACCCTCCAAAGCGCATAGGCGGCGGCACTTATGCACGCCATTTGAAAAACGCCGTAGCCTTTGGCCCCGAGCGGGATGACCGTGAGAACCGCATACACATGGTGGACGAGGCGGTGCCGGTAAAGGATCTTATTGAGAACGCCAAGCTGGTGGCAGACGGCATAATGGCGCTGTGCTGCGAGTAACTTAGAACATTATGGGCCGTTGCCCGCAGCGGCCCGAATTTTTTCGCGCGTGGGGGGAAGAAGATATGAAAAATAAAGCCCTTACGGAGCTCAGGCGTTATGCTGTAATGACTCTGGGCTGCCTGATATACGCCGTATCCATAGCCATATTTCTTGATCCCAAGGGGCTTGCCCCCGGAGGCGTTACCGGTATCGCAATAATGGTCAGCTACGCCACGAAAATACCGACCGGCACACTTGTGCTGCTCATAAACATACCGCTCCTTGCCATAGGCGTATGGAAGTTCGGAAAGCAGTTTTTGTATTGTACGGTGTTTTCCACGGTGCTGTCCTCCCTTATGATAAACGGCCTTTCGGGCGTTGTGGTGCCCACTGACGACCAGCTTCTCTGCGGCGTGGTGGGCGGCGCGCTGATGGGCCTGGGCATGGGCATGGTGTTTACCCAGGGCGGCACCACCGGCGGCTCGGATATAATCGTAAAGCTATTGCGCATAAGGTTCCGCTACCTTAAGACCGGCATAATATTCGCCATAACGGATACGGTAATAGTCGCCTGCTCCGCGCTGGTGTTCAAAAACATCGAAAACGGCTTGTATGCGGGCATATCCCTCGCCGTGCAGACGATAGTGTTCGACCTTGTGCTCTACGGCCCCGATGAGGCCAAATCCCTGCTGATAATAAGCGACGAGGCAAAAACGGTAGCCCGCCGCCTGATGGACGAGCTGGACGTGGGGGTGACCTACCTTAACGGAATTGGGGCATATTCCAACAGCGAAAAGCTGGTCATACTCTGCGCCATGCGAAAGCAGCTTTTCCCAAAGGCGCGCACCATAGTCAAAGAGGTGGACCCGGGCGCCTTCATGATAGTATCCAGCGCCAACGAGATATTCGGCGAGGGGTTCAAGGATCACTTTGGAGAGGAGATATAAGCAAAGCAAAAAGGAGCGGCATATACCGCTCCTTTATTATTTTTTTATTTACACCACTTTTCTGTTTGCGTCCACGAACTTCAGCACGTTGGCTATGCCGGCGAACTTCTGTACTTCGCCGTCCTTCTCCACTATAAGGGTGGGGGCCTGACGGAGACCGTACTGCATGGCAAGCTCCGGGTGCTCCTCTGCGTCTATAACTTCATATACAAGCCCTATGGAATTGAGCTGCTCTTTTGCCATGGCGCAGTTGGGGCAGGTCCTGGTGGTGAAGAGCTTCAGCGTGCCGCAGCATGGAGCCGCTTTCTCCTCTTCCTTTTCCTTGGCACCGGGCCAGGTGGAATGATGTTCCACGTCGTATTCGCGGCGCTCCCGGTATTCCTGGCTCTTGCCGTCGTTCCAGTTCTGGACGGGGCGGTAGTAGCCGGTTATGCGGCTGTATACCTCTGCGGCCTTGCCGCAGTGGGGGCAGGTGAAGTGCTCGCCCGCAAGGTAACCGTGGGTGGGGCATACGGAGTATGTGGGAGAGAGGGTATAGTAGGGCAGCCTGTAGTTGTCCGCTATGGTTTTGACCAGCTTTGCGGCGGATTCCCAGCCGGGCAGCTTCTCGCCTAAGAAGGCGTGGAAAACCGTGCCGCTGGTGTACAGGGTCTGAAGCTCGTCCTGAATATCCAGCGCCGCGAATATATCCTCTGAGAAGCTCACGGGCAGGTGGGAGCTGTTGGTATAGTAGGGCGCGTCGCCGTTTTTGCCGCCGGCGGTGATGATGTCGGGGTACCGCTTGCGGTCATGCTTTGCAAGGCGGAAGGCGGTGGACTCGGCAGGGGTGGCCTCCAGATTATACAGCTCGTTGTCGTACATCTCCTGATAGTCGCTGAGCCGCTCACGCATGTGGTTGAGCACATCCTTTGCGAACTGCTGGGTCTTTGGGTCGGTCATGTCCGCCCTTAGCCACTTTGCGTTGAGCCCCGCCTCGTTCATGCCCACAAGCCCTATGGTGGAGAAATGGTTGTCAAAGCTGCCCAGATACCGCTTGGTATAGGGGTACAGGCCCTCATTCATAAGGCGGGTGATTATCTGCCGCTTTATGTGCAGGCTGCGGGCAGAGATGTCCATCATCCTGTCCAGCCTTGCGTAGAAGTCCGCCTCGTCGCTTGCAAGATAGGCTATGCGGGGCAGGTTTATGGTGACCACGCCCACCGAGCCGGTGGATTCGCCGCTGCCAAAGAAGCCGCCGCTCTTTTTGCGCAGCTCACGCAGGTCAAGGCGGAGGCGGCAGCACATGCTGCGCACGTCTGAGGGCTCCATATCGCTGTTTATGTAGTTGCTGAAGTAGGGAGTGCCGTATTTGGCGGTCATCTCAAACAGCAGCCTGTTGTTTTCAGTGGGGCTCCAGTCAAAGTCCTTCGTTATGGAATAGGTGGGTATGGGGTACTGGAAGCCGCGGCCGTTGGCGTCGCCCTCTATCATGGTCTCGATGAAGGCCTTGTTCACCATGTCCATTTCCTTCTTGCAGTCCTTATACTTGAAGGGCATTTCCTCGCCGCCGACTATGGCGTACTGCTCCGCAAGGTCCGCCGGCACCGTCCAGTCGAGGGTTATGTTGCTGAAGGGAGCCTGGGTACCCCAGCGGCTTGGGGTGTTTACGCCGTAAATAAAGGATTCGATACACTTTTTCACCGCGTCGTAGGGCATATTGTCCGCCTTTACGAAGGGGGCAAGGTAGGTGTCGAAGGAGGAGAAGGCCTGTGCTCCCGCCCATTCGTTCTGCATTATGCCGAGAAAGTTCACCATCTGGTTGCAGAGGGAGGCCAGGTGCTTCGCGGGCTTGCTGGTGATCTTGCCGGTGACGCCTCCAAGGCCCTCTTTTATGAGCTGACGGAGGGACCAGCCCGCGCAGTAGCCGGTGAGCATGGAAAGATCGTGAATGTGTATATCGGCGTTGCGGTGGGCGTTGGCGATCTCCTCGTCGTATACTTCGGAAAGCCAGTAGTTGGCGGTGATGGCGCCGCTGTTGGAGAGTATGAGGCCGCCTACGGAGTAGGTTACGGTAGAGTTCTCCTTTACGCGCCAGTCGGTTACGTTGACGTAGTTGTTCACCGTCTCCTTGTAGTCAAGTATGGTGGACTTCATGTTGCGCAGCTTCTCCCGCTGCTTGCGGTAGAGTATGTAAGCCTTGGCCACGTCTGCATAGCCCGCCTGGCTCAGCACCTCCTCCACGCTGTCCTGTATGTCCTCCACGGCGATAAGGCCGTCCTTTATCTTGGGCTCAAAGTCTGCGGTAACCTTAAGCGCCAGCAGGTCTATAACGCTGTTGTTATACTGCTTTTCCGTGGCCTCAAAGGCCTTTATTATGGCCTCGCTGATCTTTTTGATATCGAATTCCGCAACGGAATTATCCCTTTTGACTACGCGGTACATTATGATTCTCCTCCCGATAAATTTTGATGTATCTATCTGATGGGCGCAATAAAAGGCCCGGCTTGGATAAGTCACGGCAGAAATTGCCGCATGATCCCCTCTTGGGCCTTGAGTATACCATATATTGTGCTTGCTTGGCAATAGCAAAAGCTACATATTGTGTCCCAATTGAGGGACAGAGGCTATTCCACACCTCTCAGCTCCGCATTGGGGAGGTATTCCCTTGCGGCTGAAAGCAGCGCGTGCAGCTCGCCGTCCGTGGGGCGGGAGCAGCCGCCCTTCAGTATATCGCCGGAATCCCGGTAGGCCTGAAGGAAGTAGCCCTTTGCGCCCTGAATTTCCTTCGCTATGGCGCGGATATCATCGGGGGTGTGGAATTCCCGCATTACCGTCGTGCGAAATTCGTAGTCTATTCCACTGGACATTATGAGCCCTATGCTTTCCCTTATCGGCGCCGTGTCATAGCCGGATATGCCGCAGGTTTCGGGGTATTTTTCATAGCTGTTTTTTATGTCCATGGCTATCATGTCCGCAAGACCCGCGTCTATTATCCGCTTTACGGCCTTTGGCCGGGTGCCGTTGGTATCCAGCTTGACAAGATAGCCCATCTCCTTTATCCTTGCCATCAGCGTCTCGAGACCGAAGGCCAGGGTGGGCTCGCCGCCGGTTATGCATACTCCCTCAAGTACGCCCTGCCGCTTTTTAAGCAGGGCGAAAAGCTCTTCCTCAGGGATGTGCTCGCCCTCGTCTGGCCTTAATACAAGGCTCGCGTTGTGGCAGAAGGGACAGCGGAAATTACAGCCTCCTGTGAATACGGTGCAGGCTACCTTGCCGGGGTAATCCAGGAGCGTCAGCTTTTGCAGGCCGTGTATGAGCATTACTTATTAAGCCCCCGCTCAGCTATGAGGTTATCCAGCAGCCGGGCCGCGTCCATTACAAGGCGGGTGCAGGGCCGCTCTGCGTAGTACGCGTCGGTACGCTCCATGGGCTGCTGCGCCTTCTTGCAGAAGGCCAGAAGATCACGGCACATGAGGCTTTGGTTTTCCTCCCTGAACTGCTCAGCAAGCTTTCGGATAGTGGCGTAGTGAGCCGCCTTTTCGGCAGTGGCCTGGGGGTCGGTGTAGCCGTAGAGCATGTCCGCTACCATGAACATACCGGTGACCGCACCGCAGGTGTCCCGCATGCCTCCCATGCCGGCGCCAAAGCCGGAGGTCAGCTTTATTGCCGTCTCAAAGTCAATGCCGGTGACGTCGCAAAACGCGGCGAATACAGACTGGGCGCAATTGTAGCCCTGCTTGAAAAGCTCGTGTGCCTTTTCCTCGTGGTTTATCATAACGGTTCTCCTTTGTGTATTTTTATATGAAGTGTGTTTTATCTAATATTAGCGCGGCGTGCCGTCATTTTCAAGGCGCGCGCCCGGCCCAGGGCGGCAAATACGCAGAAGCATATTATGTTTACCGCCACGACGCTGGGCCCGGTGGGGGTGGATAAGGCGAAGCTTATGACCATGCCGGCTACAAAGCAGAAGGAGGACAGCAGCCCCGAGCATATCACCACGCTCCTAAAGGTTTTGCATAGCCGCATAGAGGTAAGGGGCGGGAAAATTATAAGGCTGGATATGAGCAGCGCCCCCATCATACGCATGCCGAGTACGATGGTCACCGCCGTAAGGCAGGCCAAAAGAGTATTGTAAAGGCCGGCGTTGGCCCCTGTGGCCCGGGCGAAGCCCTCGTCGAAGGTCACGGCGAACATGCGGCAGTAGAACAGCACAAACAGCGTCAGCACGCAGGCGGAGAGTATTATGCTAAGCGTCACATCGCTCTGGCTCATTGCCAGTATACTTCCGAAGAGGAAATTCATAACGTCGGTATTCATGCCCGAGGTTACGGATATGACCAGTACGCCCAGCGCCAGAGAGCCGGTGGATATGAGGGCTATGGCCGCATCGCCCTTTATGGCTGCGGAGCTGCTCAGGCGCAGCAGTAATACGGCTGCCACGACGACTACAGGTATGGCCACGCCCAGCTCGGACGCGCCCAATACCGATGCTACTGCCAGCGCCCCGAAGCCCACGTGGGACAGGCCGTCCCCTATCATGGAATACCGCTTTAAAACCAGGCTCACTCCCAGAAGCGCCGCGCAGAGGGACACCAGCAGACCCACTATGAGCGCCCGCACCATGAATGTATAAGAAAACATATTCGCTAAATACGCCATATGCTACCTCCCGAGGAACGCCCGACCCAACGGGCTGCTGCGGTATTCTGCGGCGGTGGCCCAGTATGGGCCGTTGGAGCTCAGATGCAGTATGTGCTGTCCGTCCCGTACCGCCGCGGGTATGTCGTGGGATACCATGATTACGGTTATGCCGTCATGGTGGTTTATATCCTTTATGAGCCGGTACATTTCCATAGTAACCAGTGGATCCAGACCGGTAGTGGGCTCGTCGAGAAGAATGAGCTTCCTCGTGGCGCAGAGCGCCCGGGCCAGCAGCGCCCGCCGCTGCTGCCCGCCGGAAAGCTCCCTGTAGCAGCTCTTTTTGAGGGCTGTTATGCTGAGCCGGTCCATCATGGCCTCGGCCCGCTCCCGGTGGTCCTTTGTATAGAAGGGACGCATGCCGAGGCTGTTAAGGCAGCCGGACAGCACCACCTCATATACGCTTGCGGGAAAGTCACGCTGTACGTCTGTCTGCTGAGGAAGGTAGCCTATCTCGTTTACCTTGAGACCCGAGCCCATGGTCACGCTGCCCTCGCAGGGCTTTATGAAGCCTAAGAGCCCCTTTACGAGGGTGCTCTTGCCCGCGCCGTTTTCGCCTACTATGCAGAGATAGTCCCCCGGCTCCACCGTAAAGTTAAGGTTGGATACCACCTTCCGCCCGTCGTAGGCGAAGGCGGCGTTATTGCAGCTTAAAAGTGCCATATCAGTTCAGCGCCTCCCGGAGATTCTGAAGGTTTCCCTCCATGAGGGATATGTAGGTCGCCCCGGACTGGAATTCGTCCTTTGTAAGGTTGTGGCAGGAGGTGAAGGTGAGCACCTTCGCTCCGGTGGATTCCGCCACGGCGCATGCTATCCTGCCGTTGGAAAGCTCTGTCTTGAACACCACGGGGATATTCTCCTCCCGAACCCGGTCTATCAAAAACGCTACGGTCTTTGGGCTGGCCTCGCTCTCAGCGGAGCAGCCGGGAAATGCGGCGTAGTATTTAAGGCCGTATTCCTCCGTAAAGTACCTTACCGGGAACCTGTCCGCGAACACCAGCGTTTTGCGCCTGCCGTTATTTACTACCTCTCTGAATTCGCCGTCCAGCCTTTCCAGCTCCTTTTTATAGCCCTCGGCATTGGCGGCGAAGCCGCCCGCCTCAGATGGGCATATCGCGGACAGCTTATCGCATATGGCCTGGACTATCAGCGCCGCATTCTTCGGCGACGTCCATACGTGCTCATCATATCCCGCGTGATCTTCATGGCCGCAGTTATCGCCGTGCTCATGCTCATGGGAGTGACCGCGCTCCGGCTCCATGCCCTCTACCCGTTCCTCCTCCAGCGGCTCCACCACATCCAGCATCGCGAGGGCCTTATCCGGGTCGAGTTCAAGGTTTTGTATCATGTGGGTGGCCCATTCCTCGTTTTCGCCTCCGGCGTAGATGAACAGACTGCATTCCTGTATGGCTATCACGTCCGCCGGGGTGGGTTCGTAGCTGTGGGCCTCGCTGCCGGGGGGGAGGAGCAGCGTTACATTCGCGTCTCCCGCTACCGCCCTGGCGAAATCATAGGCGGGGAAGTTCGCCGCCACTATGGTCATGCCGCCATCGCTGCTCTCCACGGTCTCCTCCGGGGGATTTGCGCAGCCCCCAAGGGTGGCCAACATGGCTAAAACAAGTAAAAAAGATAAAAGATTCTTTATATTCATCATTGCTGCTTCCCCACTTCTTTTTTGCTGCACTGGGCGCAGAGACCGTAAAGTACGGTTTGCCGCATGTCGAGGGTAAAGCCGTGGTCCGCCGCCATGTGGCTGGCGAACTCGCTTATCCTGTTGCAGTTCAGGTGTATGAGCCTGCCGCAGCTAATGCACTTTAAATGGAAGTGGCTGCCGCAATCCGGCGAAATATGTGAGTATTGATATAATATGCGCTTGCCGTCGTGGAATTTCCGAAGCTCGCCCGTCTCCGTCATCCTTGCAAGCTGGCGGTATACCGTGCTTTTCCCGGCGCCGCCGGGGCAAACTGCCTCTATTATCTCGTCCGAGGTATACTGCTCCTTTGTGCCGCGCTCGAAAAAGTCGCACAGGCTCTTATACTGTATGGTCTTATACATAAAAAATCCCTCCGAATATGAGAGTCAGTCTCATATTACAGAGGGAAAGGGGAAAAGTCAATAGAAAATTATTCGGCTACATGCTCCAGCACCTTGTCTACCGCCCCGGCCCAGGACTCCTTGGCGTTGCTGCCCACTATGGAGGAGCAGAGCACCTTGCCTGTGCTGTCAACGAATATCGTAGTGGGTATGGCGTATATTTCGCTCACAAAAGAATCAATCATGCTGTCGCTGAGGAGCAGGTGGGTGTAGTCCGCCTTGGTGCGCTCTATTATATCGACCGCGGCCTTGCTCTCGTCGCTGTCTGCGCTGCGGGCGTCGCTTATTATGCCGATCACCTGGAAGTCCTTGTCGGCGTATTCCCTGGAAAGCTCGCCCAGATCCGGCATCTCCATTATGCAGGGGGAGCAGAAGGTCCCCCATACGTTTATCATAGTGACCTTTGCCTTGGCGAATAACTCCTTGCTGTCAACTGCGTTGCCGCTGAGATCCTCGCCGGAGAACTCCAGCACCCTGCCGTCCTCCTTGAAGTTGAGCTGTATGTCGGGGTATATTATGTGCCCCTCCATGTCCTCCGCCGTGCCGTCGTCCCAGGTGAAGCCGCTGTCCATAGGGGGCTCTGAATCGTCGGGGCGGGAGGCCTCCTGCTCTTCGGGGGCGGCGGGCTGCTCCGGAGCCTTTGCGCAGCCGAAGACCAGCAGGGCACACATTATCAGGGATATTATGACTGTAAGCTTTCTCATTAGATTTGCAAATTTCCTTTCACGTTGTGCTGATATAATAATAATCGAAATTCCTGATTTTGTCAGCGGAGCGGCATCGCATTTTACGGATTGTACATATTTGACGGCAAAATCAAGAGTGTCAAAAAAGTGGCTGAACGCCACTTTTTTGAGTTTTACGGGTTTTGCCTCTCGCATTCGCTCCCGGGCGGCAAAACCCGCAAAGTACGAAAACCTCTGGGTTTTCATCCGTTCTGACGCACGTGTCGTCAGAGCCGGATTGAACATAAGGGGCTGCGGCCCCTTATCAACCCTGGGGGGTTTGACAGACTGAATTAAGATTAGCATGCTAACGATTTGTAAGCATTGTGTATTTTTTGTGTAATCCATTGACATTAAAAAACAGTATCCTTATAATATGTCACTGTTAGCTTGCTAACTTTTTAAAAATACAGCAGCAGAGGGAGAAAAAATGGGAAAATACAATCCCTGCGCGGATATAAGAGCGGCGAGCCATGCGATGCGGCGCAGATTTGATTCGCTGGATATAGGCAAGCCCTCGGGGCTTACCCCGAGCCAGTGCAGGATAATGGGCTTTATAATGGATAACGGCGGCAGACCCGTATATCAGAAGGATATAGAGGCGGATTTCAACATTCGAAGGAGCACCGCGACGCGGCTGCTGCAATCAATGGAGCATAAGGACCTCATAATGCGGGAGCCGGAGGAGAACGACGGCAGGCTAAAGCGCATACGCCTCACAGAAAAGGCGGCGGAGAGAAGCCGGGAGGTGCTGGATCGGATAAGCTGCATAGAAAGGCAGCTTGTCGAGGGTATAACAGCGGAAGAGATGAAGGTGCTCCACAGCGTGTGCCAGCGCATACGCCAAAACGCCGAAAGGACAGGAGGGGATAAATAGATATGATAGTTAAGACCCTTTCAAAATGTATAAGGGAATACAAAAAGGAATCCATACTTACGCCGGTATACATGGCGGGCGAAGTCTTCATGGAGGTAGCCATAACCTATGTGCTCTCTCTGCTCATAGACAGGGGCATAACCCCGGGCAATATGGGGGAGATACTGCGCATAGGCGGGCTGCTCATTTTATGCGCGCTGGTGTCCTTGGCCTTCGGCGTGATGTCTGGCCGCAGTGCTGCCGTAGCCTCCACCGGCTTTGCAAAGAACGTCCGGCAGGATATGTACTACAATATCCAGACGTTCTCCTTCGCCAATATAGATAAGTTTTCCACCGCCAGCCTTATAACCAGGCTGACTACCGACGTGACGAGGATGCAGCACGCATACATGATGCTCATACGCATAGCTATACGGAGCCCGCTGATGCTGATATTCTCCCTGATAATGTCATTCAGGATAAACGCCCGGATAGCCACGGTGTTCCTTTGCACCGTTCCCGTGCTGGGCTTGGGCATATATATAATGATGTCCAAGGCGCACCCCATATACGAACGGGTGTTCAAGACCTATGACGAGCTCAACCGGGTAGTTCAGGAAAACCTCCGGGGCATAAGGGTAGTGAAGGCTTTCGTCCGGGAGGATCACGAAAGGGAAAAGTTTGGAAAGGTTTCGGATACCATTTACCGGGATTTCTCAAGGGCGGAGAAGATAACCACCTTCGGCTCACCGCTCATGCAGGCCTCGGTGTATACCTGCATACTGCTCTCCAGCTGGCTGGGCGCCCACATAATCGTGGCGGGAAACATGACCACCGGCCAGCTCATGAGCGTATTGACCTATGCCATGAGCATACTCTCCAGCCTTATGATGCTTTCCATGGTGCTGATGACGCTCATCATCTCCCGGGCCTCTGCCGAGCGCATATGCGAGGTGCTCAATGAAAGGACGGACATAGCCAACGCTCCCGGCGCCGAGACGGTCATACCCGACGGCAGCGTGGACTTCGACGGCGTATCCTTCAGCTACGGCGGCAGGGGCGGCAGGAGCTGCCTTGAGAATATCGACCTTCACATAAGGAGCGGCGAGACCATAGGCCTGATCGGCGGCACAGGAAGCGGCAAGTCCACCCTCGTGCAGCTTATACCCCGGCTTTACGATGTGACGGAGGGCTGCGTCAGGGTAGGCGGAAGGGACGTTCGGGAGTACGACATAGAGACGCTCAGGAACGCCGTATCCATGGTGCTGCAAAAGAACGAGCTGTTCTCCGGCACGGTGGAGGAAAACCTCCGCTGGGGCAATGAAAACGCCACAATGGAGGAGATACGCCATGCAGCCAGGGTGGCCCAGGCGGACGGCTTCATAATGGCAATGCCCGAAGGGTATGATTCCGAGATGGAGCAGGGCGGCTCAAACGTTTCCGGCGGCCAGAAGCAGAGGCTCTGTATAGCCCGGGCCCTGCTGAAGAACCCCAGGATACTCATACTGGACGATTCCACCAGCGCCGTGGACACGGCCACCGACAGGGCCATAAGAGATGCCTTCAGGAATGAGATGCCTGACGTCACAAAGATAATCATCGCCCAGCGCATATCCTCCGTGCAGGACGCGGACAGGATAATAGTGATGGACAACGGCCGTATAACGGATTTCGGCACCCACGACGAGCTGCTGAACCGGTGCTGTATCTACCGCGAGGTATACGAATCCCAGCAGAAGGGAGGAGGCGATTTCGATGAGCAGTAAGGATAATAGGAAAAAGGGCGCGGATATAGAGACAGATGTGGAAATGAAGGATAAAAAGGAGAAAAAACGCAGGCGGAGAGCCAACCAGCAGGAGGAAGGCCCCGGACCCCGGCGGCCGCTCAACGCCCATGACCTGAAGAACCTGGGCCAAAACAGCAAAAAGACCATCAAGCGCCTTTCCGCCATGTTCAAGCCCTACAAGTGGCACATGGCCGCGGTGTTCCTTGGCATAATCATCAGCGCCCTGGCGGGTATAAAGGGCAGCATGTTCACAAAGACCCTTATCGACGACTACATAGAGCCGCTGATAGGCCAGCCGGACCCAGTCTTTACGGGGCTGCTCAGGGCTATAGCCACAATGGCCTGCATATACCTTGCAGGCATGCTGTCTACATTTATATACAGCCGCATAATGGTCGCAGTGTCACAGGGCATACAGAAGAACATACGCGACGATCTGTTCGACCACATGCAGACACTGCCCATAGCTTACTTTGACAGCAATGCCTACGGCGACATAATGAGCAGGTACACAAACGACATAGACACGCTGGAGATGATGATCTCACAGAGCATACCCAACATGCTCAGCTCTGCCATAACCATAATAGGCGTGCTGGCGGCAATGGTAGTGGTAAGCCCGCTGCTCACCGCAGTGGCGCTGCTCACCATGTACCCCATGCTGAAGGTAACTACCAGGGTGGCGGGTAACAGCGCAAGGTTCTTCGCCCTCCAGCAGGAGGCTCTGGGCGATGCCAACGGCTACATCGAGGAGATGATAAACGGCCAGAAGGTAGTCAACGTATTCTGCCATGAGGAAAAGAGCAAGAAGGAGTTTGACGAGCTGAATGAGGAGCTGCGCTTCAATTCCTCTGCTGCCAACCAGTTTACAAATATAATAGGCCCCATAAACAACAACCTCGGTCACTTCCAGTATGTGCTGCTGGCGGTCATCGGCGGAATGATGGCCATCGGCGGCGTGGGCGGCATGACGCTGGGCGGCATAGCCTCCTTCCTCCAGCTTTCCAAGAGCTTCAATATGCCGGTGAATCAGGTTTCCCAGCAGCTCAACTCCATAGTAATGGCCCTGGCCGGCGCGGAGCGCATATTCGCCATGATGGACGAAAGGAGCGAGGAGGACGAGGGAAAGGTAACGCTGGTCAACGCCGGATACATAAACGGCGCGCTGACGGAAGTACCCCAGCACACCGGAACGTGGGCGTGGAAGAAGCCCACGGGCGAGCTTACCGAGGTAAAGGGCGACGTGCGATTGAAGGACGTGGACTTCGGCTATGTTCCGGATAAGATAGTTCTCCACGATGTGAGCCTCTTCGCAAAGCCGGGGCAGAAGATAGCCTTCGTGGGCGCTACCGGCGCGGGGAAGACTACCATAACCAACCTTATAAACCGCTTCTACGACATACAGAAGGGCGAGATAACCTATGACGGCATTAACGTCAGAGATATAAGGAAGGCGGATCTCCGCCACAGCCTCGGCATGGTATTGCAGGAAGTGAACCTGTTCACGGGCACCGTTCGGGACAACATACGCTACGGCAGGCTGGACGCCACCGACGAGGAAGTGGAGGCCGCGGCAAGGCTCGCCAATGCCCACGACTTCATAATGCGGCTGCCCAAGGGCTACGATACAATGCTGGAGGGGGACGGCAGCGGCCTTTCCCAGGGCCAGCGGCAGCTCATCTCCATAGCCCGCGCCGCCTGCGAGAACGCCCCTGTCATGATACTTGATGAGGCCACCAGCTCTATCGATACCCGTACCGAGGCAATAGTCCAGAACGGCATGGATAAGCTCATGGCAAACAGGACGGTATTCGTAATAGCCCACAGGCTCTCCACCGTGCAGAACGCCAATGCCATAATGGTACTGGATCAGGGCCGCATAATAGAGCGGGGCGACCACGACGACCTTATGGCTCAGAAGGGCAAATACTACACCCTTTATACCGGAATGCTTGGGTAAGGAGAAAAAATGAAGAAATTCACGGTCTGGATAAAGAAGCACAAGAAGCTGGCGGTATTCCTCTGCATAGCCATAATCATAGCCGCCGCCGTGCTGACGATACGGCATAAGGCTCAGGCCGCCATGGCTCAGCTTGCGGAGCTTACCGAGGAGACGGCCGTAGTGGAAAAACGCAGCATACAGAGCAGCGTGTCCTCCACCGGCACCATAATAAGCGACAAAACGCGGTCAATTACCGCCACCCTTACCGGGATGGAGGTGCTGACCGTGGATGTAGAGGTGGGAGACGTGGTGCAGGAGGGCGACACAATATGCACATTCGACACATCAAAGCTCGAGGATAACCTTGAGGACGCGGAAAAGTCACTCTCAGCCGCGAAGACCCAGACCAGCGTTACGGTAAACAACGCGAAAAGGGCGCTGGAGCAGGCCATAGAGACGCAGAACTACCAGATAGAATCCGCCGCAAGGAACGTGATCTCTGCCGGAGAGGCCTATAACAGCGCAAGGGAAGCCTATGATGAGGCGCAAAGCAAGGCCGATGAGGCTTATTCGGAGATGCAGCGGGCAAAAAGGGAGATGGATTCCATACCCGAAAATCTGGAGGGCAGCAGCGAGTACGCCGCATACCAGAGCGCCAAGGCCGATTACGACGCAAAGCTTGCGGCATATAATGCATATATAGTGACGGAAACCAGTACCGAGGAAGAAAAGCAGCAAAAAGAAAAGCTCTTCAAGGAGGCAAATGATGCGGCAAATGTCCTTTCGGCAGCGGAGACAGCCTTGAACAGCCTGAATCTTGACCAAAGGCGCGCTGCCGCCGAGGCTGCTTACAGGTCCGCAAAAAGCGCCTATGATACCATCGAAGGAAGCATGTCAAATCTTGAGTCCGCCCTCCGCAACGCCAAGACCGCGCTGGACAATGCCCAGGCCACATACGAATACACCGTGTCTTCCCAGCAGAACCAGTACGAGGGCAGCAGGGATAATCTTAAATCCGCCAGGGCGAGCGCGGGCGTAGCCACCCAGCAGCAGGAAAACGCCGTGGATACCTATCAGGAACAGATAGAAAAGGGTACCCTTAAGGCCGGCATTTCCGGCACCGTGACCGCCATAAACGTAAAGCAGGGGGACACCTACGCCGGGGGCGTGATAGCTACAATACAGGATTGCAGCGCATTCGTGGTATCCGCAGAGATAGACGAATACGACATAGCGGACGTCAAACTTGGTATGAAGGCGGTGTTCAAGACCGACGCCACCCGTGACGAGCAGCTTCAGGGAGAGGTGATATTCATCTCCCCCACTCCCACACAGGGCAGCAACGTCACCTATCAGGTGAAGGTAAAAATAAACAGCCCCACAGACAGGCTGCGCCTCGGCATGAACGCAAAACTGAACATAATACTCCGGGAGACGGCAGATGTGCTTACTGTTCCCTACGACGCGGTGCAGCAGGACGAAAACGGCAACGATGTGGTATACGTAGTTACCCGCACAGAGTCCGGCGGAATTACAAAGGCCGCCGTACCCGTTACAGTAGGGGTGGAGGGGGACTACTATGTGGAGGTCACCGGTGACATACAGGAAGGTATGGAGGTATCCATGCCATCAGATATAAAGTTTGACTTTTCACAGATGATGGCAATGGGCAGCTGATATGAGGGACAATAAAGAGCGCAGGCTTATAATTGATCTGAAGGGCATAAAGAAGCGCTTCTTCGAGGGGACCGAAAACGAGATAGAGGTGCTCAAGGGCATAGACCTGCAGGTCTATGACACGTGCCACAGCACCCTTCGTACGAAGGGGAGTTCGTATCCATAGTAGGAGCGTCAGGCTCAGGCAAGTCCACCCTCATGAACATAATAGGCGCGCTGGACAGGGCAAGCGAAGGAAGCTATCTGCTGGACGGCGTGGATATAAACCAGGCGGACGACAATGAGCTTTCACATATACGCAACAAAAAGATAGGCTTCGTGTTCCAGACCTATAACCTTATCCCCCGCATCAGCGCACTCAAGAACGTGGAGCGGCCAATGCTTTACGCAAAGGTTCCGGGAGCCGAGCGCACAGAGCGGGCAAAGGAGCTTTTGAAGCTGGTAGGCATGGAGGACCGCATGAAGCACAATCCTGACGAGCTTTCCGGCGGGCAGAAGCAGAGGGTAGCCATAGCCCGCGCCATGGCCAACCATCCGGCCATACTTTTGGCCGACGAGCCCACAGGCGCCCTGGACAGCAAGACGGGAAGGCTGATAATGGACATATTCCATCAGCTCAACCGCGAGCAGGGCATGACGATAGTGCTTATCACCCATTCCGACAGCCTTGCAGAGGAAACAAGACGCATATTCACCCTGATGGACGGCGAGATAATAGGCGAAAGGAGGGGTACGCTTGCTGATAATTGAAAACATAATGCTGGCGCTCAACGGCCTTCGCAGCAATAAGATGCGCACCTTTCTTACCATGCTGGGCATAATCATAGGCATATGTGCCGTCATTACCATAATGACGCTGGGCCAGTCCGTGACCAATAAATTCACCGATTCGATGCAGTCCATTGGCGCGAGCAACGTCACCGTCATGATACAGCAAAAGGCAGACGAGGATGAAGACGGGGACGCGGCGGCACAGGGCATGATGTTCATGGCCGCGGAAAACCAGAAGGTCCCCACGGAAAAGGACTACATTACCGACGACATGCTCAGTTCCCTCAGGGAAAACTACGACAGCGAAATGCTGGGAATAGCCCTGAGCGAAACTGTAGGAACCGGCAAGGCGGAAAAGGGAAAGCTTTACGCTAACGTTACCGTGATGGGGATAAACGGTGATTACTTTCTCTCCAACGCCCCCGCCGTGCTGTCCGGGCGCATGCTCACCGCCGATGAGCTCGGGGGGGATCGCAGGATAGCCGTAGTTTCAGATAAGCTGGTTAACAACCTTTTCGGCGGCAAGAACGGGAACGCCATAGGGGAAACGCTGGAAGTCACCGTAGGGGACAGCTTTTACGAGTATACCATCGTAGGCGTATACCAGTACGAGCAGAATGTATATATGATGAATTTCGGTTCGGAAAAGGACATAAACACCAACGTGTATATCCCCATAGGCACAGCTCAGGCCGCCACCCATTCCACCGCCGGCTACACCATGGCTACCGTGATATCCGCCCCCGGGGTGGATTCCACCACATTCGCAAGCCGGGTGGAGCGTTATCTCAACGCCTATTACCGCACTAACCGGGATTTCAAGGTGAGCGCCTTCAGCATGGAGAGCATGGTATCCCAGTTTGCTTCGGTGTTGGGCACCATACAGACCGCCATATCCGTAATAGCGGGCATATCACTGCTGGTGGGCGGCATAGGCGTTATGAACATAATGCTGGTATCCATAACCGAGCGCACCCGTGAGATAGGCACCTGCAAGGCCCTGGGCGCCACCAACACCAGCATACGGCTGCAATTCATAATCGAGGCGGTGATAATATGCCTCATAGGCGGCGCAATAGGCGTGGCCTTGGGCATAGCTGCGGGCAGCATCGCCAGCAACGCCTTGGGTTTCCCCGCCAAGGCCAGCATAGAGAGCATACTTATCGCCCTGGGCTTCTCTATGACCATAGGAGTATTCTTTGGCTACTATCCCGCCAACAAGGCGGCAAAGATGGATCCCATAAACGCGCTGAGGTATGAGTAAAATAAAAGGAGCGGCGGATGCCGCTCCTTTCGGAGTGTCAAAAAAGTGGCTGAACGCCACTTTTTTGAGTTTTCTCATTCGGTGCTTGCGCCTATGGCGCGGCCAGC
>OIWT01000476.1_pt1 | contig 55892 bp, 55 predicted proteins | sample 1587701 | NCBI WGS metagenome assembly OIWT01 (sample SAMEA3888904, study PRJEB22519) | human gut metagenome | biome: human gut; feature: human-associated habitat; material: faeces | place: Denmark | collected 2009
ACTTTACTACGGCATACGATTTCGCCGTCGTTTTTTTTCACTTCGATATGGTACTCGTCGCTTCCTTTGTCATCACAGAAAAATTGCAATGTATCACCGTAATGACTTTCACTGACATACGCTATTTCGAATCGCTTCACCCGCTTGTTCTTATAAAGGTCGAGCGGGAAAAGATCCAAAATTTGATCGATATACTTGATACTGTTTACATGTCCGTTGATATCGATATCGCTATATCGGGTCGTCAATGTACATACCGGATCGGAAGAAGCTACTTTCACTTTCCCGGGACGTTCGATAGGACACTCCTTATCGCAAACATAACCGGTTATCCCCCCCTCGTATGTACTGAGAAGGTCTACCGGCTTACGAGTATCCATATCGATCATCGCCCATACCGAACGTGCGTACCCCAACGGATTTCCCGCCTTATCGAGTACGGCAAAATCTCTTTCGGTAAAAAGACGGTACACACTCTCGACCCATGTCTCTATGGTAAATTTCTCGGTCTGCCGGGGTGCATCATCGACAAACTCCAACACCAATCGGGACAAAACCCATGTATAATGTCCTTCATTGATGGTAATAATGCCGAATCCTCGGTCGGAGGCATGAAACTCAGCGACATTCAACAAGAGATTTCCTAAAACGCCGATGGCCATGTGTCCCCGAAAATCGGAACAAAAAGGTTCTGCGACAAAATCGTACGAACCGACTTTCTGATAATCTGCCATATACTATTCGGTTTGCTTCGATTTCAAATAACGGGCTTCACGATCGGCAAGGAACTCGTTTACCCGCTCTACACAACTCTTTGTAAGAGCGACACGTCCCGAACGCACAAACTGCAAGACACAACCGAGTTTCTGTAACTCGTCGTAAAAAGCTGTAATATCCTCGGTCGTTCCGTCCTTTTCCAAAGCCGAATAGGTGGGGTTTACCTCTACCACCCGGGCATTGTAGCGACGTATCAGTTCCGAGACTTTCGGTTCTCGTTCAAAGACAGGGGTAGACAACTTATAAAGAGCTATCTCATAAGCGAATATTTCTTCATCGGTAAAATAGTGCGCTTGCAGTACGTCGATTTTTTTCTCGATCTGCCGCACGATTTTTTTTATCGTTTCTTCATCGGTCCAAGCCGTTATGGTGTACTTGTGTACACCCTTTATCGAAGACGCCGATACATTGAGACTCTCGATATTGATTTGCCTACGAGTGAAAACCGCCGTAATCTGATTCAGCAGTCCGGCAATATTCTCGGAGTAGACAATCATCGTATATAATTTCTTGTCCATAAACATTCGCATTTAACATTCCAACAACATGGCGTTTACCGAACCGCCCGGAGGTGTCATGGGTAAAACATTACCTTCCTCGATGACACAGGCTTCCAAGAGGAAAGGCCCGTCGGCAGCCAACATCTCCTCGATCGCCGAAGCCAAATCGGCACGTTCTATCACCCGCCTCGACGGAATGCCGTACGCCTCGGCAATCTTCATATAATCGGGATTGAGCATCGGCGTAAAAGAGTACTTTCTGTTGAAAAACATAGCCTGCCATTGACGTACATTGCCCAAATAGTTGTTATTGAGCAAAATCATTTTCACCGGCGCTTTCTGCTCCATAACAGTTCCCAACTCCTGCAAATTCATTTGCAAACCGCCGTCGCCCATAAATACGCATACCGTACGGTCGGGAACGGCAAACGTCGCTCCTACGGCAGCCGGAAGTCCAAATCCCATCGTTCCCAGCCCCCCCGATGTAATGATGCTGCGATTGCGGGAATACCTGAAATAACGCGCCGACATCATCTGGTTCTGCCCCACATCGGTAACCAAAACCGCTTCATTGCGAGTGGCATTGCTCACGGCACGTACCACTTCTCCCATATTGAGAGGCCCTCCGGTCGGATTCACTTCCGGTTCTACGACCTTCGTTCTTTCTTCTTCGGCATACGGAGCAAACGAATCGATCCACTCCTTGTGTTTTGCCGGTACAAGCAGATCTGTTACCGAACGGAGCGTTTCCTTACAATCTCCAAGAACCGCAACATCGGCTTTCACGTTTTTGTTTATTTCGGCCGGATCTATATCAAAATGTATGATTTTGGCCTGTTTGGCATACGTACCGAGATTGCCGGTTACCCGGTCGTCAAAACGCATACCTACGGCGATCAAGACATCACATTCGTTGGTCTTCACATTCGGAGCCAGATTACCGTGCATACCGAGCATACCCATATTCAAATAATGTTCCGAGGGCAACGCCGATAAACCCAAAAGTGTACAACCTGCCGGCAAATCGGCTTTCTCGATAAAATTCCGCAATTCGTCTTGGGCATTGCCCAACTCCACGCCTTGCCCCACAAGCACCAATGGTCGCTGTGCCTTATTGATAAGGTCGGCCGCCCGGATAACCGACATCGAATCGGTATCGGGTACAGGGATATAACTACGTACAAAATCGACTGTCGCGGGTTCGTATTCGAACTTCTCGACTTGTGCATTCTTGGCAAAATCGAGAACAACCGGGCCGGGCCGACCACTCGACGCGATATAAAAGGCCCGAGCTACCGCCCACGGAACGTCTTCGGCCCGACGTATCTGATAGCTCCACTTCGTGATAGGCTGAGTTACCCCCACCAAATCGACCTCTTGAAAAGCGTCGGAACCTAAAAACGAAGTCCCTACCTGCCCTGCGATGACAACAATCGGCGTACTGTCTATCATAGCATCGGCAATACCGGTGATCGTATTGGTCGCTCCGGGACCGCTGGTTACCAGGCAAACGCCCACACGTCCCGAAGCACGGGCAAATCCTTGTGCCGCATGAGTAGCGCCTTGTTCATGACGCACCAATATATGATGCAAAATATGGCGATGATCATAGAGAGCATCGAAAACGGGCATAATAGAGCCTCCGGGATAACCGAAAAGGGTCTTGACGCCCTGATGTTCGAGCGAGCGCATCAATGCTTCTGCGCCGGTTATCAATTCTTTATCGTTCATTACTTTTCTACTTCGTTTTCTATCGATACAACCGCATTAATCAATGATACGGGTAGCGCCTTTATCGGCAGAACTTACCATAGCCGCATAAGCACGCAAAGCCTTCGATATATGGCGATCCCGCCCATGAGGAGTAAAAGCATTCTTTCCCCTCTGTTCTTCTTCGGCACGACGGCGTTCCAATTCTTCGTCCGACACCTTGACCCGAATGCTGCGTGCCGGGATATCTATTTCTATCATATCGCCGTCGCGTACCAAACCGATGTTCCCTCCGGCTGCCGCCTCGGGCGATATATGTCCGATAGAAAGGCCCGATGTACCCCCGGAAAAACGTCCGTCGGTAATGAGTGCGCATTCCTTACCCAAATGACGGGATTTGATATATGATGTCGGATAAAGCATTTCCTGCATACCGGGACCGCCTTTGGGACCTTCATACGTAATCACGACAACATCGCCACTTGCAACTTTACCACCGAGAATACCTTCGCACGCAGCTTCCTGCGACTCAAAAACCCGAGCCGGCCCTGTAAACGTCCAGATACCGGCATCGACACCAGCGGTCTTCACAACGCACCCGTCGAGGGCGATGTTTCCGAAAAGTACGGCCAAACCGCCGTCTTTGCTGTATGCGTGTTCCACATCGCGTATGCAACCGGCGACCCTATCGGTATCGAGCATAGGATAGGTATTGTTTTGAGAGCCCATTTTATTGCTGAATACGCCGCCGGGAGCACTGGAATAAATACGAAGGGCTTCGGGATCGATGACAGCCTTGTCGATGTCGTATTTTTCGATGTCTTCGGCCAATGTCGAACCATTGACACGGCGACAAGAGGTATCAAGCAAACCGACTTTATCGAGCTCACCGAGAATATTGAGAATACCACCCGCACGGTTGCACTCTTGTATGGAATATTTCTGCGTGTTAGGCGACAACTTGCACAGGCAAGGTACATGACGGCTCAGGCGGTCGATGTCGGCCATTTTGAAATCGACGCCCCCCTCGTTGGCTACAGCCAAAAGATGCAATACCGTATTGGTGGAGCCACCCATGGCAATATCGAGGGTCATGGCATTGAGAAAAGCCGCCCGTGTGGCAATACTACGGGGCAGAACGCTGTCATCACCTCCTTCATAGTATTTTAAAGCATTCTTCACAATAAGCTGCGCTGCATCGCGAAAGAGTTGTACACGATTGGCATGCGTTGCCAAAATCGTACCGTTGCCGGGCAAAGACAACCCGATGGCCTCGGTAAGGCAATTCATCGAATTGGCCGTAAACATACCGGAACAGCTTCCACAACCGGGGCAAGAACAAGCCTCTATCTTCTCGATTTCCTCATCGCTTACCGATGTATCCGCCGCCTTTACCATAGCAGTGATAAGGTCGGCATTCTCGCCGTTGTATTTATGCGATTCCATAGGCCCCCCCGAAACAAACACGGCGGGAATATTCAACCGCATCGCCGCCATCAGCATACCGGGCGTTATCTTATCGCAATTACTTATACACACCATAGCGTCGGCCTTATGAGCATTTACCATATACTCGACACTATCGGCAATCAAATCCCGGGAAGGCAACGAATAAAGCATACCATCATGTCCCATAGCGATACCATCGTCGATCGCTATGGTATCGAACTCGGCTGCGAAACAACCGAATTTTTCGATTTCGGACTTAACAATCTGACCGATTTCATGCAAATGTACATGCCCCGGTACAAATTGTGTAAATGAATTGACGACGGCGATCACCGGACGTCCTATCTGTTCTTCTTTCATGCCGTTGGCGCGCCACAAGGCACGTGCGCCGGCCATTCGTCGGCCTTGCGTACAGGTCGCACTACGCAACTCGTGTTTCATATATTCCCTATTAATAAGGAAAACCTTTCTTCAAAAATTGAGAAGAAAGGTTTTCCTTGTCGTTATATCCTTATGTTTTTACATAAACATCTGCATAACCCTTCTTCTTTATCATGCGCCCACGACGACGATAATCACTGATAGTAGATCGAAAATATGCAGAATCGTGCTAATCATATAATCAAGCTTTTTATGGCTTATCGGTAATGATGTTGCAAAGGTATATCATTATATGAATATTCCAAAAAAAAGGCGATAAAAATAACGATACAGATAGAAAAATATCCGACTTTCAATACTTTTTCTATCAATTTATCGAAAAAAGAAGATTATTTGCCAATGCTTTTCTGTCTATAAATACGGGGGGATAAATGAAATGTACATAAATAAGTTGTGGATATCTGTTGTTAATTTATTGTTTATTAGTTTGTTATTTGTATTTGTTCAATAGGGGCAAAAAAAATGAAATGTACAATTTGCTATAATTTCGGTATAATTTTGAGGCCGTCAAATGGTTGAGTTTATAATTTGGATATAATTCTGAGGGCGTAAATCATGCGATTACGCCCTTTTTTGTGCTTATTCATGCTTTAAAGGCTGTATTTCGGCGTTTTATGAGAGATATAATAATTCTCTCCTACCAAATAAAACCTGTTTTTAATCTCTATTTAATCTATATTCTACCCCAAATATATCTTCAAAAAATTGTACATTTCATTTTGCGGGAAAAATATCTAAAATACACGTTGGGCATAGTGTTGGGCATAGTTTTGGGTATCAAAATAAATGATGTAAACACCCCTATAAGGACAAAAACGGTATCAAAAAAGCCACATTTTAAGCGATAAGACCCCCTATAATGCACAAAATCAACGGGGTTTTATCGCTTTAATTTGTTTTGTAATTATTTGACTTATTGACAAGTAAGCTCGTTGTGCCGCGTTTTGGCCCAATTAAATGCTTATTCGGCACGGACAACGCCTATCACGAGGGCGAGAGAGTATATCTTTTCTTTGGCGATTTCAAACGGTCTGTACTCCTTGTTTTCGGACACGAGCAAAATGTGTTCGTTATCGCTCCCTGCCTCAACTTTTTTTATGAGTACACCCTGCTCGCTGTCGATAACATAGGTTCGGTTCCATTGAAAGAACGTATCGAGCGGCAATCGCTTACACGCCACAATATCACCGCTGTAATATTGCGGTCGCATCGAGTCGCCCTTAACCTGTATAAGGAACTCTGCCCCTTTGAACATCGGGATCACATAATACTCGCATTCGTATTCCATTATGGAATGATCGTCACCGGACAGCATTCCGGCCATTGCGTCAATCGGGATCAACGGAATGCCCTCGTTTTTATCCGAGCGTGTTCCAATCGCAACTGTTGTCTGATCATCTTTGAGTAATGGAGTTGTGCATGTCTTAAACATGTCGCCATTACCTGTTATCAACCAGTCTATATTTACATCTACAAAGTTCTTTGTAATATCTTGCAAGATGTCAAAACTCGGAAAATATTTCCCTTTTTGAATGTTGTACAACTTATCACTACGCTCGTATCCTAATGCACGCGCGAATGACGATACGGTATGTCCCAATGCTTTAACAAGAGTATCGAACCGTATTGACACATTTATCTTTGTATCATTCATAAAATAATAACATTTTTCTTTGTATATTACAAAGTACTTTGTATATTTGCAAAGTGGTTTCAATGTAACCACAAAGCAAAGATAAGAAAATAACGGAAAAGAGAATAATGTATGAAAAAACAAATCCTATTGCCGGTTTCAGAGCTTCGTGAAATACGTGAGAAATTCAAGGTAGGGCGCAATGACTTGCGGCGAGCCCTCAACTACGAGCGCAACAGCGACCGGGCAAGAATGCTCCGTGCCGCCGCATTGGAGCGTGGCGGGTTGATTTATACGGGGGAACGCCACCCTGATGGATATATGCCCAAAGGGGTTGTGACGGAATATAATCATGGAAAAGGAATTATGCGGCAGCGGTTCGGCCAAAGGGTAATGCTGGAAGTGAGCCGCCACACGAACATGGCCAAAATCATCATCGATGGGAAAGTCCTTGCCTCTTTTGACGACATGACACTCGACTCGTGGGGCGACGTACTTTATTCCTTACAGAAGATTTACAACCAAATAGTCGAAAGATGATGACATCCCTCATGTTTCCCGATAAAAAACACATTGCCAGTGTGAGTTTTGGTAAAGATAGTTTGGCTATGTTGTTGATTTTGATTGCTAATAAAAAGCCATTGGATGAGGTTGTCTTTTACAATACGGGCAAAGAGTTTAAAGCTATATATGACACTCGAGATAAAGTTTTGCCTTTATTGAAAGATAATAGCATCAAATATACAGAATTATATCCCGATATGCCATTTGATTATGTCGCTTTTGAAAAACCAGTAAGCGGAAGAAACGGAGCACATTTGGGATATTCTTGGTGTGGTGGCACTTGCCGCTGGGGAACAACAGCAAAATTGAAAGCCCTAAAACAGCACATCGGAGATAACATTTACTATGTTGCTATTGCCGCAGACGAGCAATGCAGAATATTGAAAAATCAACATCCAAACAGACGTCTGCCACTTGTTGATTGGGGGCTGACAGAAAAAGATACGTTGCAGTATTGCTATTCTAAAGGATACGAATGGATTGAGAATGGATACCGACTTTATGATTTATTGGATAGAGTGAGTTGTTTCTGTTGTTCCAATAAGAACCTAAAAGAGTTACGCAATATTTACACCTATCTGCCGGAATACTGGCAGCGTTTGCTGAAAATGCAAGAACGAACCAACAGACCGATAAAATACAACTACACGGTGTTTGATTTGCAAGAAAAGTTTCGATCGGAAAATCAATAATCCCGAACGGCATACACCGGGGTTCAAGTCCCCGGCGGGAGCAAGATAAAGACAGTATCATGGAGTACTATAACAACAAATTATGTATCAGCCACGCAGAACTTACAGACGGCATAGTTAGTAAGTCTTTGATTGATTGGTGGAACTCTACAGGAAAAGTAGATCGTGTACGTCGTGGTTGTAATAATAGTCCAGCCTTGTATGCTGTCGATAGTCTCCCCTTGAAATATAAAACAGAGGTTTACCACCGTTACCCGGACATGAAAGCCCAAGCGGAAAGCAGACCATTTATGGAGAGCATAGAGCCGGACGGTGCCGCTTTGCATTTTTTCCAGACCTACCGATTGGACGACGGTAAATTCTTGCCGACGGAAAAACAGACCGAGTACGCCAATAATGCGGCTGTACTGAATGCCTTCCGTACCGTTTTGGAACGGTCGGACAGCCAGCACCGCAGGCAAAGCAAGCGATGCATCAATAAATGTGAGTTCTGGCGCAAGGCGGCAGAGGCATTGCCGCGGATCGCTGATGCATTTCCGCACTCCCTGCCGGGAAACCCGCGCAGGTTGCAGGAAAAATTCAACCGGTATTTGCGCGAAGGCTATCCTGTTTTGGTAACAGGCAAATACGGGACCCGCAATGCGGCCAAAGTGATCACGGAAGAGCAGGACGGGGTGATTGTCAGGTTATTGTCAGACCCTCGTAATTTCGACAACGAGCAAGTAGCCATGCTGTACAACTGCATCGGTGAGCATCTCGGCTGGAAGAAAATAACCGTAAGTGCCATCCGTACACGTCGGGAAAAATACGATCTGTTGATATCGGGCGGCCGTCTCGGGGAAACCCGGTTCCGCAACCAAAAGAGCATGCAGGTGAAACGTTCCCGCCCGACATTGCCTCTCCTGTATTGGACGACGGACGGCTGGACGGCGGAGCTGCTCTATCAAAAGACGGAGACCCGCAACGGGCGCACGGTTACAACCTACACGAACCGTCTCACGATTGTAATCGTTCTCGACCCCTGTCTCAATTACCCGGTCGGGTATGCGATCGGCGAGCGTGAGACCCCCGAACTCATTAAAGCCGCCCTCCGCAATGCTGCGAACCACACCGCCGAACTTTTCGGACAGCGATACCGTGTCAATCAGTTGCAGAGCGACAACTACGGGCGGGGCAACCTCACCCCGATATATCAAGTCATGGGAGCGCAGTACACACCCGCCCGGGCGCACAATGCGAAGGCAAAGGTTATCGAACCGTTTTTCGGGTATTTCAATAAAAAGTATTGCCAGTTTTATGAAAACTGGTCGGGCTTCGGCATCACCTCGGACAAGAACCGCCAACCCAACAGTGAATTTCTGAACAAGAACCGCCACGAATTCCCTACCGAGGAGGAGTGCCGGCGGCTACTCGCGAGTTTCATCGAAAAGGAACGCGCCGAGAAACGCGCGGAATATGTGAGACTATTTGCCGAACTGCCCGAGGAGCGCAAGTTGCCCCTTTCCGAAGAACAGTACCTACTCGCTTTCGGTGCAGAAACCGGTTTCCGCAACGCCATCGAAGGGACGGGATTACGCCCGACGATCGGCGGGATAAAACGGGATTACGATTGTTTCGATCCCAAGTTCCGGGAGTACGCGCATGTCCGTTGGTCGGTCAAGTACGATCCTGACAATCTCGACCATGTGCTCGCGGTGAACGAGGACGGAACGCTGCGTTTCATGCTCGAGCAGAAACATGTTCAACCGATGGCGCTTGCCGAACGCAAAGAGGGGGACGCCGAAGCACTCGCACGGGTGCGACAGTTCAACAAACACCTTGAAGCGGATATCGCCCGGAAACGCAGCGACGTGGACCGGAAAGTGGAACAGCTTTTCAATGACAACCCGCAACTCGATGTTGCTGCCCGCCTGCTTTTATGCGACAGCCGGGGACAAAACAAAGTTCACAAACAGACCCGCCGCCTGCAAGCCCATGACATAGAAGACATCGAGGCTGTTGAAGTAAAACCTGCCGTTCCGGACATGGAAGAGGAAGAAACCTTGAATCTGTACTAATAAAAAAGGATAAGACATGAAAACAACGGAAAAAGAACAAATCAGGAGCAAACTGGCCGAGTTCTGCGCCATAAAAGGCGGCCAGAACAAAGCCGCCAACTCCATGCGCGGCGTCAGTGCTGCAACCCTTTCCCAAGTACTCAATAACAACTGGGAACTTATCAGCGACGAGATGTGGCGTACAATAGCCTCCCAGATAGGCTACGACCCGAGGGCGTGGGTGGTAGTGGAGACACGAGGCTACAAACGCATGTACGGACTTTTGCAAGACGCACAGGACAATTCCCTTGTGTTTGCCGTTACGGGCGACGCCGGTTGCGGCAAGAGTGAAGCGATCAAGAGCTATGCCTCCCGGAACCGCAACGTGTATAACCTCTCGTGTTCCGAATACTGGAACCGTAAGCATTTCATGGTGGAACTCCTGCAATGCATGGGCATCGACTCGACGGGCAGCACAGTACCGGAAATGATGTCCGACATCATCATCGCCCTCAAAAAGAAAGAAACACCGCTTGTGGTACTGGACGAGGCAGACAAGCTGAGCGACCAAGTGCTCTACTTTTTCATCAGCCTATACAATAAGCTCGAAGACCGTGTAGGCATCATGCTTTGCGCAACCGACTACCTCGAGAAACGCATCAAAAAGGGTGTCCGCACCAACAGGAAAGGTTATAAGGAGATTTACAGCCGGGTCGGGCGCAAGTTCATACCTATACAGGTTGTGAACGGCGAGGATGTCGCCGCCGTGTGCATCGCCAACGGGGTAAGCGATCCGGCGGCTATCAACGAGATAATCGACGACTGCGACAATGACCTGCGTCGCGTAAAGCGCAAAATTCATGCGATCAAGCGGCGTTCAACCACCAAATAAACAGCGTTCAAATGAAAAAAACACTCGACCTCGTATTAAAAAGCAAGTGGTACGACATGATTACCTCCGGCGAGAAACGTGAGGAGTACCGCGAGATAAAAACATATTGGGAGAACCGTCTCATGTGTCAGCCGAATTTCGGATGCGGTGCTGGGAGGATGTGCAAGCAAGTTCGGGAATGTATTGCTCGTTGCGAACGATTTACAAATGTCCGCTTTCGCAGGGGCTACACCTCAAAGGTTATGATATTCGAGATTGAGAGTATAACGATAGGCAAAGGCAAGCCCGAATGGGGTACACCGGATCACGATGTTTTCATCATCAAATTAGGACAAAAAATTAAAACCTCGGAAGATTAGTAACACATGGCAAAGGCGATCAGCAATAAAAACGTCCTCGATGCCCGGTTTGAGGTGGCGGACTTTTCCGGCAGGTGGCTCGAGTCGTTCGGCAGACCCGAATTGCGCGGCGCATGGATCATCTACGGCGAAAGCGGTAGCGGTAAAACGCACTTTGCCCTGCAACTGCTCAAATACCTCTCCGGTTTCGTCGACCGTGCGGCATACGACACATTGGAGCAAGGACTTTCGCTCTCTTTCCAGAACGCATGGAAAGATGCCGCCATGCAGGAAGCCGGCCGCCGGGTCATCGTGTTGGCAAAAGAACCCGTTGAAGAATTGAGCGAACGCCTTCGGAAACGAAAAAGCCCCGATGTGGTAGTCATCGATTCGATAACGGCTTTGGTAGGATTCACCCGGGCAACGTTCATGGGGTTGATAAACGAGTTCCCCGAAAAACTGTTCATCTTCATTGCGCACGAGGAAAACAACAAGCCATATCCTGCCGTCGCACAACATGTCCGCAAGCTCTCCGAGGTGAAGATACGGGTCGAGGGGTACAAAGCATTCATCTCCTCCCGTTTTGGCGGTGGAGAAGATTTCGTCATATGGGAACAGGGGGCTAATGAATACTGGATCGATAAACTTTAATAACATAAAAGTATGTGCACAATGGACAAAATACACAACGGGGTACTCCGTAAGTTCCATACCCTTTGCTCCCGCTTAGGACTTACTGCGGCAGAGAAACGGGCTATCGTCGAAAGTTTCGGGGTAGAGAGCAGTACCGACATCGACACGCACGACCTCATCAATGTCTGTGCCACCCTTTCCATGCAATTGGAGGGTGGGAAAAACGACACGATGGACAAATTACGCAAGCAAGTAATGGCGGCGATTGGTGGCTACCTGCGCAAGATTAACCGTGATGGAAACGCCGAAATCATCAAGGGCATTGCATGCCGGGCGACAGGATACACGACATTCAACAAAATTCCTGCCGAACGCCTACGCAACCTGTACAACACGTTCCGAAATAAACAAAAAGACATCGATGCAGTGGAACGCATCACGATGGAGTGCATTTCTCGGAATTATACAGGTGAACGGAAAAAACAGTCCGTCATGCTGAATTAATATTCGGAGCAATGAACAAGAAAGAGGCAAAAAGGCGGGCAAACCTCCTGTACCGTCTCCGGAAGAAAGGAGTCAGGTGCATTACCAAGCGCCGTATCATAGAGTACCCTTGTGGCGGGAACCCAATGGGCGTGATACAGATAAAGCGACTGACAGATGAATTTGATTTTTATGTACAATTTGTAATAACCGATTAAAACATGAGCACAAGAAAGAACATCATCGAATTGGTGGCACCGCCATACCTCACTGTCCGGAAACCGGACGAGGCCGCGCTGGAAGTATTTTGCAGCCCCGGGCATGTATGCAGCTGTTGCAAGGGCAACGGTTGGATATGGGGCGAGAACGAGATAGGAGAGCCTATACACAAGGATTGTCCCGTATGCGGGGGCAGTGGAGAACTCGAAGCCGTCGTTACCATAGAATGGAAACCTTCAAAACAATAAAATTATGGAAAAGAAAAACGAATCCGCCCTTGAACGGGTGAAGAAAGAACTGGCGTTGCAGACTTCGGAGATGGAGCGGACCGAAGCTGCACAATTCCTCGGCGAACTGGCCGACTGGGCCTATGCCAACAGCGAAGCGATGCTCATCGACGACGAACCCGGAGCCGATGACATGGATTTTTACCAACATTTCGATAACGATTAAAAACATACAACCATGAACGAAGAGAAGAAACAGGCCGTCATGATGACGGAAGCGCAACTCGCCGAGTATGAAGCCTACCAACGGGCCAAAGCCGCCAAGACGGCAAAGGAACAAGCCAAACGCGACCGTGCTGCCTACGGCCAGCTGGTCGATGAAGAAGTAACCGCCGCCCTTCCCCGGCTCAAAGAGCTGAGCGGAACGATTTCGGCCGTCAAGGGAGAAATCCTCGAACGGTTTTCCGCCATATTGCAGATGAAAGCCGATGTCCTGCGCCGGGTAAAAGAAGACCAGAAGTCCCATACCTTCACCACTTCCGACGGTACCCGCCGCATCATCATCGGCCGCCACCAGTGCGACGGTTGGAAAGACACCGTAAACGACGGCGTCGCCATTGTCAAAGAAGCGTGCCTCTCGCTCATCAAAGACGACACCACGCGGGCGCTCGTCAACCAAATGATGCGGTTACTCTCCCGGGACGCCGCAGGGAACCTGAAAGCCAACAAGGCCCTGCAACTGCGCAAGCTGGCGAACGAGTTGAACGACGAACGGCTGAACGAAGGGATCACCATCATAGAAGAGGCCTATATCCCCCAATTGTCGAAAACCTACATTTACGCCGAATACAAAGACGAAAAGAGCGGCGCATGGAAACAGATCCCCCTCGGCATGACCGAGGCATGAAACACACGGGTAAAGACGGGGTATAAAAAATAACCCGCCCACCGGATCCGGCAAGCGAGTTACAATTTGGGGAAGTTGTAACAAAGGTAAAACAAAATCCGGGAAAAACAATGGGCGGTCGACGTAAAAACACCCTCCGGCGGATAAAGTTGGTCTGCGACATCGTCCAGCAGCATTACGAGCCGGGGAATTACGCCAAAAGTTATTTCAAAGTCTGGGAACGGTACGTCAACCCCGTTTACCCGATGTGTTACCGCACCCTGCTGCGTTACATCGCCACGCCCTTGCGGGAGACCCGGGAACAACCGGAGAGACCCGGTCAGTTATCACTATTCGACAAAAACGATCACGATGGGACAATTTAAAGATTTGCTGTTGAGCATACAGGAACGGCTCGCCACGGTGCCGGAGCTGAAATACATCGACAAGGACTGGGGGCAGTTACGCTACGAGCAGCCTGCGGTGAAATATCCCTGTGCGCTCATCGACCTGGAACAAGCCGGTTTCAGTGAAACCGGCAAAGGCGGACAACTGGCGGACGTATCGGTAACGATCACCATCGCCGACCAGCGGCTCACGCCCACGTCGCTGTATGCCCCCCGGAAAGAAGACGGATATGCCGCCATCGAACTGATGGAGAGTGTGCACGATGCCCTGCAGCTGTATTATGAAAAGGGGTTCGCACCGTTGGTGCGGACGAACTGGCGGAAACTTCATGTCAGCAACACGTTCGAAGTGTATGCCCTCTCTTATGCGACGCAATTCACGGCGGGCCATGCCGGAGAAGGGACGGCCGTACACCCCGAAGGGATAAAGATAACCTTATACCCCGGAAGTAAATGAAAAGGCGGAGTCATAATCGACTCCGCCTTTATTTTTTGAAGAGCCGGTCCAATGCTTTCCCGAGCTCTTTCACGGTTTTCTCCCGCAAACCGGGGGTGTCTCCCATAAACCGGCGGCGGGGCATAATGAATCCGGTGCCCCGTCCCGCTTTCAAGCCTTCGTTATGGACCGCCCCGTAAGGCTCCTTGCTGCCGAATTCCTGCGGGGAAGTCCATACGGTAGCCCGTCCTTCCCCCACCTCCTTCACCTCGATGGAACGGCCCAAGTCGCCGGTATCGCCGGTCAATATGTTCCGTGTCGTCCGTGCCGGGTGGTGCCTTGCCGCATACCGGTAAGCCGGAGAATGCCCGTCCCGGCGTTGTACCTCTTTCCACTTCACCCCGTCGAAGCTCTCGGTTCGGAAGTTGTTTTTAAACTCCGCAACCGCCGTATTCGCCGCCACCAACGGGGCTATACGGGCCATAAAGTCGGGTGAGATGCGTTGCAGCCGTTCTATTTCCGCTTTGAATTGTCCGGGAGTCATTTTTGCCATAAAATGTTTGTTTGTAAGAAATTATCGTTATATTTGCAAAACAACTCGCGATCGAGCCGCTGGCTGGGACACTTGGGTTGGGCAAAGAGGCGGAACGCCTCTTTGTTTGTTTATAGGGAAATCACCCTATTGGCAAAGAATCCTTGGCGACCCGTTGGGTGGACAGTAGTGGGGTTCATAGGCGGCAACCATGCCGCCTATTTTATTATCCGAAAGATTTCCCTGTCCGAATTATCATAGACAATCAACCCTTTGAATTGATGATGCCCTTTCATGAACCGTTCGGCCGTTTCGATCACTTTTTGAACCTCTTTTATTTCCCCGCATATCTTCACGACGGCATAGTCGGCCTGCTCGTAAGCGTCATACAGGCGTTCTTTGAGTTTCGCCCCGTTCCCCTGCATGCACTTGAAGTCGACGACCCACTTGTCGCCGTTGTCCCATTCGATGACGGCATCGGCATTTTTATTCGCCCCGCGCGGTGTCATGCCTTTGGGGTAGAACCGGGGCCTCAGGCCGGCATCCTCTTTTACCACATTGGGCAGCAGTTTTATACGCCTTACCCCCTTGTTATGCCGGCAAAACAGGGTAGCGACCTCCATGTTCCCGGCGATTTCGCCCGACTCGTGCAACACGTGCGACAGCACCTCCGCCGCGTCGATTTTCCCTTTGCCGAAGAAACCGCCTTCGCCTAGTTCCAATATCCCCCTGCCTACCCGGTCGTGCCCGTTGGCCGTAAAATATATCGACTTTTCCGAGAAGATCTCCCCGGTGATGCCGGGATTTCCGGAGAGGCCCGCCGGCGGGGGTGTAACCTTCACCCCGTCGTGGTCCACGTCATCGGCGGTTTCCTCCCAGTCACATTTGCAGTTCCATTCGTTGCCGGGCTGGTTTTCCAGCCAGAACGGGTCGGTCTTCGCCCATACGCGGTTATAGTAAGGGACATGCTGCGGACGTCTTTCGGCGCTCCGGCTCGGCAACCAACGGATATTCGGGAAAATGTCCGCATGTCCTTCCCGGTTGAAGTCGGTCCATTGCCTGGCCGTCCGGCAGCGTGCCACGGCCGTGTTGTATTCCGCGGCCTGGTATCTGTTGAACGCCCTCAAAGCCCCTTCGGCCCTTTTCAGGGCCTCTTCTTTCGACACGCGGGCCGTCAGTTGCCTCTTGACCTGTTCCGTAGCATGGTAAGCCTTGTAAGCCGCAAACCTGGCCGCGTTGGCTTCCAGCCGGTTTGCAAGGCCGAAATAACGGCTTCCGTACCCGGTATCCCCGAAAACGCCACGGACGCCTCCGAGCAGGTTGCCCGCGTATATGTCGAGCAGGCGTTTGTTGACGGCCGCATCGAAATCGTCCGCAATCTCCCCGATGATCCTGCCGAACATCTCCCCGTCCGCCAGAGGGAATATTCCCGCCACCGACTGCCCGAACTCTTTCAAACACTCTTCCAACGCCGTTAAAGAACCGTTGAAATAGAGGTCGTCAAGGGTGGACTTCAAGGCTGGCCGGCCAGCCCTTAAAAGAAAAAATCATCCGGCAGCTCCCGTGTTTCCCTACTTCCGGAAGCGCCCGCTTTTCCGTCCTTTTTATTCCCCGGAGCCGGAGAAACCGCCGGAGCCGTGTCGGTACGCAATCCGGTAACCTCGATGCCGAACGTCTCGCGTATCCAGTCTATGTCGAAATCGTAGTACTGGGAACCCTCGTGTACCATTTTCCACAGCTTTTCCACATCGACCTCCTTGGCGATGACCAGCCGCAGCCCGGGTTTGAGGACGCCGATGGAGGCGAGCGCCGGGAGTATGATCCTGTTGAAAGAGGATTCTATGAAACGGTTATCGGCCTTCACCACGGAGTCGAGCAATTTGGAGGAACTTTCCTCCTTCGAGCGGTTCCCGTTCACGGTATCCTGCCCCAGCACAGCGGCGAGGTTCAGCAGGGAAAGCTGTTGGTTGCAGGTATCGATGAGATTCTTGTACACCTCCCCGTTCGTGGCGACACCCTGTGCAAAATCGAAGTTCTCCTCGGTATCGATGATGAAGTAGGCGGCCGAACCGATCTCCTTCATCATTTGTTCCGCCCGGGAGAGCATTTCGGGGTCGGACGTGTTCGTTTTCATGACGCGCGGCGGAATGCCGAAGATTTCGCACAGCTCGCTCCAGCACGACATGGCGAACTTCTTCATCAGCACATAGGGGACGGCCTTGTTGAGCAGCCCCAAATCCCCCTCCCGGGGGTATAGTTCGACGAGCCACCGGCCGAATTCCGGTTCTTCCCGGTACGACACGAATTCGCTCCCGTAGGTGTCGGGATAAAACCGTCCCGTCTTGGGCGCCACGTTCTGGCGGCGCACGAGGTCGGCGCGGATACCGTCGGGCGTATAGGAAAACTCGATCAAGGAACAGCCGTAAAACTTGCTTTCGACAATCAGCTCGACCAGCTGGTCGAAAAGGCCGCTGTCCTTGAGTATCCGGGTTTGTTCCTCGTCGGTTTTTCCCCCTTGCACCAGCGAAAAGTCCACCCCCTGGCTTTTGTCGATACGCAGTCCCACCTGGGAAGACATCAGTGCGTCGAGCATGATTTCCTCATAGAGGTTTTGCAGAAGTACCTGCCTCGGTTCGTAATCGTTGGTAGCCTGTATCCGGGCCTTTTTCCAGTCGGCGATGTCTTTCCGGGTTATCGACTCGTGCCGTTCGATGACACGGCGCACCAGCGAGGCCCCGTTCTTCCGTTTTCTCCCGGAAGGGGCATGGTCCTGTTTTTTTCTTTCCATTATAAAGAATGATGAAATTTGGGGTTAGAGCCGAATTTGGCTTGCAGTTCGATATTGCCTTTTTCGTCCGTCCGGAGCGGCAAGGCAGGCGCGACAATCCCTTTGGCCACGTTCTTGAAAAAGTCGACCACGCGGTCGTAGCGCTCTTTCCACATCTCATAGATGGTTTCGGCATTGCAGATGGTGATGATGCGCCATACGGCCATGACCTTGACGTTTTCGAGAATCATGGCGTTCCGTTCCTCTCCGACGGCCGAGAATATCTTCTCCACGTCGTAGCGATTGGACAGGTAAGACTTCGCTTCTTCCATGGCTGCTTCGATGGCCTGGCAAACGATTGAAACGTCCCCGCCGGTAATCTCTTCGACGACATGGGCATACATGGCTGTTTTCAATTCTTCTGCGGATAAATACATATATGTCAATATTTACGGTTAGGTCTGTGTCCGACGACGTAACGGGTATTCGCCGTCCTTACTTTGTTGCTCAGCAACCACACGGCCCCTTCGAGGGCGTCGGGCGCATCGTCGTGCGCCTTGCTTCCCCGCTGGAATGTCAGCAGCTGGTCTTCGAGCACTTTCATGCCGCCCGACGATTTTTCCGCCTCGTTGAAAAGAATCTCCCCGCGTTGGAAAAAGGGCTGCAGCGCCTCGATGCGTGCGAATTTCTCCGGTTTTTTCCGTCCGTCCCCGGTAATGGGGATCTGCTTTCCCGAGGCGATACCCGCTTTGCGGAACTCGTCCATCAACAAGTCCTGAATGAAATTGGACTCCATGTAATACCGGACGGGCGTATCCCCCACAAAGTCGCTTATCTCGTAATGCCACCCCACCATGACCGACACTTTCGTCTGGTCGGCGTAAGCCTTTATGACATGGAACTTCCCCTCTTTGGTCAGCCCCACCAAAAGCGTGGCCTTGAAGTCGTTTTTCGACGACGATTTGAACGACGGGTCGGTATAAGAGACGATTGCGCGGTATTCCCGCAAGGGAAGCATCTTGCCGTAGCGGATATACTTCCGCTCGAAAACGGACCCTTCGTCCAGCGGATTGTTCATGTATTCCTTTTGAAAGCGCCGTTCGCCGACTTCCACCCGCAGGTCGTTGATTTCCGACAGTTGGTAATTCTGCCACCAGGACGGTTTTCCTTTTTTGTCGAGGGCATTCACGACGGTATGGTAAAAATGGGGGCGCGAGGCCATTTCCCCGAGAATGGAATATTGGCCGATGCGGTTTCCAACCAGGACGAACCGTCCCCGCCCCATGGCCATGGTGCCGATGAGTGCGCTCAGGCACCAGTCGACGGCTTCGTCCACCCTCCGGGGGTTACGGCACATCTCATCGTCGTCGATGTCGTCGATGCTGATGTAATTCACCCGCAGCCCCCGCCTTTTGATACCGCGCGGCGATTGTCCGCGCCCGAGGGCGATGAACATGGAACCGTCGGCGCAGACGAATTCCCCGTCCGTCCAAAGGCCGTCCGTTTTCTGCCTTCCGAAATCATGCAGAAACAGGTCATTCCCCTCGAGCTCCGCCTGCAAGTCGGACAACAGCCGCCGGGCCATGTCCGCACTCTTTGACACGAGCACCATGATCATCGGCTCGGGGTTTTCCTGTATTTTCAGCCAAAGCGGAATCATTAACGATATGTGTGAACTTTTCGCATGGCCACGAGCCCATTCGAATACGCACCGTGCGCGTGGATTGTTTTTTATGTATTCCGCCGCTTCTATCTGGAACTTCCCGCATCGGGAGGTCGCCAAATGCGGGAAATAGGCTTGCACGAAAAAATCGTAATCCTCCCTGGCCCGGACCATGCGCGATGTGCGTTCCGCGTCTGTACCCTTAGGTATGACGGACGTTATATTCCGTATCTCTTGAAGATGTTTGGCATAACGTTCGAGCGCTTTTTTATATCTCTCTTTTTCTCCGGCCATCATGTTTCGTTTGAGGTGATATATTCGATATATTTCCTGTGGAAGCCGGTAATCGATTCGAGCATTTCGGGAGACAGGCGCTCATCGACTTCCGCCCGTTGCACCAGCCAGCGGTCGAGGGCGATGACCACGTCGATGACCGTCGCCCGGGTAACGGTCTTGGCGATACGTTCGGCCGCCGCCATGATTTTGACCAGGTTGTCCGAACACTTGGTGATCGTCCCTATATCGGTATTCCCGTTCTCGATGTTCGAGATGATGAGTTCCGACATTTTACGGGCCGCCGCCATCATGGAGTTGGCCAGGGCAAGCGTCGAAGTGTTCTGCTCCTGCTTTTTCCTGTCCCATTCCTCTTTTCCCGCCCACCGGCTTACCGTTGCTTCCGTGGTGCCCACGGTCCGGGCTATCGATTTCTGGGATTCCCCGCTCATGAAAAGCCGGAAAGCGTATCCTTTCCGTATTTCGATTTCTTGTTTGGTAAGAGACATTCGGAATATCTTTTTAATGCAAAAGTCGCTTTCAAACGGCGGGTGTCAAAAAAGAGTGTACAGAATGTCCACACAATTTGCCGGGGCGGAAACCTATTGAGATTTTTGCCGGAAAACAGCGGGATAGAGCAGAGGCAGCTCGCGAGGCCCATTACCTCGAAGTCGCGGGTTCGAATCCCGCTCCCGCCACAAACCATTTTTGAAAGATCCGCCGGGAGCGGCAATCCGGCGGATAACCGAGGGAACTGTCATACGGGGGTGAGTTGCCGCCCTGCCAAGCCCCCGTCCTTTTATAAAAACAATGGCAAAAAGACTTATCTGGACAGACGAAGAATTAAACAGTTACGGTTTCCGGGTACTGACATCGGGCATCGACCTGACGCGCTTTGAAAAGAACCCCGTGATGCTGTTCAACCACCACCGCACATTGTACGGTAAGAAAGACGAGATACTTCCCATCGGCATTTGGAAGAACTACGGGGCCGGGGAAGGCGGCATCATGTCCGGCGAACCCGTTTTCGACAAGAAAGACGATTTTGCGGCCAAGATAGCGGATAAAGTGGAAGGCGGTTTTTTGAAAGCCTGCTCGATCGGAATCCGTATCATAGAGGTGAGCGAAGCCCCCGAGCACCTTAAACCCGGACAGACCCGGGCGACGGTAACGAAATGCGAATTGCGCGAGGTGTCGATCGTCGACATACCCTCCAACCCGAATGCGGCGGGCATCGTCCTTTACGACGACAATGACCGGGTCATCGAATTATCCGACGAAAGGGAGTGCCCCGTTCGTCTTATTCATAAACAAACAAATCATAAGCCAATGAAAGAAATTGCTTTGAAGCTCGGGCTGCCTGAAAACGCTGGGGACGCGGAGGTGTTATCCGCCATCACCCGGTTACAGGAGAGCCATAAACAGGAGATCGCCGCCCTGCAAGCAGCGAAAGAGAAAGCCGAGTCCGAAGTGAAACGGTTGTCCGAGGAAAAGGCCGCCGGGGAGAAAGCCGAAGCCTCCGCCCAGGTGGAGCAGGCCATAAAAGAGGGAAAAATCCCTGCCGACCTGAAAGAGACCTACTTGAAGCTGTTTGAGACCGATTTCGCGAATACCCGTAAGATTCTCGGAAGCATGCCCGCCCGGCAGAGCCTGCGCGGGAAAATCGCCGACGGCGGGGAAAGCGAAAGCCTTGCAAAGATGTCATGGGACGAGATCGACCGTTCCGGCCGTCTGTCGGAATTGAAAGAGAAGTACCCCGACCTGTACGAGAGAAAGTACAAAGAGATGTGTTCAACGCTAAACATTCAAAATTCATAAAATGGCATTACAAGTTCAAATCTGGATCAAATCCATTATCGAAAATCTGTTTGCAGACAATTCCTTCGCCTCCAAATCGGTGGACCATTCGGAATTCGTAAACGAGAAGACGGTCCATGTACCGAATGCGGGTGCGGCGCCTTCCGTGGTGAAAAACCGCACCACCTTTCCCGCAGCCGTTACCACACGGGAAGATGTGGACCTTTCGTATGATATCGATGAATTTTCGGTCGATCCTATCCGCATACCCAATGCGGACAAGGTGGAGCTTTCGTACAACAAACGGGAAAGCATCATACGGGGCTCCCGCAACAAACTGGCAGACGACATACACGCGTCGCTCATCTACTCCTGGATTCCTTCCGGGGTAAACACGATATTTACCGAAGGAGCTGCCGTTACCGCCCATATCGCCTCGGCGACGGGAAACCGCAAATCGATGACCAAAGCCTCCGTCGAAGCGGCCCAACTGCTTTTCGACTCGCAGAACATTCCGCAGACAGGCCGTTACATGCTTTTGGACGCTTACATGTACAACCAGTTGAAGAACTCGATGACGAACAACGAGGTTGTCGCCTTCCTGGCGGGTGCCGATCCGGAAAAAGGTGTCATCGGGGAATATGCCGGCTTCCGGTTCTACAAACGCGGCCAGGTCGCCAAAACGACGAAAGCCGGAGTCCTCAAGGAGTGGAGCGCGGCCGCCGATGCGACCGATTCGGCAGCCGGCATAGCCTGGCAGGAAGATTGCGTATCCCGGGCTCTCGGTGCGTCGATTCTTTTCGACGATGAAGGAAACCCGCTTTATTACGGCGATATCATCTCTTTCCTGCAACGTGCCGGAGGAAGTTATATCCGCTCGGACAAAAAAGGTGTTGCGCTTATTTGCCAGGCAACCGAAGAGCCTTCCGCAGGGGGATAAGCCATACGGGTTCCGGGTGCGGGCCAATCCCGCGCCGCCGGCAGGTAGGGGTTGGAAACGTTCCATGATACCGGCACGTTTCACCTCGACGGCAGGGCCGCACCGCCCGTTATCCTGAAAACGGATACGCGCGGCGGCCCGCGCGAACTCCCCGACCGGAAATTCAAACACCATTCATAAACGATTTTACCTCTATTAAAATGCAAAACGAAGAAAACAAAACGGGTGCGGGGGATATGGATACCCGACCGGGTGAATCTGAAAAGAACGAACCCCAAACCGATAAAGCGTCCAAATCCGCAGGAGCGGAAAAAGAAACCCGTTCAAAGAAAAAAAGGGAGGAATCACCGCTTTCGGATACCGAAAAAGAGGGATTGCGGATACTCTCCTGTTATCCCGACCAGGAAAAGGTTTTCATGACCTCGGACAATTTCGGCTTTTTCGACGAGCACGACGCCCGGGAACATGCGAAACGTCTCGGGGATAAAAACGTAATTACAGTCAAACGAAAATAGAAAGAAGCCATGTTACCACGTGTAAAAATAACCTATTCGAACGGGGCTCTCGGGCAAGTGGCCGAAATGGACGACGGTTGCCTGGGCTTTATCGCTATCGGTGCGGCAGAGGTGGCCGGGGAAGAAAATTTCAAACTGGGCAAGGCTTACTCTCTCAAAAAGCTCGCCGACCTTGAAAGTTTGGGTGTTACCTCCGAGAACAATCCCAACCTTTACCGCAATGTCAAGGATTTCTATGCGGAGGGCGGCGACGGCCTGGAATTGTGGCTCATGGGTTTTGCCGAGACAGCCGCTTTTGCCACGGTACTCGACAAGGACAATGCCGGCGGCGCAAAATCGCTGTTATTGTCGGCCAAAGGCAACATACGGGGACTCATCGCCTTCAAAACACCCGGGGAAAGCTACGAGCTCGACGATTCCGAGGGTATGGACAGCGATGTCATCGCCGCCCTGCCAAAGGCGCAGGCTCTCGGGGAATGGGCCACAGACGACCGTTATGCCCCGATATTCACTTTGATTGAAGGGTATGCCTATTCCGGCAATGATACCGGCCTGCCCGATCTGAAAACAATGAACCATGACCGTTGCGGCATCGTCATCGGCGATACGTCGCAAGACAGCCCGAACGCGGCCATGGGCATCGTTGCCGGGCGAATCGCCGCCACGGACGTCCAGCGTAAGATCAGCCGGGTGAAAAGCGGCGCCCTTACGCCGGTGGAGATGTTCGTCGGCGGGAAAACCGTCGAGGAAGCGGATGTGGAAAGCATCAATGACAAAGGATACATCACATTCCGGACGTTTGTGGGCAAGTCAGGTTACTTCATTGCGGATGACCCGCTGGCCACGGCTGCCACGGACGATTACAATTCGCTGTCGAATCGCCGGGTCATAGACAAGGCTTACCGTATCGCATACAACACCCTTGTCGAATCGCTCAACGACGAAGTGCCTATCGCCACGGATGGGACCCTTTCCCCGGCTTGGTGCGCCTCCGTGCAGGGCGATGTCGAACAAGCCATCATCAGCAGCATGACCGCCAACGGGAACCTCGGAAACGACCCCGCCGACCCTGACGATACCGGCGTGGAGTGTTCCATCGATTACAAGCAGGACATTCTCGCCACCTCCCGTATTGCCGCCGGCTTGCGTGTCAAGCCCAACGGTTACGCCAAATACATCGATGTCGATCTCGGTTTCAAAACCACATAAACAAGGAAACAATGTTCAACAGCAGAGAGTACGAATTTGCAGACCTGACCGTCTTCATGGGCAACCGCGACATCTCCGGCCTGCGAGGACTGAAATATGTCTACAAACAAGAAAAAGAAGCGCTTTACGGCAAAGGGAACAAACCGCTGAGCATTCAGAAAGGCAACAAGTCGGGTGAAGGGGAAATCACCCTCACCCAGTCCGAACTGTTGGCGCTGGAAGTCGCCGGCGGAGGCTCCATACTGGACCTCGAGGTGAAAATAGTCGCCAATTACGGCAACCCGTCGAAAGGGGACATGATCGCCACAGACGAGTTGATCGGCTGCCAGTTTACCGAAGAACCCAAAGAACTGAAACAGGGGGACAAATTCATGGAATGCACCCTCCCTTTCATCTTCCTGGACAAGAAAAAAATCGTTTAACCGGACGGGCAACCGTCATCAAACAGAAAATCCGTCATGGAAAAAGAAAAACCGATCGGAGAAGCCACCGCCGAGCAGATAAAAGAGTGGAAAGAGACCCATAAAAACGTATTCGCCATCAAGGTGGACGATGCCGACGGTAGAAAGCACGTCTGTTACCTGCGTGCGCCGAAACGGAAGGACCTCTCGGCCGCTTCCGTAGCCGGAAAAGCCGACCCGTTGAAATTCAACGAGGTCATATTGCGGCAGTGCTGGCTCGGCGGGGATACGGATATCCGCACCGACGACAGCCTGTTCCTCGCCGCTTCGGGAATGATCCCCGATATCGTTGAAGTCGGGGAGGCCGAACTGGAAAAGTTATAGAAGCTGCAGTCGTCGATGATGCCGATACGTTTCGGATTATGGCGGCGCAGCTGCGCTACTACATGCACATAGAACCGGATAACCTCGATGACGAGGAATTCGCCGCCCGTTATAATGAACTGGTATATATCCGGAAAAAGGAAAAAGAGGCGAACAAACCCTAACAAACGAACCGATGGCAGGCAATATCGTTGAATATACCCTCTCCCTACAAGATAAAATCTCGGGCAAGCTCTCGCGCATAGGCATTGCCAACGACCGGCAACTGGCGGTGTGGAGCCGGGTGCAACGGCAGGTCGTACAAACCGACCACACGATGCAGGACTTCGGCGTGAGCATCGGTTCGCTGACGGGACGTATTGCCGCCCTGCGTGCCGAGCGGGAGTGGATACCGGCCGGAAACATCGAAGCGATACGCACCACCAACCGGGAAATACAATCGCTCGAAAGGCAGTTGCGTCGTTTGGAGAGTACGACGGGAGGCCGTTTGAAGGCGGCTTTTTCCGAAGCATTCGGTAACCTGCCGTTCGCCTCGGCCATCACCAATCCCATCGTACTGGCCGGAACGGCGGGACTGGCGGCTTTGAAAAAGGGCTTCGATCGGGAAAAGACACAGATATCCTTTGAAGTGCTGCTCGGATCGAAAGAAGCCGGCGGACGGTTGGTCTCCGACCTCCGGCAATACGGGGCGGCCACACCCTACATGGCGGCGGATTTGCAGGAAAATGCCAAAATGATGCTCTCCTTCGGCATCGCGGCGGACCGTGTCATGCCGAACATCAAGATGTTGGGGGATATCGCCATGGGCGACCGAGAAAAGATGAATTCCCTGACACTGGCTTTTTCCCAAATGACCTCTACCGGCAAACTCATGGGTCAAGACCTGCTGCAGATGATTAACGCAGGTTTCAACCCCCTGAATGAAATATCAAGGACGACCGGCAAGTCGATGGCCGTGTTGAAAGATGAAATGAGCAAGGGGGAAATATCGGCGGAAATGGTCCGGGACGCCTTCATTTCGGCCACCTCTGCGGGCGGGTTGTTCTATAACATGACCGAACGTCTCGGCAGCTCGAAGTCCGGGAAATGGTCCACCTTGCTGGACAACGCCACCATGCTGCTTTGGAAACTGTATGACATCATCGAACCGTTCATCAATCCGGCGTTTGCCGTTTTCTCCCGGCTCATCGACTACACCGCCGCCCTTTTGTCGTGGATACATAAGGGCGTAACGGGCTGCGTGTCTGCTTTCAGACGTTGGTTCGACCTGCTTTCCGGGGGGAACACGGCCGTAACCGTCCTTACCGCCTTGTTGGGAATAATGGCCGCAACGATGGGGATCGTCATCGCCCGGACCAAACTGGCCGCCTTGTGGGCGGGTATAGTTACCACGGCCAAATGGGCGTGGACGGCGGCGCAAACAGCATTGAACGCTTCCATGTGGGCTTCCCCCACGACATGGATCATTGCCGGCGTGGTGGCCCTTATCGCCGTCATCGCCTACCTCTGTTATAAAATCGAGGGTTGGGGTTCCCTTTGGGAAGGTGTCGTCGGATTCATGAAATACACTTTCTACGCATTCGTCGACGGGGTAAAGCTCTACTTCTCCACCCTTGTGAACGGCATCATGATCGGGCTCGACAAAATAAAGTTGGCCTGGTACGAATTCAAAGAGGCGGTAGGCTTGGGAAACAGTGCGGAAAACCGGGCGGCCATAGCTGCCATCGGTGCCGACGTGGAAGCCCGGCAACAGGCCATTACTGCAGGAGCGCAACGTGTGGCCGACCATTTGAAGAATGCCGGCCGGTCGCTCGCCGGTATCGATATGTCGTGGAACTCGGAGAAGTCTTTGTTGGACATCGTTTCGGGATTCGGGGCCAAACTGGGCATATCTTCCCCGTCCATACCCGGACTCGGCGGGTCGGAAACGGAAAGCGGAATCAACCCTACGGGCGGGGAGGTGGCCAAAAACGCCACCGAAGCCGTCGCCACGGGCGGGACACGGAACACGACCATCAACATCTCTATCGGGAACATGGTCGAACGTATCGTTTACGAAGGCAGCTACGACGACAATCGGGAAAACATGGAGCGGGACATGGAGAGCCTCTTTATCCGCGTTTTACAAATGGCAAAAACGGCGCAATAATGGCTAAAATCGAATACGAGCTGCAAAAAATGATTCCGCGTGTGGAAGTTTCATACAGCGGCAACCCGCTGGACCCGGCGGCCGTCCGCTACTCGAAAGCGTTGGGCAGTTTCGGTACCTTGCCCCCGTACATCATTCTGCCGGGCGGGAACCCGATCACTTCCGTTTCCGATGCGGAGGCCGTCAAGGGGGCAATGACCCGCCAGGGTGTCATTCATTCGCAAATGCCCTTTAAAGTGAAACGTCCGGACGACACGGAATGGTTCACCTTCCCCATCGAGCCGCTGGTTTCGGTCAGCGGAAAAAACTCGATCATACGGCGTTCCGTCGCCAAAGGGACGGCAGGCGGCAGCGTCAAGGAACGGTGGTGCCGGGATGATTACACCGTACAGATACAAGGTGTCGTTTCCCTCGACGGGAACGCTTATCCCGAGGAACAGGTCCGAACGATAAGCGCGCTTTTCAATGAACGCCGGAGCATAGAGGTGGCACAAGAAATCCTTCTTATACTCGGTATCAAATACCTGGCGGTGGAATCGCTCTCGTTCCCGCACACCAAAGGGGTGAACAACCAAAATTTCAGCATCAAAGCGTACAGCGACAACAATACGGAACTCTTCATCTCCATCTGACAATGTATTCCCTGGACTTCGACATCACCATAGGCGGTTACCGGTTGACCATGCTCGAAAGCGTAACGGTCAAAGCCGGAGTGGAGAACCTGGCGGATACCGCCGTGGTCGTCCTCCCGGCAACCGTATATAACAAAGCATTGGAAATCGAAGGAAAAATCAAAGAGGGGGATGCCGTTGCCATCCGGTTCGGCTATGACGTCGACCTGTCGGAACTTCCGGTCGAGTTCGAGGGGTACGTGGAAAGTATCGCCACCGATGACGGCAGCATAAAAATACAGTGTGAAGATGAGTTGTACAATTACCGCAAAGACTTGACCAACAAAGTTTTCACCGATGCCACCGTAAAAGAAATCATGGAGTATGTAAACCGGGAACTCGGCGGCTTCGACCTCTCCTGCGACTATGATTTCAAATACGACAGGTTCACCCTCTACAACGCGACGGGATTCGACGTGCTGAAAAAGATACAGGAGGAGACCCGGGCGAACATATACCTGAAAGGCAGGACACTGCACATACACCCGCAATATGCGGAGATAGGCGGAACCGTCATCTATGATTTTGCCGTGAACATAGAAAAGTCGGAACTGAAATACCGGGAAGTACGGAACCGGAAATTCATCTGCACCATCGAGGGAACCGATGCGGCCGGTAAAACGGTGAAAGTTACCAAAGGTACTCCCGGCGGGGACAAATTCAATTTGAAAATACCGGGAGTTTCGGATAGGGCCACCCTCGAACGCCGTGCCGACGAAGAGCTGAAAATACGCTCATATACCGGCTATGAAGGGAGTATAACGGGTTGGCTCGTTCCCTATGTCGAGCCGGCATGGGTTGCGGAGATAAGGGATGCGGATTATGAATACAAAACCGGCAAGTACTATGTCGTCGCCGTCGAGACCTCTTTCTCTTCGGCCGGTGGAAAAAGGAAAGTTACACTTGGAAAAAAAATAGACTGATGGACAAATACTCGCAAATAGCGGCGTTGCTTCGGGAAATTACGGGAACAGGAAAACCCTGTTTCGCCTTTTGGCTGATGGAAGTGGTCTCGGTGGAGGGGGACACCTGCTCGGCCCGGATGGGCGATCTGGTGATTCCCGGTATCCGCCTTTCCCCGGTCAAGAAAGGGACGGAAAAAGGTTTGCTCATCACCCCGGCTGGGGGCAGCTCCGTCTTGGTGGCCGACCTTTCGGCCGGAACGATGCGCGAACTGGCTGTCATCGGTTTTACCGAAATTGCCGCCATCGAACTGCATGTCGGGGAAAGCAGTGCACGCTTCACCGGAAAAGCCATCGAAATAAACGGCGGCAGCAACAACGGGCTGGCCAACGTAAAAGAACTGACCGGGCGGCTGAATCTCATCGAACGGGATATAAACGCGCTTAAATCGGTGTTTAAAGCTTGGACGCCTGTACTGCAGGACGGTGGCGGTGCCTTGAAAACGGCGCTCGATACATCGTGGTCCTCCACTTTGACAGAGACGCGGGAAGCCGACATAGAAGACACGAAAGTTACACACTGATGAAAGGAACTGGCATATTACTCGACCCGGAAACCTCCGACCTGAAAATAAATACGGCCCGGGATGCCCGGGGGCTTATCGCCGGGGGACTGGAAATAGGACGTACAACCTATCAGAACCAGGCCGTCATATTACAAGCACACAAGGGGGAATTCAAGGAATATCCGCTTCTCGGGGCGGGCATTTCCGATATTCTCGGTGATGACGAAATAACGGCTTGGAAGCGGGAAATATCCCTGCAACTGGAATCGGACGGAATGACAATCAACACGGTGGAAATCGACACCGTAAAAAACAAAGTTACGATCGATGCGGAATATCACGGTACATAACGGACAATCATTGGCGGATATCGCCGTGCAGGAATGTGGGGCTTTTGAAGCCGTCTTTTCCCTGGCGGCAAGAAACGGCCTTTCTGTAACCGACAGCCTCTCCACCGGCCGGCTGTTGGTGTATGGGCAGGAGGATATTGTAAAAAAACAGGTCGTCGCCATGCTTGCTGCCGGAAAAGTACGTCCGGCGACGGAAGTAACGGCGGAAGAGATGGCGGCGGTTCCTTACGGGGGTATCGGGTTCATGGGTATCGAGGTGGATTTTATAGTGAGTTGACGACAAAAACAGGAAGGAAGAATGGCACGGACAATTACAGAAATAAAAGAGGGCATCGCTGCGGATTTCATGCGCAACGAGGCGGCGGCTTCGGCTTACGGGTTCACGCCGGGCGACAGCTTTACGGAGCGTTTCAGCAAGGCGAGCGTCGAGGGCGTGTTGTTTTATGTCGCGGCCTGTGCCGTATGGGTATTGGAGTGCCTTTTCGATGCGCACACGGCCGATGTGGACAGCCGCATCGACGAGATATTGCCGCACCGCCCGAAATGGTACCGGGATAAAGCGCTGCGGTTTATGAAGGGTAAGGTGCTCCTGCCCGACAGCGACGAATACGACACCTCGGCGATGAGTGAGGAAGAGATGGCCGCCGCCCGGGTGGTGAAGCACGCCGTGGCGGTGGAGAGCCGCGAGACATCGGTACTGACGGTCAAGGTGGCGGGCGAGTCGGACGGCCGCCGTACCCCGCTCGACGAAGGGACGGCGCGGCAGTTGGCGGCTTATTTTGCCGAGATAAAAGATGCGGGCGTGCGCATCGACGTGGTGAACAAGGAGGCCGACCCGTTCAGCTGCGAGGTGGACATCTACTACGATGCCATGCTGGCTCCCGAGACGGTGAAAACCGATTGCGAGGCGGCGATCAAGTCGTATATCGAGAACCTGCCTTTCAACGGCGAATATACCAACATGGCGCTTGTCGACACCCTGCAAGGGGTCGAGGGGGTGAAGGTGGTCGAGTTTGTCGGCGCTTCCACCACGGACGGGGCGGCCATCAATGCCCGGTATGTCCCCGATGCGGGATATTTCCGGGTGGACACGCTGACGTTGAACCTAAAAGTCTACAACAATGGGTAAATACGATGTGAATATCCGCCGGCTGGCACTGCTGTTGCTGCCGACTTTCTGGCGGAGGCCGTTGTTCGGTGCGTTCGCCTTTGCGTTGGTTACGCCGGTGAGCCACCTGCATATGCGCTTCATACAATACCGGCAGCGCACCGGCTACCGGCTGCGGCATAACGGGCAGGTCTGTTACCTACGGGCGGTGCTCAACGACGAGTTCGACCCGGAGCTGCGCCGCATCACCCTCTCCGACAGCGACAAGGCCGACTTCGGGACGGTGGTTTATCGGCGTGCGGCCCGACGGCCGTTGAAGCTGCCCCTGCGGGCGGCTTCGGCAGGTGAAAAAATCTACCGTCGCGAATTTACGGGAGCCGGGGCGGTCGACTTCATCGTGGGGATTCCCGCCGCGTTACGCGGGCGTATCGACGAAAGCCGCCTTTCCGGCGTGGTCGATACCTACCGGCTGGCCTCGATGCGATATGCCGTTCTGTATGGGGATTGAAAAGAATCTGTAAAACAATATATGATGAAACGAACGATTGGCAATTTTACGACACAGGCCGAGCAGTATTTCCCCGTCGATGCGGAGACTTTCGCCTCGATGGAGGAGAACATCAGCCTCGTGCAGATTATCGGCAACCTCGCCGGCGACAAGGCCGTGCTCCGGGGTTGCGAACTCCGGGAGGACGGCACGACACGCGCTCCGGGTTACGTGTTCCTGCGCACGGAAGAGTTCCCCGACGGGGAGGTCCTTTATTTCGAGGGCGGTGCGGTGGCATCGGGCATGTACCTCAACGCTTCGGCGGTCGCGGTATCGTCGGGAGGCGTGGACTTCCCCCGGGCCTACACCGTGCGCTGCCTCTCGCCGGGCATCGGCGGGGAAAATTTCAAATGGGAAGATTTCCATGAGGCAGATACCCTGCCGGAGTTGCGGGCGGAACTGTCGGCACTGGAAACAGCCTTCCAAAAGATACAGCCCCAACCGGTGGGATCGGTACAGCTCTTTGCCGGGGAAAACGTCCCGGACGGCTGGCTTCTCTGCAACGGGGCGCAATACGCCCAAAAGGATTACCCGGAACTCTATGCGGCCGTCGGTGCGGCCTTCAACCGGGCCATGTCGGAAAATGGCGTGGCTTATACCACGACTGCCGGCTATTTCCGGGTGCCCGACCTGCGCGGCCGTTTTGTCGTGGGGCGCAGCGACTCCGATGATGACTACAACGCTTTGGGGGCTGCCGGCGGAAAGAAAAACGTAACCCTCACGGCCGAAGAGTCGGGACTGCCTTTGCATACGCATACGTTTACGTGGATCTCCATTACCAACTCCGCCCCAACAAAAGCAGGGGAGGAAAATTCGCGAATGGCCCGAGGAAACACCGGGGCACTGTCTGCCGCCAAAGAGACGGAGGCCGCCGGCGGTTGGGACGCCTCGAATTCGCACGAGAACCGGCCGCCTTACTACACGCTTACCTACATCATCAAAGCACGATAGAATGGCAACAACAAGGGAGACATTGAAAAAATGGTTCAGCCGGGGGGCTTATCCCTCAGCCGGACAGTTCGCCGCGTGGATCGACTCGTTTTTCCACAAGGACGACAAGATACCGGCGGCCTCGGTCGAAGGGCTGACGGATACGCTCAACGGAAAGGCCGATGCCGCGACTGTGGATTCGATAAAAAAACAGCAGGAACAAGATGCCGGCCGTATCGGCGACCTCGAAACAGCAACCGGGGAACTGTTCCCGAAAGTTATCGATTTGGGCGAATATACCCCGGGGAAAGGTTTCTATTTGGACGAGGATTTGGAAGAAATAGCCGCAGTAATGCTTGCTGCCACCAAAGGTAAAGCCCCTCTGTTGTTGAAAGCGACGACGCAATTCGGGGAACCCTTGTTTTTGGGGGCAGCCGCTGTGAATATAGAGGACGGGGTGGATTACAGGCTGACCTTTTTGTTCGATAACGGACGGTCTTACTCGATTTCGTTCGAGGCGGGTTATCCTGACACGGTTACGCAGGGATTTGTGCAAAGCGGCACGATAACTTCGGAGACTTACACGGATACGACGGACTACGAGGAAATTTAAAAACGAACCAATAAAATAATGATATTATGGCAAAGATTAAGAAGTTAAAGGAAAACGGGAGTACGATTTATCCGGCGACGATTCCGCAGGCTGTGATAGACCCCAAAAACAAAACCAAACTGAGCGAAATCATAGATGATCTGGCCCTTACGTTCGGGGACATGGGCGAAAGCAAAAATGTCATTCAATCCATGTCCGACCTGCGTAGTACCATAGGTGAACACAGCGAAAGCGGACTTGACGGATATGTCCAGTACTTGAACCTGTTTATCGACAAAGTAAACACATTCCTCGAAGATGCCGGTGTTACACAAGGTGTCATCGACAGTTGGAAGGAAATCGAAAATTTCCTGCAAGGCATCACCGACACAGAAACGCTTACCGGGTTGCTGGCCGAGAACCTGCAATCGGCAAAAAGTTATGCGGACACGAAGGTGTCGAGCGGTACGGCAAACATGGTAACGATGTCGTCGAATGCGGGGGCTGCGGATCGGGTGCTGACTTCGGCCGGGACGAATAGGGCGGCTAAGGATTCGGGGGTGGCTATCGGCGACTTGGCGAAAAAAGACCTCTCGAATGTTACCACAGATACCATTTATGGGAAAGGGACTTCGGCAGGATTTATTCCATTTGACCTGATAGAGGCAACGTACGGCGGCGATTCGTCCCTTACTTTTAGTACCGCTGTTGCAGATGTAAGAAATGCCCTTCAAGGTTTCGGCGACGGAGAAAGAGGTGTCCTTCTACACATGAAAGGAGACGAAAGCGGAGATAGTGCCATTATTCTCAACAGCCTTAAAATTACAAATGGGTTTGCCATTTGGTTTTTGGGGACAGATGACATTTTACACTATGCAGAGGTCAATACATCGGGATCATCTGCGACCGTCAGCAACCATAAAGTGTACGAGTTTTCAAAATTCCTACAATCCATTCCCGTAGCTACCTCTGCCGTATTGGGAGGCGTACGGGTAGGAAGCGGTTTAACCGCCAACGGAGCAGGAGTACTTTCTGTTACATCAGCTCCCAAAGCTACAAATGATTCCGACGGAAATCCGATAAATACCACCTATCTGAAATCGGAAGCCGTAAACGATGTAACGGAGTATCCGGAAATTACCATTTAACAAAAGAGGGGTTGAGTCCTCTTTTTAATCCTTTTTATATATGGCTCGAAGTAAAAAACTCAAAGAAAACGGACAGACAATTTATCCCGTAACAATATGGAACGCGGTGGTGGATCCGACCACGGGCATGACCCTGAAACAGCTTGTTGCCGAACTCACCGACGCGCTCAACCGAATAGACGCCTCGACGCTACAAGGGCACGGGATCGTTACGGCGGGTGAACTCGACCCCAAAAACAAGATTCCCGTCGTGGGGAATGACGGGGTGATGGAGATAGGCCGGTATCTCGACTTCCACATGGACGGGTCGAAGGAGGATTACAACATACGCCTGCGGTGCGATACGACGGGGAAGTACCAACACTACCTACCGGCAAAGACGGGGACGGTGGCGCTGACAAGCGACATACCGGATATTACGCCTTCCGTGGTGGTGAACATGGGTACGGCCAATTTCTCGGGCGGTGAGGTGAGTTTCGGCAGCCATACGGGGCTGAAGAGTTACATTTCCTCGTATTGGAAGGCTGGCGCGACGTCCCTCCCGGAGGTGTACCTCAGGTACACGGCGAATGGCGAAACCTGTTTTGTGAAAGTTGTTTCGCAAGGGTTTACGGGGAGCGGGAAGAACGGGTACATGAAAGTGTTCTTTGAAAACGGCGGCAACTACATACCGGAGATCCTGCTTCCGGGGACACTGTACATCGAGGCGGGCGACCTTTCGTCCTGCGTCTATTTCGCGATAGATACTTCGTCGTTGGAGGGGGCTTATCCGGGATAAGAAACAGATACTGTATGTACGGATCACACAACAGCCTGACGGGCTATAAACCGATGAAATGGTGGGGATACCTTTTGAGGCCTTTCGCCCGCTGCCAGCGAACGACCGTCGAGGGACAGATAGAGGGCGGGGCACGCGCATTCGACCTCCGCGTGCGTTTCGACGGCAAGGACGGTCTTGTGGCCTGCCACGGCCTTATCGAGTACAAGGCCGATGTTCCGGCCGTTGTGGCAAAGCTCGAAAATGCAGGGTGCTGCTACCGCATAATCCTCGAAAACGTCATGGGTGGACGGAAAACCGCTGCCGACGACCTCGACAGGCTCAAAGCCATGTTCCTCGACGGGGAACACCCGCATTGCCTCTATGTAAGCGACAAGCGGTCGTGGAAAACCACCTATAACCCGCATTGCCCGATACGCCTCAAAGAGCAGAACCGACACGGCGGCACGGGGTGTGTCATTCCCCGCCTGTGGGTTCGGAAGTATGGACGCGACCGATACCGGCACTCGTTGAACCTGAAATGCGATGCCGATACCGTTTATTGGTACGATTTCGTGTGAAAGGGGGCAACTCCCTGTCATTCTGAACGCTGCATAAGCGGAGTGAAGAATCTCTTGCCAAATGTTGCAACCCTCGTGATATGATGTCATTCCGAAAGGCTTTGCCTTGAAGAATCTCCGACCAAGTGAGCATTTTGCATGAGATTCCTCGTCGGCTTCGGGCCTCGCTCGGAATGACAACTTTACACAACGATAAACACAGTAAACAATGATGGACAAAATATTCAACTGGGAACAATGGCGCATCATAGCTGTATCGGCAGTAAGCCCCGTGCTGGCGTTCCTCACCCCGACGAAAGGATTCGTATTTGCTCTTGTTATCATGTTCGCCTTCAACGTGTGGGCGGGTATGAGGGCCGACGGCGTATCCGTCGTCCGGTGCCGAAACTTCTCCTTCCGGAAGTTCAAAAATGCGTTGGCCGAATTATTACTTTATTTGATTATCTCGGAAACGATTTACTCCATTATGTTGAATTGCGGGGACGACACGGCCGCCCTTATCGTGATGAAGTCGCTCACCTACGTCTTCATGTACGTCTACGTGCAGAACGCCTTCCGCAACCTCATACACGCTTACCCCACAAACAAGGCCCTGCGCATCATCTACCACGTGATACGCTTCGAGTTCAAACGCGCCCTGCCCGAAAACGTGCAGCGCATCGTCGAGCGCGTAGAACGGGAACACGGCGAGGAGATAAACGAAGAATTTACCGATAAAAACAAGGAGACAGAAAAATGAAACTTTTATTGGAAAGACGATTCAAGGGAGAGGCCTATACGATAGGCACGCTGTATGTGGACGGGGAAAGGTTTTGCGACACGCTCGAAGACCGGGTGCGCGACCTTGCGGGCGGCGAGGCAAAAGTTCCCGGCGAGACGGCCATACCCGAGGGAGTGTACAAAGTCATCGTGAACCGGTCGCCTAAGTTCGGGCGCGACCTGCCGCGGCTGCTGGACGTGCCGCAGTTCGAGGGCGTTCTTATCCACCGGGGAAATACGGCGGCGGATTCGGCGGGCTGCATATTGGTGGGTGAAAACAAGGAAAAAGGGAAAGTCATCAATTCAACACCTTACGAAGAGAGGCTGGTGGAACTGTGCAAGGCAGCCCAATCGGGCGGAGAAACCATAAAAATAGAGATCGTATGAACAGAAACAAGACAGTCTCATTGATGACCTTTGCCGTTGCCCTGCTGCTGTTCTCCTCGTGCCGCACCGGCAGGCAGGTCGTTGTAGTAGAGGCACGCGACAGCGTGCGGGTAGAAGAGCGGGTACGGGAGATAAAAGTAACCGACACCCTTTTTGTCGAAGTCCCGGCGCAATCGGCCGAGCGGACGACTGCCGACAGCACCTCGCACCTCGAAAACGACTACGCCGTGAGCGACGCCCGCGTCAACCCTGACGGCTCCCTGTCCCATTCGTTGGAGACAAAACCCCGCACCGACACCCTTTCCCGGGAGGTAGGGGTACAGGTGCGCGACTCGATTATCTACCGTGAGAAAGTGGTGCCGAAGATCGTTCCCGTCGAAAAGGAATTGAACTGGTTCACTCAAATGAGGATATGGTTGGGCAACATAATGCTCGTACTCATAGCCGGAGCGGTCGCTTGGACGGCGACACGGCTTTTCTTGAAGAAATAAAAAATATAGGGGGGATAAAAAAGCCCCCAACCTGTTAGTAGAGATCTCACCCACATACTAACACAAAGATGCGCCATATCGCACAGTCGGGGGCTTATGCCTTCTGACCGCGATATGGCGCTTTTGTGCATTATCGTATGTGAGTGAGATATTGCAAATATAAAACAATAAACCGAAAAAACGATCGAATGAACAAATATTATCAAATGCTGGCCCGCATACTTGATACGGGCAAACGGCAACACAACAGGAAAGGGGACATAATCTGTCTGCTCAACGAGAGGTTACACCTTACACCCGCCGACCTGCTCGACATTTTCGAGGGGCACAACATCGCCCGCAAAAAACTGCGAAACGAACTCGACCTCTTCATGCAAGGCGAGCGCACCGTGGAGAAATACCGCGATGCAGGAATCAACTGGTGGGATTATTGCGGCCCCGTACTGGTAAACAGTTACCCCACCTATTTGGAAAAGCTCCCACCGCTTATCGAACGGATAAACCGGGAAAAACGCAACAGCAAGAACTATGTCCTCTTTCTGGGCGCCACCGGTGCGGAAAGCAACCAAGCCCCCTGCCTGAGCCTCGTGCAGTTCCAGATCGATGACGGCCGGCTGGTCGTGTCGGCCTACCAACGCAGTTCCGACGCCAACCTCGGTCTGCCCGCAGACATCTACCACCTCTACCTCATGGCCCGGCAGATAGACCTGCCACTCGGATCGATTACCCTGAACCTCGGGAACGTCCACATCTACGAAAACAACCGGGAAAAGACCCGTGAGCTGCTCTCGGGAAATGAAAATGTGAAATTTGAACTGAACGTATAATCCTTTACATTTACAATGAAAAAACTGTATCTCTCTGCCCCGCTGCCTTTCATGGGGCAAAAACGTATGTTCGCGCGCGACTTCATCTCCGTCCTGCAACAATTCGGGGACGCCCGTACCTTTGTCGACCTGTTCGGCGGTTCGGGGTTGCTATCGCACATCGCCAAGCATCAACGGCCCGACGCGACGGTCGTCTACAACGATTTCGACAACTACCGCCACAGACTCGAAGCCATACCCCGCACAAACGCCCTGCTGGCAGACATAAGGAAGGCCGCATCGGACATACAAAGGCATAAACGCATTACCGGAGAAGCCCGGGAAAAGATAATCGGACTCATCGCCCGGGAAGAAAAAAACGGGTATGTCGACTACATCACCCTCTCGTCGTCGCTGATGTTCTCCATGAAATACAGTCTGAACCTCGACGAGATGAAAAAGGAGACCCTTTACAACAATATTCGGACGACGGACTATCCGCTGTGCCCCGGTTATCTGGACGGGCTTGTCATCACATGCTGCGACTACAAGGAACTGTTCGCCCGCTACAAAGACCTTCCCGGAGTCGTCTTCCTGATCGACCCGCCTTATCTGTCCACCGAAGTCGGCACATACAACATGAGCTGGAAACTGTCCGATTACCTCGACGTACTCACCATCTTGCAGGACAAGCCTTTCATCTATTTCACCTCGGAAAAATCCTCCGTGGTCGAACTGTGCGAATGGATAGGAAAAAACAGAAACCTCGGAAACCCTTTCGCCGGTTGCGGAAGGACGGAAATAAGAGAACACATGAACTATCAGGCCAAATACACGGACATCATGCTCTACAAATGGTGCCTTTGAAAACTGCCGGATAAGCGCAAAACGCCATTTGAACATCATTCAAACAGGAATCAAACCCCGGGCTTTTGTCAAAAGGACAAGCCTATCAATTATGTCATAATTGATAGGTATTTTATTCGTAACAGCCAAATATTTACACACAAAAAATGTACTGAAAATCATTCTTTTCAGTACATTTTTTACATACAAGCCGGTCATGCCGGACAACATAAAAAAAGCCTGTCCGGTTTCACAACCAAACAGACCCGATACGAATTTTTGTCAATAATAATCTCCCAAAGATAACCTTCTTTTCTTTAATACAATATCTTATTCCCTTAAATCGTAGAAAAGAAAAAATTCTGTACATTTGAATTTGCAATTTTGTACATTTGAATTAGCCGATTATATAAACATTTAGAAAAAATCTATTTACACATAAACATTCTTCCCGACAAGAAAAATTTTCATAAAACAATCTGAACAATACAAAACGGCGCATATATTACATAACAGAAAGTAATGGTTTTTGAAATGCCATAATTTGTGTATGAAACGAGAATTATGTACGTTTGTATGCAAAAATATCGGTTATCTCATTTTTCAAGTCCGGAGCCTGTTTTTATGATGAAACTTCGCCTGTTGCTGCTCATACCGGTCATTATCCCGCTGCTATATTCCTGTCGGGCAACCAAGCATGTGGGTGAAGGCGAATATCTGCTCGACCGCATATCGCTCTCGACAGATAATCGGAATCTGAAAAACAGTGAATTAAAATCGTATATACGTCAAGAGCCCAATCACAAAACTTTCGGGCTCATAGGTCTCCCCCTTTTCTTCTACAACTTGTCAAACGATAAAGATAACGGTTGGAACCGCTGGTTGCGACGCATCGGTACGCCTCCTGTCATCTACGACAGCCAACTGACGGAAAAATCACGAAGCCAAATCGAAAAAGCCCTCTACAACAAGGGTTACACCGATGCAATAGTAACCGTAGACACAATCAAACACAAAAAACGCATCAAGGTAAAATACGATGTCAAATCGGGAACTCCTTATCATATCGACCGAATGACATACCGTATCTTCAACGACTCCATCAGGAAAATCGTTATCTCCGACTCGACCAATTCTCTCGTTCGTCCGGGAAAATTATTCGACCGAAATATCCTCGAACAAGAACGACAACGCATTACGGCGCAACTACGGAATGCCGGTTATTACGCATTCAACAAGGAATATATCACTTATACCGCCGATACGACGATCGGAAATAAAGGTGTCGACCTCGAACTCAATCTCTCGGATATTCCTGTCGCTGATTCTTCACGGAAAGAACTCGTGTCGTTCAAGAGACACGATACCTACACCGTACGCGACGTCTATTTCATCACCGATTACAACCCGATGGGTAGTAGCCCGGAAGAACGCTATTCGATAAAAGACACGATTTTATATAAAGGATTTTATATTCTTTACGGAGAAAAAGAGTATTTGCATCCCGCCACACTGGTCGAGAATTGTTATATCATACCGGGCATGAGTTACTCCACCCGCATGGTCGACAATACCTATGCGGCATTTTCACGGTTGAAAGTCCTAAAATACGTCAATATACAATTTACCCCCGTAGCCGGCAGCGAGACACCGCAACTCGACTGCCATATCCTGCTCACCGAGGGGAAAACCCAGTTGGTAACGACAGAACTCGAAGGGACAAACTCGGCCGGAAACTTCGGTTTTTCCCTCGGGCTCACCTACCAACACCGAAACATCTTTCACGGCTCTCAGACATTCAGCGCCAAATTCAGAGCCGCATACGAGAATATTACCGGCGATTTGGGTGGACTTCTTTCCAATAACTATCTCGAATTGAGTGGAGAATTGGGTGTCTCTTTCCCCAAGTTTCTTTTTCCTTTTGTCAGTACCTCATTCCTGCGACGTATGAGGGCCACCACCGATTTCACCATCAATATCGACTACCAGCAACGACCCGAGTACGTGAGGGTCATATCGGGCGTAGGCTGGAACTACAAATGGTATACGCGAGGAAACCGGTTCAGACATCATTTCGACCTCGTCGACATCAACTACGTGTATCTGCCCCAGATGACAACGGCATTCAAAAACAACCTCGACAGTATTGCCGCCGATAACCCATTGCTCCGATACAGTTATGAAGATCACTTCATCATGCGATCAGCTTACGTGCTTTATATGTCGAACCTGAAAAGCAATATCGCCAACTCGGCCAAGCAACGCAAAATCTACACTTTGCGATCGGCTTGGGAAATCGCAGGAAACTTGCTATACGCCATTTCATCTCTTTCTTCGATGAAACGCTCCCCTTCGGGCGAATATGAAATACTCGGCATCAGTTACTCGCAATACGCCAAAGCCGATCTCGACTATGCCTATACACTGAACCTGAATGAAAAAAACGCACTGGCATTCCACATCGGAGGCGGTATTATATACCCTTATGGAAACTCCGACATGGTACCGTTTGAAAAACGATACTACTCGGGAGGCGCCAACAGTGTACGCGGCTGGTCGGTGAGGACATTGGGACCGGGCACCTACTCGGGAAACAATCCTTTGGCCGACTTTATGAACCAATGCGGCGACATACGCCTCGACATGAACGCCGAATACCGCAGTAAACTCATCTGGAAACTGGAACTCGCCCTTTTTCTCGACGCAGGAAACATCTGGACGATCAAAGACTATCCCTCCCAACCGGGCGGAAAATTCAAATTCAATTCTTTCTATAAAGAAATTGCCTTAGCCTACGGCCTGGGAGTACGATTCGACTTCAATTACTTCCTGATACGTGTCGACATGGGTCTTAAAATGTACGATCCGTCCCGCATAGGCAATCGTCCGTGGGTCATCGCTCACCATACTTTCAGCCGCGACGCATCATTCCACTTTGCAGTAGGTTACCCATTCTGATGACTCTTTCCCGAGATATCCCCAATGTGGGAAATACCGGACATTCCGAACGAACAAATATATCATCATTCCAAACCGAAATCTATGGTCAAGTGTGAGGAGATCCCGATTCTCCATTCGTTGAGATTCTTCCTCTCTTACGGTCGTCAGAATGACAAAACACCTTGTCATTCCGGGCCTATCGAGGAATCTCTAACACGCTACACTATTGTCTCTCGAACGAGAGTGAAAGATCTCTTACAAAATACTCATTTAGCAGGAGATTCTTCAAGACAAAGCCTTTCAGAATGACATGTGTTTTTGGGGAAAAATCCTATCCTATGGTCATAACTCAACAGTATATTCAAGGAGGGAAAATGATAAAACAAAACGGGGTACGCAGAAAAAAGCGTCCCCGTTCTATTATCCTATAACTAACTCCTGAATTACGGACATTTGTGCGTCATAATATCGAGCACGAGACGATCGGTCTCATTCATTCCCTGCGCACCGATACGAGTCAGATTATGTATGGTACGATCGACGTCATTTTCGATAATTCCCTCAACTGCCGTAACACATTTGTGCTCCATCGCCAGCATGGCCGAAAACACAGCCGTAGAAACACCGCTGGTAAGTTTCATGGCACAACTCGGTTTCGCCCCGTCGCAAATCATTCCGGTGAGATTGGCAACCATATTTTTCACGGCATAGGTCATCTCTTCATATCCGCCTCCCATGAGATAAGTAATTCCGCAACTCGAACCTGTGGCCGCAACAACACAACCACACAATGCCGAAAGCCGCCCGAGACTCTGCTTGATATAAATCACGGTAAGATGACTCAATACCAACGCACGAATCATTTCTTCCCGGCTTTTCTGATTTTCCTCGGCATACACCACGACAGGCAACGTCGCGGCAATACCCTGATTACCGCTACCCGAATTGCTCATGACAGGAATCATGGCTCCGGCCATGCGTGCATCGCACGCTCCCGACGTGTAAGAAAGAATACGGGTAAAAACGCTGTCTCCCATTACACGTCGTTCATTGTCATTGCGCAAAGACTTACCCAACGAGTGCCCGTAATCGCCTTTGAAAGAAGCTTCGGCAGCCGCCTTGTTCAATCGTGCCGAATCGAGTATAAAATCAATTTCATCGAGAGGTGCGGTAAGAGCAAAATCATAGACCTTACGCAAAGACAAAGAGCCGTCTTCTTCCGATTCCTCTGCGACAGCAGAAATACGCTCATCGAGCAATACGTTTCCGTTTCGTGCCTCATAAACAAAACAAGTATGCCCACCCGAAATAATGGCTGTCGTCTCATCGGGACCGGCAGACATAATCACCTCGATATAAAGTTTCTCGGCAATATTTTCTTTCAACTGTATATCGATACGATTCTCGGCTATCACTTGTTTCCCGCGCTCTACATCATCGGAGGTTATATCTTTCAGTACTTCGAGCTGATAATCGGGATTTCCCGCCAAAGCACCCAAAGCAACGGCAATGGGCAACCCGATCATTCCCGTCCCCGGAATACCTACGCCCATAGCGTTTTTCAAGATATTCGCGCTCAACAATACTTTTATCTTTTCGGGTTCTTTTCCCAACAAACGGGCGGCTTTCGACACACACAAGGCAACCGCAATAGGCTCGGTACAACCGATGGCGGGAACAACCTCCCGCTTTATCAACCGTATAATGAAATCTCTTTCTGTTTTTTTCATATCTCGGATAGGTTTTTATATGCAAAAATAAGGAGAATGACAATAAGTAAGAAATTTTGCGACAAGAGATTTGGTACTTAACAATTGTTTATAGAAAATAAAACAGATGCCGCCGCTTAAATTTCTATATTTGTAAATAAATACCTCATGAACAACATGAAAACATTTCGTTATCTGACAACCCTTCTCCTTTTGACCGGGATTCTGTTTTCCATCGAAAGCATAGCCGGAAACCGATTATCCCAATCTCCGAATCGGACTGAGCTTCCGGAGAATCCGTCCGACAGTCTGAGACTCTCCCAAATATCGCTCAAACGAGCTTCCGCTCAAAAAAACTACCCTGCCGTAGTGCGTCATATCATAGAATACTGTGAGTATCAATTACTCATCGCCACCGACAGCCTGCCAGCCCTGATAAAACTTGTCGACACTCAGGCTCGAACCTGTCCCGAAGCAGCCTGCCAATCGCTGCTTTATTCTTACGAGGCCGGGTTATTGAACCGCTACTACGATAATAACCGTTACACCATACGCCAAAGAGAAACCGTCGCCGACACTCATACCGACGACATACGGGAATGGGACACCGACCGATTCATATATATCATAAGCGATCGGCTCGAAGCTTCGTTGAAAGATGAAAAAACATTGTTCACCACTCCGTTGTCCCGCTATGCCGATGCCCTAAAACAAGGAGCCGATGCAACCGTTCTGCAACCTACGCTTTACGACTTTCTTTCCCACCAAGCCATAAACTTATATAAATCCCTGATAGAGCGTTACCCGTCCCTTCGTGTACAAAACGAGGTATTTACACGAGCCAGCCTCATTCTTCCTCCGCCATTTCCCGATATGGCCGATAATTATGCCATACGCCGACGTATCATTGACGTTTACGACCGCCTCATCGACCTGTGGAACACCGAGCCACAATCTCCCTCTTTGCTTATGGCTCGCCTCGATAGAGAAACATTTTTGCAGGAACAAGCTCCCGACTCGACTTATATCGACAATTTATTCTCCCTTTATCGGGAATACGAAGCATCTCCTTATTCGACCGAGGTTTTGATACGTATGGGCGAAACCATAACCGATAAAGATCCGCATCTTTCCTCATGGCTCTCCGCCTGCGAGAAACAGATGAATCGATATGCCGACTATTTCCGCATCGGCTGTCTGGCAAACTTGTACAAAAGAATCACCGCACCGATTTTTTATACCTCCATACCCCAAATCGTCTATCCGGGCATAAACACACCTTTCGATTTCACCTATTCCCATATCGACCGATTGGTAATGTCTATTGCACCAACGATCGATTCCACTTCTGTCAAACGCTATGAAATACCTGTAATTTCTACCCGAATAGGCGAATCCCAAGAGGGAAAAGATACCCTTCCGCCTCTTCCCTCGGGTAATTACCGCCTGCATTTCGAGATAGACGGGACAACCGACACCTACGCAGAAACGACATTCGCCGTATCGAAATTTTATACTTACACTCAAAACCGCCTCCATAACGGAGGAGTGAATATCGTCGTAACCGACGGATATGACGGGAAACCCCAAAGTCATTGTGAAGTACGATTGTACACGACCGTTCCCCGCTACTCCGACAACTATGTCTACGAAAAAAGCGCATACACCGACTCCGACGGAATTCTGTTTGTCAACAATCCCGATATACGAGGATTCCGACCGGTCGCCGAGAACGACTCGCTCTATCCCATCACCCGTATAACAGTCGGGAATAAAGAAAATATCCCTACCGAAGGCGATGATATACAGACGGTGTTTTTTACCGACCGCTCGGTATATCGTCCCGGCGATACACTGCGTTTTGCCGGCGTCATATTTTCGAAAGAAATTTCCGGAAGTAAAGCCATCGCCGGAGAGGACCAAAACATAACCCTTTACGGCGTAAACGGGAAAATCGCCGAGCGTCAGGTCAAGAGCGACAACTACGGCGTATTTGCCGATTACTTTGTCTTACCCGAAGAAATTACGGGATATATCCGGCTCGAAGGGAACAACGGTTCTCAAAGCGCACAAATCGTCGAATACAAAAAAGCCACATTCCAAATATCCATCGACCATAACCGTACACCCTATTTCTCCGGCAACCCTATTATATTATCAGGACATGTTACAGGATATGCCGGAGATGCCATTGCACATGCCACCGTGAATTTTTCGATCAAAGAGACATCTTATCGTTTCGGAAGGAGTGAAAATCAAACGATTACAGGATCTTCGGTATCGGATTCCGACGGAAATTTCCTACTCACATTCGTTCCCCGCCCCTCAACAGAGAAACCCTCGTACCGAATGTACCAAGCCGAGTTCTCGGTAACCGCAGCGAACGGAGAGACCCAAACCGTCCGACAATGGTTCGGTGTATCGGACAATCCCATACACATGGAATTGGATCTTCCGAACATACACGACAAAAAGCAACCACTTACACTGCCGGCTACAATAACGGCAGCGCCGAATGCTCCCAAGCTAAACAACCGCACATACGAAATATACGCTTTACAGGCTCCCGAAAAGACAAACATTACCAATAATTTCGGATCGGATAGCAACTACGATACACTGAAAATAGCCCGAAAAATGGCATCGGGACATTTCAAAGCAGAGAAGACGATTTCACTAAAAGTAAAAAAATGGGAATCGAGGTTATACCGCATCGTTGCGAAAGCAACCACAGATACAGGTATCGCCGACAGCATATCCCGATATGTCATTCTTTACGGCAATGACGACAAACGGCCGCCGATTCCATCGGCCTTATGGATTCCCCGGAAAGAAATTTACGTCAAACCGGGAGAGAAAGCCTCTATCTCTTGCGGCACCTCGTTTGAGGACGTCTCACTTCTTTGCCAACTCTTTGACAAGGGAATGGAAAAAAAATGTTATCGACTGAATGTCGACAACAAAAACATCGAAATAGAGATCCCTTATGAGAAGAATTACGGTCCATCGCTGACCCTCGCACTGTCTTTCGTCAAAGAAAACAGACTTTACGCATCGGAAATCATCATTCGCCGCAAAAGCCCCGATACAAAATTGATGATTATCCCCCAAACATTCCGAGACCACCTCGTCAGCGGAACATCGGAACGTTGGAAATTCAAAATAAAAGACAGCCGGGGAAAAGCCGTACAGGCACGCCTCATCGCAACAATGTATGACCAAGCTCTCGACGCCATCGCACCGCTGTACTGGAATTTCTACCCGGGATATACGCCTGTTCCATATTTTTTCTACACCCATTCTCCTCACAATAATTACCTTTCGGCTCGTACTCCCGATGCAGACGATTGCCCGCCATTCGACCTCGACCGCTTCAACACGTTCTACTTGCACAGAGACATCATACCCATGTATGGAAACGGCATCGCCCCGAGAAACCTGCTCGCCAAAACATCTCCGGTACTTGCCGAGGCCAAAGCTGAAACGAGTACCGACCAAGCAGAAACCGAAAACAGTATGCCTCTTGCCGATTTACGAAGGGATTTCAGAGAAACGGCATTTTTCTATTCCACTCTTGAAAGCGATAAAAAAGGCATCGTCGAAATACCGTTCTCTCTCCCCGACAGCCACACATCATGGAAATTGATGCTGGCAGCTATAACCGAGGATATGCAAAACGGATTCTATATGGATACTATTATCGCATCGAAACCGCTCATGATAAATCCCAATTTACCCCGTTTCGTCCGTACCGGCGACAAAGTTTCCATCTCAACCCGTATCAGCAATACAACCCGAAATGGTTACAGCGGATTATTCACATTCGAGATATTCGATCCAGAAAATGACTCCATTCTATACCGCACCGAACTCCCCTTTAAAACCGATGCGGGCAAAACACAAAGTATCACCAATACCTTTACAGCCGAGGAGTGGAACATTCCGGCCATAGGTATACGACTGCAAGCCATGGCCGAAGACGGAACATCGGACGGAGAACAACATTTGTTACCGATTCTCCCGTACCGGGTATTCCTGACAGAAGCCGCATCACCGAAAAAAAAAGGTGGAAACCGGTATGAAATCGAAATGAAGAAATTGGCAGACACATCTCACGGAGAAGAAAATTTCAGAGCGACATTGAGCTACGCCCCGTCCCCCCTATGGTTTGTTCTGCAAGCCCTCCCGGGACTGACGGAGCAGGCCGACGACAACTCAACTCCCTCTCTTCTCGCCGCTTTTTACGGAAATACCCTAGCCGAAGCCATTGTGTTGAAGAATCCCAGGTTTGTTGCGGCCATACAAGCTCAACGGCAAAAAAACGATACTCTACCATCGCCCCTTACCCAAAACGAAACACTAAAAATGCTGCTTCTCGAAGAGACACCGTGGGTTCTTTCCGCTCGGAATGAAAACGAACGGATAACCCAGCTGGCAGAACTTCTCGATCGAGCAAAATGCGTAAAAATGCAATATCGTGCACTAACAAAATTACTCGCTCTGCAAAATGACGACGGGGGATTCCCCTGGAAAAAAGGAATGGGCAGCAACATAGAACAGACACTCTCGGTTCTCGAATGTTATGCCCAATTATACACGCAAAACTTACTTGGGGATAACGAAAGCCTCGTGCGGTTACGCTCGGAGGCCATAAATTTCCTAAATAAAAAAATTGCTGGAGATACTGCCCGAATAGCCCAGACAGAAAAATTATCGAACAGCCAATTACGCTATCTCGTATTACAGACAATTCTCGCCACTCCTCTCTCCGAAACAGAAGGAGCCGGTCGGACAATGCTGTGCGAAAAAGCGGAGAAAGGCTGGAAAAGTTTCGATTTAGAAGGGAAAGCATTGACCGCCCAACTCCTATATCGTACCGGTAATCAAGAAGCGGCCCGACGCATCGTCAATTCTCTACTCGGTTATGCCACAATAACCGACGAGGAAATCTGGTGGCAAAATATACGTTCAAACCGAAATACCCTCGGAGACATACGATTACATACACTTCTTATGAACACCGTGGCTCTGGTTACTCCCCATAACGCCCAACTGGCAGGTATGGCCGCTTGGCTGTTACAACAAAAAGAAACACGGGACTGGGGATCGATCCCGGCCACACTCGATGCCATATCGGCACTTATCTCGCACAGCACGCTGACCCTCGACGCAAGTTCCGAACCGATAAAAATCATATGGGGAAAAGACACCATAGCCCCCGAAAGTACGGACATTGACGGTTATACTCAAATCATCAAAGAAAAAACGGATATTACACCCGATTTGGGCACGGTATCCATCACGACCGAAAATAACGGATTAAAGCCGTGGATAGGACTCTATCGGCAATACTTCGTCGATGCCGATAAAATCGAATCGCAAGGTAACGGACTTTCCATAGAGAAGCGCTTTTACGTCGTCCGGGGAGACAGCCTTTTATCTCTATCCGAAACAACTCCAGAAGTCGGAGATAAAATACAAACCCGTCTTATCATTGCCAGCGATCGAGACCTCGACTTCGTCGCTATCAAAGATAATCGGCCAGCCTGTCTCGAACCGGCAGAACAACAGTCCCGAATGATGTTCCGAGAGGGGCTCTCCTATTTCCAAGAAACCCGTGATGCAGCCACCCGATTCTACATCGAGCATCTTCCCAAAGGGCATTACATCTTACGCTACGAAACATTTGTGGATCGCCCCGGACGTTATCTCGACGGAGGTGTTTCTATACAAAGCCTTTACGCACCACAAGAAACCGCCCACAGCGGAGGAATCGTCCTCGACATTCCTGCAAAGTCTACAAATTTTTGATTTTAAAAACATTGTACGACACATCATTATCGTACACGTCTGTTCCGGAATAGCGCTTTACCCAACGTACCACCCGTACCGTAAGGGGAAGCGCTATCACTTCATAGGCCGACTTCAACAACGTCTGCGAAAGAATCATCACTCCCAAAGTTTCAAGCGGCAGAATACCGCCGAAAGCCAAAGGGAAAAACAGCAAAGAATCGGCCCCTTCTCCTAACACGGTAGAAACAACAGCACGCAGCGAAAAACGACGTCCCTGCGAGGCCAGCTTCATGCGACTCATCACATATGCATTGATAAATGATCCCACCAAAAAAGCGATAAAACTGGCCAAAACGATACGGGGAGTAAGTCCGAAAAGAGAGGCAAAAGCCTCTTGTTGAGACCAAACCGGCGAAGGTGGAAGCCAAATCGCCAATTGAATAAATGCTACCGCTATAAAATTCGCGGCAAATCCCGTCCAAATAAGCAGACGAGCTTTACGATAGCCCCACACTTCGGCCACACAATCATTGATGATATAAGATATGGGAAATACGATAAGCCCTCCTGTCATGGTCAGAGAGCCGACCGAAACGATTTTTACTTCCAAAATATTCGCTATCGTAAGGCATACGCAGAACAATATGCCCATAAAGGCAAACGCCAAATTCACGGTTTGTTTCATCACTCCTGTTTTTTACGTGGTTATCCTAGAATACACGGCCGTTATTCACGGCGTCTTATTTCGGCGACAAAGGTAGGCTTTTCTCCCCTTTCCCGCAAAATAGAATCAAAAGAAAGGCGCATTTCCTCCCGCCCTTTGCAACAGGAGCATTATATCAACTGCAATATTTGCTTTTGAAAAAATAACAAAATATCTTTGCGATACAAGGTCCTTACGACAAAACTACTATCTATACCATGAGAAAACAAATACGGGCAGTTTTTCTGGCTTTTGCTGCGGTATACTGCGCACAAGCCCAACTATCTCCATACGACTACAATGCGCCTTTCGGTTGGGCGGTCTGCACATCGTTGACTTCGGGAGACGATTATGCATTGACCGGAGGCGGTAACGGCACAAGCATCACATTGAAAAGCAACGGAGGAGACATGAGAACGAGTATCGACAATGCCATAAGAAACTACGATGTCATCATTCTCGACGGTTCTGCGGGAGACTTTACGGTATCGAGTTCTCTTTCCTTGAAAAACATCTGCAACAAGACAATCGTCGGCATCAACAATGCCCGCTTATGTACCCAATTCCATGTAACAGACGAGATAAAGGCCGTTCTGGACAGCGTCGGCGTAAAAAACATGAGCGGATCAAGCGGAGGAGGGACTCTCGTCAATGGAAGCTATGTAAAAGAAGAAGGGGAATTTTTCACCCGAAAGACTCTGATCGAGTTGTCGGGAGACCAATCCGAAAGGTATCGAAAATCGGGTGTCTTCACTATTAATGGCTGCGAAAATTTCATTATCCGCAACCTTTCGTTTATCGGTCCGGGTTCGGTAGACGTAGGCGGGTACGACTTGATTTCGGTCGTCGGCAGCACTCATCTGTGGATCGACCATTGTTCGTTCACCGATGGCATGGACGGGAATTTAGATATAACCAACAAAGCCGATTTCGTTACGGTTTCATGGTGTACATTTGCTTATAGCGAACGTAGTTATGCCCATGCTTTCAGCAACTTGATCGCCGGATCGGACGATCCGAGTCAAGGCGAATACAATCTGAATGTTACATGGGCAAACTGTTGGTGGAAATCCGGTTGTAAAAATCGTATGCCTATGGCTCGCTTCGGTGTAATCCACCTATATGACAACTTTTATGATTGTCCGGGAGCTTCGGTGTGCATAAACCCGCAAAAGGAGAGCGATTTCTTGATCGAAAACAATTATTTCTCTCCCGGCGTAAATCGTATTTTTTCTCAAAAAAATGCTACGGCTTATGTATGGCATGGTAATCTGTTCAGCGAACCGTTTACACCAACCGACCGCGGCTCGGTGCATATTCCCTACACCTATACCTTGTACAATGCCTCCGAAGTCGAAGCTACGGTGAGCAACTCCATTACCGGTGCCGGCAATACACTGAAAGAGCCGCTCGATATGACACCCAACCAGACGAGCGCAAGAAACGAATGCGATACCTCCCCATCCTTGGTATTTACAAGAACCGAGATTGTTGCCGCCGACTCCTCCTTTCCTATATACCTTTACTCGGCAAACGGGGTATTGGTCGGCAGCGGAAAAGGGAAATTGGATACCACCCCATTCTCACAAGGATACTATATAACTCGTTGCGGGAAAGAGGTAGTGCGCATTGTTATCCCTTAGCATCTTACAAATTGTCAAATATTATACTGTGAATGAAGACGTTTCTCATACAAACAGAGACCTCCGACAAAAAAAACAACATCTTAAATCATAGCCAATATACGTTTTGACTTCATCGGATTCCCATTTATATCGCGCTACCATAAATCAGATTACCATTTCTGTTTTTGAAAGATAAAAGTTCTATAATGCTCAACCGAAAAAAGTCGTCCATATCATTTTCCCGTACACAACAAAAACGTCCCTAAAAAATTTTCACTAAATAGGTTTCCGATAACAATTTATTTTTTACTTTTGCGATACCTGCAAGTAGGTTTTTGTAAAAAAGATTGTTTCATTAAGGTAAAAAACAAAATGGACGAAACAGCAACAAAAAAAGAAAAATTTTGTATCGGAATCCTCACATCGGGAGGCGATGCACCCGGCATGAATGCCGCCATCAGAGCGGTAACTCGTTCGGCTATATACAACGAGTTCGAAGTAAAAGCCATTTATCGGGGTTACAAAGGCTTGTTAAGCGGAGAAATCGTTCCTTTTAAAACGCAAAACGTCAGCAACATCATACAACAAGGCGGTACAATCTTGAAAACAGCTCGTTGTAAAGAGTTCGAAACGCCAGAAGGACGTAAAATCGCATACGAAACACTACAAAGAGAAGAAATCGATGCCCTGGTAGTCATCGGCGGCGACGGCACGCTTACCGGTGCCCGTATCTTTGCCAACGAATACAATTTCCCCATAGTGGGCTTACCCGGAACTATTGACAACGACTTGTTCGGTACCGACACCACGATCGGGTATGACACGGCCTTGAACACCATCATGGAAGCAGTCGACAAAATACGTGATACGGCAACTTCGCATGAGCGATTGTTCTTTATTGAAGTCATGGGACGCGACGCCGGTTTTCTGGCATTGAACGGCGCCATCGCATCGGGTGCGGAAGCCGCAATTATTCCCGAGATCGCCACAGAGGTCGACCAACTGGGAGAACTCATCAAAAACGGATTCAGAAAATCGAAAAACAGCAGTATCGTACTGGTAGCAGAAAGTCCTTCGACAGGAGGAGCTATACATCTCGCTGAACGTGTAAAAAACGAATTTCCCCAGTACGATGTACGGGTATCTATCTTGGGACATTTGCAACGCGGAGGTTCTCCTTCGGCCCATGACCGTATATTGGCCAGCCGCATGGGAGCCGCCGCAATCGATGCGCTTATCGAAGGCCAACGCAATGTGATGATAGGCATACAGAACGACCAAATCGTATATGTCCCGTTCTCCAAAGCTATAAAAAACGATAAGCCCATCAACCGAGAATTACTCAATACATTGCGTATTCTCTCGATTTAAGGCTCCAAGAAATATCGATAAATATCTCCTATTTTCTATGAGCGAAACGAAGGACAACAAGCAACGAAACGCAGAAATTCACCCGGAAGAAGGTGGATCGGCCGATAGCGGACAACAACCGGTTTCCATAGAGAAAACCGGCGAATCTATCCGTGAAAAAAATCCGGCTCCGACAGGAACTGATCCAATAAGCCATCAAACCGAGGAGCAAGAAGATATCATGATTGAAAAAGAATTTCAGGCCTTGCTTGTTGAATACCTCAACTCGAATCATCGGAAAAAAGTCGATATCATAGAACGTGCTTTCCGTTTCGCCAAAGAAGCCCATCACGGGATTCGGCGGCGTTCGGGAGAGCCGTATATCATGCACCCCATTGCCGTAGCAAGAATCGTCTGCGAAGAAATGGGGTTGGGTTCGACCTCCATCTGTTCGGCCCTATTGCACGACGTAGTCGAAGATACGGAATATACGGTCGAAGACATCGAAAACCTTTTCGGCCGAAAAATCGCCATGATCGTCTCGGGGCTGACCAAAATATCCGGCGGTATTTTCGGAGACCAAGCCTCTGCCCAAGCTGAGAATTTCAGGAAATTACTGCTTACCATGTCGGAAGACATTCGTGTCATTCTCGTAAAAATGGCCGACCGCCTGCACAACATGCGCACATTGGGTTCTATGTTACCCAGCAAGCAATACAAGATCGCCGGAGAAACACTCTACATCTATGCGCCGCTGGCTCACAGATTAGGGCTTTTTGCCATTAAGACAGAACTCGAAGACCTGAGCTTCAAATACGAACACCCCGAGGCATACGCCGAAATACAACACAACATCGCATCGAGCGAAGCCTACCGACAGAAAGTATTTCACGACTTCGCCGCGCCGATCACCGAGAAGTTGCACGAAATGGGTGTCCAGTTCGAAATGAAAGCCCGTGTAAAATCGATTTATTCGATATGGAATAAAATGCAGAGTAAAAATATTCCATTCGAAGAAGTGTATGACTTATATGCGGTGCGTATCATATTCGACCCCAAGCAGGAGGAAAACGAAAAGACCGAATGCTTTAACATTTACTCGGTGATCACCGATATTTATAAAGTTCACCCCGAACGCACCCGCGACTGGGTGAGCCACCCCAAAGCCAATGGTTACCGGGCTTTGCACGTAACCGTCATGGGCCCCGACGGAAACTGGACGGAGGTACAGATACGCAGCCGAAAAATGGACGAAATCGCCGAACGGGGATTTGCGGCTCATTGGAAATACAAAGTAGGTGGTGCCGACGAAGAATCGGAACTGGATATTTGGCTGAAAACAATCAAAGAAATACTCGAAAATCCCGAACCCAACGCTCTCGATTTTCTCGATACGATCAAACTCAATCTTTTTGCCTCGGAAATATTCGTATTTACCCCGAAAGGCGAATTGAAAACCCTGCCCAAAGACGCCACAGCCCTCGATTTCGCATTCATTCTCCACTCCGACCTCGGCTACCACTGCATCGCAGCAAAAGTAAATCACAAGCTGGTACCGTTGAGCCAAAAACTACAAAGCGGCGATCAGGTCGAAGTCCTTACTTCGAAATCGCAAACGCCCAAAGAAGAATGGATCAATTTCGTAACCACAGCCAAAGCCAAAACCCAGTTACAAGCAGCCCTGCGTAAAGAGCGGAAAATCATCGCGGCCAAAGGAGAGGAAATCTACAACAAATTTATTTCGAGCAACCATCTTATCACCAACGATCTGAGTATACTCGACAGAATACTCAACTACTTCGACATAGATAAGAAAGAGGAACTTTTCTATCAACTGGGTAAAAACGATATCACGCTCGACGAAGGAGTAAAAAAATTATTCAGAGGAAAAAACAAAAACGTATTCATGCGTTATTTGCGAAATCCTTTCAGCAGCAACAACAAGTCGACCCACAAACACGCCGAGAAAAGAATCCCAATCGATAAAAACATCGTTATTCCCGAGAAAATAGATCGTAAAGCGACCTATATACTCAAAAGCAACGAAACCGAACGCAACTATATCATCGCCACATGTTGCAAACCGATTCCGGGAGACGATGTTCTGGGATACGTCAATGAAAAAGGCGAGGTCATCGTACACAAACAATCCTGCCCAATAGCCATGAAACTGAAAAGCAGTTTCGGCCCCCGGCTGATTTCGGTAAAATGGGATAAACACCTGAGCGAATCTTTTCCGGTAGAAATCGAAATAGACGGTATAGACAACATCGGGGTACTCAACCGCATCACACATATCATTTCCGATGACATGGCCGTGAATATCCGGAACCTGACAATATCTACCAATGAAGGCTTATTTCACGGAGAAGTGGGCGTAATGGTACACGATGCCCGCGACATAGAGAAACTGTGCAACCGACTGAAAAAAATAGAAGACGTAAAATCGGCAGCCCGAAAGAATTAAGCAGGCTCCTTTCTGTCAAATCAGTACCGTTCTTAAAACATATTTTCAAACCAAGAAATATATCATGCTCCGTTTCGAAAAGAAGATTCATCTGCCCCTCATAGCACTTATCTTCATAGGTATATGGTTACTATCACAAATAGTATTTATCGGAATATATTGGGACGCGCCACAATATAGTGATGCTTTTAACTTTCAAAAATGGGCTTTGGATTGTTATCAGAAAGGCTGTTGGTATCCCAGAGCCGAACAATTCCAGTCAGAACCCTATATTTGTTATGCCGGGTATATCAATTTTCTCATTGCTTACTTACACATATTTGACACATTCAAATTTGTTCCCATCATCAATTTGTTACTCAACTCCCTGCAACTTTTTGCATTATATCATATAAGTAAAAAAATCTGCAATCCGGCAATCGCACATTATTTTGTCATTCTTTATTGTATTTTATTTAGTAACATTTCGATAGTAGTACCCACAACAAGCGATTTGTTTTTCACGACATTTCTTTTCTGCTCCATTGCTCTTATACGGGAAAAACACCTTTTCCTTCTACTTTCCGGCCTACTCATAGCCTACGCCAACTACATAAGACCATTCACAATCCTATTTCTCCTACCGATATTCTTTTATGTCCTTTATCATAAATTCAATTGGAAATACTATATAAGCTATTTCTGCGGTATAGGAATAATGACTCTTTTATTGATTCTTTTCAACTATCGAATAAATGGGACAACGAATATTGTAGCTACAACAAGTGGTATAAACCTAATTATCGGGGCAAATGATGACATAAACGGAACATATACCAATAAAGTATTTCAAAAAGGGAAAATCGGTTATATCGAAAACCCATCAGAGTACAATGTTTTTCAAAAAGATTCGATCTATATGTCCCGAAGCA
>OIWT01000480.1_pt1 | contig 55595 bp, 40 predicted proteins | sample 1587701 | NCBI WGS metagenome assembly OIWT01 (sample SAMEA3888904, study PRJEB22519) | human gut metagenome | biome: human gut; feature: human-associated habitat; material: faeces | place: Denmark | collected 2009
CGGACGGCGGCATGAGCAACTTCCCCTGCCTAGGTCACTTTCTTGTCATACACCCAAAGGGGATTTTTTGAAAAACGGGAGGGGCGGGACGCAATTTATTGCGTCCGTATTCCCCGCGCGCCCACCACGACCGCAACAAGTTGCGTCCCTCCCGCACTTAAAGCCGCGAAGCGGCGATTGAACCACTTAAAGGCCGAAGTCCGACTTAACAACCATCCCCCCTACCACACCCAGATGGGTGGGGCGAGGAGGCCGGCGGCGGAATCAGGCGAGCGCGGGGGCGTCCACATCTTGAGGTCCCACTTCGCGTTCGGCGCATCCAGGTCGCCCATCATGTTCACGAGCGGGAGGTAGAGCGTGATCGCGAGCGTTCCGGGCTTGCCGTCGGTCGCGGCGGGGAAATCCCACTCGAACGGATCCCACGCGCGCACGCCGAGGGGGCGTCCGTTCCACGAGACGGACGTAAAGACGCCGCCCGTCTCCAGGCGCAGACGGCACGGCGTGGCGGGCGGCGTGACGGTCGCCGTGTAGGTGAGCGCGCCCGGATACGTCCCCAGCCCCATCCCGTCGAGGGTGCCCACGCCGGCGGTCCGCGGGCGCGGGACAAGGAGGCCGTTGAAGACCGCGAAGTCGCCCGTCGCGAAGACGGCGGGCAGGAAGAAGTTCTGGTCCGCCTCGCCCGTCACGATGCGCAGCGTATGGACGCCCGGCGCGAGGTCCAGCGGCTCCGTCTCGCGGTAGAGCGCGTTGAAGTCGGGCCGCAGGACCGTACACGCCCGCGCGGGCGCGAGCGGCTTGCCGTCCAGCTCGAAGGTATAGGGCTCCGCCGCGTGGCGGAAGACCCTCTCGCCCTTCGGCGCCTGTTCGAAACCGTCCACCGGACGCCCCGAAGCCGTCACCGCGTAGGCGAGCGCGCAGTCGCGTAGGGCGAAGCGGACGCCCCGGAGCGGCGCCGCGACGGTCAGTGTGCCAACCTTGTTCGTATCGAAGTTGACCCGCCACACGTTCCCCTGCGCGAGGGAAAGCGCGAAGGACGACGCCTCCAGGCGCCGGACGCTCTCCGCCCGGACCGGCGGCACCGCCTCGCCCGCCTCCAGCACGAGGACGCCGCGCGCCGGGAGGCGGAATTCCGTCCGCTTCCCCTCCCGTTCCGCCACCAGCACGCGGTCGGTCGCCTCCTGCAGGTTGAGCGCCACCGACGAGCCGTCGTCGTAGTTCCGCACGACCACGTCGCCCGCGACGGCGCCCGACCGCTCGAAGACACGCAGACGGGGGCGCGTGCGGGCGTGAACCCAGTCCACCGCCGCGTCCGCCGTCGCGAAGACCGTTCCGCTGCGTTCCTCGCGGAAATCCCCCCCGGCGCGGACCGTGAACACGAACGGCTCGTCCGCCGGTTCATCCTCCTCGTAGAGCTCGAACGCCACCTGGCGCGTGTTGAACGCGCGCAGCAGTGCGAGGAGCGGGGGCGTGCGCCCGCCCGCGTACGTCGCGCGCGCGGCGGCCTTCTGCGGGTAGCGGACGGCGGCAACGCGCGCGAACGCCGTCTTGCGCGCGAAGCGGGCCGCGCGCGTCGCCTCGGCGAGGAGCGGGCGCATCTGGCCGGACCAGCTCTGCCCTTCCTGGATCGGCGAAAGGTAGCCGTGCTTCTCCACAAGCCCCCGCATGTCCATCACCTCCATGCACGTCACGTAGTGGTCGATGTTGTGGAGGGCCACCAGCCAGAACATCTGGCGCATGCGCGCGGGCGTCATGTCGCCCGGCCCGAGGGCGAAGAGCTCAACGAGTCCCCCGCGCCCTCCGCGCCGCGCCGCATGCTGCGCGAGGGCGAGCGTCAGCCACTCGGCACTGCCGGTGCGCGCGCGCGAGCCGATCTCGTCCATGCCCGGCAGGGACTCGCCCTTGAGGACGTGGAGGGGGTTGCCGTTGCTGCGGCAGCTGCCCGTCACGCTGTTCTCACTGATCAGGTGCCCCGTGAGGACAATGCCCATGCGGTCGCACCACGCCCGGATCTGGTCGAAGTAGGACGTGCGGAACTGGCGGCCCATCAGCTCGGCGTAGACCTCCCACACGGCGGCGGACGGCGCGGAGGCCGCGCCCTTCGGGTCCGCCGCGCGCGCCGTGAGCCACGCCTCGACGTCCGCGCGGAAGGCGCGCCCCGTCGCCGCCCGGTAGTCCGCCTCCAGGCGGCTCCACCGACGGAAGCGGGCGACCGGACGCCCCTTGAAGGACATCCCCGTCGGATGACCGGGCTCGTCCGTGAAGATGCCCCTGATCGTCCTGTTCTCGAACCACCGCGCGAGGCGCTTCTCGTAGACCTTGTGCGTCAGCTCGATGAAGCGCGCGACCGCCTCGGGTTCGTAGACGTTCACCCAGCCCTGCGGCGCAAGGAGCTCCGTCCAGCGGTACGAGCCGTCCGTCTCGCGGTAGACGGCGTTCTCGGCGTAGCGCCAGGCGTCGTTCTCGCGGGGGACGCGGCCCCGGCACGTCCCGCTCGGCCAGTTGTACTCGTCGTAGAGCCATACCTTCATGCCGCGCGCCTCGGCCTCGCGGCAGAACCATTCGTTCAGCCGCAGCCACTCCTCGCCCATGTAGGCGTACTGGAGTCCGCTCCGGGCGTAGATCAGGAACTGGTCGTAGCCCATCTCCTTCAAGCGCGCCACCTTGCGCACGACGTCCGCTTCGGCGGGGCGGCCCGCCACCGCGACAAACGGGATGACGGGGCACGTCTCCGCCACGGTCCCCGACAGTCCGGCCATGACGGCCAGCAACACGACGATTCGCTTCAGTTTCATGTGTGCATTGTACCATATTTTCCGTCCGTCCCTCCCCGCACATCCGGGCTTTTGATAGAATACTCCGCAAGGACGACACGATGAATGCTGTATTTTTCGACATGGACGGCACGCTGATCGACTCGCGCGCCGATCTGGGCGCGACGGTCAACTTCACGCGCGCGGCGCTCGGCCTCGCGCCCATCCCGCTGGAGGAGGCCATTTCGTACGTCGGCAACGGCGCGCGCTTCCTCCTGGAACACGCGATTCCGGAATGGGCGGGCCGCTTCGACGAGATCTGGCCGATGTACGTCGAGCAGTACCGCGCGCACATGCTCGACCGGACGACGCTCTACCCGGGCGTGCGCGCCACGCTGGCGGAACTCCACGACCGCGGCTGGCTCATGGGCATCAACACGAACAAGCCGAACTTCGCCTGCCGCGCGATCCTCGAACACTTCGGCCTCGCGCGGTACTTCGGCAACGCCGTCGTCGCGGGCGGCGACTGCCCGGAGATGAAGCCCAGCGGCCTGCCGCTGCGCCAGGCCGCATCACAACTGAACGGACATCGGCTCTCCGCCCATGACTGGATGGTGGGGGACAACTGGACCGACCTCGACAGCGGCGCCAACGCCGGGATCAAGACCGCGTTCTGCACGTTCGGATTCGGCCACTTGAAGGAATCCCGCTACACCGTCAAAATCAACCGGCTCGACGAACTGCTGCGCTACTTGAAGGCGGAGGAAACCTGATGGAGAGGAAAATCATACCGGTCGGACCCTTCGCCGCGAACTGTGTCGTCCTCTGGAACGGGGACGGCGCCTGCTGGATCGTCGATCCGGGGGCGGACGCGGCGGACATCGTGGCGTTCTGCTCGGAGAAAAAGCTTCGCCCTGCGCTCGTCGCCCTCACGCACGGCCACTTCGACCACATCGGCGGCGTTTCGGGCCTCCTCGCCCAATGGCCCGACCTGCCCGTCCACATCGCCCCCGGCGACGAACCGTGGGCGTTCACCCGCGCCAACGCCTGGGGCGGCGAATACCCCGCGACCGCGCGGCCGGCGACGCTCGTGGCGGACCTCGTCGACGGTGCGGAGTTGTCCGCCGCCGGCCTCTCCGCCCGCATTCTCGCCACGCCCGGCCACACACCCGGTGGCGTCTGCCTCCTCTTCAACGACGTTCCCCTCCTTCTGTCCGGCGACACTCTCTTCGCGGGGTCGTGCGGACGCACCGACTTCCCGGGCGGCAGCCGCACGGCGCTCGCCGCCTCCCTGCGCCGCCTTGCGGCGCTCCCCCCCGAGACGGTCGTCGTCCCCGGCCACGGCGCCCCGACGACGATCGCGCGCGAGGTCGCGTCCAATCCCTTCCTCCACATGGATTTTTGACGCTTTTTTAGGGCTGTTCCTGACACGCGCCCGCCCCGTTTTTGGTTTAATGGGCGCGTATGAAGGACTGTCCGATTACCGAACGTCACGTCCAGGCGCTCTGGTACGACGCGAAACTGCGTCCCCCCGCGCTCCGGACCGTGGACGGTGCGTGTCTGCGCGTGGTCGATCCAGGCGTGTGGAACCTCGAAGCCGGCCCCGACTTCCACGGGGCGGTGCTCGAGATCGGCCGGGAAAGACGGCGCCTCTGCGGCGACGTCGAGATTCATCTGCACCCCGCCGACTGGACAACGCACGGGCACGTGCGGAATGCCGCCTATGGGCACATCGTCGCGCATGTCACCTGGTATGCCGGCCCCCCGCCAGGCGGCCTCCCGCCGGGATGCGTCTCGGTGTGCCTCGGAGACTTTCTGCGCACGCGGAACGACTTCTCTCCAGAGGACATCGACCTCGGAGCCTATCCATATGCGCACCTCCCCGCGACGCCGCGCCCGTGTGAAACACGATTCGCCCGCCATCCGGACGCCCTCGTCGAAACCCTGCGGGCGGCGGGTACGTGCCGACTCGAAGGGAAGGCCCGCCGTTTCCAGACCCTGTTCATCCGGCGGGGCGACCATGCACAGGTCTTCTACGAGGAAATGATGGCGGCGCTCGGCTACAAGCACAACGCCGCGCCGTTCCGCGCACTCGCCGCCCGTATCCCATGGCGGGCGCTGCCCGCCACGCCGGAGGCCGCCGAAACCGTGTTGACCTGTGCGGCGGACCTGGACGTCGCGCCACGCATGCCGTGGCGAACCGCGAACGTCCGCCCCGTCAACGCACCCTCCCGGCGCATCCACACGGCGGCGGCGCTGTTTGCGGGGACCTTCCCCTCCCTGCTGCACCGCCTCGTCGGCGGCGACCTCGCCACAAGCGCGGGCCAACGTGCCGCCCAACGGCTGCTCCGCAAGGCCGGACGGCTGGGCGCCCATCGCGCGGCGGCTCTGCTCGCGAACATCGTCACGCCGTTCGCGCTCGCAGAGGGACGCCTCGCACATGTCCCGGCCTGGCTCTGCCCCGAAGACCTCTGCACGCCCATGCGCGTGACGGCGTTCCGCCTGCTGGGCCGTGACCACAATCCCGCGCTCTACGCGGGGAACGGCCTCCTCACCCAGGGGCTCATCCACATCCACCGCACGATCTGCCTGAACGTCCATCCGGACTGTTCGGACTGTACGCTCGTTCACGCTCACGCTGCGCACGGATGTTGACGGCGGTTCACTTGTCTCCCGGCGGGTTTTGTCACGATTTCTTGACGTTTCCTTGACACCTCCATGACAAAACGCACGTCTTATCACGTATTTTTGACTTTTCTAGGACTATTCATCTCGCCCTGCATCTGCTATTCTGTTCCGCGTGGCGCGTTGTGCGCCCACGAAAGGAGAACCACACATGCTGGCCAAATGTCATTCGGGTGCGCTCTGCGGCGTCGAGGCGCGAACAGTCGAGATCGAGGTCTGCTCGTCCGACGGTTCGCCGCAGTTCACGATGGTGGGCCTTCCCGACCAGGCGGTGAAGGAGGCGAAGGACCGCGTGTCGACGGCCATCGGAAACTCGGGCTTCAAGAAGATCGAGTCGAACATCACCGTCAACCTGGCCCCGGCGGACGTGCGGAAGGAGGGGCCCTTCTACGACCTTCCGATCGCCGTGAGTCTGCTGGCGGCGACGGGGAAGATCCACGCCCCCGACCTCGGCGACTACGCACTCGCAGGAGAACTGGCCCTTTCCGGCGAGGTCCGCCGCGTGCAGGGCATCCTGCCGATTGTCCTGGAGATGCGGCGGATCGGCAAGAAGGGCATGCTCGTGCCGCTGGAGAACGCGGCCGAGGCGAGCGTGGTGGCCGGCATCTCCGTCTATCCCGTGCGGACCCTGCGCGAGGCGGTTGACTTCCTTGCGGGAACCTGTACCCTCGAACCCGTCTTCACCGACATCAGGGCGCTCGTGGACAACGACCGGGACGGCGGTGAGGACTTTGCGGACGTCAAGGGGCAGGAATGCGCGAAGCGGGCCATCGAGGTCGCCGTCGCCGGGGGACACAACCTCCTCCTCATCGGATCCCCCGGCGCGGGAAAGACGATGCTTGCGCGTCGCATCCCCTCCATCCTCCCTCCCCTGACGCCCGAGGAAGCTCTGGAGGTGACGCGCATCCATTCGGTCGCAGGTAAACTCGAAGGCGGCGTCTCGCTCGTCACGCGCCGACCCTTCCGCGCCCCCCACCACACGGTCAGCGACTGCGGCCTCCTGGGCGGCGGCACGCATCCCCAGCCAGGCGAGGTCTCGCTGGCCCACCGCGGCGTCCTCTTCCTGGACGAATTCCCCGAGTTTCGACGGAACGTGCTGGAGGTGATGCGCCAGCCCCTGGAGGACGGACACGTCGCCATCGCCCGCGCGGCGGCGGCCTGCGACTTCCCCAGCCGGTTCATGCTCGTCGCGGCCATGAATCCGTGCCCGTGCGGCTATGCGGACGACCCCACGCACGTCTGCCGCTGCTCCCAGCGCCAGATCACGGCCTATCGCGGCAAGATTTCGGGTCCCCTCCTCGACCGCATCGACATCCAGCTCCCCCTTCCGCCCGTCCCCTTCTCCGAACTCCTGGACGCCCCACGCGGGGAACCCTCCTCCGCCATCCGCGCACGGGTCGTCGCGGCACGGGAACGACAGGCCACGCGGTTCGCGGGCCTTCCGGGCATCCACTGCAATGCCGACATGCGTACACGCGACCTGGCCGACTTCTGTCGGCTGGACCGGGCCGGACAGGACCGCATGCGTGGCCTTATCCGGGAACTGGACCTCTCCGCCCGTGCCTACGACCGCGTCCTGAAGGTGGCACGCACGGTGGCAGACCTTGCGGACTCCGAAGACGTCCGGGACGAACATGTCTACGAGGCCAGCCGCTGGCGCGAACTGGACCGCACCTACTGGACCTGACATGCTCTTTCTGGAGGAGAAAGGCCCCGCCGTGCGCGTGGCGTGCGCCGCCGGGCTTCTCGTCTTAGGCGAGGCGGTCGGATTCGCGCTCGCACAGCAGGGATTCGCGGAAGCCTGGCCGTGGATGGGGTTCGCCGCGTTCGTGGGCGGCCTGGCGGCCTACGGCTGGGGCGTCCGGCACATGGGGCTCGTGCTTCCGTTCCTGTTCGGTATCCTGCTCGCCCTTCGAACGGAGGCGGTCCTGCAGGGAATCCTCGACGCAAACGCGGGGCTCTACGGACCACGACCGCGCTTGACGCTCCCCGTGGAAGGGGACGTCAGGCGGAAATGGAACGCCAAGGCCGACAGGGAGCGTGTGGACTTCCTCTCGCACGTCGGTCCTCTTCCCCTCAAGGTCATCCTGTCCCTCCCCCAGGGGGAACCCACGCCCCAGGTCGGAGAGACTTGGCAGCTGGACGGCTGGATTGCGCGAAAGGCCGATCCGGAGGACCGCTACGGGCGGCGGACGCTGTGGGTCCACGAAGCGCGGGCGGAGCAGAACCGGTTCGGGCCTTCGCCCCATTCGGCACGTGCGGGCTGGGCGGCCGTGGGGGACGAATTGGCCCGCCGGGCCACAGCGGGCCTTTCCTGGTGCCCGGAACTCGCCGGACTCAACCGCGCCATCCTGCTGGGCCGCCGGAACGACCTTTCCCGGGAACGGAAGCAGGTCTTCGCGGACGCGGGGACCATCCATGTCTTCGCGATCTCGGGCCTGCACGTGATGGTGGTGGCCTGGCTTCTGCAGACGACGCTGGCGAAAGTCGGACTTCCGGTTCGTCTGCGTGGACTGGTCGCCATTCCCCTTATGTGGGCGTATGTCGTCCTCACCGGCGCGCGTCCCAGCGCGATCCGGGCCGCCGCGATGGCCACGCTGCTCCTCGTGGCGCCCGTCCTCGGTCGGCGTCCGGACGCCCTGACGGCCTGGTCCGTGACGGTCCTCGCCGTCTACGGCTACGCGCCGGAACGTCTCTTCGACCTAGGCTGCGCGCTCTCGTTCGCCGTCATGTTCGGCATCGTGTTCTGGTGCCACTGGTCCCGCCACTTCGAGCCGTGGTTCGACGCGGGAAGCCGTTGGCGGAAATGGGCCGGCGACTTCGGCGTCTCGTGCTCGGCCTGGGCGGCGGGCGTGCCGATCATGGCACACGCATTCGGACGTTTCACGCCAGGAGGTCTTGTGGCGAACATCGTGGTGCTGGTGTGTGCGAAGTGGATGGTGCGCGTGGGCGCAGGCGGCCTCGTCGTCAGCTTCGTCTGCCTTCCGCTCGCGGCGCTCATGAACAATTTCGCCGCCGCCTCCACGTGGGCGATGACCTGGGTTTCGGAACAGGTGGCCTCCCTGCCGTTCTCGAATTTCACCGTCTCCCCCTGGCCCCTTCCCGTCTGTGCGCTCTGGTATCTCGGATGCCTTCTCCTCCTCGCCCTTGCCGAACGCCTCCTCCCCCGACGCGGCCTCCACGCCCGCCGTTGGTGGAAAAGACCCAGAACGACCTGATTCCTTGTCGCATGACAATCAGTGCGCATCTGTTAGGTCCTCTGCGTCAAGCCAACCGCCCGCGCGCTTCATTTCTGCGATCCCCGGATTCGCCCCTGTGCGTCGCGATAGGTCGTTCTACCGTTACGGTCCGTTGTGGACGAACCCTGGATGCGGCCCTGTGCGTCACGGTAGGTCGTCCTGCCGTAGGAGTCAGTCGTCCGCGTCCCCTGGACGCGCCCCATCGCATCGCGGTAGGTCGTCCTGCCGTAGGAGTCGGTCGTCTGCGTCCCCTGGACGCGCCCCATCGCATCGCGGTAGGTCGTCCTGCCGTAGGAGTCGGTCGTCTGCGTCCCCTGGACGCGCCCCATCGCATCGCGGTAGGTCGTCCTACCGTAGGAGTCGGTCGTTCGCGTCCCCTGGACGCGCCCCATCGCATCGCGGTAGGTCGTCTTCGTGTCCGCAAAGCCCGCAATCCCCATCACAGCAAACAGCGCCACTACAAGAGTCTTCTTCATGTTCGTTCTCCTTTCCGAATTAAACACCAGTCGACGTTTAGATTACTTGGGTAGGGGAAGCCCTCCATGGCAATCTGACAAGACGGCCACAAAGAACACGGTCTATTTTAAGGTTTTTCTCCGGAATGTTCCACTCTGAAAATCATGGAGAAATAGTCGAAGCGGCCCAATGCGGTGTTTTGCCCCATTATGACGTATATGGCGTGAAGCGCAATCACGACATCGGAAATCTGCGAGGTTGAGTTTCCATCACCAGACACACGGAAACGCCGTTTGGACGTCCCGCGCCAAGGGCGGTGTGGACGTGTGCTAGAACGCCACCGTCACGCCGACGCCGGCGTACCAGCCGTCCAGGTCGAGCGATGCGAAGCGGAAGTCTACGTCGCTACCGCAACGGTAGTCCACGTTCGCGTAGGCCCCGATGTGGTCGGTGAACATGTAGGTCGCCTGCAGGCCCATGATCGCCTGGGCCGCGAATTCGGTCTGCGAATCCGAGCCGCGCGTGGAACCGCTGTCCCCGTCCCGGTCAACCGTGGGCTCCATTCCGGGGATGTCGAACGCAAACGTCGAGTTCCAGCGCCAGTCCCGGCGGCTGGAGGCATGGGCGTTCACCCAGTCGAACGCCACGCCAAGTCGCGTGCCGAGCGACAGACGCTCCGTCACCTTCCACTCCGGCACGAGCAGCATGCGGAACTCACCGTAGGCGAGGTCGACGCGCGTGTTCGCACGCTCGGAAAAGGAGAAGTCGTAGGTCGTGTACCCGTCGGCGGAAACCTGATGGTCCGTCTGCGTGCGCGCCGACCGCCCGCTCGTCGCGTCCTGGCGCGGACAGAACGTCCCGCCGATGCCCGCCCACACGTCGAAGCGCGCGTTCCCCCACACACGGTACTGCACGTCGAGATCCGCCCCGTACGCCGTCATGCGGTCCGATCCCAGCCCCGGAAGGGAAGCACGCATGCTGCCCCGCCCGAACCCGCCGACGGTTAGCCGCCAGTTCGTCCCGCCCGCCGTCTGTTCCGTCAGCTCAGGCTGCGCGTCCGCCGCCCACGCCGCCGCCGCGCCCATGCACGCCACTGCACATACAATGACCGTCTTCATTCTTCCGCTCCTTCTTGCTTGGCTTCCGTTTCGAGTTTGACCTTGATAAAGGTATTTGCGCCCAAGGAGACCGTCAGCACGGCCTCGCCCTTCGTCTTCTCCGCAAGATAGGGCGTGAGGTCGAACGCCGTGCCACCGAGGAGGCGCATCGACTGAGCGAGATCGTCCGTGCCGTACACATGGACGCACCCCGTCACAAGCGGGAAACGGATCCGGTTCCCCGCGCCCGGTTCGACGCGGATGCGCACGCGACCCGTGCATGGGTCGAACTCCGTGATCCGCAACGTCGGCGCCACATAGACCGCCGTCACTTCCGTGCCCGAGACCGTCATGGCGGGAACGATGCCGAGGTCGACCACGAGGGGAATCTCCGTTCCCTTCACCCGCACGCGCGTCACACCGGGATGGGCCGCAAGGTCGTCCGCGAGGGTTTCGCGGATTCGGGCAACTGTCGCCCTGGAAAGCGCGCCGTCCTCGGCGACAACTTCGACCTCCCCCTCCACGCGCACGTCCGCCCAATAGGTCGTCCAGCCCGCCGTCGTCTCGGCGTGCACAACCGCGTCCGGGGCATCGTCCAACATCAGGGAGAGCCCCGCCGTGGCCGTCTCCAGAAGCGCGTAACGTCCCGTCTGCCAGCCGCCGAGGGGCGCCCGCACGGGAATCGCCCCCGTCGCCGTCACCGCGCCCGCCACGGAAATGGCCGCGCCGTCCGCATCGGCCATGAGGCCGTCCCCGTCGCCGAGCGTCAGCGTCCTGAGCCGCGTCCCCGGCCACACCGTGAACCGCTCCTCCAGGCGCGCCACCGCCGCATCCGCCGCGAGGATGCGCACCATGCCGTTTACCGTCGTGAGGGGATTCGCCACGCCGAGGTCGGCCACGCCATCCTTCGCCCCCACCTGCACGTCCTGCAGCGTCACGTCTGAGAAAAGCCCCTGCGTGCCCTCCCGCACCGCGAAGCGGACGCGCATCAGCTCGCCGCCGCCCGTCGCCTTGGCCAACCCGGCGAAGATCGCGTAGACCTGTCCCGCGCCAGAATCGACGAACGTCATCTGGTCCGCCTCGACGAGGCCGCCCGCGTCCACACCGAGGCACACCACCACCGCCGGGTCGTAGCCGACCGTCACTGCAGCCGCCCCCACGTCGGCGATGTCGTCGACCGTCACGGGTACCGAGACCGTCGCGCCGGGATTCGCCACCACCGTCCCCGTCGTCACCATGCGGCCCCTAGCCGCGCCGACCAGCAGACAGGCCAGGGCAACAGCCCATCCCGTCCTGAGTGTCCTCTTCATTTACTCCATCTCCTTGGCCTGTTCAATCCACTGCTTGAGAAGCGACACGTCGTTCACGTCCACCTTGCCGTCTCCGTTGACGTCCGCCGCCGCAAGCGCCTTCCCCGTCAGCTTCCAGGCCGCATAGCGGTTGGCGAGGCTTGGATTCACCTTCGCAAGGGACTGGTACTTAAGGAAGTTCTGGAGCTTTGCCATGTCCGCATCCGTCAGCTTGCCGTCCCCGTCGATGTCGCCGGGCGAGTATTTCCCGATCTCCCGCACGATCAGCACCGGGATGGACAGGGGGAACGCCGTCTTGACTCGCGCCGCGAGGCCATTCGCGCCCGTGCCGCCGCCCGCCGTGACGGTCACCCACACGTTCGTCCGCAGGTCGCGGATCGTGTGCGCCGTAAACGCAAGATAGTTTGTGCTGTAGAGTCCCTGCGTGGCGAACGTGAACGTGCCCGCCCTGGCCGATACGCCTTCCGTTTTCGTGGCGTCGACCGCCCCGTCAAATGTCAGGAACGCCTTGTCCCACGCAAGCGACACCGTGAGGTCCGCCAGCTCGCCGTCCGACGTCCGCCCGATCGGCAACTGGAACGCCTCGCCACTCAATACTCTCACCGACCACGCGCCGAGCGTCATGTTCGGCGCAACCGGCGGGTTCGAGTCCGTAATGAACACGCGGCCATCCGTACACGTCACGACCGCCGCAAGGCCGTCCTCGCACCAGGCCGACGCCGAGCCAAGCGTAATCGCCGTTTCCGTGACGGCGTGCTGGTCCTTCGCATAGAACTTCAACACAAAGTCGCCGCCCGCCGTCGAGATCAACACGGGAGGGACGCAACGTGTTGCGTCCGTATCCCCAACGGACGGTATGGAGACCTTCCCTCCCTGCACACCCCACCATTCCAGTACGTCCGCATCCCACCCCACCGACAGCACAAGGTTCGTCAGCGGCTTCGTCGTCGTGACCCGAACCGGTACCGACACGTCCTGCAAGGTGTCCGTCCGCGTATCGACCACACCCACCGCCACCTGTGCCGGGACGAGCGGATGCGCGTCGCGGATGAGGACGGTGGCGACCACGGGCACCTTGGGCGAAACGGCAAAACCATGTGTATCCGTCACCTCCGCCTCCGTGAGGCGGACCTGCGTCTGCGAGATGCCGTTCTGGTTCTTTGCCAGAAACATCAAGGCGAAATCGCCCGTGGACGAAACCGACACGGACGCCCCGGACACAGCAAGCTGTGTCCCTCCCGAAATGTCACGCAACTCTAGGACATCCTCATCCCATGTGACCGTGAACATCCCGCGCGTGAGCGCCATGTCGCTCGTCACCCTGAACGGCACCGTCACCGTCTCCAGCGTCTCGACCTTCTGGTCCTCGGTCGAGACCGAAACGTACGCCGGAACCCACGGATGCGCGTTACGAATCAGCACCGTGCCCGCCGCGTCATCGGCCTGTACGGTGAAGTCGTGGCAATCGACGGCCACGATGTTCGTGAGGCCCACATGCGCCGTGAAGTTCGTCGCCGACGACGCCGGATCCTTCGCGTAGAATCTCAACGCGAAATCACCGCCCACCGTCGTGATCGACACGGGAGGGACGCAACGTGTTGCGTCCGAATCCCCCGACATGGGAGGGACGCCCCTAAACTCCAGCAAAGCCGTGTCCCACGTCACCTCCGCCGTGAAGTTCGTCAACACCTCCGTACTTGTGACCGTGACCGGCAGTTTGAATTCCGCCTCGCTCGCGACGGACGCATCCGCCACGTGGACGGCGACCAGAGACGGCACCAGCGGATGCGAGTCGGAAATCTCGATCGTCGCCGACTGCGGAAGATCAAGCGCGACGTTCCGCCCGTCAAGCGCCTTCACCGTCGCCGCCTTCAGCGTCACCGTCGTCTCGTCGACGTCGTGGACAGGCCGCACCGTGAAGTCCAGGAGAAGGAACCGCCCCGCGCCCGTTTCGATCTCCCCGCCCAACGAGGCGAACCGCCACGTGCCGGCGGACGGCACGGAGGCCGTCCCACCCGAGGCAAGCCCCGCCGTGAGCCCTGTCGTCCGCATCCCGACCGGCTCCAGCACCGCCGGATCGTACGTGAACGTCATCGTTAGCCCCTGGGCGGAAATACCCATCGTGTTGTTCATCGAGACGACGACCGTCACGTTCGAGCCTGTGAACGCGCTCGCGCCCGTGAGCCACACACTCGGGCGGAACTGCACGTACACGGCGTCCGTCGGCAGCGACTCACTGATCGTTGGCGTGGAATTGCCGCTCGTGTAGAAGCGGCTCAGGCTCGTCACTCGGTAGTAGTAGTCCTGGATCGTCTCCGGCACGTCGCGGTAGCGCGGCAGCGGCCACAGCGGCTCGATGCGGTCGTAGGCGTTGGTGTCCACGCCCCGATAGATGCCGTAGCCGCGCACGCGCGAGTTCCCGTTCGGATCCCATGTCAACACGACCGAATTGACGCCCGCCATGGCCTGCACGTTCGTCGGCTTGCCGACACGGGGATCGACGAGCAGCATGAGCTTACCGTCCGCCGTGCCGCACACGCAGTCGAGGTCGCCGTCGCCGTCCCAGTCGACGAGCGCGATCGTGAGCCCCGGCGCAAAGCCCGCATGCGACCCGGCCCAGACCTTGTGCTGCAAATGGTAGGGGCCGACGTCCCCGGCGGCCCGCTTGTAGAACCAGATGCGCCCCTCCTCGTCGCTCACGAGCAGATCGACGATCCCGTCCTGGTCCACGTCGCCGAACGCACAGCTCACCGCGCCCGTCGGCGGCACGTCGAGCGTCAGGCCGTCCAGCGCCGCGAGCGAGCCCTGCGCGAGGTCGAGCCCGTTCGTTGAAACGCCCTCTGCGCGCGTGAACATCGGGTTCCCCGCCGTTCCGCCGTTCAGGTAGACCGCATACCCGCCGTCGTAGAGGATGACGAGGTCGAAAAGGCCGTCGCCGTTCACATCCGTGACGACCGGGCGCGCGTTCGGGCCGAACGTCCGGCTCGTCGCGCCGTTCCCCGCGAACGGCGAAGTGAAGAGTTCGTCGAACGTGTCATCGACCACCGCGCCCGTCGCCGGGTCGAACGGCTGGAGATTCGCCTCCAGCGTGTCCGAGTCGGCATACGCGATGGGGCCCTCGACCGCGCTGTCCGACATGAGCGGATTCGTCCCGTTCGCGATTTCCTCAGCGAAGGTGAACCCGTCACCGTCCGTATCGCTGTCCATCGCCACGTCCGTGCGGCCGTACCAGTAATAGGACAGCCGCGTGGCCTCGTCCTCGATCACCTTGGCGACAAGCTCCTGCGCGTTCGTCGACATCTGCAGGGACAGCACCTCGACGGCACGTCCCCATGCATCGCGCTGTTCGACGCCGTTCAACACCCAGCAGGCGAAGGTCGAGGTGTTCGGCGCATACTGCGTGGCATTCACAAACGTCCCGAACGGCGCATAGTCGTGGATTGTCTCAAACAGGGCGCCTTCCGGGTCCGACCGGATCGTGTAGGGCTGGAGGTTGTACGGATTATACTGGAGCAGGGCGCTGTCGGCGTAGACGATGGGGCCCTCGACCGTGCTGTCCGGCATGAGCGGATTCGTCCCGTTCGCCAGTTCCTCGGCAAAGGTGAACCCATCGCCGTCCGTATCGCTGTCCATCGCGATGTCCGTGCGCCCGTACCAATAGAGCTTCATGCGCGTATTGTCGTCGCTCGCGGTGTGGGCGACCAGTTCCACGGCGCCCGTGGGCATCATCAGCTCCACACGGTCCACGGCGCGTCCCCACGCATCCCGCACGGGCACGCCGTTGAGTGTCCAGTAGGCGAAGGCGCTCGACGTGGGCGAATAGGTGCCGGTCCCCACGTACGTTCCAGGCCGCAGCCACTCCTCGCTCGCCGTGAAAAGCGTGGCCGGTTCCGAGCGCACGACCGCCGAGGCGTAGCCGCTCGGATTGTAAAGGAGCAACGCTCCGTCGCCATACGCAATCGCCCCGGCGACCTCGTTCTCCGGCATGAGCGGGTTCGTCCCGTTCGCAATCTCCTCGGCGAAAGTGAACCCGTCGCCGTCCGTGTCGCTCGCGGCGTCCTGGTCCAGATGGCCGTACCAGTAGAGTTCGTAGCCGTCGGGTACGCCGTCGCCGTCCGTGTCCCGCATGGCGGGCAGATAGTGCGCCGTCAGCGTGGTGTCTTCGTAGAGCTTGAAGCGCGGCGCGTCGTAGGCCCGTCCCCAGGCGTCGCGGGCGGCGAAGTCCTGCTGCGTCGAAATCGTCCAGTGTGTGAAGATGGCACCGTCCACCAACGGCGCCGGGGCCGTCGCCCACGGCATGCCCGTGATCTTCGTCTCGTCACGCATGACGGTCGTCACGCCGTTGACCTCCCTCTGCTCGACGACATGCACGAGGTCGGCCCATGTCGACGCGGTGTACAGGGACACAGCACACAGCGCAAACAAGATTCTGCTTCTTCGCTTCATATCAGGCAGCCTTTCTCAGAGTGACCGAGCAGCCTCTTGCCGCCACCGAGCGATTCCTGTACAATACACGTAAATCACACAGTAAAGAAGGTGCTTTCACTATGGCAAACATGACAATTTCCGTAAACGACAACATCAAGCGCGACTTCACGCGGTTCTGCGATGACGTGGGACTCACAGCCTCGGCCGTCCTCAATGTCTGCATGGTGACGATCTCGCGCGAACGCCGCATCCCCTTCACCATCCAGGCACCGCTCCATACCGCCGACGACATCGCCGCGCTCGAATCGGACATCGCAATCTCGCGCCGCGAGTTTGAGGAGGGCAAAGGCATTCCGCTCGATGAAGTCTCTCGCAATATGCTTGCCGCAATCAACGAACATGCCGCGCCCCCGGCTTCAACCCGCTCTGGGCCAGCTTCGCACTCATGAAGGCCATCGAGGCGACCGAGGCCCAACGAAACGGGGGCGATGCCCCCGCGCCCCCGGAGGCGGCCGCGCACTTCGCCGAAATCCTCGCCCACGAGCGCGCCACGGCGGCCCGCATCGAGCGGTTCATGCGCCAGGGCCTCATCCGCGCCGAAGCCCTCGCGCGGCTGGAGGCTCTGCGGGCACAACCCACGCCTCCACAGGGGGTGCGGGGGGCGCAGCCCCCCGTCCGTTCGGCGCTCCGCTTCGACCGCCGCGCCTACATCGAGCTTTCCTTCGACGCGCGCCAGCTCAAGGCCATTCGGCGCTACATCCAGCTCAACCCGGCGCGTGCCCTCTGGAAACACCACCATCCTGATCGCTTTCTGCGCATCACCAATATCCGCCACGCGATCCTCGACCCCGCACACGTCTGGTCGGCGATGGGCAATCTCACCCTGCTCGGCTCGCCCTTTCTCGTGCATGCCCGCCTGACGCTCAAGAAGTCGCTTGCCGAGCATGAGCCCATGATCGCCGAACTCGTCGAAAAGGCCCGCCGAGGCGCGGTCATCGTGAGCGGCTTCATTTCGCCGGGCGAGGTCGAACTGCTCAAACGGCTCAAGGCGACGCCCAACGCCCGTTTCGTCAAGATGTTGCCCTGCGCCCTGCCACCGCGCTACGACCCCTCGGCCGAAGACTCGCGCGAACTCGCCGCCGACCGCATGCTCATCCTCTCGGGCTTCACCAACACGACGCCCCATATCCCGGCCCGCGCGATGCGCCGCGCCCCCGCCGCCGCCCACCTCTTCCGTGCCAACTGCCTCGTCCTGAACGACCTCGCCGCAGCCCTCTGCGAAAAGGCGCGGGCAAAGGCCTAACCCGCCCCAACCTTCGCCGGGGGCGCAGGGGGCGCAGCCCCCCGTCCATTCGGCAGGATTCATTATGATCATCCTTTCGTGCATGGCTCGCCCTATAGCTTCGATCGTTCCGCGCCGCCGCGCTACCGCGCAAGGCGGCGCGGAAGAACGCGACCGCGTTTTACTCTGCCAGGGTCCTAGAAAGGCGGAAGCCCAGATAGATGATGCCGTAGTAGTAGCTAGGATTGCCGCCGTAGCGGTAGAACGAGGTGGCTTTGAAGTAGATGCCGTCCCTGCCGTAGCCGCGAGTCGAACGGGAAGAACCCGACTCCGTACCCACGTAGTCAACCGCCGGATCGCTGTTGTACCCATCGCTGTAGTCAAGGCACCACTGCCCGACATTCCCGTGCATGTCGTAGAGCCCCCAGAAGTTCGACACGTACAGACCAACATTCACGGGGTTACTCGACCACGAATGCCCCATCAACCGCAGGTCATTGTCGCCGCCACCGCCGTTTCCGTAATTCGAATCCGTCCCCGCACGGCACGCATACTCCCACTGCGCCTCGGACGGCAGGTCAAAGGCGAGTCCCGTCTTGGCCCGGATCTTTCCGACAAACGTATTCGGATCAACCGTCTTCACCGTCGGCCAGTTGTAGGTCGATGAGTTTCCACGAAGGACATTCCATGAGACTTCCACAGGACGCAGATCTCCTTGATGCCCACTCTCGGTTGGATTCGTTCCCATCACCTGGAGGTACTGTTTCTGCGTAATCGTGAACACGCCCATGTAGAACGGCTTCGTCAAGGTCACTTCTTTCTCTTTCTGCATCAGATACTTGCCCGCCTCGCAGCGGCGGAGCAGGATTTTCGTGGTCTTGTATTCAGTGCCCCACCCGTTCACAGGTTCCGTATCGAGATAGGTGACGGGATAGCTTGCCGCATTCGGTCCGCCTGACACATCGATGACGCAATACGCCTTTTCGCCAAGATAGAGGCTCGTCGGCTTGGTACTTGTCTTGATGATGGCGTTCTGCGTACCCGAGTTGAACCAGATGTCCTTGCGCGTCGCCTTGCGTACATAGTCCATAAGGTTGCCGCCCTCCAGCGGTTCATAACCCATCTTCCGGTAAAGATAGCGCAACGCTTCGGGACGGTTAGCGATGCTCGTGCGGTTGACGATGCGGATGTTCGTCGTGTCAACTTGGTTTGCATACGGATGGTCGAGGTCGACATAGCCGTCAGTGTTCGTGATGTCATCCACACCTTCGGCGTAATACCAGAGGAGCGCGTTGAAGATGTCCGCATCCGACTGCGAACCGTAGCTGATCGTCATCGCCGGATTCTTCGCCGTCGCCGGGATCGTCTGCAGTTTGAGCGGCAGCTGCGCCTGTTCGGAACACAGCACCTCGAACTTCACCTTCGCGAGATCCGTCTTCCAGTCGGTCGAAACCTTCCACGCCAGCTTGTGCGGCACATTCGCCGCAATGCCGTCGCCGATGTTGCACGCGGTCTCGTTGCCGTCGGGGTCCTTCACGAACGTCGTCGCGCGCACGACCTTCCAGAAACTCCGCTCGCCGTCCTCAAACGCGAGAGCCCGCACATTCACCTTGTCGGCCATGGAATAGACCCGGTATTGGACATCCATCACCGTCGGGTCTGAGGCGCGCATCTGGGCGGAAAGAACCACAGGATACGGCTTATCGTTCTTGATTCCAGCAGGGAGCGGCCCCGTCAGGAACCGATTGGAATCTACGGCAAACTTGTGCCACGTCGATTCGGTCGACGTCTTCCATAGGATGCCATACTGCGAAGCGGTCCGGCATCCACCTTCATAGGTGTTGTTCGCCACGCGCACGTCGATCTTGTACCAATCCGTCTCGGTCGGTGTGTACGAACCCGTGCGTTCTTGGCAATTGTTCCCCTTTGTGAGAACCCACGTCGCCCCGATCTTCATCGTCACGAAGTCATCGTAGCATCCCTTGAAGTCGTACCGAACGCCCTGTTCCATCCGCATGTAGGCACCATACGCCACCGTCGTCTTCGCCTCAAGGTCTGATGCGTACATTTCCTCTGGTACAGCGACCCATGTCTTCGCGTTCGCGAAGACATCGCTCGTCGTGTCACACTCCGCCCCCGTGAACACGGCCTTCACAAATCCCGGATACCCTCCCGGATCTGCGGCAAGACAACTCGTTATGGCAAATGCCATACTCAATGATAACAGACAACGTTTCATTTCTTCCTCCTTACTTGTCACGCCAATTTGGAACCCATGCGTTTAAATTGTCCAATGTCGTAGATAGCATATCTACAATACCTTTTGCCGCACCTCTGTAGGTATTTCCCATAGAATGCGGCATAGCCTTCCCGTTTCCAATGTGTGTGTTCACATTCGTGCACACATATGAATAATAGTTCTTCAGATCAGACAGCAAATTTTCAGGAGGGAATCCCTTCGTAACAGGCTTGCCTGTTGACGAAAGTAGTATCACGTCCATTAAGTTCTCGGAAAGTTGATATGCATCCCAACATTTCGTCGGCATAGGTGCAATGAGATTTCCGTTGATGAACGAATCCAATGTTTTCAAACCAACTTTTGCCTCTTCTAAATACGCCTTGATGTAGGCAATGGCAACACGTCGGTACATTCGCTGCCGCGTTCGCCTATTGCACATATCATTCAGAAAACTAGTAGCAACAGCCGCCAAAATCGCCGCTCCCGCAGAGATTAAACATGTCATCGTCTGGGCCTCCATAATTAGACCTCCTTTTCTTTAGGATTTAAACACATCTGCCAATGGAATCTCAACATTTCCATCCATTTGAGAATCTCTTACCCTATCTATTTCATCATAATCAATAAAAATGCGTATCGTATCACCATCTTTAATGCGAAAGTTTACATCACACACATACTTCCATTTTCTATTGGCAAAAAAAACTTCCGCCTCATTCACCATGCCACGACTAGTTCTAATCAATTTATGGCAAATCAATATAGTCGCCAGTACAATATCATTGCCACACATCATCGCGGCTTCAGGCACTGATACTGGCTCAAGTCTAAACTCAACTCTAGACCCGTACTGTTGTAAATCAACTACTTTACCATAGACCTCAAATTGAGTTCCTCCATAACAACTTTTTTTTGGCATATTACATCTTCTCCATTTTTCCCCACGCCACCACAACAAGGCACGTCCGCTCCCGGCACAGGGAAATAAGAACGGCGCACCCTCAAGACCTATCTCGTGAGAGGCACCGCTAAGAGCCCATGAAGAAATATGAATGGAGAGTACGCCGTGTGTGAATGACACACGTGCGTACCGTCCGTATTTCACTTCTTCATTGAGGAATTAGCGGTTTCTCACGAAGTTACTCTACGCACTGGTACGTACGTTGCCCGTCTACGCGCCGCATGACGCTTCAACGGACAGACCGGATCCTTTCGGGATTCCCGGTTGCCCTGGCTCCGCCGCCCTTTTCTGCAACGGCATCCACCAGGGTTCTACCCTGAGGCCAAAAATCTGCGCGGTTACGCACATCCCGGACCCTTTGGGTCGCAGATTGACGGATTGTACCCGTCAACTCTGGTAAAGAACGACCTGCGTCTCCGCAGCCGTCCGATGGTGTACACCCCATCCGGCGGAAACATCCGACTTCCCGTGGGAAGCCAAACACCGAAAGTCTACCACAATCCGCCGGGGCGGACAATCCAGAATCGCGGACGATTGAAATTCCGTCGCGTTGCCGTGCGTTTTTACCACAGAAACCAGCTTTGCGGGACAGGGAAGGAGGTTGTGGGAAGATGTCGTTCCGGCGCGGGTACTTCGCGTGCCGGGCCAAGAGTAGAGGTCCGACGATTTCACTTCGGAACGGTTCCTACGGCGGGAGGTATAATGGGAACCAGCTTTTCCTTTAAGCCGCATTAGGCTTTCGGGAGTGTTGGTTCTTTGACAACCGAACGGAGGCGACTTGCTCACGGAACACCCGTTCACAAGCCTCCCCGCCAAAGGCAAAGCGCCAGTTCCGTCCCGTTCACTTGCTTTTGATTTCACTCAGATCCGCCAAAAGCTTCGGGATATCCGTCAACGCCGTGTCCCACATGATGTCTGGACTTACGCCCGCATAATCGTGAATGACAAAATTGCGCATCGCAATCGCCTGACGCCACGGGACGAACGGATGCAAAGACCTGAACTCTTTCGAAACTTTTGCGGCAGCCTCGCCGACAATCTCGAACAGTCGTTCCTGTGCGAGCTGCTTTTCTTCTGATGCGTCAAGACCGGCTCGCGACACAGAAATCAGGCCCCTATTTTCCGGCAGCCTCAATCATGTGTTCGATACAGCTCTCATCCCGATAATCGCTCATACCGGCACCAGCTCCTTTCTGACACGACATCCAAAAGAATCTTCCTTAAGTGCCTGAGCCGACACAATATCGACAGGCCGCCCCAAAAGGGATTGAAGCTCGGACTGTAACTCCGCCAACCCAAAGAGCGTGGCACCCGGAGCGAAGTCAATCAGGAAGTCGATGTCACTCTCGGGCGTTTCCTCCCTGCGGGCGCACGAACCGAAGACGGCGACCGAACGGCCTCGATGGCTTCTCGCCAATCGACGCACTTGCTCGCCCTGTTCGCGCACTCGGTCTAACACATTTATCGGCACAGATAATACCAAAAATATGCCCGCTACGACGGACGATACCGATGAGAGCCGCTTCCGTATCCATCACCTTTACGCACGGGTGGACAACGCGAGGCCGGCTTTGAACGCCGCGCCGACGGCTTCTCCGAGCCTGTGGTAGACATGGTTGACCGGATCGAAGGCGATCGGCGCGAGCCGCGCGACATCGACCTTGCCGTCCGCCGTCAGGACGGCCTCGTCAATGCCGACGTTGACGATCCTGCCGACCATCCGGCAGTCGGACTTGTCGTAGCCCACGAGTTCGCATTCCAGCACCATCGGCAGGTCTTCGATCACGGGCGCATCGACAAACGCGCTCTTCGCGACCGTCCATCCCGTCTTCGCCAGCTTGTCGGGCGCCTTGTTTGCCGAGACGCACCCCACGTAGTCGCACGCGACAAGGTTCTTCACATCCGCGACGTGTACCGTGAACGCCTTGCGCGCAAGCACGTTCGCCGTCGTCTTGTGCGCATCGTCCACGCAGATCGAGATGCGGTCTTCGAGCGAGATGCCGCCCCACGCCGCATTCATCGCATCCGCGATTCCGTTTTCGTCGTACGAGCCGATGACCAGCACCGGCATCGGATAAAGCCACGCCCTGGGCCCGAAATTCTTTTTCATTATGTCGTTCTCCTGATTGCCTGCTTTCGCATACGTTCCGCTTCATAAGACGCGGGACTTTTTCTAATGGAACTGTTCGCGATGACTTATACCAAGTTCGAGACCGTCGCAACGGGCGATGTCCATCTCGCGAATGGCGTAAAGCATGGGCCCGTGTGTCACCTCGTCGCCTCGGCCGCGAAATCGACGGCGCGCGCGAAGGCGGCGGGCTGGCCCTTGACGGTGACGAAGAGGTGCGTGCTGCCGGGCAGCACCTCCGCGCGCACGGGGCATCCAAGCGCGTCAAGCCGCCGCGCGAAGCGCAGTCCCTGGTCGCGCAGCACGTCGCGATCCGCGCCGAGGATGTGGACGGGCGGAAGCCGGCGCAGCTGCTCGTCCGTGGCAAAGGCGGGCGAGACGAGCGGATCCCTCGGGTCGTGTCCGTTCAGGTAGGCCACGAGACACACGTCCATGAACGCCGCATCCATGCCGCATCCCGTCGCGAATGTCCGCCATGACGCCGAACCGTCCGCCCGCGCCTCGGTGACGGGGTAGTAGAGGACGAGGGAGCGCGGCTTCAGGCTCTCCTTCTGCAGGACGAGCGCCGCCGCGAGCGAAAGGTTGCCGCCCGAGGAGTCTCCGCCGATCGACACCCGCGCCGGATCCGCGCCAAAGCGTGCCGGATCGGACACGACCGCGCGGAAGGCCGCGCAGACCGCGTTGAGCGCGGCCGGGAACGGATGCTCCGGCGCAAGCGGGTAGTCGAGCGCGAGGACGGCGGAACCCTTCGCCGCGACGGCGCCGCAGAACGCCGAACAGCTCGCGAGACTGCCGATCACCCAGCCGCCGCCGTGCAGGTAGATGAGAAGCGGCAAGTCACGTCCGCCCTTCGGACGATAGAGCTGCATCGTCGGCGACATCCTTTCGGCCTCCACGCCGTCCGGCAGGGGCGCCCACGTGTTCCGTGCCGTTCGGACGGCCTTGAGGTCGTCCGCCTCGCCCGCTGTCGCCCGACGGATGGCCGCAATCTGCGCGGTCTGCACGCGTCCGTCCCGCGCCGCGAGAAAGGCATCCGTTTCCCGTGCGTGGACATCGGCCTTCGCCATCGTCGCCGCACCGACCATCCAAGGAACCATGACTGTCACCAACATCAGCATCTTCATGAGGAGGTGAATTATACCATATTCCTCCGTTCGTCTTGTTCGCAGTGTCTCTGCGTGACACGGCACGCCGATTCTTGTGCCTAATCGCTCCATTCACTTGACAAAAAGCACACAAATCGCCGATCTCGTTAGAGTCTTCGTCCGTTGAACGTGCCGCGAATCATGAAGCACAGAGCTGCTTCACGAGGCAACGAAAGGATCGTGGGAGGACGTTCCGCGCGGCTGGCGAACGCATCTTGCGCTCCGTGCAATCCGGCAAATGACTTTTAACGCGAAGAGCGCAAAGGCTTTGACGCCAAGTTCGCAACGTCCTTGCGCCATAGGCCGCTCACCGCGCTACAGCGCAGTCCCTTTCTTCGGGACGAAGAACCGGCTCATGTCAACGTGCTCCGTCTTCAGCAGCGCGATCTTTCTGTCCATGCCGCCCGCGTATCCCGTCAGGCTACCGCTCGTTCCCACGACCCGGTGACAGGGGATGATGATGGAGATCTCGTTGTGCCCCACGGCGCCGCCAACGGCCTGTGCGGACATTCTCGCCCGCCCTTCCCGCTCCGCAAGCTGCCGGGCAATCCAGCCGTAGGTGACGGTCTGCCCGTAGGGAATCTGCAGGAGGACGTCCCAGACCTTCATGCGGAACGCCGAACCAATGGGATGCAGCGGCGGCGTGAAGTCCGGCTCCTTGCCCATGAAGTAGATGTCCAGCCAGCGCTTGGACGCCGCCAGCGTCGGAGTCTCCTCCTCCTCATGTTCCGCCGGAAGGTTGTCGGCAAAAAACTTCTCACCGTCGAACCACAGGCCCGTCAGCCCGACCTCGTCCGCCGCCAGCAACATGCCGCCGAGCGGCGACGCATACTTTTGCGTGTAGACCATTTGTCAACGTCACGCCTCGAAGAGTTGTCCCGGAAGTTTCAACTTCTCCTTGATCTGCCCGATGATCCGCCCGTCCCCCTCCATGACGAAGGCGAGCTCCCGGACGAAGTTCGGGCTTGCTCGAAGCCGGTGGAGAACGTAGTGTTCCTGGCAACCCGGGCGATACACGTTCCAGAACGCCTCGCGCACCAGGTTCTCAACTGTCGCTTCATCTTCCGCCCGTTCTTGACGGACGACAACATTCTCTGTCATTTCAAACGCTCCACATCGACATGCCGGCAAACGGTCTCCGCGTCCGCCCCACATGTGCGGCGTAGTATACCATTTCTCACGCAGAGGTATAATGCAGAACCAGTTTCTTCTCTCACGCAATGAATTGCGGCCTTCCCGGGGAGGGACGCGCTCCGTCGCGTCCGTCATGTACCGTTGACGGGGCACGGACGCGCGGCGCGGCTGTCCGCCCAGGCTCAACGAAACGATACGTGACGATGGTCTACGCCATTCCCAGTACATAATGCGTCGACCGACCCTGTCCGACACGCTGAAGCGCGCCGCACGACACCAGCTCGGCCAGTTCGCGCGCCGCCGTATCCTGTGAACATTTTCCGATCTTCGCCCATTTGGACGACGTCATGTTTCCCTCGAAGCCGTCCCAAAGGCGGTTGAGCAGCTGAACCTGCCGTGCATTCAACGCCACCATCGAATAGCGTCGCCAAAACCGCGTCTTTTGCAACAATCTTCCCAAAATCGTGTCCGACGCGATAATTGCCTGGTCCACCACCTGGATGAACCATTCCAACCACGGCGTCACGTCCAATCCTGACCGCTGGGCACGTTCCAAGCGGAGGTAATATTCGCCCTTCTGCCGGCAGATTTCATCCGAGACCGAATAGAAGCGAAACGGCATACCCTCGCCACGCGCGATAAGCGAATCCGTCAGCACGCGAGCCAATCGCCCGTTCCCGTCGTCAAACGGATGAAGCGTCAGGAACCAGAGGTGGGCCAGTCCGGCGCGGATGAAAAGCGGCATCCCCCCCATGTCCGCATTGAACCACGCCAGGAGCCATGCCATCTCCTGCGGTAACCGCTCGGCGGGCGGTGCCCGGAAATGAATGCGCGGCAACGGTTTCCCTCGCGAGACCACCAGCATCGGCCCGTCTTCGTCCGTTCGCAGTTTCCCCACGGAGATTTTCGTCATGCCGCTGAATCCCGTCGGAAACAGGCAACTGTGCCAGGCGAAAAGCCGCTCCAGCGTCAAGGGTTCGGCGGCTTTCTGGGTCGCGTCCAACAGCATTTCCGCCAAGGCATCGCTTCGATGATCGCCCCGTTCCGGTGACGCCACAGCCAAGTCCAGATGCCGCGCGACGCTTGAACGTACCGATTCCGCATCCAATTGCTCTCCCTCGATGGCGTGGGAGGCGACAATTTCCTGCGCGGCAATCATACAGGAAGCCTGCCGCTGCGTCTCAAATCCAATGTCCTGCAAACGCCCCAACAACTGCCCCTCATGAAAGGCGGTTCGTGCCAAGGCACTTTCCAAATGGGACGCATCCCATCTGAACGTCGGCCAGTTCCGTTCTTCGTAGATAAACACCGTCAATTCTCCGCAAAACCTGCGGAGATTATACCACAAAATCTCCGCATTCGGAACACCCTTATCCCGATTTTCGGTTTTAGCCGTGTAGAGTTGTAGAATGGTCGAGTTGATGTGTTTGACCGTGGAGATCGGGAGTGTCGGGAGTGGGTGAAGCCTCCACATGAACCACACGCGATCCAAACCCATCCGACCATGCAATCGGTACGCGACTTGCCTGGCCTGTTCAATCAGCTGGTTCGTCTCTGTTCTTCTCCCGTTTCTTCCGATCTCCACGGCTCATCCCATCACGTTTCCCGCCGGAGCGTGTGGAGGGCGCGGATGGTCCCGGCAAGTTGACGAAGCTCCTGCACATCACGCGCGCATTCAACCGCATGAACCTTAGAGGCATCGAGATCATGCTGCAAAGCCCCCTGGCAGACCATGTTCCCACGCACGAACCTGTTCACTTGTCGGCATTGCGTTCACATTCCGGATTCCGTTCGGTGGATCCTGCACATGGCCAGGCAGATGGAACCTCGCGCACGATCCAGGCCATGATGAGGTTCACCACCTTCCGCTGCCGCAGCGGCGAAAGCTCGACGCCGAGGGGAACCCTCCACCACTTGTTCAGGCACCCCCGGCAACAGGTCGCCGTCGCATGCTGCGCCGTGAAGACCGGATGCCCGCGCATCGGCGTCTGGCGTCCGTCGTTCGGCGGACAGGCAGGCGCGAGCCGCTGCCGGACGAAATCCTCCGCGTGGCGACGGAGAACATCGAGGCCGTGTTTCCCGATGTAGGCCCGATCCGCCTCCGACAGCCTGAAGCGACTCCGGAACTTCGACCGCGCCAGCTTCCCGAACGCCGCCTCAACCGTCATCCTTCGCCTGCGACCTCAACCGCCCGCGCCCAGGTCAATCTTCGACCCAGACATTGCGGAACTGCACGGCGCCGCCTTCCGACTGGAGCGCAATGGCGCCCTTGGGGACGGTGATGCCCGTCAGGCGGTTCAGCTCGACGCCGTTGACGCGGTTGACGAGCGTGTCGCCCTTCACCTCGACTTCCAGCACATTCCATTCGCCGAAGGGCTTCTCGACATCGGCGCCCTTTCGCGGTGCCTTGGTGATGCCGGAAAGAGCGTGCGCCGGATCAAACGGCGAACGCGGTTCGAAGCCCGCGAAGCGCAGCCCCGCGAGTCCCAACACATCGCCCATCGCCCCACGGCAGAGCTGGTTTTCGAGGCACGTCGGGAGGAACGTTCCGTGTTCGGCGGCAAGGCGCACGAAGACGCCGGAGTTCGGCTTCTCCGTCTTCCGCCACCAACGGTACTCGACATGCAGACGGAAGTCCGCGAAATCGCCGCGCTTCGTGCGCAGGTAGCCGAACGGCGTGCCCGTCGTCAGAATCGTCCCGTCCTTGACGAACCACGTCGGCTCGTCCGCCTTGTAGCCACCGGTCACCTCGTGGTCGACAACCGACGTCCAGCCGGAAAGGTCCTTCCCGTTGAACAGCTCAACCCGCTCGGCCCGTGCCGCGAGAACCGCCAGGCATCCCGCCAAAAGCGCCCCGCCAACCGACTTCATGTCTTTCGCCTTCATGTCTTTCTTCCTTTCGAATCTCAGTAAACTTGACTGTCGTCATCCAATCAAACCACGGGCGCAAGCGCCTACATCCGCCCGCTTTTCACGTCGATGAGATCGCAGAGACGCCTGTAGGCGAGCGCGAGGTCGTCGTTCGTGACCTGGAACATGTACTCGCCCGCGCGGGCCATCTCGCCCTCCGCATTCGCGAGGCGGCGCGCGATGGCCGCCGGCGCATCCGTGCCGCGGCCCTCCAGGCGCGCCCGCAGCTCCTCCATCGACGGCGGGTTGATGAAGACGTCCATGTACCCCGCCCGCAGCGGATTCTCCGGCGGGAGATGGTGGAAGACCTGGTGGCGCACCTTCGCCGCCCCCACCACGTCGATGTCGAGGATCATCGAATGGCCCGCGTTCAGCACGTCCACGATCGGCTGGCGCAGCGTCCCGTAGAAGTTGCCGTGGACCTCGGCGTATTCGAGGAAGGCATCCTCCGCGATCAACTCGCGGAAACGCGCCACCGTGAGAAAGTGGTAGTCGAGGCCGTCCTCCTCCTCGCCGCGCGGCGCGCGCGTGGTACAGGAGATGGAATACTCCATGTCGGGGTACTCCTGGAGCAACATGTCGATAAGAGTTGACTTTCCGCACCCGGAGGGCGCGGAAAGCACGATAAACAGCGGTTTCACCGTCATGGCTACGCTGCGACCCTCACCAGAACGGACGCGGCCGGGGGCGCGGCGGCGGGGGCGGCGGCATGATCGGCTGCGTCACCACGACCGGCGCGGGCTGCACGACCGCCGGCTGCGTGACGACCACGGGGGCGGGCTGCTGAACGACGACCGGCGCGGGCTGCACGTACGTCGGCTGGTGGACCACCACCGGCTGCTGTACGACCACCGGCGGCGGGGGCGGCGGCGGAGGAGGAGGCGCTCCCAGGATCGCGGTCGTCAGGCCGGCCGCAATGCCGCCCGCGATACCACCCGCAATGGCATCGCCGCGATGATGGTGCCTGGCGGATGCCGATCCAACCATGGCCACCGCCACGAGAGTTGCAATGATGATCTTCTTCATGTCTGTTTCTCCTGTCTTGTCGTGTGCGTTTACAAGCGGTAAGGCGACCAGGTGGCGCGCATCTGACACGCCGTCCCCCACGTTTGCTACACAAGGCCGCGCTTGACGAGGTGTTCGGCGATCTCGACCGCGTTCAACGCGGCGCCGCGCAGAAGCTGGTCGCCCGAGACGAACATCTCAAGGCCCTTTCGGTCGTCGCGGCTGAGATCCTGGCGGATGCGGCCGGCGAGCACGTCGTACTTCGCGGTCGCATCGAGCGGCATCGGATAGCCGCCGTTCAGCGGATCGTCCACCACCCTCACGCCCGGCGCGTGCGACAGGATTTCACGCGCCTCGGCGGGCGTGATGTCCTCCTCGAACTCCAGGTTGAGGGATTCGGAATGGGCGCGGGCGATCGGCACGCGCACGCAGGTGCAGCTGAGGCGAAGATCGGGGCAGTGCAGCATCTTGCGCGCCTCGTTGCGCATCTTGAGCTCTTCGAGCGTGTACCAGTTGGTCTCGTCGAACTTGTCGATGTGCGGGATGAGGTTGTACATGAGCTGGTGCTGGAACGCCTTCACCGCAAGCGGCTCGCCCTTCGCGTAGGACTGGATCTGGTCCTCCAGCTCGTCGAGGCCGGGCTTGCCGGCGCCGGAGGCGGCCTGGTAGGTGGAGGCGATGAGGCGTTTGAGCTTCTTCGCCTTGTGGAGCGGCGCGACGGCTTCAAGCATGATGGCCGTCGTGCAGTTCGGGTTCGCGATCACGCCCTTGTTCCAGTCGAGGTCCTCGGGGTTGACCTGCGGCACCACGAGCGGCACGTCGGGATCCTGGCGGAACGCGCGCGAATTGTCGATCATCTTGGCGCCGGCCTTCACGACGGCATCCCGCAGCTGGATCGCCACGTCCGTCTTGCCCGCGAAAAGCACAATGTCGAGGCCCGTGAAGGAATTCTCGTCCGCTTTGAGGACGTGGTACGTCTCGCCGTTGATCTCCTCGTCGCGCTCGCGCGACGCGAACACCTGCACCTTCCCGCACGGGAACCTGCGGTCCTTCAGAACCTTGATCATCTCGGCGCCGACGGCGCCGACGCCCACGAGACCAACCTTGTACTCTTTGCTCATTGTCTTTTTCCTCGGAACGGGCATATGGCCCGATTTGCCTGGACATTGTACCAAAAAAGCGCCACCCTGTGGCGATGCTTTCGTGGGCGACGGGTACCTGCGCGAGCATCACGATCATTCGGGTACGAAAACGGGAGGGCCGCGCTTGTCGCGGCCGTCGAGGCTGAAAACTTCGAAGAACCATGCTTTTCAAGGAGGCCCCGACGGCGCGTCATGCATCGCCGGGGGCCGCCCGGGGGAACTCATGGCGTTCCCTCTTTCTGCCGGGCCTGGTAGGCGGCCCAGAGGAGGGCGGGCTTCTTCGCGGCGACCTCCTGGAAGAGGGCCTTCGCCTCGGCGGCCTTGCCATCGGCGAGGAGCGCGAGGCCGCGCAGGTACTTCGCCTTCCAGAGGTTGTCCGCCTGGCGCTCCATCGGCGAGTTCTCGCCGCCGAACTTCGCGTAGGCGTCGATGACCTTCGGCTGCGGCGTCTCCAGGGTCGCGATGGCCTTCTGGAGTTCGGCGCGGTTCGCCGCGACGTCCGCCCCCGCCCCCTTCAACTCGCGGAGGACGAGCATGCGGTAGAAGTTCATCTCGCCAGGGTGGACCCAGCCCTTGAGCGCGTGCGCGAGCTCGTCGCGCCAGCCCTTCTCGTCGCCCTGCGCCTTGCGGCACTGCGCGAGGTAGTAGCGCACCTTCGGCTCCGTGCCGGCGTCGCCGGGGCGGCCCGCCTGCAGGTTCTCGGGATACGTGAGGGCCTGGCGAAAGTCGACCTCGGCGCCGGCGAAGTCCTTCGCCGCCATCTTCCCGAGGCCGCGCAGCAGGAGCGCGTCCACGAATGGCGCGAGCAGCCCCTCGCCGCCCTCCCACACGTGGAAGCGCCGGCCCGTGAGGATCGCGAGCGCGGCGTCGTAGTCGCCCGCCTCGTTGAAAAGGTAGGCCATGCGCAGGATGCAGGCGTCGTACTTCTCGGCCGTCGCGCGGTACGTCTTCATCGTCGCGAGGCGCTCCGCCGTCCCCTTGCCGAGCTTCTCGGCGAGCTTGTCCATCTCCTCCAGCGCGCGGAAGTTCGTGGGGTCGGCCGCAAGCGCCTTCACGTAATAGCCGTAGGCCTCCTCGCTCGGGACGCCCGAGGGGACGCCCGTGTTCGTGAAGTACGTGCCGGGGTGCGCGAGGGCGAAGCCCATGTTGCGGAGCGCGAGCGCATGGTCGGGCTTGAGGGCGAGCGCCTTCTGCCAGCTCGCGCGCGCGGCGTCCTTCTGGTCGTTGTTCCATTCGAGGTTGCCGAGGTAGTACCACGTGTTCGCGAGGTCGGGGCGGAGCGCCGCCGCCCGCTTCAGCACGGCGTACTCCTCGTGGCGGCTCGGGAAGCAATAGTCCGTCGTCTGGGCGGCCGCCCGCGCGCAGCGCTCCTTCGCGAGGTCCGCGCGCCCCATCCGCTCCAGCGCGGCGGCGCCGAAGTAGTCGAAGAGCGCGTTCTTGTAGCTTGCGCACGCCGCGACCGTCTCCTTGAGCGGCAGGGCACCCTCGGTCCTGTAGGGCTTCTCCCGCGCGGCAAGGGCGCTTGCCTGGTCGCAGAGCGCCGCCACCTCGTGCCACGCGCCGAGGCTCCAGTAGTCGCACACGGTCTCCAGCAGGGCCTGGGCCTTGATGCCGCGGTTCTCGCCCGCGTTCACCACGGCGTCCGCGCCGTCGTCCTCCAGGAACGCGCGCTCGGCGACGCCCCAGGCGTCGAGCGGGTCGATGGACGCCGCAAGGCGCAGTTCCTTCGCGCAGCCTGTCACGTCCTTGAGCTGGCGGAGGATGTAGGCCCGCGTGACGTGCAGTTTCGCCTCCTTCGCGCCCCGGTCGAGCGCGTCCTCGACGCGCGCCAGGGCCTCCTCCCAGTCGCCCCGCAGGCACGCGAGGCGGGCGAGCCCCGCGTAGGCCGGCCGCGCGTGCGTGCTGCGCCAGGTCGCGCGCCAGTAGAGGTCTTCGGCCTCCTTGAACTTCGCCGCGCGCACGGCGGGGTCGTCCGCGAGCTGGCCCTCCTCTTCGAGGACGACCGCGAGCAGGTATTCCGGCTCGGCGTCCTTCGCCCGCGTGTAGTTACGCGTGACGCGCGCCACCGCCGTGCGCAGCAGCTTCTCCGCCTCCGCGTACTCGGCGTTCTTCGCGAGGCGCGTTGCGAGGGCGACGTTCGCGGCCGCGTAGCCGGGGTCGAGTTCAAGCGCGCGCGCGTAGTAGGGAACGGGGTCGATGAGGCCGTTGTGGAACTGGTCGAGGCGGAGGCCCGTCAGGTACGCCTCCTCGGCGCTCGTGTAGTCCTTCGGCTCCTTCGGGTTCGCCACCTTCGGCGGCAGCGGGTCGTGCGGGTCGGGGCCGACGGGCGTGTAGGCGAGGAAGACCTTGCCGGAGGCGTCCGCGAGCGTCGCCGTGAACGCCTGGTCCTGTGCGTCGGCCGGCACCTTCACGGTCTTGCACCAGGGCGTGTCGGGGCCGATGGCGACCTTCTTTTCCTCGAAGACGGGCGCGGGCGCGCCCTTCTGCAGGACGCGCACCGTGCAGCCCTTCAGGACGCGCGTCGAGTGGAAGCCGACGAGCAGGTCCTCCTTCTTCTCCAGGCGCTCCACGTTCACCGCGCCGTCAATCGTCACGTTCTTCACGCCGCCGATGCCCTTGACGGGGAACCAGAACTGCTTGACCGTGCGCGTCTCGTAGGGGTCGATCCAGCTGTAGTCCGGCTGGTTGTCGCTCCAGCAGCCGACCATCAGCTCCAGGTACGGGCCGTCCGAGTCGGTCAGCACCGTGTCCCACACGTGCGCCTCGGGGAAGTTGCCCCAGAGGAAGAACTTCTTGCCGACGGTGATGTGGCGGTTCGAGACGTGCGCCGTGCCCATGTTCTTCTTGTGGTCGTAACCAGCGAGCCAGGCGTTGTCGGGGTCCATCGCGAAGATGGAGCGGCTCTCGACCGTGAAGTTGCGCCACCAGGAGAGGTCGATCAGACCCTCCACGTCGTCCGCCGTCTTCGCGCGCTGTGAGGGGATCCACTGGTGGTCGACCTTCTTCGGGCCCATCGGGAACGAGGTCCAGAAGGCCTTGTGGTGGTCGAAGCCGAGGTGGCAGCTCGGCGGGAAGATCACCTGGTAGTCGTCGCCGCAGTGGACGGAGACGTTCGCCCAGTAGATCATCGACTCGATGTAGGGCCCGCGGTTCATGAAGACGTTCTCGGCCTGCAGCACGGCGCGGTCCGGGAGGAGGGAGAGGCCAATGGACCACTTGAGCCTACGGCGCAGCTCGGTCTCGCCGATCCAGATCGCCTTCGTCCCCGTGTTCTTGTCCTTCACGAGCCGCCAGTCGATCGGCATCGCCGTCGTCGCGCGGTGGTGGTGCGGGAAGTTCCACTCCACGCCGCCCGAGATCCACGCGCCGAGCATGCCGATGAGCGCGGGCTTGACGACGTGCTGGCGGTAGAACGTCTCGAAGCCCGTCTTCTTGTCCGTCAGGTTAAGGAGGTGGCCGCCGTGCTCGGGCAGGAGGCCGAACTGCAGCCAATCGTTCTCCATCGTGAGGTACGTGTACGTCTCGTCGATTTTCCCGTCGTGGAGCACGTCCTGCATCGGATAGGGGTAGACGCGCCCCTGCGCGCCCTGGTAGACGCGCCCCGTGTAGAAGACGGGCGTCTTGTCGTAGCCGCCCGGCGCGTACGTCGGCAGCGTGATCGTCTTCTTCTCCATGGCGACGCCGCCCGCGAGCGCGGCGGACGCAGCGAGCGCCGTCAGCGCGAGATTGAGCCTCTTCATCATCGTATCCGTTTCCTCTTTTCTGCCTGAAGCCTTTTGAAGCCTTTTCCGCCCGGGGCCGGGCCTACCGCCGTGCGGGCATCCGGTCCACGGGCGCACCGGAGATGTGGAGGTCCGTCGCGTCGCCATCCACGCGGATGCGGCCCGCATACGGCAGCCTCGGCGCGCCCGGGTCGTTCCAGACGACCGTGTTGTCGCGGAAGTGGAAGCCGCTCCCGTTCATGATGTACCAGAGGTAACCGCGCGGATTCACGAACGTACACCCCTCGACGAGAATGTCGCCCACGGCCTCCCCGCTCGGGACGACGGGCTTTCCGGCCGCCTCGTAGGCGGCGACGGCCTTCGCGAACGCGGCGTTCTTGATCGGCACCTGGCGCATCGGCGCATCGCCCTTCCACGGCAGGCGCAGCGCCGTGAAGATCTGGCTTGAGACGCCGCCCACCGTGAAGTCGTCGCGCACGTTCTCGAAGCGGCAGTTCCGCACGACGACGTTGCGGCAGCCGATGCCCTCGCACCAGACGTTGTAGGTGTAGCAGCTTTGGAAGCGGAGGGGCGAGCCGTCCATCGGCCCGAACGTGCAGTTCTCGAACGTGAGGTTGCTGCCGAGGACGAGGCCCCGGCTGTAGGACGAGCCGTGGAAGCGGCAGTTGCGGAAGAGGAAATTCTCCGTCGTGTACTCGTCGTCGACGAGGACGAAGAAGAGGCCCGTCTGCTGCGGGAGGTCGCGGTCGAAGGCGATCTGCTCGCCGTCGATCCGGGCGATCCGCCCCGTCCAGCCCGGGACGGGAGCGAAGTCCTGCTGGCGCAGGCGCAGGCGCGAGCCCGTGCGGAAGAGCGTGTAGGCGACACCCCGGTTGTTGACGACCTCGACCGTGCGCGGCCCCTTCGTCCAGGCGATCTGCGTGCGGTCGTGGTAGTTGAAGTGGTCGTCGCGGTGCATCGTCGCCTCGCAGCCGATCATCTTCGCGTAGCCCTGCGACTGGACGACGTGGTGCGCGTCGGCCGTCGACGTGACGGGATAGTTTGCGCCCGGCTTCGGCCGCACGTTCACGTTCACGAGCTGCCACCACTTCTGCGCGCCGCGCGTCTCCACGCCAAGGCCCCACGTCGCCCAGATGTCCACGTTGCGCAGCGTGAAGTGGCGGTTCGACGTCAGCACGACGCCGTTCATGCCGTAGTAGTGGTGCGTGATCGCGAAGACGTTGCCGATCTCCTTCTGCGCGACGAGGCGCACGAGGTCACGGTTCCTCTTCGGGCTGTAGCGGTTGGCCGAATAGGGCGCGACGTAGCCGTAGGCCGGCCTGACATACGGCCAGACGCGGATGCGCGACGGCGAAAGCCACGCCATCTTCGCGCCCATCGTCCCAGCGCTCGTGCCGAAGTAGGCGCTGCCATGGTTGTTCCTGCCGTCGTCCCGGCGAGGGCCCGAGCGGTCCTTCGCCATGGGCGTGAGGAGCTGGATCGCCACGGGGTTCGGGTACTTGGGATGCGGCCTGTCGAGGTCGAAGTCGATGGTGGAGGTGTTGTCCTCCGCGCCTTCGGCCGCGCCGACGCACGTACACCAGAAACCGAGCGGATCGCGCTCCCAGTCCCAGTCGATGTTGAAGTTCCCGACCTCGGTGCGCACGCAGTCCCGGATTTCGACGTTGCCGTAGCCCTCGACGAGGATGGAGGGGTCGTCCTGGTTCGGGACGGTGCGGCGGAAGACGAACGTCGCGCCGCCGCCGTCCACCACGCAGTCCGAGAGCCCCTCGATCTTGAGGCCCGGCCCGTCGAAGCAGCGGTACGTGCCGGGCGCGATGACGACGCGCGCCGCCTTCACGCGCCGCGCCTCGGCGAACGCGCGGTTCGCGGCCTCGGCGTTGTGTTCGTTCGCCTCGGAGAGGCCGAAGTCGGCCGCCCGCACGACGGCGCCGCCCGTCGCGCGCGGCGCCTCCACCTCGAAGTCCGGGCAGCCCGTCGGCTCGCCCCGGAGGATTCCGGCAGCCAGCGCCGCCAGCACGAACGCGCGTCCCTTCGCCACAATCAGGCCCTCCTGGCGGGAAGCTCGGCCTGCAGGAGGCGCCGCGCCGCGCCCGCGCCGCCGAGGAGCTTCACGAAGTAGCCCTCGATCCGGTCGGCGAGCGGCGTCTTCGTGAGGTCCGTGCCGAAGATGGACGCATTCGCGAGGATGCCGCGCAGCTGGCCGCGGTAGGTGGCGGGGTCGTTCCAGACGATCCCCTTCAACTGCGCCTGCAGCTCGTCCTTGAGCGGGTCGGCCGAGACCTCCATCGCCTCGCCCGCGTCGTCGACCGCGAGCAGATAGCGCAGCCAGCCCGCGAGCGCGAGCGGAATCGCGACGAGCGTGCCGAGGTCGCGCCCGGCGGCGAGGTAGCTCTTCACCGTCTCGCCGAAGCGCACGCCCACCTTCTGCGACGTGTCCGTCGCGATGCGGCGCGGGTCGTCCGGCATGAACGGGTTCGGCAGGCGCTCGTTGACGACCTCGTCGATGAACGCCTTCGGGGAGATGATCTTCGGATCGACGACGACGGGCAGACCCTCCACGTAGCCGAGGCGCTTCACGAGGCGCACGATGTCCGCGTCCTTCATCTCCTCGCAGATGAGCGTGTAGCCGAGCAGGCAGCCGTACATCGCCATCGCCGTGTGGAGCGGGTTGAGGCACGTCGTCACCTTCATCTTCTCGGTCATGTTCACCGTTGCGCGGTCGCAGAAGTAGACGCCGGCCCGTTCGAGGGGCGGCCGCCCGTTCGGGAAGCGGTCCTCGACGACGAGGTACTGCGGTTTCTCGGCGTTCACGAACGGCGCGATGAACGTCTTCTTCGACGTGACGACGGGCGCCATGCCCTCGATGCCGTCCGCCGCAAGGGCCTTCTCGACCATCGGGTGCGGGCGGGGCGTGATCTTGTCGATCATCGACCAGGGGAAGGCGACCTTCGCCTCGTCCTCCAGGTACGCGAGGAACCCGCCGTCCACGAACCCGTCCCAGTGCCAAGCCCGCGCGATCTCGACGACGGCGTTCCGCAGCTTCTCGCCGTTGTGCGAGCAGTTGTCCATCGAGACGACCGCGAGCGGCAGCTGCCCGGCCCGGTAGCGCGCCAGGAGGAGCGCGCAGACGATCGACATCGCGTGGCGCGCGGCGGCGGGGCCCTCCTTCATGTCCGCCTCGACGACCGGCAGAAGCGTGCCGTCCGGCTTCCGGAGCGCGTAGCCCTTCTCCGTGATCGTGAACGAGAGCATCTTCAGGGACGGCGCGCGGAAGATCGCCTCCAGGTGCGCCTTCGCGGCTGCGTCGGAGAAGTCCGCCTTCACGCCCTCCGCGACGCCCGCGAGCACTTCGCGCGTCGTCGTGCCGTCGGGATTGAGGAGCACGTTCAGCGTGAGGTTGTCGTGCGGTGCGTAGATCCGGTCGATGATGTCGTAGTCGAACGTATCGCACGCGATGATGCCGGTCTTCGCGAGGCCCGCGTCCAGGAGACGCTGGTTGAGCGAGCCGATGAAGCCCCGGAAGATGTTGCCCGCGCCGAAATGGACCCACTCGGGGGCGGCCTTCGTCTGCGCGCGCATGGCGGTGATGTCGAACTTCGGCAGCGCCACGTGCGCGGTCTTCCAGGCATCCGCCTGCGTCAAAATGGAATCCAGCGTCAACTGCATCGTCGTCTCTCCTTTAGCTTGATGGGAGTATAGCATAAAACCGTACCCACGCGGTATTCGGTTGAACCCGGCGGCGCAGGTACGACGCGCGCCGGGCCGCTTGTCCGGGAGCCCCCGCCGGGGCGGTCGTCAGAACCAGATCGAGAAGCGGACGGAGCCGTCCGCGTAGGGGTCGTCGCCCGCGCTCTGGTAGTCGCAGGCGCGCGTGCGGATCGTCGGCGCGCCGGGCTTCGTGAGCTCGACGTCCCACGCACCCCACACGTCTTCGCACGCGACCGGCGTCACCTTCACGGCATAGCCTTGTCCGCGCACGGTGGCAAGGTCCATCAGCTCCGTCTGCGTCGCGCCCGTCCGGCGGCTCTTCGCGAGGAGAAGCGGCCCCACCATGACCGTCGCCGCCGGGGTCGCGCGGTAGGAATCGCGGAGCGGACTCCGAACCGGCTGCTCGCGGCAGAGGTAGCGCGCGTAGTGCCAACCCTCCTTCTTCGCGACGGCCGTGTCGGGTCCGTCGAGGAGGCGCGGGTTCATATCGAACGTGAGGCGCCAGGCGCCCTTCTCCGGCTGGGCGACGTCAAGCTTCGGGCACCAGGCCGGCGTGCGGAAGACGACCTTCGCCGCCGGGTCCGACACCTTCACCGTCACGACGTTCCCAACCGGGTAGTTGCCCGAAACCGCGAAGTCCACCCCGTCGAGCGTGGCCGTCGCGTCCTGGTAGAAGTTGACGTGGAAGACGCCCGCGCGGTCGCGCGTGACCGTGCCCTCCGCCATGTCCATGAACGTGCGCGGCACGTTGTTGACGCAGCAGTGGTTGTAGGCGTAGCCGCACTGGCGGTCGGTTTCGTGGCAGGCCGTGCCGCGCACCGCGAACGCGCCCCACGTGCCGTCGCGGTAGACGCCGGCGAGGAAGGCGTTGAAGTAGGCGAGCTCGATCGCGTCGCAGTAGCGCACGTCGCCCGTCATCAGGTAGAGGTCGAGGCTGAGGCGGATCCAGTGGATCGTGTCGCACACCTCCGTGCTGGCGTTCGGCTGGGTTGCCGCGCCGTAGAACTGGTCCACGTAGCCGACGTCGCCCAGCACGTTCAGCTCCGTGCGCAGGAGGTTGTCGTAGATCTTCCGCACCGTCTCCAGCGCGCGGGCGTCGCCCGTCAGGCGCGTGTATTCGAGGAGGCCGTCGAGGCAGCTCATCATCTCGTAGCTCTTCGCCCAGCGGCTCGGGTTCGGATACCAGGTGTGGAGCGCGTCGGCGCGGTCGGCGTTGCGGAAGAAGTTCGGGCACGCGCCGTCCGCGCGGTCCCAGTCCGGCAGCATCTCCTTCGCGTAGTCGAGGTAGGTCTTCTTCCCCGTCTCTGCGTAGAGCATGAGGAGCGGCTTGAGGATCGACATCGAGGGAAGCCCCACCTTCTCGGGCTGGCCCGTCACGAAGAGCGGCAGGCCGAGACGGTGCATCATCTCGATCCACTGGTCCATCTGGCGTTCGGTGGAGGCGAGGATCGCCCTGTCGCCCGTCGTCCGGTACGCCATCAGCATGGCCCAGATCGCGTACTTGCGGTTCCAGAGGTTCCAGACCGTGTTCCATCCGTAGGCCGCGCGCATCGCGGGCTTCGCCGACTCGGGAATCCAGACGTTCTCCTTGTCCGCATAGCTGCCGAGGTAGCCGTCTGGGTCCTGCAGCGCGATCATGCGGTGGCATTCCTCCTTCACGAACTTCGTGAGCGCGGGATCCTGCAGATAGTCCGCCACGCGCGCCGTGCCGAGCATGAGCTTGCCCCAGAACTCGCCGCGCCAGATACCGCCCATCTTGCGGTCCGGCAGGACGGCCTTCTCATCGTCGTCGCGGTCGCGGAACGCGCTGCGCGCCTCGCCGAAGACGTCGCGCTGCGCGGTCTTGTCGAGCATGCGCGCGCGGAAGAAGTTGTGCATCTTCCCGGCGGGCACGCCCCCGAGCCGTACATCGCGCAGGGCCGCGCCCCGGTGCGCGTCGGGCCGCGCGAACGGCACGGCGGCCGCAGATCCTTCCAGCGCCAGCATCAGTACGGCACCTGTCGCGCACATTCCCAGAAACAGTCTCGCCATCTCGTATCCCTCCTTGTTCAATTCAAGCCGTGCAATGGAATGCAGGCGACATGCGTATGCGGGGCATCTGCGTTCCCTTCAAAGCCTCTGGGAGCCTCAGACCTTCGTCCAGCGGTTGCCGTTTTTCTGCGAGGCGACGACGGCCTCGACGAACCTCATGCCGCGCACGCCCGCCGTGACGTCGGGGAAGTCAAGCTCCAGGGCGGACGGCTTTCGTCGCGCCGCACGGGCGCGGATCGTGTCGCAGAAGTTGAGGTAGTTGTCCGCAAACGCCTCCAGGAACGCCTCGGGATGTCCGGCGGGCGTGCGCGTGCAGCGCGCGGCGGCGGGCGAGACTTCGGCGACGTAGGGGTTGCCGCGCTTCCAGGTCTCCTCGGGCGCGCCCGGCGCGAAGACGGAGAGGACGTGGGGATCCTCCTGCCGCCAGGCGAGCGCCTTCTTCTCGCCGTAGACGCGGATGCGCAGCCCGTTCTCCTCGCCCGTCGAGATCTGGGAGGCGATCAGGACGCCCTTCGCGCCCTTCTCGAAGTGGACGAGCACGTTGCCGTCGTCGTCCAGCGCCCCGCCGACGAAGTTCGTCAGCTCGGCCAGCACCTCGCGGATCCTGAGGCCCGTCACGTACTCGGCGAGGTTCGCGGCGTGCGTGCCGATGTCGGCCATGCAGCCGCTCATGCCGCTCGTCTTCGGGTTCATGCGCCAGCGCAGACGCTCCACCGTCGTCTTCTTCGGGTCGACCCGGCGCATCCAGCCCTGCGGGTACTGGACGACGACCTTCGCCACGCGCCCGAGGTCGCCGCGCGCCACGAGGTCGCGCGCAAGCTTCACCATCGGATAGCCCACGTAGGTGTGCATCACGCCGAAGGTGAGGCGCGTCTTCTTCACGAGCGCCGCCAGTTCCTCCGCCTCGGCGGCGGTCATCGTCATCGGCTTCTCGCACATCACGTTGAAGCCCGCCTCCAGACAGGCCTTCGCGATCGGGAAGTGGGTGAAGTTCGGCGTGCAGATGGCGACGAAGTCCAGACGGTCCGCCTTCGGACGCGCCGCCTCCGTCCGCACCAGCTCCTGCCACGTGTCGTAGACGCGCGCGGGGGCGAGCCCCAGCAGCCGCCCCTGCTCCTGCCCGCGCGCGGCGTCCACGTCGAACGCGCCCGCCACCAGTTCCACGCCGCCGTCGATCCGCACCGCCATGCGATGCACGTTCCCGATAAAGGCACCGATTCCGCCGCCGACCATCGCCATCTTGAGTTTGTCCATAGCCAGACCTTTCCTTGGGAATTAAGTAGTTAAGTGATTAAGTAGTTAAGTAGTGAAGTGATTAAGTAGTTAAGTGGTTAAGAGGTTAGACGGTTAAGCGGTTAAGTGGGTTAAGTGGGTTAACGCCTCAACTCTGCTCGTAGTCCTTCTTCAGGAAGAGGCAGATCGTGACAAGCACGGTGAGCGCGCCGCAGAAGTAGGCGCCGGAGAGGGACGCGAGGCAGTTCTTCACCGTGATGCCGGCATCCATCATCGCGCCGATGAGCTTCGGGGCGACGGCGCCGACGAGGAACGCGCCGCAGCACATGAAGCCCGTCGAGGAGGCGCGGTAGCGCGGCTTGATGACGTCGTAGAGCGAAGCGAACATGTTCGAGTCGTAGACGCCGTGCGCGAGGCCGAAGAGGAAGAGGCCGGCGGCGCAGAGGTTCAGCGAGTTCGAGGTGTAGGCGAGGTAGATGCACGGCGCGCCCGCGAGGAGCCCGACGAAGTTGGTGGCGAGGCGCGCGGGCTTCCACGTCGCGGCGAGCCGGTCGGAGAAGCGGCTCGCGAGCATGATGCCGATCACGCAGCCGGCGTAGTGCCAGATGACGGAGTGGAACATCGTCCAGAAGCCCGCCTCGGTGGCGGCCATCGCCTTGTCCGCGAAGAACGTCTCGCGCAGGTAGACGGGCGTCCAGACCGTGAAGCCGAAGTTCGTGAACACCTGGAAGCCGAACGCCACCATCAGCAGCCACGCGCTCGGCTTCACCGCGAACGCCTTGAACGCCTCCGCCATCGACGGCTTCTGCACGGCGCCGGGCGCGGCCGGCACGGGCTTCGTGTCGCGCAGGAAGAGGGCGAGAACCACGAAGAGCGCAAGGCCGAAGCCGCCGAACACCCAGAACGGGTAGCGCCAGGCGCCCTGCCCCAGTCCCGCCAGCCAACCGGAGGCGAGCGACACCGCGACGACGGCCACGTAGAGCGCGCTCTGCATCACCGACATCGCCATCGAGCGCGTCTTGTCGTGGAGCTGGCTCAGGATCGAGTTCGCGGAGGACGGGTAGAGGCACTGTCCCACGGCGAACACGACGCTGTAGACGACGACGAGGTAGCTCACGAGCGACAGCCACCCGAACGGGCGCGCGAAGCCCGAGGCGAGGATCGCGAGCGAGAAGAGCGCGACGGAGATGAGGATCGTCTTCTTGCGGCTGAAGAGGTCCCCCAGCACACCCGCGAAGAGCACGCAGACGCCGTACACGGCGGCGAACACCGTCATGACGGTGCCCCAGTCGCTTGCCGCGACGGACGTGAATTCGAGCTTCATCTGCGGCAGCACCGAGTTGAAGATCTGCCGCGTGCCCTGCTGCATGAAGTAGCCCACCGTCAGGAGGGCGAGCGCCACCCACTTGTAGGCTCCCGCGCCGTCGTTCGTCTCTCTGTCGTTCATTTCATGTTCCTTTCGTTGTCGATTGTCACTTCCATTCGGGCGAACGCTCGAAGTCGGGCACGTAGGTGGCAAGCACCCGGCAGATGTGCGCGACCTTCTCGTCGCGCTCGTCGCGGTCGCCCTTGTCGCGCCGCGCCGCGTCGTAGATCTTGCGGAACGCCTTCACGTAGTCGTCCTTCTCCACGCGCCCGGCGAGCGCGCGGCTGTAGAACGCCTCGTCGTGCTGGATGAGGCGCACGAGCACCGCGACGCGCCGCCAGTCGGGGACGAGCGCGACGAGTTCGTCGAGGCGTTTCTTCTGGGCCGCCTCGTCGTTGGCCGCCCGCGCCTCGTCCAGCAGCCCGATGTAGACGTCCACGTAGTCCGGCACGAGCGAAACGAGCGCCCGCCGCTCGTGGGCGGCGTCCGCGAGGCGCCCCTCCGAAACGGCCTGATCGATGCGGCGGCCGAAATCGGCGATGCGCCGGCGCGCCGCGCGGTTCTGCGCCGTGCGGTGCGTGTCGTCGATCTTCCGCTGGATCTCGGCGACCTTCGCACCGGCCGGCGTTGCGTCCGGACGCGCCTCGGGCCAAGTCACCGCAACGACCGCGTTCGTCGGGGCGTTCCCGTCGGCGGCGGCCCCGGCGGTGTTTCCGGCGGCCTCCTCGGCGGGCGCCATCCCGCCGTCGCCCGCGTTGTCCTCCGGCGCGAGCAGCCCCGCCTCCTCCAGCGCAAGGCGCCTCTCCGCGCGCTGGAGGGCGACCGTCTCCGCGCGGCTCAGGCTCGCACGGCTGTAGAGGCGCAGCTTGCGGTCGTGCTCGGCGGCGGCGGTCGCCTCGGCGGCCTTCCGTTCGTTCGCGCTCTTCGCGAGCGCGGCCTCGGCGATGCGCGTGGCGGCCAGCTTTTCGTCGCGCGCCGCCTCGGCCGTCTTCCGCTCGGCCTCCGCGCGCCGGAGCGCCACGGCCTCCGCCGCCGCACGCTTCTCCTGCTCGGCGCGCGCCGCGTCCGAGGCGGCCTTCTCCGCCGCCGCCTTCTTCGCCGCCGCGTCCGCCGCCGCCTTTTCCGCCGTTGCCTTCTTCGCCGCCGCCGTCGCGGCCGCGGCCTGTTCCCGGGCGCGGGCCTCCTCCTGCCGCTTCGCGGCCACAACCGCCCGCTTCTCCTCCGCCGCCGCCTCGGCCCGCTTGCGGTCGGCCTCGGCCTTCCGGGCCTCGGACTCCTTCGTCTTCGCCTCGGCCTCCTTCGCGCGCGCCTCGGCCTCCTTCGTCTTCAGGCGGTCCTGCTGGGTCCGGGCCTGGAGTTCAAGCCGCCGGTTCTCCTGCACGGTGCGGAAGAAATAGGTCCCGCCCCCGAGGGCGGCCAGCGACACGAGGGCCAGTACGGTTCCTGTCGTTCCCGAAATTCTCATGTCTTTTCCTTTACCCTTTCAATCACCAACATCCACAAACGTTTCCCGCGTCGGCGCGCCGGGGACGTCGCGCCCTACCAGCGTAGGACAATACATCGATGCACAACGGACACAGGGCGGCGCACCTGACCTGTTGCATTTGGTAGGGGCGGACGTTCCGGCCGCCCGCAGAAGGCTGCAACTGCCGAACTATTCAACCATTCAACCACTCAATCACCTAATCACTTGACCACTCAACTACTTAACCACTTAACTACCTCAACTACCTCAACTACTTAACCACTTAACTACTCAACTACTTAACTACTTAACCACTTAAAGCCGCGAAGCGGCGACTTAATCCTCCCCCTACGGGTCCTCCTGCCATTCGAGGTAGACGGGGCGGGAATCCTTGATGGTCATCTTCGCCTTGACGACATGCTTCATGCCCATCGACGCGGCGACGATCGTGACGCGGTAGAGGGCGCCCTCGCCGGATCCGCCCTGGTAGGCCAGGTATTCCTGTGCCTCCGGCTTGATGTAGCCCTGGCAGATTTCGTTGAGCTTCGACCAGTCCTTGATGAGCGTGCCGTTCTCCTCGTCGTCCAGGTTGACCTCACGTCCGTCCATGTCCACGCCGTTGCGCCACTCGATGATTGCGTTGACGACATCCAGCATCGTCTCGTCCTGGAGGTCTTCCGGGTCGTCCGGCGAGCGGATGCCGGGGATCTGCAGCAACACGTCCTTGTCGGCAAGGTTGACGTTGATCTTCTTGCCGCCGAAGGTGCCCAGCACCTTGTCGAGGGTGTTCGTGATCCAGATGTTGTCGTCTTCCTTCCGCTCGTCGAGGCTATAGTACCACCCGCCCGTCAGCACGGCGGGGTGGAGGCGGAACGCGCCCACCCAGGCGAGTTCCTTGAGGTCCTTGATGGGGCCGTTGCGCGGCTTGTACTTCTCCTCGTCGTTCCGTTCGGCAAGGTCCTCGTAGTATTCGCTCTCGCTGCCGTCGCGCGCGTTGTCGCCGTAGTCGCCCTTCTTGACGTCGTCGCTGTCGTACCAGTCGAGCCAGCTGTTGAGGAAGTATTCCTGGTCGTCCTCGGGCACGCCGACCCAGTAGAGGATGTTCTCCCAGATCTCGGCGAAGTGGGGATCGCCTTCGGGTTGGAGGTTGTTGATGTTGAACTTGGGCCCGCCACCGTCGCCGCCGCCCACGCTCTCGATGACGACGGTGACGGTGCCGCGTCCGGCAAGCTCGTCGGCCACCGCCGCCTCGTCGCCCGCGCGTAGGTCGTCCGGCAGCTTCTCGTCCACCACGAGCGGGCCGATCGTCACGGTGGCGCCGCTCTGCTTGAGCTGCCGCTTCTCCAGAATCCAGCGGTCGTCCTCCAGCAGTTCCTCCAGGTCCTCGTCCTCCGAGTAGGCCGCCGCGTTCTGGTGGTTCGCCACGATCATCTCGCCCAGCACCCGGCCCGCGTCGACCAGGGTCTCCAGCTGCGCGCGCTCGCGCACGAACACGTTCACCGACGCCTGCAGCTTCGCCTCCACCGCGAAGCTCATCACGATGACCGAAAGGACGGCGATCGTCCAGATGACCATCACCAGGGCGGACCCTCTGGAGCGCGCGGCGGTCACTTCTTCGCCTCCGTCTTCGACCCTTCCAGCGCGAACGGCTTCTGCGAGAGATACCACAGGGGAATCTCCACCACGCGCAGGACCGGCAGCGGCGCCTCGCCCTTCTCGGCCGGTTTCATGCGGAACGTGACCTTCACGCGGTAGGGAATCGAATTCGAGGTCGCCCACTCCTCAGCCCACTTCGGCTTCCCGTCCGACTCCACTTCCGAGGCGTCCTTCTGCACCTGGCAGTCGAATCCCACGACATCCTCCACGAGCAGCAGCTCCTCGCCGTAGTCGTTCTCGTCGAACCGCGTACGGTCGTCCTCCACGAAGAGGTCCGGGTTCCACACGCGGATCTTCAGCCCGCCCGGCTCGTCCTTCCCGCGCGCCTCCTCCACCCACATCCGCACGCGGTGGGTCGTTTCGGAGAAGGCCGACTTGCTGCCGATCATGGACGTCCCCAGCTTGGTCCACTCGATCCAGTCGCTGCTGGAGGGATCCTCGCCGTCGCCGCCGTCCCCCATCATGAAGCCCCATTCGTCCTTCTGGTTGCCGTCCGCCGGATAGTAGGCGCTGCGCAGGCCCGCGACGACCTGGTTGAGCGCGTAGTCCGCGGTCTGCATGCGGTCCGCGAGCTTGGTGGCGCGGTGCCAGCCGTTGACGACGGCGGTGAAGGTGATGCCCGCGACGATCGTCATCATCGAGAGGATGAGGATCGCCGCCAGCAGCTCGATCAACGTGAAGCCCGCGCGTCTCATTTCGTGGCGCTCTCCGCATTCGAGGACTTGCCGCCGCTTCCACCGCCGGACGTTCCCTTCCACCAGAGCTTCACGACGGAGAGGCTCTCCTTCTTGCCGCCGAAGTGGTCGCCGCCCCACTTGACCGTCGTGCGGACCGTGTAGAGACCGCCGTTGCGCTCCAGCTCGTCGTCGTCGATGTCGTCGACGGTCCGTTCGGCCGTGTAGCCGGAAAGGTCCTCCCGGTCCGAACGGGAAAGATCCAGTTCAAGGTCCTCCGCCAGGTTCTCGGCGCGCTCCTCGGCGATGTTGAGGAGGTCGTCGTCAAGCGGGTCGCCCGTCACCTGGTCGACGGCGGGGATGGGGTGGACCATCTCGAAGTAGCTGAGGACGCGCTGGGCCGTCTCAAAGCGCGCCGACGCGGTCATCAGCTTGTAGCTCTGGAGGAAGAGCCCCAGCACGGCGACGATGCCGAGCGTGAGGATGGCGGAGGCGACCAGCACCTCGATGAGCGTGAAGCCCCGTTTCATGTCAGCGTTCCTCGTCCTCCACGACGCGGCCGAAACGGCCGACCTCCAGCGTCATGGCCTTGTCTTCGGACGCGCCGTCCTTCCAGACCTTCACAAGGTAGGGATCGCAGCGGCCGTTCGGCTCGTAGACGACGGAGAACGTCGCCTCGCGGTCCGGTTCGGCCTCCGCCGCCCCGTCCGCCGGCTCGCCGCCCTCCTCCTCGTGCTTCGCCCGCGCCTTCTCCTGCTGCTCGCGGTTCCGGCGCAGGAGGAGGTCGGCCGTGCTGAACACGGAGATGCGCGACCGCCGCTTCTCCAGATCCTCCTTCAGCTGCCCGCGGATGTGGATGCCCTCGAAGTCGCGCGGCTCGGGCGCAAGGGGATCGTCCGCCAGGTCCGCCGGCGCGTCGCCGACCTCGGCCCCCTCGACGGGCATGCCCGAAAGGGTCAGCACCCGGCCGGCCGCCGCGCCCGCCACGCCGAAGCCGGCGCCGCCCGAGGCGCCCGCGCCCTCGGCCTCCGCGTCCTTCCCGTAGCTCGTCGAAAGGCGACTCTTGACGAACGTGCCGTCCTCGGCGATCTCCGTGATCGTGAGCACGACGGGGCGCTGCTTGAGAAGCGCGATCGCCCGCGCGTGCCCGGCATACTGCTGCACGGCACGCGCGGCGTCGGCCATCTGGGCCGACTTGACGCCCGCGCCCAGGCTGACGGCGGCCGTCCCCACGAGGATGCCGACGATCACGAGCGCGACGAGGATCTCAATCAGCGTGAAGCCGTTCTTCACGACGGCCGGCCCTCCTCCGCTTCCGGGCGCTAGCGCCTGTCCTCGAAGGCGGAGAGGTCGTCGTCGCCGCCCTGTTCGCCATCCGGACCGTTCGAGTAGATGTTGAAGCGGCCGCCCTTGCCCTTCTTCTCGTAGCGAAGCGGCTCGCCCCAGGGGTCCGTGAGCGCGTCGGCGCCGCCCTCGATGTACGGCTCCTCGCCGCCCGTCAGGGCCTCGACCCAGGCGTCCTGCGTCTCGGGCACCTTGCCCTTGTGCTCGTTCTGGTACTGGATCGTGGCGTTCTTCGCCGTGTCGATCAGCTGGCGCGCCGCATTGATGCGGGCGTTCTTGAGGTACTTGTTGATGTTCGGCACCGCGACGGCGGCCATGATGCCGACGATCGAGATGGCGATGATGATTTCAATAAGCGTGAAGCCCGCCTTCGCGGCCTTCTCGGCGATGTCCTCGTGTCTCATGTCTTGCTCCTTGTCACTGTTGTTCAAACTCTTCTGGAACGCAGATGCTTCGCAAGGCGATCTGCGTTCTCGATCTGCGTCCGAATGAAAACATTGAATCCTGCACTGGTTGTCCTGCCGACCGCCCTAGTGGGCGCTGATCTGGCTCGTCATGCCGAAGACGGCGGAGACGATCGCGTAGGCGATGAAGCCGACGCCGACGGAGATGAGGCCGATCATGAGCGGGCCGAGCGCGTTCGTGAAGCGGGCGATGTTGCGGTCCATGTCCTTCTGGTAGCGGAGGCCGATGTGGCCGAGCGAACTCGTGAGGTTGCCTGCCTGCTCGCCGACCGCGAGCATGTCCGTCATCATGCGGGGGAACGCGCCGGAGGCCGCGAGCGGACCCGAGATCGACGTGCCGTCCGTCACGCGCCTGCGCGCCGTCGCGAGTGCCTGGCCGATGACGGCGTTCTCGCACGTGTCCTCGGCGATCTTCAGCGCCTGCAGCACGTTCACGCCGTTCGAGAGCAGCGTCTGCAGCGTGTAGGCGAGGGACGAGTAGGCCCCTGCCGCGACGATGCCGCTCACGAGCGGCGCCCGCAGCTTCCAGCCGTCCACCTTCACCCGTCCGGCGGGCGTCTTCTTCCAGCGGGCGAAGAGCACCACCGCCACCGCCGCCGTCAACGCGAGCAGCCAGCCGTACTGCACCATGAAGGTACTCATGTCCATGAGGAACTTCGTCGCGGGCGGCAGCGTGCCGTGCATGCCATCGAAGACCTTCTTGAAGCGCGGGATGATGAACGTCATCGCCACGATGACCGCGCCGATGCCGAAGACGAGCACGAAGAGCGGGTAGGTCATCGCGCCCTTGATCTTGCCCATCATCGCGTCGTTCCGCTCATAGTGTTCCACGAGACGGTGAAGCACGTCCACCATCGCGCCCGAGGCTTCGCCCGCACGGATCATGTTCGCGTAGAGGGGGCGGAAGGACTTGCGGTGGTGCGCAATGGCGTCCGAGAACGACTCGCCGTTCACGATGCGCTGGCAGAGGTCCTGGCTGACCGTGCGCTGCGCGCTCCCCTCCTCACCCTGGTTCGCGAGGCAGCCGAGGGCCTGGCCGAGCGTCATGCCGGCCTCCAGCAGGTCGGCGAGTTCGCTTGTGAAGAGCAGCACCTCGGCGTCCGTCATCGCGTCCGCCGCACCGCCGATCTTCATGTTCCAGATGCTGCCGCCCTTCGCGGACTTCTTCGCGGCCGCCGCGCCGCCCCCCGCCTCGGAGACGGAAAGCGGCGTGTGGCCGAGCCGGCGCACAGCGGCCAGGGCGCCACGCCGATCCGCCGCCTGGACCGTTCCGTCCACGCGCCGTCCGTCCTTCGTCATCGCCCTGTAGCTGAATGTCGCCATAAGAATTGAGTTATTAAGTCGCTTCGCTTTAAGTTTGGATTAAGTCGCTCCGCTTTAAGTTTGGGTTAAGTCGCTTCGCTTTAAGTGGTTAAGTAGTTAAGTTACTGTCAACGTATCAATTCTACGAACTCAAAACTTAACTACTTAACTACCACTAAACCACTTAACTTCTTAATCACTTAACTACTTAATCACTTAACTACTTAACCACTTAACCACTACTTGATCACCCTCACGCGGATGACCGCGGTGCTCTTCTTGAGCGCGTCGATGACGGCGGCGGGGGCCGGGGTGTCAACGTCGATGAGCGTGTAGGCGACATCGCCGCGCGACTTGTTCGCAATCGCATCGATATTGACCTTCGCGTTGCCGAGGATCGAGGTGAACGTGCCGATCATGTTCGCCTCGTTCTTGTGGCAGATCGCAATGCGGCCGGCCTTCTTCACCGGGCCGAGCGAGCAGGCGGGGTAGTTGACGGAGTTGACGATGTTCCCGTTTTCGAGGTAGTCGCGCATTTCCTTCACCGCCATCACCGCGCAGTTGTCCTCGGCCTCCTCCGTGGAGGCGCCCAGGTGCGGGATCACGATGCAGCCCTTCTGCCCGGCCGTCGTCGCGTTCGGGAAGTCGCTCACGTACTTGCGCACCTTCCCGCTCTCCAGCGCGGCGAGCATGTCCTTCTCGTTCACGAGCGCGTCGCGCGCCGCGTTGATCACGATCACGCCCGTCTTCATCATGGCGATCGCCTCGGCGTTGATCATGCCCTTCGTGGAATCGAGTGCGGGGACGTGGACCGTGATGAAGTCGCAGTTCTGGTAGATCGCCTCGACGTTCTTGCAGTGCCGCACGGACCGGCTCAGGTTCCACGCGGCGTCGACCGAGAGGTAGGGGTCGTACCCGTACACCTCCATGCCGAGCGCGGCGGCGGCGTTCGCCACCTTCTGCCCGATCGCCCCGAGGCCGATGACGCCCAGCTTCTTGCCCAGGATCTCCGTGCCCGCGAACGCCTTCTTCGCCTTCTCGGCCGTCTTCGCAATGTCCGCGTCCGCCGCGTTGGCCTTCACCCACTCGATGCCGCCGATGACGTCGCGGCTCGCAAGCAGCATCGCGGCGAGCACGAGCTCCTTCACGCCGTTCGCGTTCGCACCGGGCGTGTTGAACACGACGATGCCCTTCTTCGCGTAGTCCGCGTGCGGGATGTTGTTGACGCCGGCGCCGGCGCGGGCCACCGCGAGCAGGTTCGCGCCGGGCGTCAGCTCGGCCATCTTGGCGCTGCGCACGAAGACGGCATCCGCCGCCGCGAAGTCCTCGGTGCGCGTATAGGCGTCCGTCAGGTTGTTCAGCCCAATCGCCGCGATGGGGTTGAGGCATGTGTAGGTGTAGTTCATGGTCTCTTCGGTTCTTTCTGTTTAGAGTTTATCGTAGAAAGCCGGACACTGCGTCCGAAAGTGGCATTATAGCACAAACCCTCCCGCCGCGTCATGATTCGGTTTGAGGCGGTTCGGGCGCGTTCGGGCGTCCGCTCAGGACGGTCTGTCCAGGAGCGCCGCCAGCTTCCCGCCGATGAAGGCGTATTCGGCACGCGGCAGGGCGGCGGCGACGCGCGCCAGAAGGCCGCGCACCTCCTCCCGCAGCCCCGGCTCGAACCACCGCCAGGTCGTGAGCGGCGCCAGGAGGCGCAGGGCGTTGTACTCCGACACGCGCGCATAGGCGACCAGCGTCGTCTCCAGCCAGGCCAGCCCCTCGTCCGTCCAGAGCCGGTCGCCGTTCGCGGCGAAGCCGCAGTAGAGCGCACGGCTCAGCGTGGGGTGGCGGATCGACCAGCCCTTCCGCCGCTCCTCCGCGCGCATCCGCGCGAAGACGTCCGCATGCGGATCGCCCGCCACGAGCCCGAGCCAGGCGGCGTACCCATTGAGGGAGGCGCGCAGCTTGCGCCCCTCGGCGTCGAGGAGCGTCTGCCGCCCCGGCCAGTTCCCCATCGTGAGCGCCCGCAGCGCGTTGAGGCGCGCCGTGACGTTCTTCGCCCGGCCGAGGTAGCCCGTGATCGCCGTCCACGCCTCCGGCTCGTCCACCTCGGCGAGCAGTTCGAGGATGCGGTTCTCCCACGCGCGCCGGACGAGGGCGGCCGCGTCGAGGCCGTCCGTCGCCGCGCCCGCGAGCGCCACGACGAGGGACGATACGCCGATGGCCTGCGCGGCGGCCTTGCGGAGCGCATGCATCTCCTGCACGTTCTCCCGCACGCGCGCACGGCGGCGGCGGTCGAGCGAGTCGGCGGGGATCGCGAGGATCTCCGCCTTCGCGCCGAGGTCGAGCGCGGCGTCCGCGAAGACCTCCCGGTAGAGCGTGCGCCACGTCTCGAACGCCCCCCGGTCGCGCAGCATCCGCATCGCCTCGGCACGGTTGAAGAGGTCGGGATCCTCGCGCACCTGGCGCGCGAACTCCGCCTCCGTCGCCTCGGGGACGAGGATACCGTAGAAGCCGCCGCCCCGGTTCCAGGATATGAAGTCCGGCTTCGGACAACGCGCCGTGAACGTCTGCCGCGCGCCGTCGAGGACGAACGTGCCCTGCGCGACGTCGCGCCCGTCCTTCACGAGCGCGAACGGCACGGGAATCGTGTAGGCGCGATCCCGTTCAAGCGTAATCGTCAGCTCGCCCGCCTGCCACCGCCAGCCCGCATGGACGGTCGGGTGGCCCGCGTCGAAGAGCCACGGGCGCATGAGCGCGCCCACGTCGCGCCCCGCCGCCTCGGAGAACACCTTCAGGAAGTCGTTCGTGTTCGCATTCCCGCCGTCGAAGCGGCGGAAGTAGGCGCGCCAGGCGGCGGCGTACGCCTCCGCGCCGATCAGGTTCCGAAGGGTATTGAGGACTTCGGGCGCCTTGTCGTAGGTGATCGCGTCCACCACCTCGTCCGGATCGTTCACGCCTTCGCGCACGACGCTCCCCGCGATGCCGCCCTCCTCTTCGGCGAAGGCCCCACCCGTCCCGCGCAGGAGGCGCATCTCCTCCGCACGCATGAACGACGTGCCGAATTCCCGCGCGAGGAACGCGCGCTCCACGTTGACCGTATACGCCTCGTTGAGCCACATGTCGAAGACGCTCTCCATCGTCACGCCGCTGCCGCAGTGGCTGTGCTCGAACTCGTGCGGGATGACGCCGTGCGCGTAGACGAGCCGACGGTCGGAGGTCATCTCGTCCACGAGCGCCGCCTCCGTGACGATCGTCGTGTTGCCCGTGTTCTCCATGCCGCCGAACAGGGACTTCTCCATGCAGATCGTGCGGTAGGTCTCGAAGGGGTATTCGAAGCCCGTGAGCGCGTGCTGGAAGAGGACGGACCGCTTCAGGATCTCCATCGGGATGCGCGCGCCGTCACGGTGACCCGGCGGCACGAGGTATTCGAGCTTCACCGTCTTCCCCGTGTCCGGGTAGGTCACGGCGTCCGACAGGACCTCCCACGTCCCCGCGCACGCGAGGAAGAGGTACGGCGCCATCGGACGGCGCATTTCGTAGACGCAGCGGCGGCGGCCGCCCACCACCGCGTCCTCCACGAGGTCGCCGTTGGAGATGAGGTGCGTGTAGCGCGCGTCGCCCTCCAGCGTCGTGCGGAACGTGCATTTCGCCGTGCAGTCGTCGATGATCGGCAGGATGCGCTGGAACCCGTACTGCTGACATTGGCTCATGTACTGCTGCGGCGCATGCGCGGGCGTGACGTCCCGGTAGATGCCCTCAAGGCGCGTGTCGTCGGGATGGGTGACATGCGCGACCCGCACGGTGAACGCCTCGCCCGCCGCATACGCGCGGTCCAATGGATAGACGGCCTTCGCGCCGTCCACGTCGAGCGCGATCTCCCGCAGGGGTTCGCGCGCGCGCATGTGCAGCGTCCCCTCGGCCTCCACGCGGTCCTCGAAGAACCGGACCGTCATTTCCACATGCTCCAGCTGCGCCGCCGGCCGCCGGAAGTCGCTCCGCCTGTATTTCCAGTCCATCATCATCATCAACCTTTTTAAGTCGCCGCTTCGCGGCTTTAAATGGTTAAGTAGTTAAGTGGTTGGGTAGAATGAAACGCAGATGTGTCGCAAGGCGATCTGCGTTCGTCATGACCAATCACCCAGTCACCACAGACTTAACGACTTAACCGCTTAAAGCGAAGCGACTAACCGCTTAATTTTCCTTCACTCGCTCACGAGCAGGCCCGTGAGGTGGCAGCCGAACCCGGCGCTCTTCGCGTTCTTCTCCGCCTTCGTCTCGACCTCCACGACATGCCGGCCGGGCCGGTCGCGGCAGAGGAAGAGCGCGGGCGTGTACCACCACCACTGGTCGCGGAAGCAGTCAAGGCCGTCCACCACGGGCGTGCCGTCGATCTTCACGGCGATCTTGCCCCAGTTGTAGGGCTTGTTGCCGCAACGGTAGAGAAGCGCGACGGTGGGGCCCTCGACCTCGAAGACGAGGCGGCCCTGCGCGTTCGTGCAGGCGAGGCCGATGCCCCAGCACGTGTCGCGCAGGGGGAAGAAGCCCTTGTTCTCGACGATCTTCGCGTCCTGCATGAGGCAGAAGCGTCCTTTGTCGTAGCGCGTGCCGTAGAGCGGCGCGGGGAGGGGCGGCACGGCGGCGAGCGGGCGCCCCGCCCTCTTCCACTCCGCATACCGCCGTTCGATGGTCCAGTTGAGAAGCGCGGCGGCGTAGGCGTGCCCGTCGTCGTTGGGGTGGATCGTGTCCGGCGAGATGTCGGTCCACTTCACCTGCCCCTCCTTCACGTACGGGTAGTAGAGCGCGTCGCGGTAGCTCACGTAGGGCACCCGGTAGTGCGCCGCCACCTTGCCGTGCCAGGCCTGGACGTTGTTGCCGGCCTGGCCGACCATGCCGAGCTGGATGACGGCGATGCCGCGCGGATCCTTCAGGAGCTGGCGGATGACGCCCTCGTAGGACTCCGCGCATTCGCGCCCGGGCGCGTCGTTGACGGAGAACTCCACCACCACGACATCCGGCTGCTTCGCAAGCACGTCGCGCGCGAGGCGGAACGCCCCGATGGCCGAGCCCGTCGCGCCGATGCCCGCATTCACGAAGTCGATCTTCGCCGAGGGGAACGCCCGCCGCCAGCCCGCCGTGAACTTCGATCCCCACTGGTTCGCACGCCCCGAGGCGCCCGCGCCCTGCGTGATCGACCCGCCGATCACCGCGATGCGAACCGCTTCGCCACGCTCCAGGCGCGCGAACACATGCGCGAAGCGCGTCCAGTCGCCCGCCACGAACTGCGCCCTCGGACCCGTCACGTCCAGGGAAGGCACCGCCGCGCCGCTCTTGAACGTCCCCGGCAGATCGCCCACCCACGTGCTCCCCGCCGCCGCGACCACAAACGCCAGCACGCACAGGACCAGCGCCAACAGCCGCTTCCAGACGGGAACGCCCGCATGCCGCGCGTCGGCGATGGGCTGCACGCCCGCATCGCGCCGCAGCGTCTTCTTCAGCCCCCGCAGCGCAAGCGGCAGCTTCCCCTTCTCCGTCGCCAGAGCCGCCGCAAGCCCCAGAAGCGCAATCACGACCACGAATCTGTATTGGTGTAGCATGGTCGTTATTATACCACACCGCCCCGCAACACACCGCCCCGCAAAACATCGCCCCACAACACACCACCCCGCGATGGGGGCCGTGCGGGTACAGCGCGGGCCGAGACGGGAAGGGATGTCGCGGACCGGGAGGGGGACTACAGGCCCTTCCGCGCCCGGAGTTCCGCCACGAGGTCGGGCGCCGCCACGACGCGCAACCCCAGGATACGGGCAACCGTGGTGTCCCGAGGGACATAGAAACGTTCCACCTCGCCCCATGCCAGGGACGAGTGGCACAACACAAGCACGCCGACGAGATCCCCGCCCTCCTCCCAGGCGAGCGGATCGACCGCAAGATCGGGGTACGGCAGGCGCGCCATCAGCTTCATCCACCTCTCTCCCGCCATGACACGTCTCGGGAAAAGATCCAGCACCCACGTGTCGGCATTTCCCAGGCAGTCGTAGATGCCCCAGCGGTTGGGCCGCCGCAGCCCGACGCGCACCGTCGGCAACTTATCCCCCTGCGTAGACCACTCCCCCAGGGTCAGGCCGCACCTCCTCAGCAGCTCCTCCCTCCCGTCGGTCCCCACGGCGATCTCGGAATGCCGCGCGCCGCCGGTCTGCGGGGACGTCGGGCTGGAGTAGGGGTCCTTCGGGTCCACCGTGTTCGCCCGTGTCAGGTACTCGTACTCGGCGAGCGTCGGGAAGCGGAAGACGTAGCCGCGCGGCAGGAGGTGCCCGAACCTTTCCGTCAGGATGCCGCAGAACCGCGTCGCCGCCGCGCGGTTCACCCAGCCGACGGCGCCCCGGTCGCCGCCCAGGGCCGCCTCCAGCTCGTTGGTCTCCTGCGGCGGCATGAAGACGTTCCACTGCTCCCGCGTCACGGGGTAGCGGCCCGCCCAGAACGGGCGGCTGATCCGGACGGGGCGGGGGCGGAAGGAATCCCTGCCGCCCTCGTAGCCCATCGTGAACGAACCGGCGGGGCACGGCACGAGCTCCATCATGACCCTCGGCCCCAGCGGGAGGGCGAGCGGGCGGCCCGTCCACGCCGGCCCGGGGCCGGGCCGCGCCGCCGCCTCGGCCCAGTCCGCCGGGCCGAGGTTCCGGGCCTCCCGGACGCGCCGCTCGGCCAGCTTCCCCGCGAGCCCGGCGAGCGTG
>OIWT01000481.1_pt1 | contig 55590 bp, 71 predicted proteins | sample 1587701 | NCBI WGS metagenome assembly OIWT01 (sample SAMEA3888904, study PRJEB22519) | human gut metagenome | biome: human gut; feature: human-associated habitat; material: faeces | place: Denmark | collected 2009
CTTATCCCAGTCCTTCTTGAAGTGGGCATTAGGCAAAACGTTGTTGTGCTTCATTTAGCGAAAATCTACGGGGCGGTCAGACACCCACTCGCGAGAGAGAAAACGATCCTAAGCAAACCTACCAAGGACAGTTATTCTTGTAGAGAAGAGAACCACACACGGGAATCCACAAACAGAGGCGATATTCGCTCCGCAGGGATCGGAAATTCGGTTGATTTTCGGGATCACTTCGGATTTGATAGAAAGAGCCTGCATTCCCCCATTCTACGACGCGATCATGGCAGAAGAAATCAAGAATCTATCCGTGGACTGCTTCAATCCGTTCCTCTACAGCCTTCTTGTCAACTCTTTTGAAACGTAAGGCGTTTTACCAACAAGCACGTAATTCGAATAGACAGGATTATTCCGTCGACGGATCGGCAAACCAGAATCAGGGTTCGCGCTTCTGCTCGATTTTGAGTGGTAGGAATCCGCATCGATTTCACGAAGGCGAAGACGGACGATTTCATCGATCTGTTTATTCACGTCGCGTGCTGGAAGGAAATCGAAGAGTCGTTGCTGGTTTTGCTGCTGATCTGTAGCTGCGGAGTCCAGGAATACGTGAGGGAGAAGCTGAACGATGTGCTCAGCGACGTCAACGCAAGTGGAGTGGATCTGGCTCTCCACATCACCAGAGACGAATTCACAAAGGGAGGAGAGGATTATCTGCGAAATGTCGCCTCGATTCAGCAGTACATCCTGGGTGCGCCCTTTCACAAGTACTTTAAAGCGCTCCAGGAGGAGAAGCTGACCGGATTGCCGACCAAGATCCTCCACTTCTCTCCGAACGAAAGCATGTTTTTCTCACACGTACTGCATCACAACTAGCATCATCGCGCCCAAAGCCGCGAGTGTCTCCGTGGTGTTCACCATCTCGGAGGAGGAGGACACGGACCGCTCGCTGATGCAGGTGTTCCTCCTTGAGTTCAGCGAGGCGAAGCGTGTCGTGGCCGGCGGACCCTCCGTGAACTTTGTTCGCGACGAGCCGGTGGAATTGCGCGGCTGTGGTGTGGAGAAGCCTTCTGTGGGCTACCTTGTGTTCTGTACCGGCAGCGAGTGGAGGTGAGTGTGTAGCGTTCAACCGGGAGCACGTGGCCGAGGGACGGCTCGATTCGGTGTGCGAGCTGATGACTTCCTTCCGCTTCTACCTGGACTACCACATCAAGTCCTCGAAGACGTACATCCACAACCGGATGCGGAATCGCGCGGAGCAGTGGAAGAATTGTGAGTCTGAATGGGAATTGTGAATCGTAGTGCTGCGCGAGGCTCGTTTCGAGGAGGAGAACGTGCAGCGAACGACGATGAGTGGAAAGACCTTTGTGAAGTAATGCTGTGTACTAGTGCTGTGTTTCTTCAAAACGAATCGTGGAGTGAAACGCCCCACACCGTATGGAAGTATTCTTTGTTTCGACGACTGGCTACATGCGTATTCGCCATGTCATGTCATAGACCGCCTCTTCCGGTAAGGCAAAAGGGAGAGGGTGATGGGCAGGAGTATAGCAGCCTCTTAATTGAGGGCGAGATTGATTCTGTAAGGGTTACTGTAAGTGATAACTGCACAGTGCCCTATTAAGGGAGTTGTTGACACCGATCTCAAATCCGTTGAAACTGTACATGAAGTACATCGCTGGTGTTTCAACTGATCCAAAGACATGCAAAACACTGGGAGTTCAAAAGCATTCACCCATTTGCTGGAATGACGAGGGAACTCTGTGGATTCGATGAGTGTATCTTATGACCAGCTTCTATTACGTGAATATTGATCATGATATTTGCTGCTACGAGTGCACTGATGGTGTTTTTCGGCGGAGGAGCGTTTTTCGAGGTCCTTCGGCTGAAGTCACGCAAATTCAGTACTCCCAAAAGCGGCAGTGCCTGTATTCTTGCGGAGCGGACGGTCTCTTTCTGTGGGATCTGCAGAGAGAGGGGAAGTGCAGCCAACTGTTTCCATTCCTTTTGTTTATTCCTCCTAGATTGGCGTTTCCAGTTCGTTGCATCTGTAGCATTCTTGACGACTCTGTGTTGGTGGCTGGCACGCCGGAGGGATCCCTGCTGTTTCTGGACACTCTAGACCAGTGCATGATTTGATTTCGGATCACTTCTAGATATATCCAACTCGATTCCCTCCATCCACACAAATCAGCAGTAACGGGTCTCCATTTCATCCCCGTTTCCGTGTCCTCTCTCTCTCATCATCAGAGCCAGCGCCTTCTCGCTTCCTGCAGTACCGACTCCTCCATTTGCCTAATCGCCATTTCTCCCTCCAATCACTTCCAAATCCACTCCACCCTCCAAGACCACGAAGGAGCCATCACCTGTCTCGCCTCCTCTTCCGACGGCCATCTCCTCGCCTCTGGCGGCAAGGACCACAGCATTCGTCTTTGGAGTATTCCCGCGGGAAAGTTCCTTCGCTGCGTGGAGGATTTCCACACGCCGCAGGGCAAGCACGTGGGCAGCATCACAGCGCTCTGCTTCGCCGGCGAGCAGCTCATCACCGCGGGAATGGACGGTTGCGTGAAGTGCTTCCAGTTGGGAGCCACCCACTCTTCAATGGACGCGGTGGAGGAAGGGCTGGGCACTCTGTCGCTTGATGACCTACTTGACTGGGGTTCGTCTGCCTCCCGTTCTATTGGTTTTGGTGGTGTTGGTGGTGGCAGTATGAATGGCATTGGTGATATTGGGATGACGGACAAACTGCTGTGGAGTGTGGCGGTGGAGGAGAGCGGCGTGGCGCACCTCGCCTTCGACGCGGCGCGGAAGCAAACGCTGGTCAGCACGGGCGAGCACGAGGTGCGGCTGCTCGACGGGCAGCTGACGACGACGCGCCTGCGACTGCGCAGCCAGTCAGGCGCGGTGACGGCGGTGGTGCTGGACCGGTGGTGCCAGCTGGTGGCGGGCAGCGCGGACCACTCGGTGATGGTGTGCGACGGCGCGAGCGACGCGGTGGTGGCGTGGCGGGAGGAGGTGACGGCCGTGAGCACGCTGGCGGCGGCGGGCAGCTGGGTGGTGGTTCCCGGCCCTGCGTACTCGCTGCGCGTGCTGAACAGCGCGTGGGAGGAGTGCTGCCGGCTGGAGGGCCACCGCGAGCAGATCACGGCCGTGGCGATGGACGCGTCTACGGTGGTCAGCTCCAGCAGCGATGTGGGCAAAAACGGGGGGAGTGAGGGGTAGGGCACCGTGCTGCTGCACGCGCTTCCCGGCAAGCAACACGCGGTGAGTCCGCAGGGCTGCTTGTCGTGTCACTACGGCGTGGTGACCACGGTGGACTTCTGTGGCAACATCAACGGCGTGTCGTACGTGGCGTCGGGCGGGTCGGACTACGCGGTGGTCGTGTCGCACGTGGCGGGAGGCCAGCTGCGCGTGCTCTGGTCGCAGAAGGACGCGCACGCGGGCGTGATCACGCGCGTGCTGTTCGGCGTGGGCATGGCCTGCGGCATGGTGTACTCCGCGGCGCGCGACCACGTGGTGCGACTGTGGTCCCTGAAAAATGGGGATCTGGTGGGGAGTCTGAACTTCCACACGGAGAAGGTGGTGGACGTGTGCCAGTCGCCGGATGGCCGGTTTTTCGTGTCAGCGTCGGCGGACGATTCGATTTTGGTGTACGACGTGAGCGACGCGTACAGAGTGGTGATGCGCGTGGAGTGCGGCGAGGAGCCGTCCTGTCTGGCGATTGTGAACAACATGGTGTGCTGTGGATTTTGCTCGGGAGGCATCCGCTTCTGGCCGCTTCCTTCCCTCGGCATTCATTACGTTTCCCCTGTTTGCTACAAACAGCACAGAGTACAACTTCAGAAAAGAAATCGCTCGCCAGAGCGACGTTGCTGCTGCCGAAGGCGGCGACGGCCAATTGCTTCATTTCCGCCTCATGCTGGGATGAATAGCGGGCCGAAAAATGAGTGAGGAGGAGACGATGGACGTTGCAGCTTCGCGCAAACTCGCCCGCCATGCGGATGGTCGAATGCCCGCTGACCCTCACGCGTTCTTCGTTTACCTGCTCGCGCTTGAGTCCAGCAACCGTTGCCTCGTGCACCATCACATCGCAGCCCTCCAGTAACGGCCTCATTTCACTCGCATCGCACGTGTCTCCCAAAATCGCCACTCTTTTGGTCCCCTCGGAAGAGGCGGTGAAAAAGGCGGGATCCGTAGGGTTGATGCGAGTGCCGTCGGGAAAGACCACTTCGCTGTTTGAGTACAAACGCTTTAGCACGTCCGAGAGGGTAATGCCCATTTCCACCCAGTCGGCGCCCTTCTCGTTGAATACTGTGGCAACTCTATCCTTGTCCAGCTTTCGGTTCGGTGGTGGCGACGTGTACACATAACCGAAGCATTCCACTCCGTGAAACACCCGCCCAGCATCCACGCTTCCCAACGGACCCTACTTCTCACACAGCACACGCTGCGCCCACGGAGAACAGGTGCCAGTGTCCATCGGAGCCAGGGAACACGGGCTCTACGGACATCCGCTTGTCGTCGTACTGGATCCGAGTAGAAGACGAATCGAGGGCGCTGAGACGGGGATCGTGCTCTCCTGCAAACAGCTCGTGGATGCGACAGGGGAAGTTGCACTTGGCACCCGTCAACTGGAAAACGGTCTTTAGATATTGTGATAGAGTGGGAGGGCCGTAGATATCGATGGGTTGGTCCATCTTGCTGTTTCCCTGCGCACGACCCATTCCAATGTCCGAAAGCAGGGTGGGAAGTCCATACACGTGGTCGCCGTGCATGTGGGTGATGAAGATCTTGGATATGCGAGTGGTCTTGAGCAAACGCACTTTCCCGTTATTGTGGCGTTTCTCTCGCTGCTTCAGCTGATTGATGTGATAGGTCGTGACTAGATGTGACAGGAGCGTGGTGAGATTACGCTCGCCGCAGTCAAATAGCCAGTCTCCAACGGCATTTTCATACTGAAGTTGCAGCGCCAGTGACTGAGCTACCGTTTAGTTCGGGGAGGAGATGTCACTCGCTCGAAAGAGCGTGGACCTCTGGGCACTCGTTCCGAGAAACTGGAGCACGGCCGAGCTCGGCATTGCGTTGCGCCACGTGCGTGTGAAGAAGCTGAGGGAACAAACAGGGGAAAGGAGAGAACTGAACTGACTATTGAGCAGCTGGGGGTTGAGGAACAGCTTGAAGGTGACGAGGTACCCCACAATGCCGAAAATGAGAGAGGAGAGTAAAACTACCGTTTATGCCCTCCCCAAGCACTACCTTTTCGATAGGGATATAACGGAGAAGACGACTGCAGGAACGCGAAGGAGGGCATGGAGAAGAAGTTGGAGATGGAGTGGACAGCCGTCGCGGCGAGAATGCTACCCGTGCGAACGTACACGTAGGACACGAGGGTTCCGAAGAGCGTGGTGTAGGTGAACATAAACACTGCGATTGAGACATCACGGGAACATCGCTACGACACTGGAAGAACGCGACCTGCACGGGCATCCCGCTGTGGATGGCATCGAAGATGTGATGGAAGTGGCCTACCGTGAACACCAGTCTGAATTGCAACAAGACCCGAAGGCAACCGAGGAAATGAGAATGCTCTGCAGGAGAGAGTAGCCACTGTGCAGCAAAAAGGTCATGATGCTTCCGCGGTAGAGAATCTCCTCCAGGAGAGGGGCCTGCTGATTACCGGAGGGAAGCAGCACATACCAGGAGCAGGTTTCGCAAATCGATGAACACGTCGTAGTTGTAGTTGAACTGACTGAGAAGAGCGGAAAAAAAGGACTGTTTGCTACGGTTGGGCAGAAAGGGCTCTACTCACCATAGGACGGAAGTATAGTAGCAACTGACGATGGGGCCGGTGAATAGAATACAAATGTGAACAGAAGCCATGAGAATCGGCAATAACCGGTACTTGTTCGTCAATCCCCACATTTCAAAGTTCGATATCTGTGACTAACACAGTTCTGCAACTACGTACTGTTTTGAAGCGAAGAAGACACTTGTGAAGCCCGATCACCGAGAGGATGAACGCGAGCAGAATAGCCGTGCGGATCATGATCTAGAAGGAGTCACTGGCAAGAAGGGATGACTACCATGGCATGATCGTTGCGCCCTCTGTCCCTGATTCTTTGCGGAATACAATGTAACAGAAGGGACAACAGAACCGTTTCGGAGAAAATGAGCACAACCTGCCACATCAAGAAAGCGATTAGTAACAAACAAGCAAAAACAACCTCGCTACACTTTTGCTACTCATAACCACTGTCATATGCACACACCCTTTCTGTTCAGAATGCGCATCACCTTGTACTGTTTCACAACACGAGCCGCTCCTCGGTTAACGATGCTGTCGTTGTCCTCCACATGCTTTCCCTACGCCTAACACGCATGAAACAAGCATGCCTTTGTCGATCCAAAGGACGAAAAGCCCATGAGCTGCGCCATGTTCGCGCTGACGTCCTCGCCCTCTTCAATCTCGTATTCCTCGGGTTTGGTGACAGGCACGGTTTCCTCCTTCTTTTCTGTGTTCTGCACGGGAGGGACTTCCACACTCTTCGCTTCCGGTTTCCTTTCCTTGCGTTCTGTGTAATCGGAGTGCTTCCTACAAAATGACCCCGTTCACATGTAACCACATTTCGCGTCCAAACTCATCCCGAGTACTACGAAATGAAGCAAGAAACAAGCACTCACTACTTCGCATCCCTCCGTTCTCGTTCACGGTCTCTTCTGTGGCTTCGATCCCTTCTGTCATAACTGCTGCTGCGACTGCGGCTGCGACTGTGATGCCGATCACTGTAATCCCGACTTCGACTTCTATGAGTGACCCATCGGCGAGAGCAGAGACCGATGACTTCTTCTAGAATAGGAGGATGGCATGATAATGGGTTCTTTGTTTCTTGAGGACTCGAATTGTTGGGATGGGGTGGTCGGAAAAGGCCTCCTTTTTGGGAATCAGTCGATTCTTCCATTAATCCGTGGAAACATGCCCTCTGTTGCTGATTTGCCTCAAAACGAGCAAGGCACGGGTTTTCGTGTTGGTATCACCTGTTAGATGACTTGATGTCTCTGGACATCAAGCCTATGTCTCCTCTCAAAATGAAGTATATCAACATGCTGAGAGAGAGAGCGAAGGATCTTCTGAGCGCCTACAACTACCCGGACTACATCGTGAGCGACGTCAATCTGTTGCGCTTTGTACGTGGTTATATGGTCTGAGCACATGATGGACTTTACAGTAGTACAACATGGACGAGGCCTACGAGTCCTTCAGCAAGATGCTGAAGTGGAGAAGGGACAACAACATCGACGAATACTTCAAGAAGGTGGAGGAGGTGGGCTTCGATGTGCACAAGATTCCCTACGCGGACGTGTTTGAGCCGTTGGGCTGTGCGCTGCGCCTCACACATAGGATCTTCCACACCAACTACCACCACAAGAAGGATCTGGAGGGCCATATCATCGATATCCGCCTGCTGGGCTGCATTGACGTGAAGGCCCTCCTTTCCCACCCCGAAAAGGAGTGGCTGGACTACAACATATACGTGCTGGTTGGACACGGTGTGCGAGGCTGACGCGAAGGAATGGAGAATCTACACCCTCAACAAGTACAGCGAGGAGACCGGCGTGCTCCAACGCCTGTGTTGCATCCAGGACCTGAAGGGCGTCGGCATGCATATGGTCAGTCCGTAATTCGCCTTTCCCTCCTCTCACGGGCAGCTCGCTGATCTCCTACCTCAAGGACATGACGAACATCACATCGCACAACTATCCCGAGACGATGCACCGCTCCTTCGTGGTGAACGTTCCCGCCATCTTCTCCTCGCTGTGGTCGCTGGCGAAGCCCGTGATGCACCCGCGCACCGTGAAGAAGGTGGTGATCTGCAAGGGCAACTACCACAAGCACCTCTACGAGGAGATCCCGATCCAGGCACTGCCGGTGAGTGTGTGGTGTGCGGCTTACGTCTAGACGTACCTTGGCGGCATCTGTCAGTGCGAAGAAGGCTGTCTGAGCTGTGTCAAGAACGACGACGTGTTCAAGGTTTTCGTGTTGGAGTGCCGTGAGGAATAGATCCCCGTGTCGTCGAAGCTGACCGTGCCGCTGCACCTGAAGAAGGGCGAGAAGGTGGAGTGGGACTGGAAGCTGGAGAGCGGCACGATCGACATCACGATGGGCTTCAAGGGCACGGAGGGCGTGAAGCCGGTGTACAAGGGCGATCGGGTGTCGTCCCACAAGGACGCGTTCCAGGCGGAGGAGGACGGCATGCTGGAGTTCAACTTCGACAACAGCTTCTCGTGGGTCACGGGAAAGACGGTGATTGGCATGATGAAGATTTCCTGCTAAGACGTATCGGAGTGTTTGTTGGAGCCAAGAACATATCGGTGAGAAGAGGGGAGACGGAATGCAAACAATTCTCTCGGCGGCGCGATGAATCACTACCCGGAAGAATACAAAGAGCCGGAGAGCCGGTTTAAGGAGCTTCCTCCGATGCCGGCGAACTGCTGCCAGTATTGCGGCAATGGTCCAAGTGTTTGCCTCGCCAAGTGTCTGACGTGCGGGAAGTTCTTCTGCAACGGAACGGGGTTAAAGGAGGGGTCCCATCTCTCCGTCCATATGCGCGTTTCGAAGCACAAGTCCTTCCAGGTGTACTCGAACACGTTCCAGCCGGGCATGATCCCGAAGTGCAAGGTGTGCGGGTGCACCAACGTGTTTGACCTCCGGTTGCTGAAGGATGCGCAGGGCAGGATTCTCGGACTGGTCTGTCTGGAGAAGTGCATCTCGTCCATGAAGCTGACGAACCCCGCGTACGCCAACCTTTCATATGAGCCGGTGATCGTGAAGGAGGGAATCTGCCCCGAAGTCATTCCGATCACCAACTCCAACCCCAACGCTCCCGTCCTCGTGTCCTTCCCGCTGGTCCGCAAGATCGAGCGCATGTGGGCGAAGCACAGCACGCTGACCATCACGCAGGTCCACCTGCCCAAGGGCATCGTCCTCACGCCGATGGCGGACTTCTACCGCTCCACTCTGGAGTACTACAAGGTGATGGAGCCGCTGCTCCGCCGCGAGGAGTACGAGCAGAAGGAGAACGCCTCCCAGGATGGCTCGAAGCACGTGTACGTGACCTTCCAGCGCCAGATGCAGTCGGTCGCTCGCGATTCGTCCTACTCCAATCGCGGTGGTCGAGGAGGCCGTGGCGGCCGTGGAGGCAGAGGCGGTCGAGGAGGCCGAGGCGGTCGCAGCGACTACGCCAGCCGCGGGGGCGTGGAGGAGAAGATGATCCAAATCCTGGCGACGTTCGACATCTTCCCGGATGACTACCACCGCCGCATCCACCGCTTCGACAGCATGAGCCTGCTGCTGTGCGAGGTGCAGGACACGGACGACCTGGAGTACCGCGAGCACAAGCCGCGCGCGAAGAAGGCGGGCTTTGGCGGGATGACGAGCGGGCGCGTGAAGAACAACGACTTGGATGACTACGACGACGGCGCGGACCTGGGCCAGTTCTCGCTGGACTACAGCAAGCGCGTGGAGTACACGGGCACGATCACCAGCCTGCACGGCGGGCACGTGGTGATGAAGGTGGTGACCAACCAGCTGCCCGAGGGCACGCCGCGCTTCCAGGACGGCTACTACGACGTGCGCCTGATGGACAGCCAGGCGGTGCTGGGCCGGCGGCTGGACGCGATCAAGCGCATGGACGAGGAGACGTCGGTGACGCAGTACCTGTACAACAAATGGATGGGTGACAAGCGCAACAGCAACTTCGACGCCTTCCAGTACCGCCGCGGCGAGCTCAGCAACCAGGGCCGGCTGGCGGTGCCGAACCTGGGCGTGCTGAACAGCTCGCAGGTGCTGGCGGTGGAGACGGCGATTCGGCGGCGTCTGTCGCTGATCCAAGGCCCGCCCGGCACGGGCAAGACACGTGCGTGAGAGTGATGAGAGTGAGATGTAGTGACAGCGGCAGCTATCGTGTACTACCTGGTGATGCGTCACCGCAACGGCGTGAAGGACTACCCCCTGGACGGCTCGCGCGCCACGCTGCCCGGCCGTGTGCTGGTGTGCACGCCGAGCAACGTGAGCGCGGACGAGATCTGCGTGCGCATCGCGGCGACGGGCGTGAAGGTGGTGCGGCTGATGGCGGCGTCGCGCGAGGACCAGAAGAGCCCGATCGACGAGCTGTGCGTGCACGTGCGCGCGCGCAACATCCTGATGGAGCGCGACGCGGAGTTCCGCCGCATCCAGACCATGTGGGAGAATGACGACTCGATGCTGACCGAGCGCGAGGACCGCGCCCGCTACCGCGCCATGAAGCAGAAGAAGGAGGAGGTGCTGGAGGGCGCGGAGGTGGTCGTGTGCACGTGCGACACGGCGGGCTGCTCGCTGCTGGCGGACAAGCTGTTCAACACGGTGCTGATCGACGAGGTCTCGCAGAGCACGGAGCCCGAGGCGCTGGTGCCGGTGGTGCACGGCGCGGAGCGCGTGGTGCTGGTGGGCGACCACAAGCAGCTGGCGCCGGTGATCATCTCGCTGCCAGTGAAGAAGGCGGGCATGGAGCGGTCGGTGTTCGAGCGGCTGGTGCGCCAGGGCGAGGCGCCGGTGCTGCTGGACACGCAATACCGCATGCACCCGGCGATCAGCTACTATCCCTCGGAGACGTTCTACGACGGCAAGATCCGCGACGGCATCACGGCGGCCAAGCGGCCGGTGCTGGAGGCGGTGCACTACAGCAACCCGCTGCGCCCGGTGCAGTTCATTCGCGTGGTGGGCCGCGAGGAGACGAGCAGCGAGGGCTCGTCGTACCTGAACCTGGAGGAGGCAGTGTACACGGTGCGGCTGGTACAGTACCTGACGCAGATTGGGGTGAAGCCGCGACAGATCGGCGTGCTGTCGTCGTACAAGGGGCAGAAGAAGCTGCTGGCGAAGAGCCTGGCGAAGGTGGGTCTGGAGGAGGTGGAGTGCGAGAGCGTGAACACCTTCCAGGGCCGCGAGAAGGACTACATCATCTACTCGTGCGTGCGCAGCAACGACCGCAACGCGATCGGCTTCTCCAGCGACATGAAGCGCCTGAACGTGGTGCTGACGCGCGCGAAGTTCGGGCTGTTTTTGATCGGGAACCCGGTGTGCATGTGCGGCGACGTGAACTGGATGAACTACATCAAGTACAACTTCGAGAACATGCAGGTGGTGGAGGGGCAGCCGGGCAAGTGGACGGTGGTCAAGGAGCTGTGGAGTGTTTGTTCCAAACAGGAGAAAGGTACGCCACATCATTATCGTTGTCGTCCTCGCTGGAGTCGCTTTCCTTGCTTTCCTTGCTCTCCTTCTTACTCGTGGTACTCTCCTTCTTCTTGCTCTGTACCTGGCTGCTCACCTCCTTCGTCATGGACGCCACCTTCGACCGCGTGCTCTGCGCGAACCGGCTCAGCATCGGCAGCCCCTTCTTCTTCATCAGGTCCCAGCCCTTCTTGACCTGATCCGTCACCTCGCCCGCCAGCTCTGCGCCTGCCTTCATCATCTCTACCCATCACACCCTGCATTCACTCCTACTCATGCCACGACTCTCCTCTTCCTCCTCCTTTCCCTTCAGGATGCGCGTCCGCACCTTGTTCGCCTCGAACACGATTCGCTCCACGTCGTCGCACTCGTAGCTCTGCAAACACTGCATAATCCCCGCGAAATCGCTCTCCAGCAGAAAAGCCTCCTTTTTCTGGATCATGCTCGTGCCGATGCAATACATGAACTGAAAGCGGTTCGGATCTGCCAGCAGCGAGTCCCACACGCGGAAGGTATTCTGCAGTTCAAATTCCCGCGCAAACAGAGTGGTCAGCCAACGCACGGCATAGAACTGGGGATCCACCTGCAACTCGTCCTAACCGTCAACACTTCCCGCCATCCGCACGAAGTGGTGCGCGACCTGGGGCAGGTACGCACGGATGTACTCGTGCAGCGTCTCCAGCACGCCGCGCCTACGCATAATTCCCGCGGTTCTGCCTCACAGGCCGTTGGTGGAGGAGTCGCAGTCCCGAATGAACAGATCGCGCGTCTCCGCCATCAGGTTGGTGAAGGCGAAGAAGGCGTCCGCCTCCACCTCCAGACTGACCTCCTGGTCCAGCTCGCCCTCCGCCTCGGCGAACACGTACAGAATAGGCGCGAGCAGTTCGTTCATGCCTTGAATGTAGCGCACGCCCGCGTTCAGCGTGCCGAACACGTACAGCATGCGCGCCAGCACCTGCTTGTTGTGCTGGGAGAAGAACGGGATGTCGCTGTAGGTACGATCCGTGTCCTTCCAGATGATCTCGCGCATTTCGGAATCGCCGAATTCCCGCGACCACTTGCTCTCGTTGGTCTTGCCGTCGTCCTCGGAGGGGTCGTAGTCCGCGCTGCGCTTCCAGGAGCTGTCCAGCGGGTTGGGGACGAATTTGCAATCGGGCTTGCCGCCCGCGACGTTTCTGGCGGCGATGAACTCGTTCACGAAGGTTATGTACTGGTCGATGTTGCTCTGCCTCACTTCCTCCCACTTCGAGGGCTGATACGGATAGCAGCGGAGCAGCATCTTCCACACCTCCGCGCGTCTCTTCTGGCCGTGGATGCCGTTGAAGGCGGCCTCTCTCACTTCGCACTCGAACAGCGGGCCATCTCGGTAAATGGGGGTCAGCGCGTACTCCATCGGGTTGTCCGTGTCGCGGCGCGTGATGAACTGGCCGTTCATACCCTTCAGCGAATAGGACCGAACGGGGAGGTAGATCTACACTTCAAAATGGGGATGCGTGCCCACGTCTCCGTCGATCCATTTCTTCACGCGCTTTTCTCCGTCGGGAGTCGTGACACTCGAATAATGGGATTCAGAGCACTGACGAACGAAGCGCACCGTCATGGGGCGAGGCGCCGACTTCAGTTTGGCCTTCACCTCTTTCGGCTCCAAGAACACCACGGATTCGCCATTGATGGACATGATAATGTCTCCCTTGTGAATCGCGCCGCAGCCCTATTCCTCACGCACATATCCAGTACCAAACTTCTAGCGGCAGTCTCGTTCCCTCGTCTTTTGTGTCGAATCTCTTCATTATGGAGTAGCCATCTTCCGTCTTTCCGATGATAAATCCCAGCGGGCCCTCCCCGAAAACGACGTCTGTGAAATACTTTGAGTACAGTCGAAGGGACATATCCTTTCTTCCTGCGTTTGTTTGGGAACACAATGGACGGGGGCACTCGCGCAACAAACAGGGCACGCAACCAGATGACGATTAATCCAGTCAATCGCATAGCTCACCACATCCATCCCGTTATCCTCGTTCATGATCTCGTGATACGACCCCTCCCACTCCTTGTACTCCTTGTCCTCCGACACCGCCGTGCCGAAGAACGTTTCCGCGCCCTTCGGCAGACACACCGAGTCCTCGGTTCCCTGCATCAGCAGGAAGGGCGTCGCGAAGTCCTTCTCGCACGCGATCGCGTCCTCAATACCCAGCACCAGCTGCAGCGCAGTGCGCGCGGGCACCGGCTTCTTGACTCCCGGCGTGTTGAGGATGTCGTAGCAGTACTGCTCGATCACCACGGGGTCGTGGCACATGGCGCCCGGCGCGAGACGCGACACAACGAACTTGGGCATGAACGACTGGAGGAAGCTGACGATGGGACGGTACTTCATGAGCACCGGGTCGATCATGAGGGCCGGCGCGCTGAAGACGCCGCCGCGGACGAAGGAGGCCAGGCGGTGGGTGACGTTGATGGCGATCATGCCGCCCATGGAGTGACCCTACTGGGGAGCAGGGAAATATAACCGTACCATCACGAACACGGGGAGCGTGGGGCGGGAGTTGTGGATGAAGGTGATGAAGTCGCACGCGTCTCCAATCACGTCGCGCATGGAGTTGATGTAGTTGCGGTACCCGTCACTCTGGCCGTGACCTACGGGTGAATTTATTACAATGGAAGAACCGCGGTGGTCCATCGCGTACACGGAGTATCCCGCCTCGTTCATCTTGTGCGCGATCGCAGCGTATCTCCCGGAATGCTCGCAGATTCCGTGGCAGATAAAGACAAGCGCCTACAATGAAGCCCTTGAAGAGAAACGACCTTTGCAGGGGTGGGACTCTCCCAGTGGTTATAGTACATCCACATGCGATCCTTGTTCTCCCAATAGCAGTACTGGAATTTGGCAGTCGGAGGCGTCGAACGTTTATCTTCACATCAGCCTCTATTTACGCGCGTACTGTTCTGTTCCTTCGGATTGCACACCCGTACGAACCAGAGGATGATCTGGAGCTCAGACCGCCAATCTTCACGTACCTCGATCACGACAATCGCGAAGCAGATCCATCCAACAACATCGAAGAATGATACACTCATTTGTAGAGAAGCTTTTGATGGGAAGGAATTTAGGGGCCATACAGAATTGGGTCGTGCAAGAAAACAACTGAAGGTAAAGAAGTAACCTTCTGATTTGCGTTTGTCAAATGCCGAAGTCTACTCAATATCGGTAGGAAGCAGCTGGTGGCTTTTCGGATAATCGATTAGTGTGGGAGTTGATTTCGGAACCAGTTTTGCGAATGTCAAAGCGGATGACTCAATGAATGGTGGTTGGTTTCATGGTGCAAAATGCTCAACCCCGACATGCAATGTACTCAAAACGGTGATATTGAGTGATGAATAGGAAAAGTGGAATGAAATGGACTCTTGTAATGTGGAATTGGACGATTCGGTGGAGGATGTCAGGAATGGGAACGGAAACTGTGTTTCGTATGCTCATTTGTATCGCTTGAAACTAGAATGGGCAGAACTTTGAATAGGTACATTATTGAAAGGCATATCGGTATGGGGTGAGTAAAGCAGCGGAAAATCACATTCTAGGGGATGTGGAACTGTGTATGTTGCACAGGATAGGAGAACACAAAAAATGGTGGCAATTAAGCGTTGTTCTCGCATAAGTGACAATTTTGATACGCAAAAGGAATTACAGGTACTGAAGAATTGCGCCTCGCAATTCGTTGTTCGATACTATGATGTATTAATCGATAAGGGGGATTTGTGTGTATGTTCGTTTGGTTGGATTCAGAATAGATGGTAATGGAGTACTGCCCCTGTGGGACTCTTTCCGACTATATGAGGAAGGGAAATCGACTTAATGAGAATGAATTGCAAGCTATTGCCGCTTGCTGTTTACAGGGATTGAACTATCTCCATAGTATGAAAATCATCCACAGAGTGGGCAATTGAAGCAGTCTGATAAGGGTGTAGGACATTAAGCCGAGTAACATGCTCATTTCTGAGAGTTGTGTGATTAAGCTGGGTGATTTCGGACTGGCGGAGCAACTGAATCATTCCAGCTCACGGCGCAGCAACATTTGTGGAACCCCACTGTACATGGCACCTGAAGTGTTCGATGGACAGACCGTGATGAAGAGTGATGTGTGGTCTATGGGCATTTCGCTGATTGAATTGGCTGAAAGAAAGAACCCCTATGACGATTACCTTGGTGGAGCAGCTACAGTAATGAAGAGGATTTGCATGGATGCACCGCCTTCTCTCTCTTCTTATGGGTGGTCTCCTGAGTTTGTGGATTTTGTAAACAAGTGCTTGGTAAGGGAAGTGAGCGAGAGATGGAGCGTGCGTGCCCTGATCGAGGTGAATGCCTTTTCCCATTACTCATCAGTAGCACCCCTTCGTGAGGGATTCGGTGACGAGGATTGTGGAACTGGGTTATTCCCCTGTCCTTTTCCAATTGTTCGAGCGAATAAGAAACGAAGCAAGTCTGTCCAGCTCGCTGGACTATACCACTTACTGTGAGCCAATGGCAGTCGAAGAGGAGCCATGGGACATTCACAGCTGCATCAGGGTTCTGACGGTGGATAGCAACACGCAGGATGCAACAACAATAACGAGCACCATGTTTAGTGCATTCGTAAACTTAGCTGAGCTGCGAGTGGGGAGTGGGTGCTTTGAGAATGTGGAGAAGGTGGAATTGATTGGACTGAAAACGCTGGAGAAGGTGGTGATTGGGGATAACTGCTTCACGAAGCACAAGAATCGTTTTGGCTTGAATGAGAAGCGTCGCTTTTCTGTACGATATTGTGAACGATTGAAGGAACTGAGGATTGGACGGTATTCCTTCTCTGATTATACGGTGTGCGCGATTGAGAATATGCCTTCTTTGGAAGTGATTGAATTTGGCGAAGTGGATTATGTGAGTTGCAACTTCTTCTACGCTTCAATGGAGCTGAGGAGTGCGTCTCTCAAGAGGAGAATGACGAATAGACCTATCGATGCTGAAATCCATTGTGTTTGGTAATCGGACACTGCAGAATTGCACTCGCGTGCTGCTTGAGGGTGCATCCCATAGCGAGAGAGTAATGCATAGACCTGCCGGAGCTCACCACCATCAACACGGGTTCAAACACCCTCTCCTTCAGTGCAAAGGGATCAACCGAACTGGTCATGCGCAGTAGTGCATTGGGAGCTACACTGATGAGTAGACCTGCCCAAATTGCGTGCCCTGGACGGTGTGAACAAAGACAACTCCGTCTTCCGCTTTGTTTCGACTGTTGTTTTGGAGAGTCTGGGTGATTCCTACCAAATGACTGTTAGATGTCCCGTCCCTTGACAGCATTTCTCTCCCTCACGTGCGGAAAGACTGGAAATCACTGTCAAAAGCGAGTTGGTGTCTTCCTTGCAATTCACGATTAGACATCTCACCCACCCTTGCCGAGTATTTCACGTAACTGCTGACATGCAGAGTTGAATGAATATGCTCACACAATCCATTTCCTTGTTTGTTCACATTCCATTCTCGTAATCGCCGGCTCCATTTGCAACCCGCTCTTTTCCAGAGAAGAACATGAAGAGAGGGTATACTGAAGCGGAGGATGCGTAATGCGCTAGTTTGCTTCTTTGTGCCTTCCTTCTCACGCTCATTCTTGACATGGGAGTCGGGCCTCTAACAATTGTGTTTGGAGCGATGAACTTGTCGATGAACTCCCGCTTCCCTGCCGCAACGTGGCTGCTTGTGGAATGAATACTAAGGAAATGAGAAGTAGATCCGCGGCATTCTGAACTGCGTCCAGTTCGTTTCAGTCATGGTCCTGTGCAGCATCGTCAATCGACACCGCGGGAAGTACTCTCGCAAAGAAGAATCGTTGTAGGTGGTTAGCAATTGCTCTTTCCTAGATTGGTTCTCAACCTGCTGACCTCCCACCCTATGGCCTATTGGTACTACCTCATCATTCTGGGAGGAATTGTATGGAACATCCTGGGAAGCTGCTGGATCAAGGCAGCGTTCGTGTACTACCCAAGGGGTTTCAGCGCGTGCTACCTCGTGTGCGTGATTCTCTCGTGGATTAGTGTGATCGCGTCTCCGTGCTTCGTCTTCTTTGGTAGGACACTCCGATCGTGGCTCTCATCGCAGGTGGACTGCTGTACTCACGACGAAAACAAGACGTTCCTGTTCCGGAAGGGAACCGCATCCAGCTCGTTTCCTCTCAGGACGATGTGTCCGATTTCGATGCAATCGTGAGCCATCTCCAGCGCGAGAAGGGAGGAATCACTCTACAGGAGATCCTTGCGATGGACGACCAAAAGCGGGAGTTGGAGAATCGCCGCCATTTCCGATTACCTCAGGTGAAGGAGGAGGACATGCCGGTCGTCGTCCCAGGCCTCGAGGGACGGGAGGAGGGAAGCAGCAACGTCCTTCTGAGCGAAATGACGCGATCTTCGGAAACGGAAGAAACCACCGGAATTGTGCTGATGAATCCACCAGCGGAGGGAGAGGAAGCAGGTCCCCAGTTGGCGGAGAGCAGGGAGGCGAATCCCCTTGTTTCGATCGTGGTGCATTCTACCAGCGAAACGGTCGGGGAACCAGATAAACCAAAGGAGACGGTTACGGAAACAGAGAAACCAGCGGAGACGGTCAGGGAGGAGGGGATGCCCGTTGTGCAAGAAGAGACACAAGTACAAGAAGTGGAACAGAGAGTCCAACCGAAGAAGAAGGAGAAGAAGAAAAGGGAGAAGAAGAAGGGACGATTCGCCTCGGCGAAGGAGAACATCGTGTCAACGGATGTTGCGATTCCGAACAACGAGAGCTTGTGATATTAGTTGCAAGGGCTGATCTGTAGAGAACAGGGAGATGCGACTCCATCGCAGCAAACAACGATGCAGTATAGCAGCACGGACTACGTCGACCTTTCGGAGCAGATGATTCGGGAAATCAACGAGGGACACTTTGATCATTCCGCTGTGAACAGCAACGTTCACGTGTCTGTTGTCAATTAGTAGTTGATCCGCGTTCTGTTTGTTGCGCAACGCACAACCGGTTGTTTGATGGGATGTGTGGGACCCGTGTTTTCTCTCCCTCTTGTGCTCTCTACGCTGTACATGATCACTCCATAAATGAAATAGGCAAAAGGAGTACCTTGTGGTCAGAGCGTTTCTGTGTTTCTCTGCCAATCTTTCCCGTTTCTGCAATTCCAGAACCCCCTTGTTTTCACCCCGACGCTTTTCTGGACGTGGACGATCTGCTTCTTCCTGAATCCTAGTGAATAGGCACATCGACCCAATCAGCACTATGCAGGATTCTAACGATAATTGCAAGAAAGAGGAAAACATCAAGTCGCTGTTGAAGGAGGAACTTGGTGTGGAATATGCACTCCCCAAGTATTCCGACGAAGTCGGGAAGAAAGTGCACATTCTCGTTTGTTTTGGATTGTTCATGTGACGCTGTAGTATGATACGGAGGATATGCAGAAGAAGTACCCGGATTGTTCGTTATACTGCAAACCGATGACGAATAGTGCACATCGATGAGGATTACTCCATGTACGTGTTCGACAGCTCCGCCGACACCTACTTTGACTTCCAGAAGAGAGAGAACCAAGAAGTACGGGCACACGCCCCTTTTGAGGATAGAACGCTGGACACGAGGAAGAGGAAGGAGAGGGAGCGTCGAAGAACAGAGAGGACATCTACTGCATCATGACCGATCTCATGAAGGACGAGACGGTGCTTTCCTCGTTGAGTATTCAACCATAGACAGATACGAGCTCCCAGGAAGAGGCTCCCGAGTCCAAGCCGGAGTCCTTCTCCGCGCCGCAAGTAATCGCATCACCGCTTGCTTACTCGCAGTCCCTAGCCGAAGTCATCTCCTCGCTCTACTCCGTCTCCACTGCCCCGCTCCCGGCGCGCCAGCCCGACGAGGCGCGCGTGTTCTGCAACGGCACGGTAACGTCGCTTCCCCGCTCGGAGCTTCGCACCAAGGTAGGTGTGGCGACTGAGTCTCATACACAGTTCACCTCCTTCTTACAGTCCACCATGAACGGCCAGCACCCGAACCTGCTGCCGTACAAGTGCTTCATCGAGGCGGGAGAGCAGAGCTTCGCAGTGGCGGAGCACTACCCGTACTCGCTGGCGACGGTGCTGAAATACAACCGGCACCTGATCGAGTGCGACGACGGCAACGACATCATCAAGCAGTACATCGCCTACCAGCTGGTGCAGGCGCTGGCCTTCCTCCATCGCCACCGCGTCGTGTACCCGTCGCTGTCGCCCACCGCCGTCATCCTGACGGAGTACCTCTGGGTGTTCCTGCCATTGCCGTCACTGTCGCCGCCCGCCTTCAACTCCTCACTGGAGTACATCACCACCTCGTGGGTCAGCGGGCACATCTCCAACTACGACTACATCATGTACCTGAACGAGGCGGCGGGTCGCTCCATGGACGACAGCAACTTCCACAGCATCATGCCGTGGGTCTGCGACTTCACCTCGCCGACGGGCGGCTGGCGCGACTTCTCCGTGTCGAAGTTCCGCATGAACAAGGGCGACAGCCAGCTGGACGTGACGTACCAGCACAGCGTGCCCAAGCACCACATCAGCGAGTCGCTCAGCGAGCTGACCTACGCCATCTACATGGCTCGCTGCATGCCTATCACGCTTCTGCGTAGCGTCGTGCGCAGCAACTTCCAAGCCAAGGAGTATCCCAGCAAGTGAGTGTCGGCGCGGCGGCTCAGAGCTAGCATGCCGCGTATGTACCAGTGGACGCCGGATGAGTGCATCCCCGAGTACTTTTCGGACCCGTCGGTGTTCGTGTCGCAGCACGCCAACATGGAGGACATCACGCTGCCGGCTTGGTGCGCCGAACCCGAGGCGTTCATCCAATGGCACCGCTCCATGCTGGAGAGCGACTATGTCAGCAACCACCTCCACCTGTGGATCAACCTCAACTTCGGGTGCGTGCTGCGCGGGCGTGTGAGGCGTAGCTACCAGCTGTCGGGCGAGGCGGCCATCGAGGCGAAGAACGTGCCGCTGGTGCAGGAGGGCGTGAAGGGGCTCACGAAGAACCCCGGCTTCGTGCAGCTGTTCACGCACCCGCACCCGCAGCGCATGTACAACGGCAACGGCGAGCTCATCTTCACGCAGGTCTCCACCGAGGCGCGGCAAGATATCCTTGACGTCGTGCGCCGGTGGCTTAACCGCAGTGATGCACGTGCCCGCCTCCCACATCCGCTCCTCGCCCGCCGACACGCCCGTCGCCACGCCTGCCGTCCTCGAGCACGCTCTCTCGGAGCGCCGTCCTGATGTTGATGACGTGCCCGTCTCTCCCGAAGCTGCTCCCGCTCCTGTGCCGGCTGTGCCGGTTGTGCCGACTGTGCCTTCTATGCCTGCCATGCCCACTCCTATGCCTGCCGTGCCTACTGCTATCCCCACTATGCCTACTATCCCCACCATGCCCACCATGCCCGGTGTGACGACAGGAGCACAAGGACCACAAGGACCACAGGCAATGGTGGAGGAGAAGAGCCTGATGACGAAGAAGAGCAGGAGCCGGCGACTGTGGCAGCAGGCGGGCGGCGTGACGCGTAGCAGCATGCTGTTCACGGCCACCTCCAAGGACGCCAGCGACACGTCCACTCCCCTCTCGCCGCACGCCGCGCAAGCCACGCAAGCCACACAAGCCACACAAGCCACGCAAGCCACGCAAGCCACGCAAGCCACGCAAGCCACGCCGCTGATGGCTGGGCAGCCAGCCACGCAGACACCAACAATTGGTCAGATGGGCGCGAACACGGGCCTGACGAACAGCGGGAACGAGGCGGAGCAGGCGCTGCTGCGCACGTCGCCGAAGATCACGCTGAGTGGGTGCGAGGGAGCGGCGTGAGACGCAGCGATCAACCAGACGCGCGAGAACCTGCTGAACGAGAACCGCTACGCGACGGAGAGCTTCGCGCGCGAGTACGAGCAGACGCTGTCGCCGTGCTATCTCTCGCCCGAGGAGCTGACGGGCGCGCCGATGGACCTGGAGGCACTGAAGCGCAGCGACCTGTTCAAGCTGGGCTGCGTGCTGTTCGAGCTGTTCACCTCCAAGGTGCTGTTCACGCTCAACTCGCTGACCAGCTACGTGCGCGGCGAGGGCGTGAAGCGCGTGATGAGCGGGCTGACCATCCTCCCCGAGCCCATGCGAGTGAGCGCTGCGCGCGGGGTTCACGATAGAGTCTGGTGCTGCAGCTGATCGACCTCGACCCGCTGAAACGCCCCTCGCTCGAGGAGGTCGTGTCGCATGACCTGTTCATGTGTGGGCGGTGATGCGCGGGCGTGAAGCGTAGGCGCGTCGACGCACGACCACCACGTGAAGCCGAGCATGTGCCTGTTCCCGAAGTACTTCTCCATCATGTAAGCGCGATCCGAGCGACTCACACACAGTCACGCCGTGTCCTCCTCCTACTATCTCTCCTCTATCGCGCAGGACGACGCGGACAGCGTGATGGAGCTGGCCACCACCCTATCCTCGCTCACGGTGAACGAGCTGCCGCTGATCCTGCCGCTGCTGCAGCACCTACAGCACAACATCCTCGCCAACCCCGCGCAGACGCTGCTCAGCACGCTGTTTATCTCCATCTGGAACCGCGTCGCCGGCTCGCTGCACCAGCAGCAGGTCGCCTCGCTCCTCCTGGAGGTGCTGACGACGCTGCTCGAGCAGTCGCTGCAACTGCGCAACTATCAGCCGCTGCTGGTGCTGCTGGAGCGCAAGGAACTCAAGGCGATGTATCGCAGTCTCGGGCCGAAGCAGGTGCTGAAGGTGTTGCTGCCGCTGCTCCTCGAACACCTGTCTCTGCACGTGCAGTGGTTCATGACTAGACTGAACTCCCAGACCCCCGAGCGCGTCGCCGCGGCCATTGGCAACAGTCTCGCCTACCTCGCCTCGCCGCCGCTGCTGGGCGCGACGCTGACCACGCGCTACATCCTGCCCACGCTCACGCTCAAAACGGGCAGCGTCACCTTCAAGCGTACCGAGCTCATGAAGCGCTGGGGCGAGGGTGGGCCCACCGATTCGACCTCACGTCCAGACGACTTGCTGCAGCTGAAGTACTCGCCCGCCGCGCAGTCGCTGCTGAAGGTGTTGCCGTACGTGACCACGGAAGCCGTGCTCTGTGACTCCTCCTCCTCCTCCTGACCCACAGCCATCGTCCTCCCTCACCTCTGCGCCAAGGCCTACTCCTCCTTCCAGTTCGTCACGCCCTCCTCCGCCGTCACCACGCTCAAGTCCACGCAGGCCGCCATGAGCGTCGACGAGATCGTGGCGGTGGTCGACGGCTTCCTGCCGTACGCCTCGGACAAGACGCTTCAGTACGGGCTGCTGCAGGCGAAGGCGCCGCAGCTCAGCGACTTGCTGCGCTATCTCTTCCTCCCTACTGACAAGGACGACGCCTATTGTGGCCCCCCGTTTTCGAGTTGACGCGTAGTGGTGTATGCGAACGCGACGCTGATCGCGCATCTGGTGACGCTGTACTTCAACATCGCTTCCCGCCTGCCCGAACCGACGCAGGAAGAACTCATCATGCCGGAGTTGCAACGCTTCTTCGCGCGGTTCCATTCCTTCTATGAGGACGCGGAGCCCGCCACCAAGGAGATTCAGACCGCCATTCTCCTCCAGATCAAAAAGCGCACCATTTTCGCCATGCAGAAGTTCGACTCCTCGCTCTCTCTCTACTCCTTCAACCTGCTCGGTCTGCTGAAGGGTTTTCTTCCTTCTCTCGATTCACAGATAGAGTCGTCGTCGACTCCTTCGTCGCCCGGCGCGCCGTACCGAATTCTCCCCGATTTCTGACGTCTAGTTCGCATCTTCCGTCGCCCGCTGCCTACAAGGCCGCGATTGCCAAGAATCGTGGGGATTTCTGCCGACAGTGAGCCGTAGTGACGCCCCGTTGCTGGTCGGCTGCGAACAACATTCACATGTGCGGTGGTAGTGCCGGCTTTGTCAATAATCGGTCCGATTTCGACTCCTCCATCAGCCTGACCTACCAGGTGAAGCAGAGCGTCACGGCTTACGACGGCCGGCTGTACAACCTCTGTGTACGCGGGGACGAGTCGGTGTTCGCGACTGTGGGCCTGCCGCAGCCCGCCAGCACGGGCACGCGACCGGTGATCAAACTGTGGCGCAGCGACTGCAAACCGCTGCAGGCGTACGCGGGCTACAGCGCGCATGAGGGCTTCGTGCATTCGCTGTCGTTCCTGGACTCCTCGTCGCTGCTGGCGTCGTGTGCGGCGTCGCTGTGCGTGTACGACTACGAGAAGAAGACGGTGCTGAGCAGTGTGGCCGCCTCCTCGCCCTTCACTTGCATGACCACCTCCTCCGGCTCCATCACCGCCAAGGGCGTCGCCGGCTCCTCCGCCTGGCAGCAGATCTACTGCAGCACGCGCAGCAACGACCTGCTATGCTACGATCTGCGCCAGAAGTTCTACGACCTGCGTGTGTCGGCCGACTTCCCTCTGCCCACCGCCGACGCACAGCCCGAACACCCCGTCGCTATCTGCGCGCTGGCCGCCTGCGAGGACCTCTACATCGCGCTCGCCTGGACCAACGGCGTGGTCCGCATCCTCAGCCAGCGGGTGGGGTCCCCCATTTTCGAGTGGCACGCGCACACGCACCCGATCGCGAAGCTGGCGTTCATCGGGACGAAGAAGCTGCTGACGGCGTGCGTGGACGGCGGCATCTCGGTCTGGGACCTGACTGCGAGCGGCACTCCGTCGCTGTCGGCGCGCTTCGTGAATATGAGCGCGATCAAGAACGCGAGAACCCTCTCGGTGGTGGATTTCGCGACGGGGCTCGATGTGTTCGCGGCGGTGGGCGACACGATGATGTTCTGCAACGACGTGGATCTGCGCGAGTACGACACCACCGGCAGCGAAACGGTGCACATGTACACCATGAATGGCAATGCGCTGTGCGACGGTATTACCTCCATGCCGCTGACGAAGCTGAACCTATGCGTGAACGCCATTTGTCCCCTGCGCAGAATCGCGCTGTGCGGCAGCGATGACGGAAAGCTGTATGTCGTCCAGTCGCGTGTTTGTTAACAAATGCCTGCACAAACTATACACACGCGTGACACTTGTAATAATCGCAATACTCGTAACCCTTGCAATACTTGTTATGCTAATGCACCTCGAGGGATCGAGGCTCCCCGTCGCCGTTTCCACCCCGATGCTCTCCCGACCGAACAGAGTCGATGCGATCAAAGTGGCTCGACATCCGCTTCGAATGCACCGATTGCAGCACATGCCTCCGCGTCGACTTCGTAAGGGTCTTCGTTCCACTGCCCTCCGGGACGTAGTCAAAGAACCCGGACCGCCCCGAAAACACACGCTTCACCGGCGATCGCGGGCTTCCCTTCTCCTCGCGCACCTCCAACCGCCCGCTCTCCCGTTTCCGCAGTGTGCCCAGCACGGGCACGTCGTCCGGCGCCACGGCCGCCTGCTTCTCCGTCATCTGCTTCGTCCGCATGGTGGCGTACTGCCCGAACAAATCCTTCTCCTGCGTCTGTCGCATGCGCTGCTCCTGGAACTGCTGCTGCATCCTCTCCTGCGCCTCCTTCTTTCTCTTCAGCTCCGCCTCCTCCGCGCGTCGCCGCTCCACCGTCGCCTTCACCTCTCGCAGCTGGTCGAAGAACTGCGACAAATCGTCGATAATCGCGGAAATCGAGTAGTCTCGTGGACACGCTACGCCTCACGCCGCTCCAGAAATCGGACCGTATTTGGTGATGAAACGCTTGTAGTACTCCTCGACGGCGTTCAGACTCTCACTCACGCCGTCCACCACGCCCTTGATCTCCTCCGAAAAAGCCTCCATTTTGGTCGCGAATAGATCGTCGTTGCAGCACGGCGGAACCTTCTTCTGTCGCCGCAACAGCTCGTAGTTCTTCTGCAGCCCCGCGAACTCCGACTTGGCCTGCTTGAAGTCCTTGCCGCGCACCGTGTTCAGAATGGCGAAGTCGTCCAACAGTGACAGCAGCGCCGTCGACTTCTGCGCTGCGGGCAGCTGCTGCGCCTCCTTCTCCATGTACGCATACAGGAAGCTGATCGTCACACCGCACAGACACACCCACTCCAACAGCGTCGACTTGTTGTCGCACGACTTGGTGTCGCGCAGTTTGGGGAGATAGGACAGCTGGAACCCGAAGTACCCGCCCTTGTAGCTAGTGCCTGTACGTCACTCCCACCGCCCACACGCACCGTTCATGTAATTGCCAATGGCCAGAACCACCTCCATCAGCCGTGCGAACTTGGCGCTCTCCGCGCAGCAGCGCATGGCCGCGCCGAAGGCGGTGAAGTCCGCCTGCATGTCCTTCAGGTCCTCGCGCAGCGTCTTCCGGATGGCAATGCACTTGATCCGGTTCTGCAGGTCGGGGATAGTCGACAACACCTTGAAGAAGCGGTCCACGTCGCCCAGCATCTCCACACTCCCATCATAGCCCTTCACCAACTCGATCTCCTCCGCCGTCGGCGCGTTCTCCTTCAGAATCCGCACCATGTCGTCCGTCAGCACCGCGTCGTCCACGCGCAGAATGTCGATCTTCAGCGACTCGAACGAGCACTTCAGCCGCGCCACGGCCATACCCACATTGCGCAGACGCTTGGCGTCCGTCACCAGCTGCACCATCTCCGCCTGCTTCTTCACCGACAGGTCCACGCTTGCCACGCTGTTCGCCAGGAAGGTGTTCTCCTTCGCCTTGAACGTCGTCGTCAGCAGCGCGTAGTCCAAGCCCTCCACCGTGTCGTGCATGCTCCTCCACACGCTCGCGTCGATCTTGTTGTCGTCCACGGGGTCCCAGTGCACGTTCTTCATCTTCTGCTCCGGGTTCTGCTTCGGCCGCCGCCGCGTCGACTTCGGCTTCTCCGCCTCCGCCTTCTTCTCCTCCTTCTTCCTCGGCCGCACCACCTCCTCTGCTGGCGCTGCTGGCGTTGCGGCAGGCCCGCCGTAGTCCAGAATGGACGGATCGACGCCCTCCGCCTCCATCTTCAATACCAGATGCTCTCGCGGAATGCCCATCTGCTGCAGTTTGAACCACTTCGCAAACTCCGGCTTCTTCCGCGGGTCGTTCGGGTCGTCTGCCGGCGCAGCTGTGCCACCCGAGACAGGCGCCGCTCCGGCGGGCGGCTGGTAGTCCAGAATGGAGGGATCAACGCCTTCTGCCTCCATCTTCAGCACCAGATGTTCTCGCGGAATGCCCATCTGCTGAAGCTTAAACCACTTCGCGTATTCGGGCTTCTTCCGCGGGTCGTTCGGGTCCTCCACAGGAGCCGTGCCAGCAGCAGTACTAGTGCCAGCCGCAGCAGTGACACTGCCCGGCGGCGCGTTCTTCAGCGCGTCGGCCTGGATGCGCTTCACGAACTCCGGCTTCACGGAGAGCGTCACAGCGGGCCCGCGCACCACCTTCTCGTCGTTGCCCTCCTTGCGGCACAGCGCCAGCACGTCCTCCATGCGCGCGCCGCTCTCCAGCAACGTGAAGTACTTGGAGTAGATGGGGTCGTCGCGCGCGAACTTCACCTCCATCACGTCACTCACCTGGCTCAGAATGTCGCTGATCAGTCGCGCCGTGTACTCGGGCGTGCTGGAGGCGAATCGTGTCACTCGCTTCAGGTCCAGCAGCTCGTCCTCCAGCTGGCGAATGCGCTGCCGCATGGCATCCTGCGAGGTGTCCTCGTCGTGGATGGCGTTGAACTTCTCGTCCAGCAGCTGCTTGCGCCCGATCAGGTCCAGAATGTCCTGGTTGCTCAAAAACTCCACGTTCTCCTTCTGGCTTGTCGTCACCACGCGGTTGGCCGTCGACACGATCAGGCGCCACATGCCGCGGCCCACCAGGCTGTCATACGGCACGGCCAGCAGCGTGCGCAGCAGCGAGCAGAGGTACTCCCAGTTGGAGCCCTGCTGCGCCTGCTCCTGGATCATCACTACGCCTCACGCCAACGGAACACACGCACGGACCATGCTCACCACGTCGCTGGTGTCCACGCCGCTGAGCGTGGCGGCCTGGCGGTCGTTGCGGTAGCAGATGTGGAACACGTTGTAGAGGTTGGTGATCTCCTCCTCCGACCCGGGGAAGCGCGCGATGAGCTCGGCCTCCATGGAGTCGTAGTCCAGCGAGAGAAGGTCGGTGAAGATCTAGAGTGAAGGAGAAGAAGCGACCGCACCGCCATACGCTGCACGATACTCTGCGAGTGGTGGAGCATGTTGTTGAAGAACACCAGCACGTTCAGCGCCACCTCTGCGTCGTCCGTCGTACTCAGCAGCGCCACCACCGACTGGAACCGCGTCTTCTCCTCGTCGAATAGCATCAGCCGGTCGAACGCGTCCAGCACCTGCTGCTCGCCCTCGCTGGTGCCGCAGATGATGCCCAGGAAGGTCAGCAGGTCCACCACCATGTTCGGCTGCTTCAGCAGCAGGCACAGCAGCAGCGTGTACACGAACCCGTCCACCGACAGCAGCCAACGCAGCGAGTCGTGCGTCTTCAGAATCGACTTTACGACGGGCAACAGCTCCGTCAACAGACCCACGTCCTCGCGCGTGCGCGCCGGGTTCGTCACGATGCGGAACATGATCTACGCCTCAGCGGCCGTGGGGGCCCCCACTTGTTGAATCTCCGCGATGCCGCCCAGCTGGTAAAAGCGCTCGAGAAAGGCCTTGGGTGAGGTACCCACGATGGAGCGCAGCTCGCGGATCTCGCTAACCTGCGCGTCGCCACTCTCTCGCACCTGGCGGAGGAAGTCCACGCAGGACTGCACCATCACCTCGCCGCTGATCATGCGCTCGCGATTCTGCGTGATCATGATCCACTTTTTGTCCGGGCTCTGCGTGGCCACCATGTCCTCCCACCGCGTGTCCGGAATGCCCAGAGCGTCCAGCATCTCGACGAACAGGCGATCGAGCTCCCGCTGCTCCGTGGGCCGTTCGATGAGCTCCTTCATGCGCTTCAGTGTTGTACTTAGCTAGGGTTGAAAGCATTTAACATGCATACGGTGAGGATGAAGCTGGAGGAGTTGGGGAAGCACGGATCGGAAACGAACGTGACGACCTCCCCATCCACGATCAAGTCGATGGATTTGTTCATGTGGGCGCGGTAATCCGACACTTCGGAGGGGGTGGCGTACTTCATATCCGCCGTTAGCTGGATGATCTTGCAATGCCGGGTCGAAATATCGGGGTTAAACTCGCTGTGGGAGTAGTACAGGACAGAATCCTTAAGATAGAGATATCGCTTCTGATACACCAACTACAGATTATGCAGACCTAAAGGGGTCACCTTCTTTTTCCGCTTGCTCGCAGACTGCACTTTGAACATCCAACTGCTAAACTCCAGCGAAACATTCAGCCGCTGCTTCTGCTTCCCCTTCTTCAGCAGAAACAAGCGCGCCGCCTTTTCCTGATCGTCCATCTCCCTAAACTCCCCGCTTTTCGTTCCTTCCGCAAGCACCTTGATGCGACTTCCATATTCTCGGTCGTACAGAGACAAATCACGCACAATCACCATCGCCGGATGGGAGGGCTGATCCGCTTCACTGTCCAGAGGCAGCTGCTGATCCGCCATCGACTTTGTCGCCACGATTATCGAATGGGAAGATGATATGGATAGAGGAAAACGGTTCGGAGTTTCACGACCGAAATGGGCACTCTTTCTGGAGAGCGGGAAGAGTGACTCGAACAAACAGGCCTTAGAAAAGTCACACAGTTAGAAAAGATAGTTGCTCTCAAACACCTCCCTCCGAAAACGGTAGGAATCCAGATACGCCACGGCCTCCTCCACGGCGTTCAGGACGGTCTGGTTGTTGGGGTCGACCACGTTCCGCAGGAACTTGCGCCTCTTCTGGAACGCGACGCCCTCCGCATACACACCCTCGCCGTACGTCTTCCGCAGTCCCCGCGGGAAGTACGTACTGTTGTAGGTGGTCACAGACAGGTACTGCACGCGGAGGAACCCGGCCATGTTCATGTAGGTTCCTTCGACGAAGTACGGCGGGAAGGCCTCGATCAGCACGGTGCGCGGGCGCATGAACAGGATGTTGGTCTCCGCGGCGCCGTGCACCGTCAGCAGGATGTCCGCGTCGCCGAAGACGTGCACCTGACACGCCAGCGAGCAGTTGGTGAACAGCAGCGACACGTTCACGCGGTCGCCTAGCCGCGTTGTCAGCAGCGCCAGCAGCGCTTCGGGGTGCAGGAACCGGCGCGGGCCGGTGCGGTGGACGAGGTGGAGAGCGTAGGGCGCGTCGCGGCGCACGGGCGCGATGTGCACGCCGGCGTGGCGGTAGAAGGTGGCGCGCAGCCAGTCGGCGGGCTCCCAGCCGGAGAGGAAGCCGCCGTCGCCGTTGTAGGTGGAGCGGTCGAGGAGGAGCTAGACGTGAAGTGGCGATGGGGAGCGCACGACGCGGCGGAAGCAGAGGAGCGAGGCGTGGTGGCGCTGGAGGAGGGCGCTCACGTCGTTCATGGTGACGAGGGTGATATTCTGCTGAAACGCCTCCAGCAGCACGTGGACGAAGTCGACGTTCCAGGGGTAGTCAGTGTTGGGGTTGAAGCGCGGCAGCCAGAGCACTCGCAGCTATCCGTGAGGGAGAGAGATAGTACATACGGCAGGGAACGACTGCATGAACATGAGCTTCGTCCACAAAAAGTTGAGCGACTCCACGAAGTGGTAGATGTGGTGCTCGGTGAAGGGCTGCGTGATGTATGAGTCCTCCTCCACCCAATACGCGCCCTGCGTCGGCACGGGTCCGCGGGAGATGCGCAGCTTCCAGCCGTACTGGAACACGAAGTCGAAGGGATTCACTACGGTCGGCAGCGTGGTCGAGTAGAAGGTGTAGCTCTGCTTGCGCGGGTTGTAGCAGATGTTCTTTCCGTGGATGAAGGTGTGGCCGCTCCTTCTGTTCACATGCTTCGTAAATGCAGAATAGCGGCTGTCGCTTCTACAGATCACTCCAGTCGAGCACACGCACTCGTCCAGCTTCGTCACATAGGCCGGCTGCTTATTCCTACGTCATCAGCCCTGGTCGTGAGCATTACCAGTCATACTGCGACAGCACCGCCTTGCGCTTCTTTTCGAACGTCTCCCACCACCGCTGGTTGTACTGAAACGGCGTTATGGACTCCTCTGCGGGAAGCACATGAAGCAGAGTTGCATAGTGCTTTCCAACGGTGTGTAGCGTGTAATTCTCGTTTCGCAGCACCGGCTGAGTCGATGGGCGGTGAAGGACAGAAGGTGCAGAGACGCGTCGGCTGCGGTGCTGAACGACAGCAATGATGCTGGTCCCTGCAACGGTGCGTCTCACGATAAAGCTGCTCGTCAGAATCAAGCACATCCACTACTTCAAGCTCCATAGTCCCAGCAGCAGTCCGAATGCGATGAGGACGCTACTAAAACGTTTGCATTTCATGTTTTCTTGAGACAATCCGCTGTGTGCAAAAGAAGTCCCGATTCTGGTCGTCGCTTCAATTCCTCAGTAACCATCACCCGGAGAGGGTCCTTTGTTTCCAGCTAAGCAACATATCATGGGTTATGAGGATGGTGAGATGGGTATGAGCAGGGGTGGGTATTCTGGCTCGAGCCGCTCGGAGGCCCCTGAAAAGCGGAGAGTATGCACGAAGGGGCGTGGTATAATGCATAGAAGAGCCGCTTCTCCGGAAAGAGCATTTATGAAAGGCACATTCTTTTCGCTTCGCGTAATGTCGTAGAGATCAGCGCGATGACGATTATCACAGCAGAAGGTTTGGTTTCGGTGAGGTCTCCATGGTAGAAGAGATGACGACGGCCACTCCAGGGATCGCAGCAGAAGTCGTCGCGATTACTCGGAATACGACAGCAATCGGAATGGTTGTTCCTTCTCCATCGTGTCAACAGTAGCCTCTATTGCTCCTCCTCCCGCTCCTCTACCCCCAGCTGCGCCTCAGCAGCCCGCGCCTCCCGCGGCTCCTGCGGCCCCTGGTGCTCCCGGGGCTGAGGGCGTGGCTCCTGTGAATGATGACCCCAATAACGTGCACAAGCAGTGCGAGAATGCTGCTGCGGAGGCGCTGAAGCGAGCGATGGCCCTGTTGCGCAAGCGCGGCCTGCTGCCTCCCGAGGAGGTGCCTGAGGAGAAGAAGGAAGAAGTGAAGGAGGAGGTGAAGGAGGAGATGCCTGCTCCAGTGAACCCCCTGCTGAACAAGATCGCAGAGAAGGAATCGGGCAACCTGAGCTGGTACAAATCGTAGGAGTGGGGCGATGGCTGAATGGTAGGGCGAGTGAGACAACGACCACGGCGCTGAAGTCCATTCTGGAGAAGGTATAGGCGTGGTGCTCGTCTTATGGATTAGGGAAATGAGTAATGTATTTTGAAGTGTTTGTTATTCATTGGTTTCCTAGCTTCGCTGTTGCTTCTCCTCTCGATTGAATGCGAATTGTGTTCTGCTGTGTTGCTTTCTTCCTGATGTCGTTGTTTTTTCCCCGACAATTGGACCTGCATCAGTGGAAAGTGTCCACGGCGATTTCATGCAGAAGGAGGCAGATCGTGCCACGGCCATCGATTTCACTCCCTGTGCGTCCAACTCTGAACGCGTCCTCTGCTTCTCCTAATAACGCGAAGAAGGGAAGTGATAGTGCATCCAAAGCGATTGTCGCTCCCTCCTCTCCCAGAAAGGACGTTGAGAGGCAGAAGCGACTGGATGCACTGTTGCGGGATCTCTATAACCGCCAGTTACACATCAGTAGTAGTGATACTATTATAGTTTACGATGTGTTGCGGAATTGCGGCTTTGGGAACATGATTCGCGGTTATTTCACGTCCATGCTGCTTGTGCTGTTTTACGATGCCGCATTTAAGGGTCGTGCATGTCGTTTGGTATCATGGAGTAGTGAATAGCTATCATGACTTCTTCCGCAAGTTCTTTTTCAATCCCTTTCCGAACACCGGCGCTCCCTATTATCGTAGGTCCCCAAACGATCCTCTGAGGTGTAGGTCCTGGCATTTCGCAATTCGAGTGGGATCTGGATTGCTACAAGACCTTCGAAGATCAACGGTACTATCTGCCGATCCGGCCGGGCAAGAAGATTGACATCCTCGTCAAGACGTACTGCGACATGATTCTGACGATGTTTTCCAGCAAGAACGACGCGAGACTGATGCGGCTCGGGCTTCTTCCCAGTCGCAACACTGGATTCAACATTACCGTCCGGAAGAGGGAATTGCACGCCGTGCTTCTTCGACTGTTATTTAACCCCGCTCCCGAGCTCTGTCAACTCATCAACTCTTACACCGAGCAGTTTGCCAATGCGTTTGTCATTGGCTTGCAACTCCGCATGGGCGGCAAGCTGGTAAACGCAAAAGATGCCGTCTTTTTGACCAAGATGCGCATGGTGAAGTTGGTGGAGGAGGTGAAGGCGATGATCAAGAAGCGAAACAGCACACAGCCTGTCATTGTATTCGTTTCCACCGACTCTTTGAAGGTGCGTCAATACGTCGTGAAGGCGTTTGCACCGCCTGTGCGAGTGATGTACGTGAAGGAGTTCAGTATCGGGCACACAGCGCTGATCTACAAGAGTGGCTCAAAACTTGCGTGGGATGACATCATGAAACAAGCGATCATGGACATGATGGTGTTGAAGGACTGCGATTATCTGGCTGTAGCTTCCAAGAGCAGTTTTGGCAAGCTGGCTGTGGAGTTGCAACAATCGTATGGAATGCCCGTGAGTGTGGATTGGTTCTTGAAGGAGCATGGGATGAATTGTTCCGTGTTTAATCGCAAGAAGAGTGTTGGTGTGGGTCGTCTTGCTTCTTCTGTTTGTTATACAACCCGTGTTTCATATCTCATATTCCATAACTCGCACTTTGCTCCACAAACACATCACCCATACAAGTCCTTAACCAACGCATCCAACTCCGATGGAGAGCAAGACGGCACTGCAAACGACGGGAGAGCGTCGATGATCTCTCCCACCAAGTGGAACCGGTGCGCCTCGCAGATCCGCACGACCACACGCTTACCGCGCAGCGCCTCCTCGCCCTTCACCAGCACCTTGATGTACGCCTTCGTGTGACCCACCAGCCACTCGCCCGCCGTCTCCGACCCCACCCACACCAGCATCGCCCGCCCCTCGTACTGCGCGTACGGCGCCAGCCCCTTGAACCAGGCCGACAGCTCTGACGACCGCTGCTTCACCACCACTGTCGACAGCCGCGGCATGGCGGCGGCGGGCGTCCCCGGGCGCGGGAAGAACTTGGAGATGTTGACCACGGGCAGCTCGTAGCGCTGCAGCAGACGCATCGTGGCCTGGTGGTCCTCTTCCGTCTCGCCCGCGAAGCCCACGATGATGTCCGTAGCGATGGTGACGCCGGGACAGTGCTTCAGCAAGTAGTCGCACACGCGGCAGAACTCCTGCGCCGTGTAGGCGCGCTGCATGAGCCCCAACACGCGGTCGGAACCCGACTGCACGGGGATGTGAATGAAGGCGAACACGTTGGGGTGGCGCAAGAATTCGACGATGGCGGGCAGGTGGTGGAGGATGTACGGCGGGTTGGTCATCCCGAGTCGCAGCATGGTGGGCTGAGGGTGACAAAAATGGGGGGCCCCAACGGAGGGAGAGGCGAAGACGTCCATGGCGGCGTGCAGCAGGTCGGCGACGCTGTGGTGGAGATCGATGCCGTAGGCACCCGTGTCCTCGCTGCTCAGCCAGATCTCGAACACGCCGTCGCGGATGGCCTACGTTCAAGCAACATGGCAAGAGTCACCTGCTGAAGGCGCTCCTGAATCTGAATGAGAGGATACGAAACCAGCGTGCCGCGGGCGAAGCGCGTCTTGCAGTAGGTGCAGTGGCCGAGACAGCCCTCGCTGATGGGGACGATTTCGATGTGGGGGTCTTTGCGGACCTTCGGGAGGTCAAGCGGAGGCAATCCGCGCTGGGAGAGCAGCTGGATCTTGTTTCCCTTCAGCGTCTCCTCCACGACCTCGAGAATGCGGTGGACCTGCTTCACGCCCAATATGGACAGTGATCGCAGCCAGGGGGCATCCGAATCGGCTAGGGGTGATGGATGGGTACAATCGTTACCCTGGGGGACACAACCAGCGACAACGAGCTTGATTCCCTTCCGAGTGGCTTCATCGACGAGATTGTGAAAGGCCGTTTCGGACGGGTCCTTCACGGTGCAGCTGTTCAATACCCTTCGTGTGAGCAGCAGTGATAAGACACACGTACCACAGATCGGCTTCCTCCTTGTTTTCGACGAAGGGATAGCCAAAGTCCGCCAATATGCCCTACACATAACGAACAAAAAAAGATCTATACTTTCATATATTCGCCATCGGCAAAATTGTGAGCACAGCCGAAAGTGGCGATCCAGAGTTTGTATTCTTCGGGAATAATCGTGTTCTCCGCTACGTCAATCTCTTCTATGTTTATCTTCTCCTCACGCCGATTCTATCCCTCACGCGCATTTTCACCAGCGCTTACGATGTGGACGGTGGGAGTAATGTGATTCTCTTCTTCAGCACTATCAATACGGATGTCCTCGATATCGACGCTCATAGCGGAGAAAGAATGGAAAAGGGCGCATTGTCCTGCTGTTTGAATGAAGTGCACAGCCAATTTTCACTTTAGACTGCAGTTCATTCTATTTGTGCTGCTCCTCTACATGGTTTGGGGAAGTAGCACTGATTATGGCAACTCCTGCAGATGCTGTGTAACGACTAGGAAAAACGAAGAAGACACCGGCAAAGAGTTGCGAAGACGCTATTCTCTTCTCCGAGGGTAGAGAAGAAGGAGTGTATTGGATAGGCAGTACGAAGGAAAGCGCCAGGATGGTAGTTTCTATTTTGACAGATCAGATTAAGACGTACTGCCGAGTCCTGAACGGGGAAGTGTGGCAGTTGTTCTACGCGACGTCAAACTCCGAGTCCATATCCAACTCGGAAAGCTACATCGATCTGCTGAAGAACCCAGCTGGATTTCAGTGGTTTAGCGAGTATTCGGAGGAGGGTAGGTCCCTCTTCGTGGTGTAACGACGTAGACTACTTTTCAGAATCGTCCTCCCAGCTTTACGGTGCTCTAGCGCTCCCTCCTCTGACGTATAGGCATGTTCCCTCTCTCCGAGTTTCCTGACCGCATGAACAAGATACTAATCTACAACGGCGGAGTGTGGAATGCATCGGAGTTCTTCAGCATCACCTTCACCGATCCCTCGCTGATGCGCAAGCTGCTTCAGTTTTCCCTGCAAACCAGCGGGGCCAAGAACGCCAACAAGTGCTACCCGATGGAGCACGGCCACTACTACGTCGTGAAGACCGCAGACAACACCTACCGCGGCGATGCGCTGTCGATCGGCTCCTTCGGCATCGGGATCCTGCCCTGCCTGCGCAACAACAACGGCATCAACAACAACATCGTCAGCATCGCCTCCCACAACGACGCGTACTTCAACCGCGACTACAGCCGGCCCAGCACCTTCCCGCTGTCCTCGTCAGCGCGCCCTCTGACCCGTAGCTACCTGTTCGGCGACGTGAGCGCCGCCTCGGGGCAGAAGGCCACGCAGCAAATCGCGGGCTCCACTAGCGCCTTCCGGACCAACCGCCTCCGCGTGTACCTTGGTCACAGCGGTGTGTATCGGGTGTGTTGCTGACGCGCAGATGTGTACTCCACGCCCACTCACTTCTACCACTTCCGTCCGCCGGCGGAGCACTGCTTCCCCCCGCCCTCCGGCAGCAGCTGCGCCTGCCTGCCGCGCAGTGCCATCGAGCCGGACTATGCGGACTTCACGGCCTCGGTGCTGGTGAACCACTCGTACTGCCGCGCGCTGCACGAGGGCGGGACGGACTGTTTCCACATGCCCGAGTGCGAGGGCGTCACGCCGCTGTCCTCCTTCGAGACGGGCGTGCGTGCGGAGGCGTTCGCGACGCAGGCGATGCTGGGCGTCGACAACCGGCCACTGTGCGCGTGGGTGTGGGGCGTGAGGCGTAGCGTGGACAACGAGGACGTGATGAGGTGGTTTCGAGAGGACCCCGGCTTCAACGAGCACTTCGCCTTCTCCCTGCCCCGCGTGGTTCTCACCAGCAGTGATGGTGGTGATGACACAGCCAGCACATCCAGCACATCCAGCACAGCCAGCACAGCCAGCACATCCAGCACATCCAGCACATCCAGCCCAGCCAGCCCAGCCAGCACAGCCGGCTTCTCCAGGTAGGGGCAGCGACGCATTGCCACGTAGCGACTACTTCTACCCGCTGCCGCAGACCTCGGAGACGACGACGCTGCGCGAGGCGACGCTGGGCGTGACCTGCTGGTTCACCTTCGCCTTTACGGAGACCTTCGCGGCGACGGAGCGGCCGTGGGTGTCGTTCCGCGCCTCCGACTCCATCTGGGTGTACTTCGACGGCACGCTGCTCACCTCGCACCAGGGGTCGTTCTACTTCTGCTGCCTCAGTCACAGAGTGGGAATCGACGCGGAGGAGCGAATTGACCTCTCGCAACACGTGGCCGCGCTGTCGCGCCCGTACTACTCGCTCCACGTCTTCGCCACCTCGCGCTCCTGCGTCACCAACTCCTCGCTCTTCTCCGCCTTCCACTGGACCACCTCCACGCCCGCCATGCCCGCGCTGGAGGACCACCTCAACCACCACGTCACCATGACGCCCGACAACACGGACAGTGTCGACGTCACTTGGGCCGGGGGCACGGCCACGCTGCAGGCGAACTCCTTCGTGCGCCTGCAGCAGCCTCCGGCGCCGTTCTACCGCCTGGAGGCGGAGCTGCAGATTCGCTCCTTCTCGCCGGAGAGCTTCCTGTGCCTGGTGGTGCACGGCGTGCGGGCCACGCGGCCGTCCGTGCTGCGCGCCGGCGTGGATGTGGGAAGCCTGTCGGCGGCGCCGTGCGAGATGAGCGGCGCGACGGTGGCGGTGATGCTGACGGCGAGCAGTAGGCGAGGACGTGGCGTGTGAGGCGTAGCGGTGAGCTGGCTCGGGTACGACGCGGAACAGGCCGTGTGGCAGGTGCTCCGCGTGACGCTGAAGGAGTGGAGTCTGAACGAGCGGCGACGCGTGCGCGTGGACCTGAGCGTGCTGTACGGGTCGCTGAGTGTGTTCGTGAACGACATGAACAATGCTGTGATGAGCCACGACGAGGTGGGTGATGGTGTGTGGCGTAACGCAAAGCTGCTGGCGCCCGACTTCGGCAACACGGCATGGTTCGAGGTCCGCTCGGCGTCTCAGGTCTTGTCATACACAAGGCGTCATCGCTAGAACTCCGTGTCGCTGTACAACTGCACGGTCAGCTCGTTCCAAGCCACGGCGGCCAACCTGCACGGCGACATAGTGTCGCTGTATGCCACGCAGGCGATCGCCGGCTCGCCGTTCTTCGTCCCCATCACCTCCAACATGATGTTCGCCTCGCAGTTCTACAGCAACTACACCATCTCCATCGTCGGGCAGAGTCACTCTCTCGCGCACGCATCACTCACAGACACCGGCAACACCGAGTTCACCGACTGCACCGTGCCGCCAGTCGTGGAGTCCTTCTCCGGGTCCTTCTCGCTCTGCCTGCTCACGACGGTGGCGGACGTGTACGACGTGACGGTTGCCTTTGAGGGCGAGACGGTGTCGCAGTTCCCCTGCTTCGGCTGCATGACGGTGCTCCACGACTCGCCCTCCATTGCAAACGTGCTGATCGACGGACTGGACGCGGAGCTGTACACCGGCGTGACCTACCCCTTCCGCGTGTGGCTGCGCGACCGCTACAACAACACCGTCGCGAAGTGCTCCGCGTACAGCTTCTCCTTCGCGCCGGACCCCAACGGGTACATCTCGCCCAACCCCAAGAGTGCCCGTGTGCCGCCACTGTCACGCCTAGTTCACTCGTCCGCGTACTACGCCTTCACGCTGTACGCGAACCGCACCGACGAGTTCTCCTTCTTCACGTACCTCAACGGCGCGCCCGTCAGCTCCACGCCCACCACCGTCGCCATCATCGCGCCATACCCCTCCGACCTGTCGCACATCATCCCGCCCGTCGCCAGCACCGCCGTCACCGACCGCTGGGTGAACGTGGACGCGACGAAGGCGGCTGAGGCGTAGTTCCAGGTGGTGCTGCTGGGCGAGAAGTTCATCACGGTGTCCGCGCGCGACTACGCGATCGCTGTGCGCGTGGAGAAGAGGGTGGAGGACGCCAACGGGCCGAGGAGGAAGAACCGAGCGCAGCTGGTGAAGGGCACACAGTACAGAGTGAAGCAGGTGGACGAGGAGTATGCGGTGAAGCCGGCGTCGGAGACGAGCTTCGCAAACAGAGGCGCTGGCGGAGACGATTACACGGCGATGATGGACTTCGACTACAGGTGCTTCTACACGACGATCCTGTACGAGGGAGAGCCGACGGAGGTGTTCCGCTGCCAGCTGCTCTTCTCCTACCCCATCGAGGGCTTGCTGAGGGTGTTCGTCGGGCGCGTGCCCAGCGACGTGGGCCGCGAGGGGAGACAGGCGGTGTACCTGAAGGACATCCATAATGCGGTGTTATATTTGCAGGAGTTCTTCACCATCGAGCCGTCGCAGCTGGACTGCCACAAGACGAAGATTATCATATCCTATGGAGCGTGTTTGGGCGGCTTAACCCCACTGGCCGAGGGAGTTCTACGCGGACCGCAACAACGTGGCGCAGGTGTGGCTGTTCGACCAGTTCGACAACCTGCTGAACACAACGGGACACATTTCCTCCTTTTATGAGACCAGCAACGTGGACGACGTCATGCACGGCGTGCCCGTAACCAAGGAGAACGGCGTGCTGCTGCTGAACGTGCTGCCGGGCAACGCGAACCTGCCGGAGGACCGGCGCCTGCAACTGCACGTCGTGTGCAACGGGACGGACACGGAGTACGTGGAGGAGAAGAGCGTGGTGGTGGTGGACATGGAGGTGAAGTGCGGCTGGGTATGGGACGTGAGTCGTAGGCGTGTGATCGCCAGTGTGGCTTCCTCGGAGGAGGTCTCTAACTACCGCAAGATCCGCTACACGGTGACGCTGCGCAATTCGGAGGGAGGCGTGGTCGCACCGACCCAGTACCGTCTCGTGGTGGCGCACCAGACGCCCGACAACGGCACGACCTTCGCCGTCGTGTCGCCTCAGGACATGATCTTCACTCACTCCGTGACGTTGCAGCGACGCGGCATGCACCATGTGACCATGTACGTGGTGGACTCGACCGACGTGGCGGAGCGTGCGTTCGACGCGGACTACGACTGCGACGGCGGCGTGCCGACCTCCTTCTTCGTGTACGGCAACGGTACGGCGTTCCCGCAGTGCAACAGCAACGTGTGCGCTGGCGAGCTGTTCATCGGAGGCAAGGTGGGCGCGGCCGCTGCAACTGACGACTAGAACGACGCCGGCGACGTGGTGGCTCTGGGAGACGGCCTGATGTTCACGGTGGAAGTGGTGAGTCGCGAGCAGATGAACGTGCTGCAGTCGTTCGACCTGTCCTACGACGAGGGTCGCATGAACGCCGTGGTGACCTACTCCTTCTCCGCCGTGTCCACCGGCTACACCATCGTCGTGCTCCTCAACAGCAAGCCGATCGACCAGTTCTTCTTCCTCCCCGACTCGCTCGACTATTCCTCCATCCTCCTGTACCCCCTTCTCCACCGTCTCACTCCCAGCACCGAGCCCTCCAACGCGCAGGCCGTCCAACGGGTCCGTGACATCCCCAGCCTCGAGTCCGCGTCCTTCGTGCTCACGATGCCGCTGGGGTTGCTGCTCTCGCCCGAGGACGTCTCGGCGCACTCCGCCTTCGCCTCGGCGCTGCTCCTGCCGCCCTCCGCCTTCGCCATTTCCTCGCGGACGGCCAACTCCCTTCTGGTCACGCCGATCACGCCCGTCGCTGGCGAGTACCTCGTCAACCTCTTCGTCCATAACATTCTCTTCCGCGCGGAGGTTCGCCTTGTCGTGCACGCCTCCTCCCTCGCCTCGCAGCTCCTTTTCTGGGGCGACGGACTCGTCGGCGGGCGAACCACCGACACGCTGTTGGTCTGTGCGAAGAAGACGGACCTCTTCGGCAACCGGCTGTTCTCTTTCCCCGCCCGCGTCACCCATAGCAACATGGACGACCTTGCGCTCACGGCGGAATCCAAGACCACCTCGGCGAGCGTGCCCGTCTTCAAAACGCCCTTCGGCGACTTCGTGCAGTTTGCCTTCCGCCACACGCTGCTGCCGGAGAAGGCGTTCAGGGACAAGCTGGGCCTGCAGCTGACGGACGCCGGGACGCCCTGTACGCCGCCGCTGCCGCTGGAGGGCACGGTGGTGCGGTCGGCGTCGCTGTCGTTGCCGCACAGCGTGGTGGCGGTGGAGTCGCAGGTGCGTGTGGGCGACGAGGTGCTGCTGTCGCTGTCGCCGCGAGACCTGTACGGGAACCTCATCGCTCCGTCGATCGTGTGTCCCTTCATCAACATCACCGCCACGAACCAGCAGACGGGGCTGGTCGTGATGAGCACGCTCGGGCCGTACACGCGTGGGGCCAACTGCTCGAACGTCCAGCCGTACCTGCTCTCGGCGGACGACGAGGCCTGCGTCTTCCTCTTCTCCTTCATCCACTCGGGCGAGTTCCAGATTGTTGTCACCGCTGCCAGTGCTGTCGGCTCCATCCCCTTCCCTGACTCTGTGGGTTCCTCTGGTTCCAATGGTTCCTCTGGTTCCAATGGTTCCAATGGTTCCAATGGTTCCTCTGACTCCGTCGCTATGCCAAACTCAGCGGGCGAGTGGTCTGGCAGCATCGTGGTGCGCCCCGGCGCGTTCGACCCGCGGCGGTCGCGCATCGAGGTGGACGGGAGCGAGAAGGCGCGACTGATCACGAACGACGCGTTCACGGACGAGATGGCGGCGCGCATGCACGCGCTGGGCGTGGAGCTGACGAACGACGTGGTGGTCCGCAACGCGCACACGATGGTGGTGTCGGGCGTGCAATTCATCCTGCACTGCTTCCTGGTGGACATATCCTTTGCCGCGGTGGACGGAGTCCTTGACGGCAGCTGTTCGGCAACCCCATCTCTCCCAGCCGCGGCATTGAGGTGGTCGTCGTGCATGACGGCGTGGAGGTGCTGCCCGACCACCTCCAGATCCTCTTCAACGCGGACGGCTCCACCGACCTTCTGCTGCTCTTCTCCCACGAGGGCCAATACCAGATCGACGTGCGCTGCGACGACCGCGCGCTGGTGGGTGCAAGCAGCGTGACTGAGGCGTAGAACGCGCGGCTGCCCGTGCTGGTGGTGCCGCTGAACACGAACCGCGTGAGCGTGTTCAACCTGGAGGCGGACTGCCCCGAGTACGACGACCAGTCCGACGTGGCGTGCGGCATGCTGGGCACGCGCAACCTGGTGGGCACGGCGTTCGTGGTGCAGCTGGTGCTGTCCTTCCGCAGCGTGCTGAGCGGCGAGCGCGTGTGGCCGGGCGAGAAGCCGCTGCTGGTGCAGTTCACGAACACCGTAGCGGTGTGGGGGTGCGTGAAGCGTAGAAGAACAACCGGTACAACCACACGATCGCGGAGAAGGACACGGAGATCCTGGTGCAGGGGCTGTTCCTGTCGCAGTACCACGTCACCTACGACCGCATGAGCGACCTGCAGCCGCCCATTCATATCCTCACACTCGCTGTATGGGTCCTTCACCGCAGTGGGCGAGTACTACCTGAGCGTGCTGTTCAACAACCAGCTCGTCAACTTCGACGTGTTCACGGCAACGCTGCTGCCCGGCGTGGTGGACACTTCACTCTCCTCCTGCACCTTCACCGCGCAGGAGCTGTCCGTGCAGGTCGCCTGCACGCTGCGCGACGCGGAGGGCTTTTTGCTGACCGCGTACCCGGCGCTGCTGTTCGTGTTCGTGACGCTGTCGAACGTGCGCAATCTGCAGTACACCAACTTCACGAGCTTCCTGGCCTATCAGATGATCGACGCGGGCTACGGCGTGTTCCGATACACGGTGCCCACCGCCGTGTCCAGCCACCTAACGGCGCACGTGCGCGTCTCGGACACGTCGCAGGTGCTCGAGCAGACGTTCGAGAAGGACATCGGCTTCGGCGCGCTGTGGCCGCAGGGCTGCATCGTGTACGCGGTGCGGACGCCCACCTGGGACATTGAGGCGCCGTACACCGTCAGAGTGGCGGTGCTGGATCAGATGAGCAACGTGCTGTGTCCCGAGGACAACACGATCACTGTGACGCTGCAGCTGGAGGTGGAACGCGGCCTGCAGAAGGTGGGCGAGATCATGATGCATGAGGAATAGATCCAGTCGGTGCTAGACGTGCCGCCCGTGCCCATCTGCGAGACGACGGAGCCGCTGCTGTCCTTCGCGACGCGCTTCTATTTCCTGTACAGCGGCCTCACGCGCGTCTCTGTGGTGGTGACGGACGCCGCGGCGGGCACCTCCGCCATGATCAAGACCTTCACGATCCAGGTGCTGCCCACCTACTGCCAGCAGAACGCCGTGGCGACCTTCACCTGCTTCACCGAGCCGACGGAGGAGCAGACGCTGGCGCGCAAGTTCAGCTTCACCTGCACCAACTCGGCGGACGCCTGCCCCGTGGGGCTGGTGCACAACGACCGCTGCCGTCAGGACGAGTCCTACTGCTGGGGCTACCGGCTGTACAAGCCGTGGTGCAACAGCGCGCTGGCGCCGGACCTGGAGTGCGCCTGCACGCGCTCGCTGTGCGTAACGGGTCAGTGCTACAGTGACAGCGCCTTCTGCCCCGCGCCGCCGCTCTGCCCGCAGGGCTACACGCTCTGCTCGGACTATCGCTGCGTGGAGGACGCGGCCTTCTGCCCGTCCATCCTGGCCTGCCCTACGGGCACCGTGCTCTGCGGCGATCTGCACCGCTGCGGCCTCTCCGAGAAGGAGTGCGAGTTCGTGGCGGTGGCCAAGTGCCCCTTCTACGCGCCGCTGCTCTGCGCCGACGGCTTCTCCTGCGTCTCGCGCTACGACCTCTGCCCCTCCGCGCCGCTCTGCCCCGCCGGCACCGTGCGCTGCGAGAACGGCGTCTGCCGCAAGTCCGCGGACGAGTGCTTCGTGCGTCTGCCCTGCCCCGCCGACCGGCCGGTGCGCTGCAGCGACGGCTCCTGCTCGCCGCTGTCGCCCATCACCTGTCCCTCATCGCTCGTCTGCCCGCCCGGCTTCGTCGCCACCACCGACCACCGGTGCATCTCGCCCACGGCGCAGGGCGCCGCCTTCCTGACCTCCTCCGGACAGTGTCCCTCTACGCACGTCACCTGCGCTGACGGCACCTGCGCCGTGTCCTTTGCGCTCTGCTCGACGCCGTTCCAGTGCCCGCCGGGCTTCGTGCTGTGCAGCGACATGTCGTGCCGCGCGGACGAGCGCCAGTGCGTCTCCTACAAGGAGCGCTGCATACCGCCCATGATTCGCTGCCCCTCGCGCGAGTGCGTGCAGCGGCCCGAGGACTGCTCCAAGCAGATCATCTGTCCGCGCAGCAAGCCGGTGCGCTGCGGAGACGGCTCCTGCGCGAGCAACATCACGGAGTGTATCGTGGACCGCAACAAGGATTTCTTCTTCTTCAGCGCGGCGCTGGGCCGCATCGAGGTGAAGCACCCGCACGAGACGGTGGATTTGGAGGCGGGCGAGGCGTTCCCGCTGGCGCTGACGGTGGAGGACCCGCCGTGCAGCAACGCCTTCTCCACCTTCTGCTCCTCGATGAGCATGTGCGTCTCCTCCGCCTCCAACTGCCCGCACCAGCCCTTCTGCCCCACCGTGCGGCCCTACCGCTGTCCGGACGGCCGCTGCGTGGCGGACGAGACGTGGTGCGCGGAGGAGAACGAGGTGTGCGAGAAGGGGTACGTGAAGTGCCCGCTGGGCGGCTCCTGCCAGAAGAGTTTGTCGCTGTGTCCCGTGCTGAAGAGCTGTGGATCGTACGAGTCGCTGTGCTCCAACTCCGTGTGCGTGTCGCAGCTGGGCAGTATCGTGGGCCTGCCCAGCTACCTGACGGAGAGCACGATCGTGGGCGACTTGGAGTACCTCTTCCTGACGGACGCCACCGTGTTCTCCTTCATGGAGGCGTCGCTGCAGTACGAGATCAACCTTTGCGTCTTCGAGATCGTCAACGGCGACGCCGTGCGTTCGCGCTGTTGCCGCACCGTCTGCGACGACGCCTGCTTGGAGGCGGAGCGAGCCACGGCGCGGACGCTGTGTCGCGAGCGCAAGAACCACTTTCCGTGCGAGGAGGAGGAGAGCGGCGACGCGGGCTGCGCGCGCGACGAGCGGCGGTGCTTCGACAACCGGTGCGTGAAGCGCAACGAGACGTGCGGGTCGGTGACGGTGTGCACGCGCGACCGGCCGGTGCGGTGCATGAACAACGAGTGCGTGCACGACGCGTCGGAGTGCGAGAAGGAGGTGACGTGTGTGCGCGGGTTCGTGATGTGCGACGACGGCTCCTGCGCGCCCAACTACGCGGCGTGCAGCTCGATCCTGTGCGCGCGCGACACGCCGATCCTGTGCTGGGACCAGTCGTGTCGCAAGACGGCGGAGGACTGCCCCGCGATGAACAACTGCGAGGAGGGTATGTCCTTCTGCGCAGTGACGGGCAGCTGTGTCTACGACCGCAACACCTGCCTCACGAACGAGCTGCGCGTGGACGACTCGAACCGGCACCTGCTGGACTTCTGCCACGGGAAGTATCTCTGCCCCGACGGCTCCTGTCGCAGCAACGTGATGAGTTGCCCGGCGGAGCAGTGTCCCGTGCAGTACACCCACCGCTGCGCCAACGGGCTCTGCGTGGGCGTGCCGGAGGAGTGCGAGACGGGCGACGCGATCGCCGCGCGGCTGTCGGGCCCCTGTCCCGAGAAGGCGCCGTTCGCCTGCTTCGACGGCACCTGCGTGGCGAACTACGCGCTGTGCCCCGTGTCCATGCACTGCGACCCGCCCTACCACCGCTGCGCCAACGGGCTCTGCGTCCTCTCGCGCGTGCTCTGCCCCATCATGTTCCCCACCTTCTTCACGGCGGCCGAGTACACGCGCCATCATCCGTTGCTGCAGTTCCTGCGGCCCGAGCTGGTGCTGCCCTTCCTGAACCAGCTCGTCGACGTGCAGCCGCGCCGCTGCCCGCTGCACCACCCCTTCCTCTGTGCGTCGGGCGAGTGCATGTCGTCCCCTAACTTCTGCCACTCCATCACGCCCTGCTCGCACTCGCTCCTGCGCAACGGCAACGAGCGCTGTCCGGACCGCAGCTGCGCCTACGACGCCTCCGCCTGCAGCAACGCCACGGCCTGCCCCGCGGGCGCGCCGGTGATGTGCATGGAGGGCTCCTTCTCGGGCATGTGCGTGCGCGACGCGCTGGACTGCATCCAGGAGAACGGCTGCCCGCTGCGCTTCCCGAAGCGCTGCCTCAACGGCGCGTGCATCGCGCAGAGCACGGTGTGTCCGCGTGTGTCGGTTAGCAACGGGTGTCCTGCCGACCGCCCCGTGAAGTGCATCACGGGCGAGTGCAAGGCGGCGGAGACGGAATGCACGCTGCTCAACGGCTGCTCGCCCCTGCTGCCCTTCAAGGCGGCCAACGGCAACTGCTACAAGTCGCCGAAGGACTACGCGGCCGCCTCCACGAGCTGCCCCGCCAACACGCCGGTGCGATGCTGGGACGGGGAGTGTGTGGCCTTCCCCGCCTACTGTCGCAAGCACGTGGCCTGTTCGCTGGACGCGCCAGTGATGTGCGCGTCGGGCGAGTGCGGGACGTTGCCGCTGCAGTACCCGACGCAGGACTTCATCGCGGCGTCGACGCTGGAGACCGTGATGGTCGACGAGGCGGAACTGGCGCGCGTGCGCAACGACGTGTGTCGGCCCACGCCCGTGTGTCCCAGAGAGATACCCTACATGTGTGCCGACATGCACTGCGCGAGCGACTACAACGCCTGTCGGTCCTGCCTGAACTGCACGCGCACCAACCGCGAGCTGCCCTTCTGCCCCGCGCCGCGTCCCGTGTACTGTCCGCGCAGCGGCGCGTGCGTGAAGAACCAGGGCGACTGCGAGAACTACCGCACGTGCCCGCCGGAGAAGTCGTACCGCTGCTTCACGGGCGAGTGTGCGGCGACGCCAAGCGCCTGCGTGTACGCCAGCCGCGAGCAGATGGACAACGTGCTGCTGAGCGTGCGCAAGGAGACAGCGCAGCCGGTGAGTACCGTGTGGATGTCACAAACGGTGAAGGTGGAAAAGACATCACTCACATCACAAACGGTGAAGGTGGAAAAGACGTCACAGACATCGCAAAGGACGGAACGCGCGCGACTGTCCTGGTCGTGGCGGACGCAGACGAGCGTGCGGACGCGCGTGGCGCCGCTGCCGTTCACGATGTGCTCGAACGGGGCGATGCAGGCGGTGGAGGCGTGCGACATCATTCCACAGTGCAGCATGTACACGCCGAAGCGCTGCTGGAACGGCCAATGCGTGGCGCTGGGCGAGGAGTGCCCGAGTCTAATGAACGAGAACATGCCATCGTTCGATGTGTTGCTGCCGCTGCGTCACTACCTCTTCCCGCACCGCAGCGCCGATTCGCTGTACGGCGTGGAGTGCCTGGTGGGCCAGCTGTGCGGCGACGGCGTGTGCCGCACGCACTGCGCGCTGAGCATCGGCTGCGGCGTGGACGAGGTGCAGTGCCCCGACGGGCGGTGCGTGTCGATGCTGCCCGGCGTGGACGACAAGGAGGTGTGCCTGGGCTTCGACAACTGCCGCGAGAACGAGTACCGCTGCTTCACGGGCAAGTGCGTGCAGGCGCTGAGCGACTGCTACGAGGACCACTACAGCGCGGTGCTGGCGGAGGAGGCGCTGCTGATGGTGGCGGCACAGGAGATGAAGGACGTGATGCTCTACAACTACAAGCACGAGGTCTACGCCTATCTCGCCTCCTCCTCCGACGCCTATCTCGCGCCGCCGGAGCCCTTCTTCCTGCACGTCACCTCTGTGAGTATGGACGCCCTCTCACGTCAGTTCGTCGTGATCGAGGACCCCCACCGCGCCGCGGAGCTGCGACTCACCCCCGTGGTGAAGCCCTCCACCATGCTGCTCTCGCCCGCCGTGCGCGTGGAGTTCATCTCGCTGCGCGACAACCACACCATCGCCGCGCTGCACCGGCCCATCCTCTTCTCCTTCCTCAAGCCCTCGCTGTACGCCATTCTCCCGCTGGTGCGCTACGACAACCGCCTCTACCGCAACCCGCTGCACATCCGCGACGACGAGCTCTGTCCCGCGGTGCTGCGCATGAGCACGTGGACCTGTCTGAACAGCGACGAGTACGAGTACCGCGCCGGCGTGTTCTACATCAAGATCGCGCGGCCCATGTCCATCGCGCTCATGATCCACCCGTTGGCGCCCGTAGGCCCCGTGCCCGAGCAGACGCAGACCGTGGGCGCCGTGTTCGTGGAGTTCTTGTGCGTGTCGCTGTACGTGGCGGTGCCAGTGCTGCTGGTGCTGCTGGCGCTGCTGGTGCACATGATGGAGTACCGTCTGCAGTGGGAGCAGAACATCGACTGCTACAGGCACTCGCGAATCCACACCGATGCAGAGGCGATCATTCTGAAGGAGAAGTCACACACGCGCAAGTGGAGACAGATCGACTTCAGCGACGTGGTGAAGAACAAGCAGGGCGCGGTGTCGAACCCGCTGGCGGTGCACCGCATTCTGGACGACATGTACAATCATCAGCTGGACGAGGTGAGGGAGACGGCGAAGAAGAACAAGGAGACGATCCGGCGCCTGATGCTGGAGAAGGAGGCGGTTTTGGTGGGGATGGAGGCGAGGGATGATGCGTAGAGAGAGATCGAGGAGCTGAAAACAAAGCTGGCGAGCACCTCTATTGTATAGTATACTGTGCTTTGTTTGTTGCACTCTCCGGTCAGTCTTTGTTTGCTCATCCTAGAAACTCCCATGCAATTTGCGGACTGCAAATTGTGCGGAAAGAAGGAGAGTAAGGACCACCCGTTTGTCGAGTGCGAGAGTTGTCATCGGGTATTGCTTTTCCCTGCACTCCATGCATAGAGGGTGTGTGGTAGCTGCGCGCCGTTCATGTCGCCGATCCCATTCATGGGAAAGACGAGACGCTGTCGTGTTTGCAAGAGCTGCGCACTTTGCTACTCGTGCTGCAGTCCAGTGCTCCAGAAGCACTACACAGCCATTCCTACAAACTCTATATCCGATTTCCAAGCCTATTCCACATTCGCGGAATCGAAGTGCTGCGGCGACATATACGTATTCGGATTGGGTGCGCATGACGCGTAGAACCACTGCCTGCATCCGCTGGAAAGGAAGAAATCGCTCGACCGATCCTTTATGCGAGTTGGCGAATACCGAATGACGCCCCTCTGGGTACCCGATTCGATGGTGCCTTCCTGCTCCGAGTGCCATGTGTCCTTTTCTCTCTTCAAGCGGAAGCATCACTGCCGCGTTTGCGGTCGTGTATTCTGCAAGCGATGCAGCTCCAACAAAGCCGTTGGCTTTCGCTCTCTCCATCATTGATAGGATTTGTCCCAGTTTGGCTACCCTGTGAGCATAAATGGTCTGCAGCGTGTCTGTCACCATTGCTTCCTCCTCTTGCGCACTCCTCCCTCCTCTTGGGATTCGCTCCCCTTTTCCATCCAAGTGATCGTCTCCTCGTTCCTTCCCGCATCCTCCGTTCTGAACCTCTCGGCGGTGGACCGCGAGACGCACCGCCGATTCACCTCTCGCGATTTCGACGGCACCTACTGGCGATTCCGCAACCACAACGACGTCTCCGCGCTCCTCGATTCTCTACGGGACGATCACGCCTTGGTCAAGAAGGAGGAGAAGATGCACGACTGCATTCACCTGTCCGTGAAGAGGACGCACGACGAAGAGAGCTCCGTGGTCAGCTCCGTGGACGGCTGCAAGTGGCGGCTGCAGTTCATCGAGAAGGAGTGCATTCCCAGCAGCATTCAATGCGCCGTCTTCTTCCTCCAATATCCCATCGTTCTCCTCTCCCTCACTAATTACACGTAGATCGCGCTGCGCACGGCCGCACTCCACATGCTTCGCTCGCAGAGCGCGAAGAAGCTGGTGCTGGTGGAGAAGGTCCTGCAAGCCACCGCCACGATGCAGGCACTGATTCGGTGTCTGCAGTTCGGCAGCAACGAGATTCTGAGGGAGGAGCAGATTCCGCGGGAAATCATCGAATTGCTGCTGATGGCGGCCGGGTGCGTAATGAACGCGTGCCAGAAGTCGGTGGCGATCAGCACCGCCTTTCGGGACAACGAAGGCATAATGACGATCATGTCCCTAATGAAGAACGAAGTGCTGTTCCCGCGCCGCGTGCTTCCTGCCACGGAGCGCTCGCCGTCAGCATCCTTCCTGTCGGACGGCACGAGCTCCTCGCTGCAGTTCGCGCAGGGGCAGGTGTCGCTGCTGGTAGTGGCGCCCACAGACCCGAGCGTGAGGAAGCTGAGCGTGTACCTGGCGGGCACGCTGATGAACTTGAGCAACGTGGACGCCCGCAACTGCACGGAGATCGTGTCGCTGGACGGCATCGAGACGCTGATGAACCGCCTGCAGCTGACCAATGACCGCTACATCGTGTACTGTCTCGAGTGCGTGCGCACCTGCTGTCGACACAACCCCGACCACTGCGTCGCGCTCGCAGGGCCGTGTGAGCCATAGGACCGCCTCGCCCGCTGCAACGGCCACGTGCGCGTGATCAACTGCTTCTCCTGCCCCAGCCCGCAGGTTGTCGCCTCGGCCATCGGCGTCACCGCCGTGCTGCTGGCCAACGCCGACGCGCGCCGCATGTTCCGGCTGGCCAACGGGCTCAACGGGCTGATGCAGGTGGAGGAGAGTTGGTCCGGCAAGTGCGGCGTCAACGCCGCTAAGGTCGTCACAAACCTGCTCCACGGCGGTCGGCGCACGGCGGAATGCTGACGTGTAGACGCGCGCATGGTGGAGGAGTTCTTGCGACAGCGCGGGTTGGAGCGGCTGCAGCGACTGTTCGAGCAGCACCGCGTGGAGCTGAGCGGGTTCTTGTTCGGGCAGCTGATGAACTGCTGTATGTTCAGTAAGGAACCACTGTACGTGCAGGCGCCGCTGGTGAGAGTGTAACGGGGGCGTGACGGGTAGTTGTCTGCCTTCATTGCGGAGATCAAGGCGTATGTGGAGATGGCCGCGGAGAACGGCGTAAAACCGCGGGAGGAGCAGGGCGCGCTGTTGGCCTCGCCGACGGAGGGTCTGGTGGCCTTCGGGAACGAGAGTCTGCCGCGTGGGTCGAGTCGCAGCAGCAGCTACTCGGAGGAGGGACGTGTGGGCGAGGCAAAGGTCGGTGCGGAGGAGAAGAAGGAGGGGAATCGATACGTGGTGCGGCACCTCAGTCTGTGGCTGGGGTTTGCGGCGGGGGCCATCCGGTTCCTGCTGAAGAACCGTGGGGACGATGGGAGAGGCTGAGGAGCAGATGATCAGATCCAGCTGTTCGTGGACTACTCGGTCGTGCCGCTGCTGGAGTCGATGCAGCCGTTCTGCGACGCTGACGGGAAGGCATTCATATCCTTGGGTTGTTGGCGGAGAGGTCCTTCATTCGCACGTCACGCAGGCGCTGCAGGAAGTGGAGGACTGGAAGAGGCCATTGTGAAATATCCATTCGCCTGTTTGTTTCATTTGGGAGAGAATCAGGAATTGGTTTCCATCACTCCTTATAATCTGCACTCTTGGATTTTGGCATCACACAGAGAAAAACCCGCATGAAAGAAGTGGAATGACTTGAGTAGTGACTAATCTCCAGATCCCATCATCGAAGTGCTACCAGTTACGCATCGACGAGGATATAGCGACGACGTGCATCGGAATCACGGACATCAACTGTGATGACACGGAGAACATGATCGTGGGAAGCTGGAACGGTGTCATCCGGGTGGTGAACGTGAGTGACAATGCAGGGTGTGAGTCCGAGCTGAATGGCACAGCCAGTAGTGTCCAGCCATTGACCGGCTTCGGCAGACTGTCCAGCATGTGCGTGGTTGATTCCGGCCTGCTGGTGTGCTCTGTGGACGGCCATTGCACGATGGTCTCCTGCAACCCGTATGACTCCTCCTGCCGATTCAATGCACAGATTACAAAACAGCGAGCAGTACAAATACAGACTCGAGGTGGTGTTCACGGAAGATGTGTGCTACAACAGCTATGTGATGCAGTACTACAAGCGGGACCGGGACTACGTCGTTTTCGGAACGGACGACGGCTTTGTGTACATATACGGGCTCCAAAAGAACCATCTCGTGAGCCCCTCTCTTTCCCTTGAGCGTAGTCCTTCTTGGGTTGTAAGAATGTGGACGGTGCCATTGTCGACATCGCTGCAAAGCCGGAGTCCTCATCCCTCGTGCTCTTCGTTTCCTGTGAGGGAAGCATTGCCTATGAGATGGAGTTCGTGCACGGGTCGCTACGGACAACGGAAATCAGACCCAAAGTGTGCAATCGCGTCGGATATGAGTATCACCACACCTATGTGTATCCCTGCGGCACAAGCTACTCAGTCCAGTGCAGTTGTGAGGGAGTACTGAAGTGCTGTAACATTTACACACCGTCGTCCCTCATGCATTTCGAGTTCCACAAAGACAAGCGGTTGTATCTCGTCGATGGTCAGGGCAATCCGTATCTCATCGATATCCGGGACCCGATCGACGACATGACCGCCTTTTGCGTGGTCGATCGGGATCTCCTGCCCCGCATCGTGCTAGTGTGTCGGAGCGGGAACTACATCAACGTATACACGGACATCCTTCAGTATTATGACTCGCACTCCTAGATATGGCTGTTTGTTCCGAATTGCATGTCGATTCGCGCCGATTGGCCCAGATTCTGCCCATGATGGCAACACAGAACCAAATAAGAGTCTCTCTTGACCCCTTACATATTCCATGGTGAAGCAAACTGGTTTGATTCACAACGTGCTGATTACGAACATCAACGGTACCATTCTCCTCTCCACGTAGGCGTTTGTCCTCTATCTTTACGTGTTTAGATACTGGGATGGATCGAGCGCGGCTGAGAGAGGCAGATTCGAGCACGACCTGTATCTCCAATCCAGACCCGAGTGGGCGGAGCTGAAGCCCTCAAAGGAGGACATTGAAAAGGTGGATCAGTTTAAGTGCCACATCTCGCTGGTTGAGTGCGTCGCGCAAGAGAAGGGGTAATCCGTAGCGGCAAGTACGTCGTATATAAGAAGGTGAACGACCTCATTTTCTTCATCACGGGAAGCGGAGAGTACACGGGTTTGGTCCGTCGTGGCTTCGTTTGTCCTTCACCCCTAGTGAACGAGATCCTGGACGTGATTATCAACGGAATGATCGCCATGTGCCCGAAGAAGAGAATGTTCGCCCTGGAGTTCAAGGATAGCAACACCTACGGCAAGATGGTGGCTATGATGGATCAGATCATCTACATGGTTCGTGTGTTGGTTGACGGTAACGCGTAGGGTCAGTACTGCCAGTCTGATATCGTTGTTGCTGATGATCGTGCGAAGATGAAACCCGTGAAATAAGTACTTGTAGCATTGCCAGTCCGTGTTTGTTCACGTCGCGTGGTTCCACAAACAGGGGAAACTACTCAAGCAAACTCTTCTTCTCCTTCCGAGTGGTCTCCATATGCTCCTGAAGGGATTCGATCGTGCGCTTCCTGTTCACGCCGCCTTTGACGCGCTTCTCCAGCTTGCCGGAGTGGATCATGAAGAGCATGATCGCCGTGCCGATGATGATCAGCGCCACCAGCACGATCACCACAATCACCACCACCATCGATCGGGGCGTGCGCAACAGCGGGTTGATCACCATCACGAAGTACAGTCCCTTGGGCAGCTCTTTTGGCGGGTCGGTGTACATGCGGTAGGACATCTGCTCCTGCAGCAGCTTCATGTTGTCGTACACGTAGTCGGCGATGCGCAGGTCGGTGGTCACGCGCACGTAGAAGCAGACGTTCTCCGTCTCGGAGTCGGAGCAGTCGCGCTCCAGGAAGAGCTTGATGTTCTCCTTCTTCGCCAGCAGGATGTCGCGCGTGATGTCGATGAACCGCGCCTTCACCACCTGCCGGAACACGTCCATCTGGCAGTTGCTCACCATGTACTTGAAGTCGATGTACGCCGTGTTCTGCGGAGGGTTCGTTGGCAGGCAGTTCGAGTAGTCGATCGCCGACCACACCGCGTCGTACTTTTCGATGCTGCACGCGCGGTGCGCCTCGCCGAAGGTGTTGCGGCGGCAGCTGCCGAAGGTGGAGGAGCCCGCGTAGATGGACTCCCAGCCCCTCTGCTTGGGGCAGTACTGGATGTTGCACGTGTACAGCACCACCTCCGCCAGCTCCACGCTCTTCGAGCCCGTGGTCTCCTCCACCAGCAGGCGGTACGCGTTGTACGCCCGCGTGTTGTGCAGGAACACCTCCGCCGACGCCTGCGGCGCCATGAACAGGTTGCGGTTGTCCACCGACGCCAGCACGTCGCCCTCGTCGGGGCCCGTCATGCCCAGGATCTCGAACTTCTTCGGCATGATGCCCTGGTACTGCGCGCCGGCGAACAGCACCACCTTGTTGATGTACTCGAAGCGGTCGTAGTTGTAGTTGAACTGCAGGAACAGTGGCGTCTGGCTCTCCTTCCACGTGGTCCGCAGACTGTCGTCGAACGCCATGTAGGGCTGGTGGTCCGCCGAGGGCGCGTGCTCGCTGTCCGTCGCGCGGCCCTTGTCCGTGCGCTTCATGCACTCGCCCGACAGCAGCGAGCCGTACACGTCGAACACGATGCCCGTGTCCGCGCCCGCGTAGCGGTGCAGCTCCACCGCCAGCACGTTCCGGCCGTTCTGCAGGTCGCTCATGGGCACGGTGGTGCGGCGCCACAGCAGCGCGTCGTAGCGGTCGATGGCCATCGACTCGTGCGTCACGCCCGCCAGAGGCAGGTTGCGGCGCACGACCTCCTTGCCGTTGATGTACACGATCGCGCCGTCGTAGATCTCCACGTCGAAGGCCAGGATGGTGTACTTGTGGCGGCTGTCCACCGTGAACTCCTTGCGGAAGTACGCCGTGTTCGCCGTGAAGTTGCCGAAGCTGGCGTGGTCCGCGCTGACCCAGTTCTTGTCGTTGAAGTCCAGCGCGCTCCACTTGGCGGACGGCGCCTTGGGCTGGTTGTAGAAGCGCATCTTCAGGCGGTCCACGATCGCGTAGTTGATGGCGAAGTACTCCGTCTTCTCGCCCGACGGGTCGTCCATGATCGGCGACGCCAGCACGTCGTCCCACGCGTCCTTCACCAGCAGCTCGGTGCCCGGGCTCCACGTGCCCGTGGTCTTCCGCATCGTCACGTGGTAGTCACCGTTCACCACGCACACCGACTGGATGAACTCATTGAAGCCGAACTGGACGTTCAGGATCTCCTCTCCCGTCTCGGAGGCCACCACCATCGACTCGTCGTTGCGCACCTCGCTGCGGTAGAAGGTCACCAGCACCTTGCCCTCCTCGCACGTCGCCACGTGGAACACGATGGTTACGCTGCCCTTGCCCTTGTCGTTCTCCGCGCTCAGCGTGACGGAGAAGTCGCCCATCTCCGTGAAGTACCCGGTCAGCGACTTGTAATTCGCCTCATACTTCACCGTCGCGGGCAGCGGCGTTTCCGGCACCACCTCCTTGTAGACGCCCGTGATGTTGAGCTTGACGCTGAACTTCTCGCGCAGCGTCAGGTACAGCACGTCCGTCGAGGCCGTGAGCACCGGCTTCTCCTTGATCTCGGGGTTGAAGACGCCATGCACGCCGGTCAGGCCGGGGAAGATGTGCGACACATAGCGCAGCCCGTCGTCGCGGTAGATGTTGACCACGCACACGAACTGCCCAGGGCGTCGGCAGCCCATCGTATAGCTGTAGTCGACGCTCGGCAGGCACAGCGTGATGCCGTAGCGTCCCGCAGGGACCCCTTCCGTCGACACGATGGTCTCGTTGGTCTTCACGTTCCTTATGGTGAGAGCAGTCGGCGAGTTGCCGCCCGCCTCCGTGTAAAAGTAGTGCCCGTACTCGCAGCCCGTGATGGTGATGGTGAGCGTCACGGAGACCGAGCCGCCACTGCTCGAGGCGACGATGGAGTGAACGGTGGCCTGCTGGGCTTGGTAGGCCTTTCCCTTGAGCGTCAGCGTCTTCAGGTCGATCGACAGACCCGGCACGCCCGGCGCGCCGCCCGTGACGAACGAGATGAGCGGCTGGATGACGTTCGTGACCAGGGCGTTCACCACGGCGGTGAACGCGCCGCCGATGATGACGCCAACTGCCATGTCCATCACGTTGCCCCTGTTGATGAACTCGGCGAACTCGGCGATGACGCCCTTCTTGCCGTCCTTGGCCATGCGTGCCTCCATGTGGTCTGGTCCCC
>OIWT01000486.1_pt1 | contig 55471 bp, 40 predicted proteins | sample 1587701 | NCBI WGS metagenome assembly OIWT01 (sample SAMEA3888904, study PRJEB22519) | human gut metagenome | biome: human gut; feature: human-associated habitat; material: faeces | place: Denmark | collected 2009
TATAATATTATACTATAAGTACTTATACCGAATAGGTGTAAGTACTTATAGTTTATATATAATATACTTATAGTACTGATACTTATTAAGTATCTTTGGTAATATATATATATATAATATAATACTTAGTATTAAGTACCTTACACTATACAGATACTTAATACTAAGTTATATAATATATAATATAATATATAATACTAAGATACCTATACAGTGTAAGGTACCTTATCAGACCATACGTCTGATTAAGTACCTTTTCCGTAGAAGGTACTTATATGGCTCTATATCTCCTCCCTAAAGGGAGATATAGAGCCAGTAATAATATATAAAGGCGAACAAGTGTCGAATTTTAAAAAATTCGATTTTCACCTTTCGAGAATCGCCTATATGGAGAAGAATATCTCCACACGATTCTCGCAGCCATTGTGAGCCTGACCAACTCACTGAACCACCACAGGGTGGCTGAACGGATAGCTGTCGTTCGCAAAATAAATAAGCGGCAAAAAAAAAGCCGCGTTAATATAAAAAAATAAAGCAGAGTCACACAGAGGCGAACAACTCTGCAAGAGACTCCTCACTGTGCGGTAACCAGAAACCGCACAGTAAAAAAGCGTTCCACGGTCACTGGTCGGCGCTTGCGCCGTCTTTGTGACCTGTCACCCCCGACGCTTGCGGAGGGGGAGAAAAAAAACAAGAGGAGCTTGTCACTCCTCTTGTTGTCCAAAAAAAGGAAAAGAACTTATCACTCCTTTTCCTCCGGGTTTTCCTCCGAGGACTTCAAACGGATATTTATATATCCATTCCCGGTGTCATCCTCGTCTTTGAACGCGAAGCAATTACCCACTTCGCGTTCAAGAAGCCCCTTCACAAGGGGCTTAATAGATTCAACCCCTCCACAAATCGTGAAGCCGTCACCGGCTATTACGATCTTGTTTTGGGGACCTATTAGGGACAACACCTCAATGAGGCTTCCTGTCCCCTCCAAAGGGTCGAATGGATAGTCACAGAGGGACACACAAAGGTGTCCCTCTGTGACTTCCATGGAAGTCACTTCCATTCTCCCCCACTGGGGAACAACAGAAGTAACTTTAGTCCCCGCATTGACGGAGACAGATGTTCCTTCGTACTTCGCCTGCTCGACGTAGGCAAGGCTTTCCAACTTCTCAAGGTTCATAATTTTCCTCCTTTTTTGCTGTTTAAGCACATGTGCCTTCTTCACCGTCACATCCCTCCGCTTGCGGAGGGAAAAATCGTGCAGAGTCGCTCAGAAGCGAACGACTCTGCACGGAACTCCATATTCCGCTAACAATTTTATGTTGTCAGCAGAGTCTCTGGAGAATCCGTCCCAGAAGCACACGCACCCAGTTTCGGGCACGCAAGAAAGAGTTTTAAAAAGACTCTTTTTTGCGCCCGAAATATCCTGCTTGAATTCTACGCAGGATATTTTACGGCTGCGCGCATAGTCTCCCACACAGCGCTTCCATCTCAGGCTGCTCATCACAGCCAAGACCACTTCCTGTTTGTTATGCAGAAAATAGTCAAGCCGCTCACAGAGCTTTGAGTAATCCTCAAAGCTCTGTGAACCGGTGATTAGGCAGAAAAACATATGGGTTCCTCCTTCTGCTGTTTAATGCACAGCTGCCTTTTCCACAGTCACTTCCCTCCGCTTGCGGAGGGAGCGGCGGAACTTTGTCATCTTCAATCCCGAAGGATTTCGGATGGCCTCACCGTCACTGCCTCTCGCTTGCGAGAAGCTATAGCTTGCTTGAGAACAGTATGGACTATTCGTCAAGCATGGAATCCGCTGTTGATCCTTCGCTCAAGCAGGAAGATGCGCACTTCGGAGCGGAGCGAGCGCTTGCGCGAGCGGAGCGGAGCAAAACCCTGGCCGGGAAAATAAATCCGGCCTCTCGCGCGGCGCTTGCAATCACAGCATTGGTGTGCTATAATTGCAAGCGGGGAGTAGGCAATGAAGCCCCAGCCAGAACCTCATTGCCCGAAAGACGATCACTCGTCCTCCTTCAACGACTGAAGGTATTCGCCTTCAGTTGCGAAGAGGATCCAGCGACCGTCCTTCATCCGGCCGTAATAGCCGGACTCGGTGTAGTAACCGTATGCCATTCAATCACCTCCTTTCTGGCACACGCTGCATGATGGCTGTCATTGCAGCAACAGCGTTCCCTTCTGTACAGGGAACGCTGTTTTTGCGTTAGTCCGTTTCGCTCAAGCTCGTCGGGGTCGGACTTTTACCGACCGACGGACACGTAGAGAAAAGGCACTGCGACTTTTACATCGCAGTGCCTTTTGCGTTATCACAAGTTTTCAGGGAAATCCATCTCATCGTAGTGAGAAGAATCTCCCTGCATCTGCTCCAGAAGGTCTTCGTCAGACGCTTCCGGAAGGCTGAAGATGCAGTCTTCCATTTCCGGGCTGAATGCATCTTCCTCAGTGCCGCCCAGCACTTTCGGAAGGAAGACATTGCCACTCGCATCGACCCATTCAAGACGATGCTGCGGGACATAGCCTTCCGCACGATTTTTCGTGACATTCTCAGCGTAAATGTCTCCGAAAATGTCAAAGATGCGCCGGACACGCAGAAGCAGTGCGGGATCTTCCTCGGACTTCAATGCACGGACATTGTTGTCCTCTTCGTCCAGCTTCGCATACACATCACTGGCACTGCGCCAAGTGCGGCGCAGAATCCAGTTGGCAGCGAGCTTCAGAAGCTCCTCATCCGTGTAACCATCGAGCTTCATGTTTTTCATGAAGGCAACGATAGCGTTGCGGATGAACTTGATCCGACCAACGTTGTCGAATCGACGAGCTTTTTCGGACTCGTATTCGTCAACGCCTTCATTTTCCTGTGCGGCATCAACCGCGTTAAAGAACGCAGCTTTCTGCGAGCACAAAAGGTTGAAGAGGTCAAGCACACCAATATTTTCCCCATTCACTGCGCTTGCCATCAAGCGAGTGTTCGGAGTGGAAGTGCTGCCAACATCGGCCTTGATCGGGCCGAATTCCTGAATCTCTTCTGCGAGATTCTTGTTGACAATGGCTTTCTTTTCGCTGATGCAGAAGCGCTGATCGTGAGAAGCCATCATCGACCACGCGAACCGCATCTTGCTCGTGTCGAGTTCCAGCTCATGAGAAACTTGCGTCTCAATATAGCTGTCAACCCGATCGATGACACCATTGCCGCGAGGATTCGTCTTCGGGTAGCCGGTCGGCTCTCCGTTTTCGTCCACCCCGTCCCAGTACGGATCGAACGGATCAATTTCGTACACGGTCTTGTTGCCGACCTTCTTCGCTACCTTTTTCTTGTAGCGAGCGAAATACGGCGTTTCGCTGTATTTCATCATCAGGGATTCCGGCAGAGGAGTCATGGAGCCGGTTTTCGCCGCATCGACCGCATGATTCACACCAGCGGCAATTTTCGCAGCATCGGTCAAAAGCTCATCCATAGGCTTTTGACCGATAAGGCTCCAGAGCGTTTTCTGGTAGGTAGAATAGATACCTACCTTATTCGTCCGAGCCGTGCCGGACAGCGAATCGCAAATCCAGCGATTGAAGTCGGCACGATTCGAGGGGATGGCTTTTGGAGCCTTTCCATTTGTTGGCTCGTAATAAAGGACATTAATGTCCCCGCGAGCCCACGTCTGCTTAACGATTTTAACAATCGTCTTATCCCAGACAACCAGCAGATGGTCTCCATCGAAGTCCATCTGCAAGATGCGGTAGCTGAGGTCATGCACCGAAACGAACACGATGTTCGTTGTCGGCAGCCACTTGCTCTTGACTACCTTTGCCGGAACGTGCTCGAAGAAGCACGCCGGAGACCGCTCAAGGACAATCTCCTCTGCTCCTTCCGGGCAGATTCCGCACACGACCTCATGCGCTTTCAGGACACCCAGATTCGGGTCGTCTTTCGACATGTTGCCACACAACACGTCGAAAAATGCGCAAAGGTCAGGGCAAACGTACCCATATTTGGCAAGGGTTTCATACTTCCCTTGCATGACCTTGTACCAAGCAGAGTGCTTACGCTCGCTCAGTTCTTTACGCACATATGCGGTGTTAAGCACACCGTTGTATGTGTAACAGAGCGACTCAAACGGAGTGCGCTCGTTCTCATTCCGTTCAGGAGCGGCAATCATCGACCATGCCGTTTCAGGACGATCGAATTTCCGCAATTGACGGATGCTACGCTCTGCCAGCTTCGGGATTTCGTCGTCCCGAAGCTCAAACAAGGTCTGAGACATCTGGTTGCTCAGAGCCTTCTTTTTTGTCTCCGGGTGGTTCGTCCCGGTGACATAAAGTTCGTCGAGACCAACGCTTTCGCACGTCTCGACGTAAGCCTTCCAGCTGGGAAAGAGCCTCGACGTTTTCCAAACGTCGGGCGTAATGATAGCATCCCAATCCTCGGTTTCGAGGTCATGGGCAATGCTATCAATGTCCAAGATGCGGTTCTTCCAGCCTTTCTCACTGTTGTACCCAACAGCGTCAAATGAGACGAGAAGACCTTTGCCCGCAGCGTGGCTACGGATCTGCAAGGCGAGTCCGTCTCCAAACTTGCGGGCATTCAGCACCCCGCAGCCGTCGAACATGCTGTTCGCAATGTCCGAACGAACGCTCTCGTTCGTCTTGTAATCATCCGAGACGGAGAGTACCTTTGCTCGCATCATCTTCTCTACGCTGGGGACGCAGATGATTTTGCTCAAATGCACCCCACCGTCAACGATCGAGCTGCTGGGCACTGACGTAGATAAGTCCAGTGCCCGATACTGCATGAACTTCGTCGCAACAGGCGCTTTGCCTTTGCAATTCATGTTCATTTCTTCGCACGGGATAGGCCATGCGAAGTACGGGTACTGCTTGAACATGTTGATGTTCAGCATGTACCCGGAGCCCTTCTTCGACTGTCCCGGAGAAGAAGTGAAATATGCAAACTTACTAACACCGGGGATTTCAATTCCGCGATTTAATAAGCGCGTCTTGAGGATGTCCTCGAAGTCATACTTGATGGTTTCTGCCATCTGAAGTGCTTCAAGGCGTTTGACGTTATAGGCAATTTGCCCAGACGTCAGCTTGTTGCCCGCTTTCTCCTTCGCGGGCTTGAAGCTCATGACAATGCCCCGAAGGACATCGCCAATCGCCTTGCCCGTGTCCCAGTGAACGCAGGCGAGCTTGTCGGTGATCTCACCATCCGTGATGCCCATCCGATCCGCCATCAGGGACTGCGCACCGCCCTCAACGGTGATTTCACCGTTGATGACGATGGAATCTTCCGTCGCAGAGGTTTCCTTTTCAAGAAGACCATGCAGATAGTTCTGCATGACCTTCAGTTTCTCATAGAAGCCAAAAAAGCTCAACTTGCCGTCTTTGACTTCCTGCTGAAGCTGTGAAACGCGGCTGATGAACGCCCTGTCCTGATCGTTCATCAGGTCTGCCACACGAATGTGCGGCATGAAGAAATTGTACGGGGAAACCTTCTTAATATTCTGGTACATCTTCATAGACGTACCTCCTCTCTGGTGCTTTGCACCTTGTCGTGTAGTAACAGCGTGATGAGGCTGTACCGCTTGGATTCACCGCTGATGTACGGCTTTTAACACCAGCAATTGGAGCACTTGACGTCCTTGTACTTCGGACGAGCAAGCCTCGGCTGAATGCCCGTGATACGGACACTCAGGCGAAGTTTGCAAAAAGAGGGGGGAGATAAAGCCTTTTATGAGGCCTTATCTCCCCAATGAAGTTCAGGTGTTCAACACTCCCATATTGACAGGAGTATAGTGCGTTAAAGACAAAATCTTCACGATCCGGAGATAAATGGAGCTTCTTTTCCCTTTATCTCTAGAACTTCTATCGGGACAAAGAAGAACTTCTCCCTCGCCTGCTTCTCGCGTATAGTATGGGAAATGACTTTCCCATACTTGCCCGTGAGCGCACCACGAGGGTTCGTGTTGCGCTTGAACATCCAATAGATGTTCTTTTTCTTGCACGAGACGATGGTCTCTTCGACCATCGTCTCGTTATAAACGCTTCGAAGCGCAACCGTGCACTGCTCGAGGCTGGGAGCATTGTTGCACGACAATTCTCCCAGAACGTAAGACGCGATCGTTTTTGACGAAGGAATCGCACACTTCATGATATCCCCGTGGACAAACTCTTTGTCTACGGCAGCCCCCAAGACCTCGAAACTCCATTCTTGGGTCTCGGAGCACCACGTATTCTTGAAAGAAATGTGCATTACCGCGTAGGGACTGTATTCGTTCTCATATCGCATGAGTACATCCCCGGTCCACCCGTTAGGGCCAAAGAACGCGTTGATTTTGAAGATGTCGGAAACACTGGACATAATATCCTCCTTCCTGTGTAGGGCTACTACACAACAACACATGCTTTGCATGCGCGTGAGGCTTTGCCTCATTAGAACGTCTGCATCACAGGCGCTCTAATGAAGCCCGCAGAGGTCGCTCTGCGGACATCAAGATTAAAACGTTCTCATTGGAGGATAGCTTTTTACATCGCCCTCCATCACGATGTTCCAAAGATCGGAAACATTAAATCCAATCTTGAAAGAAATCGCATACTTCATGGCTTTGAAGTTCTCTTTGTACGAGAGAGCTTTCAGGTTCCCGCATTTTATGCTGAAAACAGGGAATGTCTGATTCCTGTATTCGCTAAAATACAGAAGAAACTTCCCCTGCGGCGTACCGAGGTACACCTTTCTCTCACAGAGATCGCTGTCCCCCAAATGGTCAACATGGAAGTAAACAAGATGAAGATTATGGTTTTTCCTACGTTTCTTTGCGCTCATCAACGTTTTTCTCCTTATTCAATTTCGTGAATCCAGACGTTCCCGTCCGGAGTTTCGAGGTACACAAACCCCTCTTCAACCCAGCACTTCATCTCTCTGGGGTCGAAGTCCTTCTCTGCTACTTTGCTTGCGATGCAAGCAGATGCAACAGAGATCACCAATGCGGTGATGATTGTGACGATTACCTTTGCCAATTTCATGGCTACTCCTTTCTGGTGCAATCGCACCATCGAACACATCTTCTATTAACAATAGTGTTGTTTCTACTATTATTCAATAGGAGATGAATGGAACTGATTCCAATTGGAACCAGTTTTCTGGTTTATTTCTCAATAAGCCAGACGATACTCAAGATGAGCATCGGGCCCCACAACGGAGCCAATATCATTAATTCAAACATTTGCACCCTCCTTTCTTTTAAACCAATCAGCGCATAGGTCTAATTTACGCTGAAAAGTTTCCATGATATTGGAATACCATACATCTGTTCTCTTCCAAATCCATCTTTATTTTCCAAATCTGTTCATAGAAATTTTCACCTTTCGAGAATCGCCTATATGGAAAGAAAATAGAACCAACTTTCCAAAAAAACGTCATAGCAGACAAGACAAACGGTTAAGTCGCGGGTTTCATGCACCTTGAGGACAGGGTTCGACTCCCTGGTTTGCTACACAATCACAAATGTGATTGAACAGATTAACGATTAAAAAGGAGTATAAAAATGGAAAATACAAATATCCGTCCGAAACTTCCGTCTAAGGCATTTGATATGGAGTACGCTACCCAGTTCCGTAAAGAAATGGTATATCTACGAGAACACGGCTTCGAGTACACGTTTTTTAAACTGAACAGTTATGGTGTGCCGGTTTACAAATATACAAAAACACCCGAATTATTTCGGGCAATTGCAAACTTCTACGAGCAGCAGAATCTTGAAAAAGAATTCAATCAATTATCATCTGCCTGTGATATTTGTGAAGAGATAATAAAAAAACAAAGTGATTTAGGATTATTTATCTCGAAAGAGGAGTGATTTAATGGCTGGTATTATGGACAGCAAATCAAAAATCAGTTCTCTCAAATCTACGCCTGTTGATCGGCTTTGTGCGCGTTGTCACCGCACAAAGCCAGAAACCGATTTTTATGCGAATAAAAGCTGGACAGATCAAAAGGGAAGAGACTTATGGTGTAAAGAATGTGCCGCTAAATGCATGACGAAAGATGCGGTCAAAGAATACTTCTGGGAAAATAACCGTGAGTGGGAAGACAGCGTTTGGGACAGAGCCAAAGAACGAGCGCTTAAAAATTTAAAGACGAATACGACCTATCAGCAGTCTGCTGAAGATCGCCGCGCAATGCTTTTAGAGCGATGCACGGCTCAACAAATATGGAGTGCTTATCCGTCAGGCGTGAAATACAGCGATAATACGAAGAATGGATATTACACCTACGCCGAAGCAAAAAAACAAGGAATTATTGGTTCTGAGGACAAAGACGACGAAAAGAAATACAATGAATTTTTCAATGGATATTTTACCAACAGAGATTTAGAGTATATGCAGCACTATTATGAGGGGCTTGACAATGCCTTTGCGCTTGATGACGAAAGTCTTAAAGATTATGCAAGAAAAGCCGCGAGAGCAAGTTTGCGAGTTGACAGAGCACAAGACGACTTTGCAGCTGGACGATGTTCTTATACAGATGTTAAAGACGCGATTGCGGTTTTTGATACGTTAATGAAAAGCGCAAACTTTGCCGCTTGTAAACGCAAAGAAAAGAATATTGATACAACGACAAGTTTTTCAGAAATCTCTTATCTTTTAGAAACAACAGGTCATGCAATGCAACGGAAAATTGAATGGGAGCAAGATGATGTAGATAAGAACATCCGGCATCTACAACATACAGTAGCGGCAATATCTGCCGAAGGAGTTTAAAGAGAGGAGGAAGCAAGAGTGGCTTCAACAAAACAAGATCAAGGACTAAATCTTGATGTATGGGAAAAGCAAATACAATTTTATCGAGAGCATCTTGATATTTATATTGAAGACGCTTTTGCTCCTATCAAGTTAAAAGATTGCCAGCATATTATGGCAAGAGCTATTGGTAACAATGTAGAAAGCGATATTGTTTGCAGTCGCGGCTTGGGAAAAACATGGGTAGCGGCTCTGTGCGGCTTTGCTATTTGTACACTATATCCGGGAACAATTGTTGTTGTCTGTTCCGCTACGGCAGGACAGGCAGCTTTAGTTTTTGGTAAACTAAAGCTGCTGGTAGAACAGAACAAAAATATGGCAAACGAACTTGTTGCCACCAACTCGAAAAATTTAGTTCAACTTGATAAAGATTCAGGTAAATGTACGTTCAAAAACGGCAGTACAATGTCCTCTCACACATTGGAATCCATGCGCGGGCTTCGTGCAAAAGTAATTATTATTGACGAAGCATTAGAAGTAGATCAAGAAATGTTGGACTCTATTGTTTCGCCGCTAAAAAACTACAAGCGAGATATTTCATATAACTATGATTTTAAAGATTACACGTCGAAAACAATCACGCTAACCTCTGCTTGCGAAAAGAGCAATCCGTTTTATCAAACATTCAAACGAGTTGTGAAAGATATGGGCAATGGATTTCCTTCCTTTGCCTGCGCTCTTGATTATAGAACAGCAATTGAAGATGGAATTACGGATGCAGAATATTTTGAGCAGGAACGAGCTAAATTGCCTGCGTCTGTTTTTAATATGGAATATGGAACAATTTTCTTAGGCTCTTCCAATAACTCAGCATTTCCATTTGATTTAACAGAGAAATGCAGAACGTTGGAACGAGTAGAATTGGAACAGCCGAAGAACTGCAAAAGCCGGTATGTTTTATCTCTGGATATTGCAACATCTAAGGATAAAAAAGCCGACAATGCAATCTTGTCCGTTATAAAGTTTTCTGAAAAAACGGATGGGCATTTTCAAAAGAAATTAGTGAAAATGAAATCGCATCATGGAAAAGGCTTAGATAGTCTTGCAGAAGAAGTGCGGAAAACATATTTTCTCCAATTTCCAAATGCAGAAAGAATCATCTACGATGCTCGTGGACTTGGTGACTCGTTTGGTAAATTTCTTGATGAGGCATGGATAGACCCGGCAACAGGAAAGGAATATCCTCCGCTTGTACATGATGATGAAGTGTCTTATATAGAAAACGCCTTACCAGTTCTTCACGCGGTAAGAGCGGTTCAAACGCTGAACCAGCGAGTCGCAACACATCTTCGTGTTGCGCTGGAAAAAAGGACTTTGGAGCTGCCGATTAACAGCCGTGTTTTACAGGCAAAGCTGGCAAACCCGGAAGAACCTATTTCGATGTCGATGGAAGAAATAGCGGTGTTTCATGAAGCAGATGCACTTCAATATGAACTTGGAAACATTGTCGCAAAAGTTTCTACAAGTGGCAACTATTTATATGATACGCCAAGTGCGGCGATGCACAAGGATAGATACAGTTCGCTCGGTTACGCGTGTGACTATATCGCAGAATTAGAAGAAGCAAATATAAAGAAACATCAGCGTCGCACAACCTGTATTGGGTTTGCGACAGCTTTCTGAGAGGAGGTTTTGTATGGCATTTAACATAGGAAAAATATTTCGGAGAAGTACGAAACCTTCTCCAGTAGGAGCATTGCCTCCAGTAGAAACGAAAAACGTGATTGTTGGAGCCAACGATTCGACAGGAGACAATCTAAAAGCGTTTGATAACTCGACAATCACTTATAGCAGCGAACTTAACAGTGTTGATTATGACAATCTCCTGCGAGATAAGCAGGGAAATATCAACACGCTGTATCAGTTAGCAGACTACTACTGCGATGCAGATGCAATTGTTCGAGGTATCATCAAAGGCGTTTATGTCCCGTTTTCTTCTACACAATGGTATTTATCGGGAGACAACGAGAAAACAATCGCTATTTTTGAAGAACAATATAAAAAGATGCACCTTGATGATATTATCGACGATGTTTTTTATCAGTACTGGAAATACAGTAATGTTTATTGTTATATTTGGCAAGGAAACATTATGACGATTCCACCTCACAAATGCAAAATCGGTAATACAGTTATGAATGATTCTCCGATTGTGGACTATGATGTTCAAAGTATAGAGAATGAGTTTCGAGAAAGAGCATATTCCGTCTTGGAAGCCAAAGGCGTGAAGGATGATGTTCTTAATGAGGTGCTAAAAGGGTATCCTCCTGAAGTTGCAGATGCTATCAAGAAGGGCGACCAATATGCTCAGCTTGATCCGCAAAACAGTTATGTTTTGCAGGGAGATAAAGAAGGCTGGACGAGATATTCTATCCCGTGGATTGCGGCTGCGCTTCCTGCACTTGCAAAAAAAGAACTGATTGGCAAATATGAAACGGCTCTACTAAATATAGGGGCACGGTCTTTTATTCATGCAACATACGGTGACAGCACGAAAAATCAAGACATACTTCCCGGCATAGAAGATTTAAGAGCCGTTCGACAGATTTTTTCATCTGCAATGTCAGGCAATCCGTTAGCTGTTACAAATCATTTAGCAAAAGCAACTGTTGTACAAGCGGATTTATCAGACTTATATCAGTGGCCTATGTACGAACAAGTAAACGCGGACATATTAGCTGCTGGCGGTATTGCGAATATTATTGTCAATGGGCAAAGCGAAAATGGCTCAACTTTTGCGTCGGCTCAAATCAGTATGCAGGCTGCGGTTAATAGAATTAATGCGGCTCGAAAGAAATTTGAGCGATTTATGAATAAAGTAAATCTTCGACTCGTGGAAGACTTGAAGTTAATCCACACGAATAATCTAAAAGATATACCGGAATTCCACTTTGTCCCACTGGATGTGAATTCTCAAACAGAAATGCGCAACGTCTGCCAGAGCTTATGGCAAAATGGTTTGCTGTCTACTCGTACTTTTATGGAATCTAATGGCTATAATTTTGCAAAAGAACGAGAGAGACGTGAAGCAGAAAAGACAGATGGAACAGATAAGATAATGGTTTCTCGTGAGCAAAAGGCGGCTGTTCAGTCAGCAAAATCAGAACAGCCATCTGAACAGACAGATACGTCAAATGGAAAGAAGAGATCTGTCGGTAGACCGAAGAAGTCCACAGAAGAACGGCATTCAGATCCAGACAACGCACAACGAAGCAAGCAAGCTAAAGATGCTGCAAAAGGAAAAATAAATTCCGAATAATATCATGTCTTTTATTGGCCAGACGTAAAAGAAGCTGATACGGTATTATGTTTTGTCAACATAAAAAAAATGACAAAAGTTATATTCTTCAGCCCCTCTCTCAAAAAAGAGGGGCTGAAGCTATTTTTGGTAGAGACAGGGCTGACCTGTTTTTACATAGATTTGCTTGCCGCGTGTTTTGTCTCCTACCAAAATGTACGGCAACAATAAAGGAGAATACACATGCAAAACCTTGAACTAAAAAAGTTTACGGCAGAAGCTGTTGTCTCCGAAATTCAGTCATCTGACATATATCTTACAATCAAAGCAAGGTTATTCGACTTACAAGCAAATCTAAATGGTGTTCGCGTAACCCGTGATTTCATGGATGAAATCATTGCTAATGAAAGTAAATATGTGGGGATTCCGCTCTATGCGGATATACATGGGCTGATTGCAAAGCGACCTATTGGGCATATGTATAATCCTCGAACTGGCGAGTTTTTAAGTACCCAGATTGGTTCCTTCTGCCATTACGAAGAAGAAATAACCGAAGAGAACGTATGCCTTATTGGTTATGCCAGAGTGATGAAACGCAACAAAATAGTTTGCAAAGCCATCGAAGATTTATATCGGGATGGAAATTTAAAATTTAGCTTTGAACTATCTTGCGGGAGCTATAGTACAGACGAAAATGGCGTAATTGTGATCGATGTACATCCTTCCAATTATTTTGAAGGAGAAGCCATTGTTACGTTTCCAGCCTGTCAAGAAGCGGTTGCGTTACAACTTGTGGCAGAATGCTTAAATAAAGGAGATGACAATATGACGACTGAGGAAAACACGACTGTCGAGATGACAGACGAAGAGAAGCATCAGGCAGAAGAAAAGAAGCCTGAAGATGTGGAAATAAAGGAAGAAACGGTAGAAGTTCTGAACAAAGAACAGCCGGATGAAGTTCCGGAAAAAGCGAAGGATGAAGAAAAAGAGGTTCATGCTGAAACGCAGGACGATGTAAGCAATGAAGAAGATAAGACTTCTGATGTGAAATCTACTGCTGAAAATGAACCCGCTCTTGAATCGCCACAAGCAACAGAAATTCCTAAAGAGGTAGAACCTGATATTGGAGAGCTGATGGAAAAGATGCAAAAGATGGGCGAAGTCATTGCAGAACTAACTGAAACAGTTGCCAAATTAGGCGCATCTGCGGAGTGTCAAAAGAATCTGGAGAACAGCAATGATGTTGGGATTCATATGAACCCGTTTATGGGGAGCATAACAACTCCATCCAAATATACGCTGCTACAAAAAGATACCAAGAACAAGAAAAATCACACGCTGTTTGAGCGTGAATAAACTACGAGGTGAAGAATATGGCTGGATATATGACTGTGCTTACGCACAATGTTTATGACGGTCGGTTTGTGAACGGCACGGGTGCTCCTGTTGCAAACGGTACACTGTTAGTGCAGGATGCCACTGGCGCGAAGCTGGTTATGCCGACGAAGGATGCGACTACTAAGATTTTATGCCGCAATAAGACGACTTTATATGATACGGTGGACGCTTATGAATTTGTGATGAATTCTGCTGCGAAGCTGTATTATTTAGTCGAAAACGAATTTGATATTAACAATGCGGCAGAATACGATACTTCCAAGTATACCACTCCGGACGGTGCGCTGCTTCGTGCTCATCCGATTCACGAAGGCGAAACTTGGGTTGCGACTGCTGGCGAACTGACTGCTGGTACGGAATATGGAGTTCTGGCTACTGGACTTGTCGGTTCTGCGTCCTAATGAAGAAGAGTAGGTGAAATGCAATGGAAAAGATAACTTCTGATATGAAACTTATTAAGGTGCTTGCTTCCGAAGCGCGTCGGGAAGACGTGCCGGAAGATCAGGTGCAGGAAGCTGCCGATATTATGGCTGAACTGGCCGCTGAAATGACTCCTGAAAATCGCTATCAGCTGGCTCAGGTAATGGCGTATACGATTGACGAACTTCAGCAAGATTCGCTGGATTTTCTGAACACGATTGCCGACCAAAAAACGATTGGCTATGGCGACAAAGCTGCGTTCAAAGTAAAGACTGGCGGTATTAAGGCTTATTTCCAAGCGAAGGGTTCAACCACTCCACGCTCTATGGTTTCTGGGCGCCAGATTCTGGTGGATACCGAAGAAATCTCTGCGCGTCCGGCGATTCCGCTTCTTCAGTTAAAGACGAAACAGGTTGAAATGGCTGATTTACTTCGTGAAGCGAACCGTGAGATCACCAATGCGAAGCTGAAAAAGATCGAACAGGTGCTTCAGGCGGCTGTTGCGAACTTCGCGTCGCCCTTTTATGCAACCGGTTCCGGCATTGTTAAAGACACGCTCCAGAAGCAGATCAATTACTTCCGTCGTTTTGGCCCGGTTACAATTCTGGGTGATATGGAAGCGATTTCTCAGTTAGCTGCGCTGACGGGCATGGCGATGTCTACTACAATGACGCAGCACTCCGACAAGCAGATTGACGAAATGAATGAATCTGGTTTCATCGGAAAGTATATGGGTTGCAATGTCGTCGCGCTGACAAATGCTTTCGAGGCGGATGGCGTGACTCCGATTCTGAAGACGAATTGGCTGTACATTATCCCTGGCGGCATGACGGGTGATACCCGCAATCTAAAGATTGTTAATGAGGGTAACGTTATGTCTGTTGATGCGACGGATATTAACGACCTTGTGTACGAAGTGCGGCTTGCGCAGTTCTTCGGCGCGGCGTTCGTAACTGGCAAAGTCCCGACGATCGGTGCTTATTTGATCGGCTAATATATCGGAGAAGCTGCCCCGTTTAAAAGGGCAGCTTCTCCGTGTTCTGTTAAGGTAATAAAGGAAAGGTTGATATAAAAATGAGTGAGTTACGTTATCGTGCAACGAATATGTGTATATATGATATTGGCGTTGCATTGCCTAACGGCATTTCGGTTTCTATTCCGTCTGGCGGTTTTCAAATGCTGACCGCAGACGATATTGCTTATGTTGAAAGTATTTGTGTGGTTAATAAATTCTTTTCCAAGAGGATGCTTGTTCCTTTCAATTCCGAGGGGGAAGAAGTCCCATTGGAAAAATTAGGTATGTATTCTTTTGAAGACGAAGAAAAACACATTACAGACGACGAAATTGTAGCTATGCTAAAAATGCCTATTAAAAAGCTGGAAGCAGCGTTAGATGCAATTACAGATCCAGCAGAATTACACGCAGTTGCAGAAGTCGGGCTAAAATTAGATTTGCCCAACTCAAAAATGAAATTGTTAGCGAGTAAAATTCCAAACTTAGACATGTTGGAAACTGAATAAGAAAACAGAGAGGAGGTTTCTGCATGACAAATATTTCTGAGCTTGCGAATGAGTTAAAAGATGCGACACGCTGGCAGAAAACGCCTCTGCCGTTATCTAATAATGATTATGTTTCTATTATCATTCGAGCGCTTAAACGTCTGTATATTGATACAGGCAGAGCCTCCGTTTTTAATATGGATATGATTACAAAAAACGATGACGAAAATGTTTGCTTCACTGAAGATTTGCCAATTGACGAAGAAGAATACGTACTGCTCTGTGCGCAGATCGGATTCTTCAATCAGGTTAAAACAGACGTGAATAACATCGTTGGCTATACTACAGACGCATTAAGCGTGACGAACGCTGACAAGCCTTACGCAAACATTAAAGATTCTATTGAAAAACTGGAAAACGAAAGGCGCATAACGTACTATAAAATGATTCGGTATGTTATGTCATAAAGGAGTGCTTATATGGTAGAGGATTATACGGTTAAAATTACATATAAAAACAAGTCACTTGAAACTATCAGTCAGCGAGAAGTCTCGCTGGTAGATTACTGTAAAGAGCAGCGGCAAAATCTAATGCATATTATTGCAGATGTGGAAAGTGCGTTCTACTTGCTTCAGCCGAACAGAAACAAAGACGAATGGTCTGCTGAAACAATGGAAGCCTTTCAAAAGATTCGACACAAAGTTTTAGATTCGGCGAATAACGTCGAGAGATTGCCTAAGAACATATATTATAAAAACTGTAACATTTCAGCAATTGATGCGACAGAATATGTTGGGACAATTATCAATGCTGCCACGAAGAAAAAGTAAGGGGTGATTGGCTATGTCAATCCCGTATACAGCGAGTTCTTCTTCATCTCAATTCTTCGTGCCCAAAACGCTTCAATCAGACTTTGATAATTTTCTTAGTCAAGACATACCGGGAGCAGTTGAAGATTACATTCTTGTGCCTGACTGGTATGCACAAGCAGACGAGAATTATAAACCGACAATAATTCGCGGCGAAATTTATCCGGATGCAACGAAGAGTCGATATGAAAATACGGACAATAATCTAAATTTTAGAGCAAGTCTTTCATCTGGCATCAAAAAAGGCGATATGTTAATTGATGTTCGTGGAATGATTTACATATTAGACTGGGATGTCCCTCCGCAGCCAAACAACTTAATGAGCCGTGCACTTCGGTGCAACGCATGGACAACATTCCAACGGTACAAATCAGAAGAAGTAGACGAAAACGGGTATCTGATTCAAGAGGCCAGAAACGTAATTATTGCGAATAAAATTCCTTGCAATAGTTACCGGCAAGACGGACGATTGGAATATACGACAAATTCAGAAAAACCCGGCCTTATTCCTAATACAGTTACAATGTTGACTGTGCAATACAATGAACAAACAAAGAATTTGAGAGTAAATGATATTTTTATTTGGCATGACTCTGAATATGAGATTGCCGACATTGATTATGTCGGCGTGAATCTCAACAATACATCTGGAACTTTGTCGATTCAAGCGAAGAAGAAAGTCGGTGGAAGCATTGAGTAATGTGGCAACCGCTGGACAGCTTCAAGGTGCTGTAACTGATGCCGTTACAAGAATCATTAAAAAACGCGCAGATGATTTGCGACGGAATATTCTTTATGAAATATCCGTCGCAAATACAGAATTAGCTTTTGATGGAGCTGGCGATCGATATGATTTACGAGCGTTATCGGAAACATACGCAGATAGTATTTCTGTAAAACCGGTGGAACTAAACGGTGGAGCCGTTACAACACAGCTTGTTATTGAAACAAGCAAAATGAAAAACTTAAGCGAAAAAGAGTTTGAGTTTTTAAAAAAATATGTATTAGAGAATGCAATGCATTCTCCGCACAAGTGAGGTGAAGTACTATGATATGGATTAACGATTGGAACGACATAATCCGTCACGTTATTTTTAGCGACAAAGAACTGATGAATTTGATGAAGATTCCAGAAAAAACGAGTATCATCGACTTCATCGACAGATACTTCATTCGTGCTGGGTTCACAAACAAAATTTTATCAAATGAAGATGTTCGTATTGTTTACGGCAGCACTTCGTCTGCTACAAACATCGACGGTGTTACCAGCAACGTAATGAACTTTGATATTTATGTTAAGTTAGAAAACTTGCATAACGTAGGAGTAGATCGGCTTGTGATGCGAACGCAATTGATTGCGCAACGACTAATCTACTTGTTGACTCGCGTCCGTTACCATGGCGTATATCGTTTCTATGACCCAATAGAAGGGGATATGGGGACAAGCGCAGTCGGTTATGCAAGATACAGGGTGAGCTTGAGCTATACCCGTACATATTAACATTAATTCAGAAACTGTTTGTAGGAGGACAGAAGCTGATTTAATGAATATACAAAAAAGGATGATGTTTTAATGAGCACTTATATTCCTGCTTACAAGGGTTATATTACAGACGTTCCGGAAGTCTGGTTCAAACGCAGCGACGGAAAGGTCTTTCACTACGACAAGATTACCGCTTGTTCTGTGACCCCGAACGCTAATTTTACCGAGGTCGATGCAGGCTGGAGCCTAAAATAAAATGGGCCATAGTGCTGTGAAACACTATGCAAAACTACTTAAACGGAGAAACTCTTTATGCTTGCGGAGAGCATAAAGACAACTTACCGTGCTAAATTGAAACTATTTGGAGATAAGAATGGATAAACAATATAAGATATATGCTTTTACGAATATTGAAAATGGAAAGAAATATGTAGGAATGACATGTCGCACGTTATCTGAGCGTTCGGGCAGCAATGGAGTGCGTTACAAAAGATGTAAGGCATTTTATAATGCAATAAAAGAATATGGATGGGATAATTTTGATGGAGAAATTTTGCTCGACAATTTAACTAAAGACGAAGCAGAAATAAAGGAAAAAGAAATGATAAAAATTTTTAAAACACAAGATCCAAACTTTGGCTACAATATAGCTGAGGGAGGAACCAATCCACCTCAAACTCCATATGGAGAATCGAACCCTTTTTATGGGCACAGTCATACTGAACGAACGAGGCAAATTATTTCCGAATCAAATAAACGTCGCGTGTGGACAGAAGAAAGCCGAAAGAAAGTGAGCGAATCAATGAAAGGAAGCAAAAGTCCGTGCGCTAAGAAAATTATTTGCATAGAAACGCAAAAGGTTTATGGCTCACTAACTGAAGCAGCTCTCGATATAGGAGCAGCTAAAACTTCGATTTGCAACGTTCTGCGAGGAAGTAAGCAATCAATAAAAGGATTTCATTTTCAATATTATAATATGGTTTCATAAAAGCCTAACGACTAGTCGAAAGACGTAAGCTCAAGTGAGCTGAAATGGTAGTTGCCTCGAAAGAGGTAGTGATATAGTCTGCTCTGCATGGTGACATGCAGCTGTATAAAATACGGGTATTATCTAACGAATAATACTGAACACAAGGGTTCCCCTCCGCTTATTTACCGGGCAAGTCTACAATGGAAATGCAGATGACTTCCGGTGAGTTCAATGCTGATCTGTTTGCGATGGCAAACGATACTAACTTTGTTGAGAAGGCTTTTTCTGTTCCGCACAGCATTGAAGTTAATGTCGGAGATGCTAAAACTGCGGTGATCGAAACGCCTGTTTCTATTAAGGATTCTGTTGTGATTTCCGGCATGACTTCCGGAGAAGCAGCTGCTGAAGGTGTTTATGTGATCGCTGAAACTTCTGATGGCACTGGTGACGAAAAATATGTTACCACGCTAACTTTCAATTCTGCGCTTGGTGACATTGAAGTGACCTACTATGTCGAAGAGACAGCGAATGTTATTGAAATCTCTAATGATACTGCTGCTATGGGCGAGCTGATCTGCAAGTGGCCTGTTTATGCTAACGGTCAGGAAACGAAAGCTGCTGGCGTTAAGGGCTATGTTTTAGAGAAGATTTTCAAGTGCCGTGTTACCCAGATGCCTGGTTTCGATACAAACTACAAATCTGCGGCAACAAACTCCGTTACGTTTGCGACGATGGATGCGCGGCGTGCGGATGGTAAGGTTTACTCCATCGCTTATGTTGAAAATAAGTAATTGTTTCTTGTTTATTTAAGGATTTATAAGGTAGCAGCGAGAAACTGTCCCTGAGGGGTGCTGCTAATAACAGCACCCCTCTTTTTAATACCTTATAAAAGAAAGGAAGATGAGAATTGAAAAGTATTCCAAAAACAAATACAGAATCAAAACCTATCCCGGAATATTTAGAAAAGAATATTCCACCACCAACATACACAGAAAACTCTGTTCCGATGCCGGAACATACAGATAAAGCAGTTCCGTTGCCTCCAGTTGGAGACGACCGCAATATGGTTCTTTTCGGAAAAAAACGCATTGAAATCAAGCCAACGAAACTAAAATACCAGAGAGATCATACAGCAGAATTCTACCGTGCGTTGAAGCAAATGCCGTTAGTAGACATTCTTTCGCTTCCGGACGGCATGTTAGACCCCGAACGGTCTTCTGACAAAATGCTTTTTGATTGGTTGATTGCGGTAACAGACAATCCGAAGCTGGTTGCAGCGTATTACGACGAATTGGATACTGACACAATCAACAAGATGTTAGAAATATTTTGCCGACTTAATCACATAAAAGACGACGAAAAAAAACAGGAACCCCAGATGACGGGTTGACAATGGAAGAAGCTGTCGCCGTAGTTGCGGCGCATCTGGGAGTTGTTGATGAGAATGCTATTAACGATATGAGCATTCCATTTTTCCGCGACGTTCTCGGTGCACTGAACAGAAAACTGAGATACGAAAGTGTTTCAAACCTATTCGGCAACAGTTTCTGCAAAGACGCACAGAAATATATTGAAGAAGCATACCCGCTTACAAGAGCAAAAAAGATTTCTTCTGGCTTTGTTGATATGCTGAATAAAGCAACTATTATCAAAGTGGACAATCTTAACACAAGTAAAAACACGCAAATAGAAGGCTTCGGTGACATGTCGTGGGCCGAAGGCGTATTATAAGGAGACAATATTATGGAAAATACAATGGAAAACAAAATGTCCTTACGAGACTATTACAATATTTTAGTATACACATGTAAACTTTGCGAAGAAAATTCAGACAATGAGCAGGCAATGGAGATGTTTGCTGACGCTGCTTTTCAGCTTGCTCATGCCAATTGTGGCTATTTATTTCCAGAAGATTTATATGTCGATGACTATCTAACAGACAACGCGGCTGCAACCCCTGAAGAAGGAACAACTGTGACTGGAATTAAGGAGGATAAGGAATAATGTTATATTGTGAATATATGAATAAGGTTAAGGAAATCGCATTGTGGGAAAGCATAGATACAGGAAAGACTTACATTGTGCCAGATTACGAATACAATCTGGCACATCAGGAGTTTAGTCTTGCAGATGTGACGGATTTTCCCGGAGCTGATATGAGTACGGTTAGACGACAGTTGGAACTGGAACGTGATATGCGAAATGCACAGAAAGATTATACAATGGAAGTTATGAAATGGCTGCATCAGTTTATCGACGGCACAGTTCAGCCTGCTATGACGGATGCAGAAAATCAGATTATGGAGATGCTGCTGGATTATCGAAAAGGTCAGCAGAAAAAAGATAAGCATAATATATCGGAGAAGACGAAGATGGTTTTTGACAACGGGTTTGTGCTGCATAAGAAAGAAATAAAGTAAATAAAAAGCCCCACCGAGTCCGCTGCGTTTAGAAGGCGCAGCGGACGGGTGAGACCAGCCAATAAATAGTATAACATAATATTGATTATTTGTCAATAATATAATCAATGTATTTTTTTATATATGCGCGGCATAAATGCCGCGTGGTGACAGTGAAAAAAATAGACAATGGAGGATTCTTATGAAAAAGTATTGCCCAGTCTGCAATTGCGAACAGGAGATTCAACTCGTGAAGAAACAGGAAACATATCAGATCAAAGGAGAACCGATAACAATTTATGCGAATATCTGTACTTGTTCTCATTGTGGCGAAGAGATTGTTACATTTGATTATGATGACGAAAACCTAAAAGAAGCGTATCGAGCATATCGGCATAAACATAATATAATTCAACCAGAAAGTATTGTAGCCATTCGAGAACAATGCAAAATGGATCGAGAGACGTTTGCAGGAATTCTTGGGCTTGACATAAAGCAAATTGAAGATTACGAAAATGGGGAAATTCCTAAAAAACATATCAGCAATTTGATTATGCTGATGGGGGACTATGACAACGTTCGCTTTTTGAAAATCAGAGCGGAAGAGTTTGGTCTTGAAAATCCTCCAGAAAAAGAAGAAAAATATATGGTAATCAATAATGTGATTTTTTCTTTTTACAAAGATTTCGATGTAACAGAAGAAGATATAAATACATTATCGAAGATTGCTCAAAATCCAGATGAACCATCGTATTTTGTGTATCGAGATGGTAGATATGGCAATGATTTAATACTATATTGACAATAATTGTAGGAGACGGATTGCTGTTGACTGTGCCTATCATCTGTGCTATACTGGTTATAAGAAACGGAGGTGGGAGTTTATGGAGAAGTCTTTAGCAGTAGCTAAAACGTTAATGGAAATATATCAAGAGCGTTTTGGTGAAAACATTGACGAAATGAAAACGCATAAATTAATGTATTTTCTACAAAGAGAATCATTAATTCAAACAGATACGGTTTTATTTGAAGAACCATTTTACGGGTGGAAATTTGGCCCGGTTTTGCTCAGCGTAAGAAATGAATTTTCTAAGAACATACCGTTTCAAAACGTAGAAGCAAGCGAAAACACTCAAACGAGAGCATTGATCAATCATGTTTTAGACCAATTTGGAGGAATGACTCCTTGGCGTTTGAGCATAAAATCGCATGAAGAATTTTCGTGGAAATTATCAAGAGAAGGATTAGAACCTTCTGATAATGGACATGTTAAAATAAGAATAGAAGCAATGAGAATTGATGCATTCAATGAGCAGAGAAAAAGAAGAAAAAAGCAAAAATAATAGTAAGAAAGAAGCGAAAATATGGAAAGCGCGAAAGAATATTTTGATAAATTCATTTGCGAACAGCTTACCATATCAGAAGAAAATAAAGAAAAAATTCGAGACTTTTATTGTGGTGACAAAGGTAAAAACTTAGAATATTTTTTAAAGAGCGATGCATGGCAAGCAGATTTACATGGCGAAAGTCGAGTGTACGTTGTAAAGCATCCAGATACGAAGCAAATAGTCTTGTATTTTTCGCTTCGTTGCGGGTCTTTATTTACAACCCATATGCTTGACGATGAGTACGAAGAATTATCGGATTCGGAAAAGGACTGCATAAAAAAGCTCATCGACGCTCGCAGAGAAAGCAATGATACTTTTTACCAAATGACGAAAATGTACGGTAATACCTTTTCAAAAGAACAATTGTCACTGCTTCTGAGAATTGAAGAACATAAATATAAGAAACTTCAGGACTTGAAATTTGCAAAAGATGCTAACACTGCTCTTCGAGTAGATAAATGTTATGCTGGTATTGAAATTCAGCATTTTTGCCGTAGACACGATGCAAGTCAATATGCTCAAAATCGCTGTGCTCTTGGCTTTGGATTATTCTGGCGAAAAATAATACCGATTGTTTGGGAAATATCAAGACAAATAGGATGTGAGTATTTGTATTTATTTGCGGCAGATGAGTCAGAAGACGAAACTGATCCTAAATTAATTACGTATTACAAGGAAGCATTAGGTTTTCGAGAACTTGACGATGAAGGAGTTTTGGTCTTGAAACCAACCTACGACAGAAAATGTGTATGCCTCTTGCAGAATATAGATAATTTACAAAGAACATGCGAATATTTGTGGGAGGCTTTTAGCTAACTTAACAATTTCACAAACGATGAGAGTTTTCTCTCTTGACTATTTTCTGTTTCTGTGATATTCTATTCATATCACAGAAGGAGGAACTTGGTATGTTCAAGAGACTGTTTGATGCTTTGAGACGGAAACATGGGGGAAACGTTGCCAGCCCTAAGGATGCTGGCAACGTTTCTGTGCCTGAAGAAGAGACTGCGCCGTTGAAGTTCGAGAAGACAGATAAGAAAGTAGAGCTTGCAAAAGAGCCAGTTGCTGAAGTGCAAGAAACATCTGTTGCAACGGGAGTTTTGCAAACAGAGGTTCAGTCTGTCTCTGTTGCGATTCGTCCTGATTTTAAGTTCAGCAGTGTAATTATATCTAATAATTCCTTTGAAAAATATACGCTTCATGCGTTCGATTTGAATTATGCTTTGTATACGGAAGCGTCGGACAAACCAGAAGAGTTCGTGAAAGATGTAGAAGATAAGGTGCATGAGCTTTACGATGTTCATTGCGCATTTGATTGCCTGTTCAACGTGATGAAAAATCATAACACGCAAGTTTCTGTTGGCGAATCAGATACTATGTCAATGTATGTTGTGGCTGCATTACAATGCAGGAATGGAAAACGTTATGCTCAGGCATTAGACAAATTAAAAGAAGGTATTTCTGGCGAAGGATATTTTAGCAATAGTGTGTGTTCAGTTGCTGTTTCTATCCTGTGTGCATCTGGAGATTTATCAGATGCTTATTTGTTATTGCAGTATCTTGTGCTTTATTGCCAAGAAGAAATATCTGCTATATTTTTCAGGCGCTATGCGCAGTTAATCATGTCAGTAGAAGAACTTGCAAAGACAGATATTGAAGATCTTGTAGTGTCTTATATGCAGAATTCTTCTAAGAAATCTTTTTTCATAGACAACACGCATGTGCCGATTATAGATGTCCCGATTGGAGCTGGAATTTTCAAGAGCGATGTGGAGTATTTGAAGAGCGCTGCTCCGGAGGAATATGAACATTATGCGATTGATGCAGAGAAGAAGTGCAATGAATCTCCTGAAAGAGTGTTTGAGACACTGTTGGATAAATTACATAGGGGAACGAATGCCGAGGGAGTATGGGAGAATGATAGGAAGAAAGATGAGCAAAAGGCAATACTCCAGAAAAAAGAATTTCGATTTAGAGATGTAATTACGCCGGAGAATGACTTTGAGGCGTATACGCTTCATGCGTTCGATGTGAATTACGCTCAATTTGCAAATTCGGTTGATGAACCGGAAAAGTCTATCGATGCAATAAAACATCAACTTCACGAACTCAGTAATATCCATTGTTTGTTTGATAACATATTCGATGAAATAATAAAACCTGATGTTACGATAATTGAAGACGCGTCAATGACAAAAAAAAGCATAATGACAATGGCGGAAAATTTATGGCAACAAAGAGCACATACATGTATTTATACAAGTGACGGTTTAATGTGGCGTGTAAAAGAGATGTTTATGCTCATCAAACTAATTGTCGAACAACGTAAAAATATTACTCCAGATGCGTGTAAGATTGTTATTTCTCTCTTATATCTTGTTGGTGATTTATCAGATGCTTATTTGATGTTAAAATACCTTGCCTTCTATCCTTCAGAAGAGGTGCAAAATAATTTTTTGCCTGGGTATGTTCCGTTAATAGCAAGTGTGGAAGAAATTACGGCAAAAAGTCTTGAAGAATTTATTCATACATATATCGGTGTCTATATCGAAGGTACGAAGACGAAAATTGTAAACATCCCGGTCAAATCAGGTATCTTTAAAAAAGATATTGAAGAAATAAAACATGATAAGCCAGAATATTATAAGCGTTTTTTGTATAATTCAGAAGAATGCAATGAAACTACGGAGACAATTTTTGAGACGCTTTCGGATAGGCTGCATAGGGAAGCTGGGGAAGATGAAAAGGACATTGATATAAAAGAGAAAAACAAAAAAACACCAAAAATACAATATGAGACTAAGCCGACAAGTTCAAATGATGATAGATTCTTAAGAGGATTAGATTCAGACCAACATGAAGCCGTTACTACTACGGAAGGATATGTTCGAGTAGTTGCCAGTGCTGGGTCTGGAAAAACGAGAGCATTGACCTACCGTTTCGCGTACTTGGTAAAATGCTTAAATATTTCCCATGACAGAATTTCGTGTGTTACATTTACAAATAAGGCCGCAAAAGAAATGAAGGGAAGAATAAGAGAATTAACAAATTGTGAGCCTGAGTATGTTTGCACATTTCATAGTTTGGGATTGAAAATTCTAAAGCAAGAACTGGCCAGAATTGGCTGGAGCAAGAATTACAAAGTTATTGATGATGCGGACATGGAGGACTTGATAAAGGAAGCCTGTGAGCAAGCGTCAGAACCATGCTATTCTGCATCAGGCATTAATGAATTAAAGCAAATAATTGCTCAGTATAAAACTGAAGAGCGCGGCTATGGGAAAAATTTTGCAAAAAACAAATCAGACGTCGCTTATATCGGACGTAATTATGGAAATGTGATTACTGCCTATTTACGGTTACAAAAACAAGCGCAATTACTTGATTTCAGTGATTTAATCTGCTTGCCGCTTTATCTGTTTGATAAATATCCGGAAGTAAAAGAATATTGGGCGAACCGTTTTGATTATATTATGGTAGATGAGTTCCAAGACGTTTCTGGCGCTCAATATGATTTTGCGATGGCTTTGGCTTCTAAAAAACATAATCTGTTTGTTGTTGGCGACCCTGACCAGATGATATATAGCTGGCGAGGAGCTAAAATGGAATACTTCATGGATTTTCCAAAGCCATACCAAGGAAAAACTATTTATATGAATACCAATTACAGAAGCGAGATTATGCTTGTTGAAGCAGCAAACCGTCTTATTTCACATAACACAAACAGAATAGAAAAGAAATCAATTGCAAAGAGGGTTGATCGATGGAGTCCTTTTGAGGAAATTCACGAGAAAACACCTGATGATGTTGCTGAAAGTGTTGCTTGGCAATTAAAACAATGGGATATGATATTGTACGATGAAAACGAAATAATTTATGATTTTTCTAAAGTCGCGATTATATATCGGGCTCACTTCCTTGCAGCTCCGATTGAACGAGCTCTTAGGAAATATAATATTCCGTACACAATTTTTAGCGGGCCTTCTTTCTATCAGCGCAGAGAAATCAAAACGGTTCTCTCGCTGTTAGGAGTGATTGTCAGAGACAATGTAGCAGACTACAAGATTTTCTGCAAAAAGTATAATCTTGACATTAACAACAATCTGTTGATGACGTGTTTGTCGCAAGCAGAAAAATCTCATACCAGAATCAGCAAAATAATCGCCCATAACTCTACTTCAGATTTTTATGAAATTTTGCCGCAAGTTATAAAACTTCAGGAATCTTTGAGCACGATTTCAGCAGAAAAATTCTTTAAAGATTTCTCTAATGTGTTCGATCTTGAGAGTATGTTTAGACCGTCTACAACAGAAGACACGAGATTGGACAATGTGCATGAATTACTTAGAATGGCAAAAGAAGCAGTGTTAAATAAAGAACTTTCGCAGGGGCTTCTTGATTTTGTGAATGAAGTAAGCACACTTACGTCTTCTGATTGCAAAAATGAGGGCGTAAGTTTGCTCACCGCGCATAGCGCTAAAGGTTTGGAATTCGATACGGTGTTTTGTGTGGGAATGAATGAAGGTGTGTTCCCATTCTATAAAGCTACAACAAAAGAAGCGATGGAAGAAGAACGTCGTTTAGCTTATGTTAGCGTAACAAGAGCAAAGGATGAATTATATATATGCGAAGCAGAATGTTCAGGCTATAACGGTAGATATTCTGCTCCATCCAGATTTATTCAAGAAATGAAAGAATGAAAAAAATAAAACACAGTGAAGAAGCACCCAACAATTATTGGGTGCTTCTTTTCATATACAGGAGGAATTTTAATGACAGAAGATATTGTATTTAATATAACAGCAAATGTAAGCGAACTGGAACATCAATTAGCAAATATCGAATCCAAATACTCTGCAACGAATTTAGCTGAACGTTTTATGGAGTCAAAGACGAACCTGAAGTCTTTGCATTCAATGGTAGAAAATGAACTTAAGTATAACTCTGGAACATATCAAAATTTACCGCAAGGGCTTAAAACTCCTCTTATGGATAATTTTGAGCCGATTATTGGGCAGATTAAATCTCTTCAGGAATTGCTGAAAGCCCCAAGCGATACAGATAACTTTTTTTCTAGTATTAATGCGCAAGTAGGGTATTTAACAGCTTCAGTACATTCTGTAATCGATGGCGTAAAGAATCTAAAAACAGCTACAGCTTCTCTTTCTTCAGATCAACTCAACACATTGTCAAAAAATATTCCTGATTTAACAAGAGCATTGACTAAAACGGCATCGAACTTTTTAGGGATTAGAGGAAGCGGAGCAGCTACAATAGGCGCTTTGAGCTCTTCGTTTATGAACAACGAAATAAATAAAGCCGGATATAACAAATTATTGAGCAATATTCATTTTACAAATGATAAAACTGCACAAAAGGCACTTCTGGAATCAATTGCTCAGGTTACTGTTCCAACTTATATGCAGGGGCGATATTATGATATGGCGAGAAAATATTCTTCTGGAGTATTACGCGATCGTATAGAGATGAACAAATATACGTCTTTTCGTGATCGCTTGCCTCAAAGCCTGAAAGATATACCGAGCACTCCTGTAGCTATGTCCTCAGATAAAATTGCAAAAGCATATCAGGAAGTATTATCAGAAAAGGAATTCAGTAATTTTGTTGATCTTGCAAGAAGCAACAATTCTGTTCGTAACGCTTTGGTTGAACTCGGATATGGTAAATATGGCATGTTACATGGAAAAGCCGGTTCTTTCAACATCGTGCCAAGAGAAAATTTTACAAAACAATCGATGGCAACGATTGTTGATAACATTCTTTATCGTCAGCTAAAACCAGCGTTGGAAGGCAATCCGATTTATTATACCTCGTGGGGAGCAGAAGATGAGCGCGGCAAAACAACTATCGCAAACAGAGGGAACAAACTGGCAATAGATGCATATGAAGCGCTACCGATTTTACAGCAAATAACAGGAGATTTGGCTCCGCTTCATTTGAGCGACGCAAAGCAGAAGTTTTCTTCAGGAGCAATGACTGTAAATGCAGGACGAGTAAAGAGAGGGAGTCGAGAATCTTACGTCGTCCCCGCACTGACATATTTCGATTTTAAGAACGCTAAAATGCCTGAGAACGATAGAGTAGTTTACGACGATAAAACCACAAATGGGCTTGATGGAAAATCATACTTCGTTTCTTTGCAGCGTTCTCGCATGACAGAACTTGCAGGCATGAAAGGCAACAATACGTTTGGCAATGGTATTATAGGAAACATTGCTGAAAATCCAGAAATGGCAAAAGGATTGCCAATGCTAATGATTGATTTTAGTTCAAATGTTCTTGAAAAAGATAAAGATGGGAATCTTTCATGGACAAAGAACGGGAATTTAGTACGCAATAAAGAAACTGAAAAGGCAATTACAGATTTGCTTACCCCGAAGAAATACTTTAATTATAATTATAACGGAAAAGCGCGGGAGTATTGGTATCCAGCTATCACCCGTAAGAATGCCGATAATGAAGAAGAAACATACGTTCCTGTATCTGTCAAAAATGGTAAAGCTATTTTGATCTCCGAGGAACAATACGCAAAAGAGTCAAAGTCTTATCTTGAGAATTATGGACGAAATATTTTTGATAACTATGCTAATCCTGATTTTAAATACGAATATTTGGAAAACGCAAACAAAGTTTTCGAAGGCCGAAATCGTTTGTTGACACCCAGTGTCCCATTTGCTGAGGTGGGCGGTAGAATTCCTAAAAGCGATAAAACAACGGTTGTTGATATGAAAGCTGCCTTTGGAATCGATGGCTCAATGTTTATGATGCCTGGGTATATTCCGGGTGGTAATGCTGTTATTCGTATGCCTGCTCTGAATCTGAAAGGTACAGCTCAATCGTTTGATTTTAAATCAGCGATTAAGGAAAATTACGGATTGAAAGATGGACAACCATTTTATGTTCCTGGTTTTAACACACCAGAGGAATTGCTTGATTTATACAAAAGCGGAAAGTTAAAAACAGACCCGACTTATGGCGGCGCAGAATATCAAAAGACGATGGATAAATACTTTGTAGATATTATGAAGTACGATGCGCTTATTAGCGATTCACTGATTAAGTCTCCTCTTTTTACAAAAGTGGATGGTTCGTTGATGTATGGTGAAGAAGCGAATAAATTTCTTCAAGCGCGCTTGAAGAAGGCTTCAGCTGCTGACTTGTATCGTCTTGTTGAAACGGCAGAAGAACATTCTTCTACCCGTCAGACTGCTCTTAGTGCACAGGCTTCGCAACATCTAATTATGAGCAATGAGGATATTGTCATCAACGAAAAAAAATGGGATGACTATATTCTAAAACTTGCGCATGATGTGAATTTTCAAAAAGAACATATATTCAATGGAACAGATGCGCTCTCTATTGCTTTTCGTGAGGATCCTACAATCCGAAAGACGAATTCGGCAGTTCAAACTAAAATCAATGAAGCTATCTCTACAGCTATTCAAAATAGGCGAGAAGGTAAGTTATATGGACGAAATTCATTAAGTATGCAAATGGCACTTGTGAATCCTTTTTATTTTCTATCTCAGGCGGCAAGAGCAAATGGGCTTAAGGGCGGAGAAAAAGAATCAGCTTATATACTTAGCGGAGGTCAAATAGCTGGTTCAAGTACGTTTGAAAAAAATAGTTATGGTGGATTTCGGTATCCTGTTAATGCGGGTGAATTATTCGCTTTGTCAGTTTCTCAGCCTTATAACGAAGCGATTAAAAATGGCAAGTACGGATTAAGCAAATATGGACTATATATGAACCCAGAAACAATTGAAAAAATGGGTGGTGGCGACTTTGATGGCGACCAGATTCAATTGACCTCTGGATGGATCGCCGATGTCATAAAGCAAACAGAAGAAAAAATCAATCCCGAAATAGAAAAACAGGCCAAGCAATTAGTAAAGCCAGAGAAGCAGCATCTTCCTATGCCTGGAGACGGAAAAATGTCTGCTTCTGTTATGTCTCAAATTGTCATGAGAGCTGCAGAGGCTTCTATCCATATGGGCATGGTATCAAATGCTGAAGATGCTATATCTCAATTGGATTTATCTAACCCAGAAGTGATGCAAAAATATGGGCGAACGATTGCGACGTTAAAGCAGATGTACGATGTTGACTCGACATATCTAAAAACGGGTATATTGGCAAAGTTCGATAAAGACACCCGCGCTGCGTTGCATTTAGGTAAACCTTTTTCTTCTATTTATAAAAATTTATATTCTGCGATTGAAAATAGCGATATAACAAAATTTAGAAAATTTTCAGAAACGAATTTCCCGTCCATATTTGACAATAGAACAAGTATTATGATGAGCGGTGGAAGGGGACAATATTTTCACGATGATAATATTGAAAAACTTATTGCGGCTCAACGAGAATTGGAAGGTATCACTTATGATCTCCCAACGGACGGAAAGATAACTACGGCTGAGCAGGCGCGAGCGGTTTATCTCGATAAGAATATTAAAATAATGTCAGATGTTATCAACCGTCGTGCTGTTGTTTCGAATAAAAGCTATGATGACCTCTCATCTTCTCTTGCTACATGGAGAGAAAAAATAGACGAAGAAAAGAAAACGTTAAGCAAAAAAAACGTTACGGATCTTCCTCGACTGGAGGCTTTGTCAAAACAAGAAAGAGAAATAAGAGCACAAACAGGACGGTTGAAGGCACTTGAAAGCATGGGTTTGCTTCAAAAGAATGTCGAGGCAGGATTAGGATATGCGCAGTATAAACGTTTTGATAGGTCGCCTCTTACTGAACAGTATGCAGATTTTCTTTCTGGAGCAAAAGAAGCATCTAATGAAAAAGATTTACTCAATCTTAGAGATTTTCAAGCTCGTGCAACAACAGCTATTGAAGCAGATAGGGTACGGCAACTTAACGGGGCTCCTTTGGATGTTAAAACTTTCTTTAGAACTCAGCAAGCATATGCCATTCAGCAAGCAAACGATATGACGTATTCCTATTCGATGTTGAAGAAATTCAAAGAAGATAGAGCAAGATGGTATAGACAATATGTTGAAAATATCTGGGACGAACCTAAAAATTCGAGTCAGTTTTTAGGAACAGCTTTTCATGAAACAGCAGAATCTTTCGCAAAAGACTTAATGGCACAACAAAGTGATCCTAATAAAAGAGTATCAACACCAGAAGAATTAAAGAAAACGTTTTATAAAAAATTGATAGAACCGGATAAACAAACTCATCAAGTGTTTTTCAAAGAAGATAATGGAAAAATAAAAGAGCTGACAGGAAAAAAGACTATTGATAAAAAAGTAGAATTAGCAGCAAAAACATTAGAACTTTTGCCTGAAATTCTAAAAGATTATGAAATATTAGGGGTTGAGCAGAGTGTGGGTTTTCATGATACTGCTCCAGAGAAAATTAATTCAATTGACGGTTCAAAAGTTAATACAACTGGTAAAGTTGACTTAATTCTACGGAATAGAAAAACTGGAATGGTTAATTGGCTTGACTGGAAACCATATGATATGGATCCAAACAATAAAGATCCTAAGCATGATGCACTTAACCAGCTACTTTTATACGCCGGTTCTGACAGAGCTGGAGGAAAAATTCCAGCTCCGGATTCGCTTCAGGCGCTAAATTATTTAAATCCTGATGGATTAAAAACATCTTTGCAGAATCAGTTTGTTGCTTCTGCTGATATTGTAAAAGAACGTATTGATGAGTTCAATAAAGATATAATTGAAGTTCAGACATTGGCAAAAGATACTGGCTTTAATAAACTTGTTATGCTTAATCATAAGGACGTTAGACTTTCAGATTTAAACGCTGGAAACATTCTGCGCGAAAAAATGAAACAGGAAGCAATGCAAAATTTCTTAACGCAAGGAATAGTTCCTTATGGTTATACTATTCCTAAAGCGGAAGAAGGCCCCAGTAGTGCTGAAATTCTTGGCTCTCAGTTACAAGCTGATCGTGATAGATTAGTACGTTCAGGGTTCGATAAACAGGACGTGGCCCAAATGAACGAGCTTGAGGTGAACCAATCATTAGCGGATGTTCAAAGAGGAGATGCTGCTAAGAAAGGGACAGGAAAAGGCATAGCTGCTGCGATGCAATTCTATAAGGAATTAAATGATTGGGATGATACGTTAGGCAAATCGATACAAGAAGTTATGAAACGGCAGTATCGAATTACAGATGAACGATATAATCCTTGGAAATCTACGCAAAAGGCTTTAGACGAAGCAGAAGAAAAACTTGACAGTTTTAATACTCAAGGTATTTCACCTAAAGACATTGAAGTAAGACAGACAAAATTAGAAGAAGCTCGACAAATCCGCAGAAATGCTCTTTTAACAGTTGCAGATGGCGACATGAGAAAATTAAAAGAAGATTTGGACAAAGCAGAAATCTCGCCTAAAGGGAAAACTGCAACAGGATCTTTTGCAGACCAATATGCTGCGCTTGAAAAAAGAATCGAAACAGCAAAACAAGCACGCGATTACGTTTATGGGCAAGTTGAATGGGAAGACAAAAATAAAGGTATTGTCAAAAAGGATTCTCCTATAACACAAACTGAATGGGATAAAATAGCCAATCAGGAAGCAGAATTAGACAAGACAGTACAAAGTGTTCGAGACAGACTCGTTAGAGATTCTGCTGCTGTTTTCGATGCAGATATAGCAAAAATGTATGATGTTTCCAAGCACGGTAAATTGCAGACTAATACTGTCATAAAGAATCAGCTTGATTCCTTTGCTCGCTGGAAAGACGATGCGTTTAAGCAGCTGGAATTAGAATATAAAGATGGTTATTTGACTGGCAACGAAAAGGAATACACTCGCCGTAAATCTATGATGGATTCCATTAGGCAGGAAGATTACGAAAACACGCTTTACGCACAAGAAGCAAAAAACAGCGACAAATTGCTCAATCAGTATAATAAGTTTGAACGCAGAAATAACATGCGCAGTGGTCGTAACGTATATCGCCAGATGCTGAATCGCAGGGAAGATAGTATTGATGCACTGAAGAACTATAAAGAAGCAATGTCTGAGAAGCAAACATTATGGAAAGAAAGAGCAGAGCAAATTAGAGCTGGATGGGGAAAAGAAGACATTGCTCGAACGGGAGATGCGCTCGGCTATATGAATCTTGATTCATGGAAACAGGCTTCTTCCGAAGTACAGAAATACGGTGCTGCAATTGCTTCTGTTCAGAAACAATTAGACAGTTTCGGCAATAAGCACACGAAGATTGCCTCTGGCGCAGAAGCGATGATTGCTTCTATGAACAACATGATTACAATGTACGCTCGTCGGTTCGCTCGTCAGCTTGTCCAACAGGCGGCACAATTTGTAAAGCAGTACGATGCAGCAATTACGGAGATTCAGGTTGTTACGCGCAAGTCCGACGAGGAAGTCAACAAATTAGGGGACGACATGATGCAGGTCGCGAAGGACTTGAAGGTCAGTTTCTCGGACGTGGCAAAGGCAACGACAGAGCTTTATCGTCAAGGTTTAAGCGACGAAGAAGTAGATGAACGCCGTGAACAAGTGTTGAAATTCTCCAAGGTTGCAGGAGTTAGCGCAACAGATGCGACGAAATTGATTACGGTCGGTGTGAACTCCGGACTTTTCAAAGACGCAAAAGAAGTGACGGATGTCGTCACCGCGCTTGGCGATAGCGCGGCGACGAACGCAGGACAGATTCAGAAGGGTATTCAGAAAGCTGGTTACGCGGCAAAAGAAGCGGGTGTTTCCGGTAAGGAATTGTCGGCGATGCTGACCGTTATTACTGCCGGAACGCAGTTGTCAGGCAATGTGGCTGGTACGACGCTTCGTAACGTGTTCAGCCGAATCAACCGAGTAAAGAATCCGAATGAAGTCGTTTACGACGAAAAGGGCAATGCAATGACCGCGAACACACTCGCGGCTGTTTTAAATTCTGCCGGTATCAGCATGTATGAGAACGGACAGATGAAGGGTACCACACAGATTCTAACAGACATCGGCAAGGTTTGGGACAGCTTGTCTGACAACAAGAAGAATCAGATTGCATATCAGTTAGGCGGCACACAGCAGTACAGCAACGTGGCTGCATTGATGGCTGGTTTCTCTGAAACGGATGAAAACGGTCAGACGCTGATGGAGAAGTATTTGCAACTTGCGGACGAATCGGGAAATATTGTAGACGAGAAATATGTAGATCAAGCAGACAGCCTAACTGCGGCGCTGACGAACTTGTCAAACGCATTCAACGCTTTGACAAGTTCAGTGACAGACAGTGAAGCGATTAAAGGGTTTATCAATGTTCTTGCAACTGCTGTTGAAGGCGTTGGTAAATTGAATAGCGCGTTAGGTGGCGTTCCGTCACTGCTGGCGACTATTGGAATTGCAGCGTTTGCGCTTAAAGCAATTTTAGGAACTTCATTGTTGCCCATAATTGGAACAATCGGTTCTTTATTGGCAATAGGTTATTTAACCAACAGCAACAGTAATTCTACAAGCACAACATCCAATATCTCAACGACTTCTGTAGCTCAAGAAAAAAACAAAACAAAAATTGATGAAGATTACGAAAAAGCAAAGAGTTTATTAAAACAAGCCTCTGAAATTAGCGAAAGAGCAGAACGTGGCAAAGCTACTCAAGAAGATGTCTCTGTTTACAACAACGCAGCTATTCAGCTTCGTGAAATGGGCATCTCGTGTGTGAAAACAATTTCAAGCATTGATGACTTGAGCGATGGGGCTAAGAACGTTGCAAATCAACTAAATGATGCGGCAAACCAAATAAAAGATAAGAATGATAATGATACAAGAGATTTTGCAATGGGAAAAGCGAATGATTTGTACGCAGCTGCAAGAACGGATACCCAGTCGGTTTCTCTTGCATCTGCTTGGCTTAGTGATTTGTCACATTATGACGGGGCGGGAAAACTTGCTCTTGAAATAAAACAAAACTATCCGGATCTATTTAATGCTCTTGAAAATACTGATGAAAACTTCAACGATGTATACAGTTCTTACATTTCTAATGGCGGAGAGCCGCTTCATTTGCCGAATGGTGTTGATCTTGAAGGAATCAGATTTGGGCATCCTGAAGATAGTAAATTTACAAGTTTTATGTCTGGCTTATTATTGAATGGAATGCTGAATGATGTAATTTTAGCAGGAGATCATTCATCCGTTGGAACTTATAAAGGTGACTTCATATCTAATGATAAAATTAAAGATTTCAATTATAGAAACGCCGTTGCGTCTGACCCTGCCGTTCTTGCCGCAGTAATAACTCGATATTTCAAACTGGAAGATACATGGCTAGCAAACCCGTTTGTAAGTGAATTGCCTGATATTGCAGTTAGATTTGGAGACAATTTACAAACGTATATTTCTGAATTTTATGAATCGATGTTGGGGGAAAATTCTGAACTTGCTTCTGCTTTAACCTCAAAAGCGGTGGCAAGTTTAAACGAAACAGACATATCAGGACTAGACGAGCAGAGTAAAGCAGACCTTGTTAAAACAATAGTTGTAACTCCGTTTACTTACAGTGACGGCAGTTTAATGTCTCCAAACGACTTTTCTGCAAAAGCGGTAGACTTAACAGGATATGTAGATCCTGATTCTCTTCCTTTTGACCTTAGCACGAGTTCTTCATCTGCGGCAGCAATGTACACGTCCCATAAGTATGGCAATGCGTATTCTGAATTTTATAATGCGTTAAGAAGTACCTATGGAACAAGGGGCAGCGCGAAGGAAATGTTTGAGGCAGCACAAGAAAAAATTGCCAAGATTCCAGCAATTGAAGGTTTGATTGCCGATGAAGACAATGCCGATATAAGCCGTATCATTTCTGGGTTTTATGATAATAATGGAAATGTTCGTCAAGATTTAACAATGGAAGATTTACTGGTACTTATGTCAGCAGTTGTTGGACATGACAATAGAATTTTCTCAGATGTTACATCTAAAAAAGAAAAACAGGAGAGTATTCTTGCAAATGGTGTTCATCAACGATTGAAGAATAACCCATATAGATATAAGAATTGGAATAATCTCGGTTATGCTACAGAAGAAACAACGCAGGCAGCTCAAGAAGCGTTTAAAGCTATAGTCGGCGAAGACGTAATGAACACTTATCTGACCGCTGGTACATATTCGCCTTTAGGACTGAAGACTCGCAAATATTTAAATGATTATGTTGAACGTAAGATTCAGACTTACGGAACAAATAAATCTGCATATAGCGATTTAGATTATGCCACAAACGCAAGAGATGTACTGAACGATATGGAGTCCTTCGACGATGTTGGAACCAGAAAACAGTTCCTTCAGAATTTACCATCAGAGCTTGTTTCAGAACTCAATAACATTGATTCTTTTAAGGATTACACCGACTTGTTGCAAATGACTGATTACGAATTATCTCAAGAAGGACTTTCAGCAGATGATGTGTATAATGCACGAAATAAGGCATTTGCAGCAATTGACGAAAAGACAATAAAAAATCAATTGAAATTCAATGACGCACTGGACGAAACAGTTTCTTTGCTTGCACAGATAAAGAAGGGCGGTTCGGATGCTGCATCGGCTATGCAGACTATGTACAGCAGAACAGAAAAGCTCGCGAATGCAAAATGGGCTATTGCCCAATATAAAAGTGGGCAACGAACAGATTTGGTGACTTCAACGTTGGCAAGCAATTTTGAGGGAGTCGATCAGACTTCATTGAAATACGCATCGGCAGAAGCTGCGGATATGTACGTAAAAACATTCGAGGCTTCGCTAGAGGACAAAACTGATGATATGGAAACTGTACTTGGCACAAATCTGACGGAAGCACTTGCAGAGCTAAATCTCGATGATTCTGTGATTATACCATCTATCGATTTGAGTACAGGAGCAATTAACATTAGTGGCTTTGTAGATGCACTAAATAAAACAGGTGATTCAGCAAGTGCGGCATTTGCTTCTCTTGTCCAGTCTCTTGCTTCTCTTGGAGCAGAATTCTTTATCGATCTTACTGACCATAGTGTTCAAGTAAAACTTGGTGGAATGAAATCATCTACGCCGCATTCTTCTGGTGGTGGTGGTGGCAAGTCTGATGCTGACAAACTTGTTGATAAGATCAAGAAAGGTCAAGCCTTATATGAGCACCGTGTTAAGATGGTTCAATATAAGCAGACAGAATATACGAATGCAGACGAGCTGACAAATTACGGTCGCATGATTGAGAAAGAAATGGAGATTGAGCAATCTTATCTCCCAGTCGTGCAAGAAAATATCCAGAAGCTAAAAGAGCAAATGGCAAAAACCAAAGTCGGTTCAGATGACTGGTATACGCTGCGAGACGCTATTCTGAGTGCAGAGGAAACGTATGAAGAAATCAATAAAACGCTGGATGAAAACAAAAAGAAGCTGGAAGAAAATCAGCAAGCGATTCTGAAACTGCATACTGATCTCGAAGATTCTGTGACGGAAGAAATCAAGAACCGAATTCAAAAAGAACGCGACATGACCGATGGCGCAGTAACAATGCAAGAGACGATTCTGAATGCAATCAAGCAGAGACATCAGGACGAATGGGATTTGATCAAGAAAGATATTGAGAAGAAGAAAGAAGCGTTAGAAGAAGAAAAGAGCCTGATTGATGAACGCTTGCAAGCACGCAAAGATGCCGAGGACGAAGCCGAGAAATATGAAGAGCTGGCCGAGCTGAAGAAACAGCTCGCCAGCGTCGAAATGGACAGCAGCAGAACAAAAGATGCGGCACAGCTCCGCAAATCTATTGCTGATCTTGAGAAAGAGATTGGTTGGGATATTGCTGATAAGGAAGCCGATAACGCAAAGAATGAGATTCAAGATCAGATGGATGCCTACGACGACTATATTACCAAAGGCGACGAAGATTTAGAAGAGCTGCTGAAAGACGCGAATAACTTCAGCGAGGAAGTCAACAATGTTCTGAAAATGAATCAGAGTGAATTGTTTGACTGGCTAAAGAACAATGTTAAGGAATACACGGAAAGTCTGAAGGATGCCCAGCAGCAGATGGTCAATTCGTGGTCGGATACGTACAAGCAAATGATTGGTTTGACAGATACTTATTGGGATGAAGTGGCTGAAATCTTGAGTTCCAAAGAATCATATTTGGAATACATGAAAAACAGCGACGAATATCTCAATGCTTCGGACGATATGAAAGCACAGCTTCGCTATCAGTGGGAAGATGCGTATGACAAGTGGATTCTTGCGCTGAAAGACACGACGAATTACGATCATTTCGACGACGGCTTAGGTGATATGAGCGGCAGCGAGTACGGAACGGGAACAAATTCCGGAACAGGGGCTGATGGAAACAAAACGACGAATGCAGCGCTTATAAAAGCAGCTATAGAAGCAGCAAAACTAAAATTGACAAACAGCTTGCCTTTCTGGACACACCTTCCGTCAGCGTCAGGTCTGATATACGGTAAAAATTCAACAAATAATACAGATTGGACAGGTGCAACGATAGACCAAGACATACGGTCAACGGCGAAGTATGGAACGGAATGGAGATACGCTCCTACTTCGAGTGAATTAGAGCAGATTATTAAAGGAAAATATGCTACTGGCGGCCTTGCGAACTACACAGGATTAGCATGGCTCGACGGTACACCGTCGAAGCCGGAACGAGTGTTGAATGCACAACAAACGGAATCTTTTGACCGTTTGGTGAACGTCATTGATTCGCTCCGTGCGTCTGGTGTTTCGCTGGAAAGCCTGCGCAACTCGATGCTGGACACGCGGATCCATCTTCCGAATCTATCGCCGTCTATTGACCCGTCTACAATTGGCGGAAACATTGCTAATATTGGAGATGTCAACATAACCATTGAGGAAGCAGAGCTGAACGACGACCGCGACTATGATGAAATTGCTCAGATTGTCGGCGAGAAGTTCGCCAAGGAAATCAGCAAGCAAGGCATCAACATTGCAAAATACAACTTCTAACAATAGGGGAGAGGCGCTTTGGGTGCGCCTCTCCCTACCTTAGAGGAAGGAGGAGAACCATGAACGGAGGATTTCGTTTTTGCGGCACAGATATTTCTGTACTTGGACTGGAATATGTGCCGGATATGAAAGATACCTATGTTTATGCTGGAACGCAGACACAGGTTAGCCAAGAAGTCTTCGAAGGACATGATGGCGGCTATTATTATGGTATGACAAAACAGCCGAAGGAATTTACGCTGCGCTGCATATTCCAAAACAAGGAAATTACCAAAGGGACAATTGCTCGAATCGACGGCTTTTTTCGCCGAGGGAGGACAGGAAGGCTCGTATTTGACACCATGCGATGGCTATGGTACACCGCGACGGTAATCAATGTAGACGTGTCCCAATTAACAAATAGAAAAAACGGTTTTATAACAATCACGATGCGAGCCTATTATCCATTTGCGCGACATGATTATTTATGGATTGCGGAAGACAATATGTTTGACACCTATATCTTGGAGAACTCTGGACTTCTGACAAAAGAACAGACACCGATTACCGCTTTTGAAAACATGACAGGGCATCACGAAATACTGCTTTACAATCCCGGCAGCGAACGTGCGGACGTAGCCATTCAGCTTGCAGGAGACGCAGGAGAAGGCGTGCTGATTACCAACAAAACCACAGAGCAGAAGTGCCGCATGATGGCATTCAGCAAGGCAAAGACAAGCGAAGCTGGCAAAACCATCGTATGCGATTCTTTGAATGGAAAAGTGGTGCTGACAAACGGCAGCGAATCAGAGCGAGCGTTTCAATATCACGACTATGGATTTCTATCATTAGAACCGGCTTTTCCTATTCTGCGCAGTGTAGGAATCAAGACAGAAGCAGGAAGCAAAACGGCAAAAGTTATGACAGAAGAAGTGACGGACAGCTTGATTGGAAAATACGCGTATATAGATGGTTGTTGGATTAAGATTGCAAGAATAACTGCTTTAAATGAAATTGTTTTATACGAAGCTGCATTGACAACAGCAGCGGTGAATACCAATATTGTCACCATGAATGAAATTACCGTGGACGTTGGGGCTGGTGGAGAATTAACTACTTTGGAATTTCAATACAAACCAACGTTTGCATAAGGTGGGATAAGGAATGGACAAAAGAACATTATCTCTTGCTATCTGTGATTACCAACAGCGTGTTTTGTGTTCTCTATATGACAACGAAAGCAATGTGTCAGGGCAAGCAGAGGACGTATTTGTAACCACAGAGCGCAATGGATGGAAAGAACTTTCGTTTTCTCTTCCGTCCGTCTGCCAAACAGAAGACGGGACGGAAGAGAATTATCGACTCGAATATCTAAAAGCAGACTATTTGATTTGTCTCACAGATAATAACGAGACAGATTGGTTTATTATTTCTGAACCCAAAATCACACATGAATCATGGTCGAAGAAAGTAGACGTGACGGCGGGGCACATTTCCCAATTACTCAAAATCAAGAATTACGGTTTAGAGTTTTCAGACAAAGAAGGAAACAACGTCGGCACAGCAGAAGAGCTGCTAACGACGATTCTGGACGGGACAGGCTGGTCGGTTGGGCATGTTTATCCGTTTGCAGAGAAGACGGGCAAAACGAAATACCGCTCTCTGAAAGCATCCACTAAAACAGGCGCTTTCAAATTAATCACGACTTTATGTGACTTATTTGAAGCAAAACCCGTTTATCATGGCGGCACGAGAACGGTTGATCTTTTGCCGATCAACCCGTTCTCGCAGCCAAAAGCAGGAATGCTGCCAGACTTATCGTTAGCAGATGAAGTGGTAGAACTGCACTATGGAAAGAACCTAAGCAATGTCAGTAGAACGCTAAACACAGAGAACATTGTCACGAAGCTATATGCGTATGGTTCTTACGGAGACAAAACAAATGGATATTGTGGAATCGACGAATGTACACATACGGAATATATCTATACTGTTACGGCGGATTGCGCGGTTGGAACGTACTGGTTCGACTATGAAGATGAAACAAATGTTCGTGTTGTAAAACACTTCGCGGCGTCTACTCCGATTAAAATAGGAGATGTTCTTATTTTCTCAACGATGGATCCATCAACAATGCTGTATATCTGGAATGAAACGCAGGGAAAAATGTACCCCGTATACAGTGGCACAGATGGAACGGAGCTTCCATCCACGGTTGAAAAAAAGAACGATGTGAAGAACTGGTTTCAATTTATCATGAATTTCGATTACTACAGGGAAGTCGGACTGCTGACAGATGATATGCTGCAAATTGTTGCCGACTATCAGCGAAATGCGCCGAAGATGTTTGAGAAAATCAGCGAAGCATCTGCGAAAATGAGTGACGCACGGACAAAGCTATCTCAAACCATCGGCTATGTTGATTTTTGCCGCCTCGATATAGATCGAGACGAAGAGCTGCTGGATGACACCTATATTACACTGGTGCTGAACAAGAAAAACTATTCAGATGGTGTGATATACCGCACGGACTATGACCAAATCAAGAAAAATCAATTCAAGTGGAGAGCAACGGATTCGCTCAATAAAGACGGTGATCCAATAAATAGTGCGGCTGGTATCGTGTATATTTTGCACAACACCAATCCGATTACTTGGGATAAGGCGTACTTAAAGAAGGTTTTTAATGAAGATAATCCAGATGCCATTACGTTGTGGGCTGCGCGTGGGTCGATTGCTATCAATCCGCAGACAGACAAGTTTTATCTGTTTGCTTATAACAGCATCAACGGGCGGCTTGGCACATTGGAATCCGCTGATGAATCAGCCTGCAAAGCACTCACAGAAGCAACGAAACTAGTCACAGTGGAGCATCCAGTTCTATTTATAAACAGTAAGAATTTGACCTCAGAACTGCCGGAACTTAACGGATATGGTTGGCGTTGGATTTATCATGACGACAAAACAGCATCAGATTTCCATTTCTGTTATCAGGAAGAAGGAGACACGGCTTGGCACAATGTGATGTTCCAAGCAGAAGAACCGTTGCCATCCATTGGACGCTATTGGTATGATTGGCGCAATTCTGTACTGTATCGGGCAGATAAGAGCGGCTGGAAACTTCTTGATACCGCGTCGGAAAAGCGCGTTGCGGCGCTATTTCCGACGGTCTATATGTATGGTAAGACAAGAGACAAGTATTATCAAGGCTTGTCAATGAACTATACTTACAAAGTACCATCTGGTCAGACGCTTCCGGCTGGCAACTATTTCATTGAGAATGAGTACAATTCTTACTGGGCAGTAACAACGCAGGAAGAATTGGAATATGGAGATTCACTCTATTACAATTACGATAATGGATGGATTACGCAAGTCAAGAACAAGGTAGAAACGCAGCTAAGTTCAAAGGCTTATCGTTTTGATAATGTGTCCTATCATTCAGATAATCTACTGGCAAATCGGGAAGTGGAAGAAGGAAACCTCAATGAAAAAGGCGAACTAGTAGAAACAACAGAAAAATGCAAAACGCAGGGGTATTATACAGTTGTTCCGAAGACACAATATCAGGCAAGCAATTCCAGCATATCGGCGACGGTGCATTATTATGATGACAAAAAACGTTGGATTTCCTGTGAAGCATTCACGTCAACATTTACGACACCAAGCGACTGTGGGTTTATCTGTATTGTATTCGATGTGATGAAGACTGATTTCGACGCACTGGATTACCAGATAGCAGCTATTGACCGGGACAATCTGATTATCATTAAAGATCTGAATTACAAGCGGCTTTTGCCTATAGAAACATCCGGAGACAACGTTGGTATTCTTTCTCTTATGGATTTATTCAGCAGCATTAGCGATCTGACATATCAGACGTATTATGCAAAACTGAAACAATTGCAAGATGAATTGAAATCCATCGAGAAGAATATGACGGCTTCCATCGGCGATTTATACAGGGAAGGTTGGTGGCAAGATGATAGCTATGTAGACGGTGACGAACAGAAACTCTATGATGATGCGCTGAAAAATCTAAATGTTATTGCAAAACCGGAAGCCACGTATTCTATTAAATATCTGGATTTATACGATGCGAATGAAAACAATGCAGATTTTGGAGTAAACGAAGCGACAACAAGCACGATGTGGCCTGACATTACAATGGCATCTGCCGTGCATTTAATTGATCCTGATATTGCTATCAACACATGGGCGTATTTTGACAAAATCAAGAAGTGTTACGACCAGCCGAAAAAAACAACAATTTCGATCAACACGAATCTATCTACTATCTCGCAGCACAGCTTTGGAGACGTGATGACAAATATCGCTAACGTTGCAAGTCGGATGAAAGGAAACGAATCGTATTACGACAAGACGCTTTCTTCCGCAGCAAGTAAAGACGATATGGAAGATGTTGGTGTGGATGTAGTAAAGAACGAAAAGCAGCTCAACAACACAATACAGAACGTAGAGCAAATAGGAGATACGCTAATTACGCATGAAACATCGCTCATTCAGACACAGAATGAAATCGTTGCATCAGCGGAGCGGTTTACAAATGATACGAATCGTTTATCAAGCTCTCTTCGCATTGCGGCTAACAGCATTACGCAGGAAGTTAAGCGAGCAAAAGGCGCAGAAAAAACGTTATCCGGCAAGATAGAAACCACAGAAAAGAATATCAATTTGTCTGTGGAGAAAGTCATTAATGGTGATACACCTGTACAGAAAGTCAAGAATACGTCCGTGAACTTAGATACAGACGGTATCAATATGACGGGTGGAAAAATCAAGATGGGAGCGGAAACATCCATCGAGATGACAGCCGGAGCAGAAAATGGTGCTTCATTGTCTGTGAAACACGACGGTATCCAGATGTCCGGCGGCAAGATTGACATTCGTGCAAAGGATGCATCATCGGACACGGACAACGCTGTAGAGATTGGGACAGACGGTATCTCCATGAAAGCAGGGACGTCGTTTTCTGCGGAATCAGGTGGAACAGTAAAAATCAACGCGGAAAATGGCGAAGGAAGCTACATTACACTGGGCGAAATGTTTTCTGTTACAAAAGAGAAGGGGATTATCGCAGGCCCGGCAAGTTTCACATCCGCAAACGTACAAGGAAACGCGGTTGTGACAACCGATACGCTTAGCCAACGAGTTATCGTTTCCAAGAGTCAGCCAACGAAATCAGCAGATGACACCAGGAGCATTATCTGGCTGGAACCCAATGCGACCGCTGAAGTGAAATACAGAATACTTCTGGATGCAAACCGCAATGTTGGATTACGTTTTGACGAATCACACAATTTTACGCAAACAAAGGTGTTGTCGGAAGACGGAGAAGACACGTTGCCGGACGGGGATATTACCTATGCAATTGATTTTATGATTTACATGATTTCACAAGCTGGGCAAGCTGACAAAGAAACAAATCTTCAGGCGGCAATTACGCTGCAAAAAGGCAATCAATCCGTTGCATTTGATCCCATCAGTATCCCAATCATTCGGATATGGGAGTCCGTTACGCTTCAAGCATCTGTTACAACAAAAATCAATCTTTGTTCAAATTCTGAACCTATCACAATGACGGTTATATTATCAAGTCCGCAAACATACAGCCTATATATGAAGGAAAATAGTTATATCAATTTGACTTGTAAAAATCCAAAGACGAGCAGTGAAGACATGATCTGCAAAGTCCATTTTATACCATAAAGGAGAGCGTTATTATGAGTACTGAAAATATCATCTTTTTATCCGTTGTCGCTATATTTATTCTTATTTTTTTACTTGATAAATTCACCAATCACACGATTTTAAAAACAGTTTTACAATGGAAGCCAGCGCTGTCTGCTTTTACAGCGCTGGCGAAAGCCATTGCCGGAGCGTTGCCATCCAGTGATTTTGCCCTTGCAATGACTATTTTAGATGCGGCAAGCAGAGCAACGCAGCGAGCGGAGGAACTTTACAAACTCAATGAATTGCCAAAAGAAGAACGCAATGCATACGCGCAGAAGCTCATTGCTTCTATCCTATCGGATGCCGGAATCGAAGTGACGACGCAAGTTCAGCAGATTATCGACGGTTGCATTGCTATTGTGTGCATGTTGATGCCACACAACGTTGTGCCTGACGCACAAGCAGAGACACCCAAAGGAAAGCTGGTTGATGTGCCTTGCTAAATTATTTGAAGTATATCAACGAAATATTGGGGGAACCGTCTGCTCTGATTATTGCGCTAATCATTATTTTTCTAATCATGCAGGCAATTGGAGAACTGCTGGAATTCAAGGGAAAGATTGTGCCGGAATTCATGAAAATCCGAAAAATAATTGCGAGACACAAGAAAGACCGGGAAACGATGCAGAAGACGACGGCAATGTTGGAAGAAGTATCGGGCTTATTGGAAGACGTTAAGACGCATTACAGCGCTGATAATATCCAGTTGCGCAATAATTGGATGGAAAACGTGAATACGAAACTGCGCGAAAATGATGAAAACCTTAGCATACTGAAAAAGAAAATCGACGAGACGTTTGATATATCGTTGTCATTGTTGATTGAGAATCAACGAAACACGATCCTGAATTTCGCAAGCCGTGTCGCTGGGAGAGACGAGAACATCACGAATGAGGAGTTCCGGCGAGTGATGGCGCTGCATGAAGACTACGAAAACATGATAAAGAAATACGGGAAGACGAATGGACAGATTGACATTGCGTATCGAATTATCTCGGAGGATTATGCGAAGAGATTTCGGAATCATGAGTTTATTGAGGACATGAGAGGGTATAATTCGTAAATTCCACAATATTATCCGATATGATAAACCGCATTACCAAAAAGAAAAAACTGATTTCAAGCAACAAGAATCACCTCACGAGACGATACCTTTTTCGAGTATCGTCTCGTGAAAGGACTAAGTTTTCCGCTGACCGATACGCGGGATATAAGTGGTCGGGTTATAATAGGGGACTGTGTTTTTATGCACAGTCCCCTATTTTTTCAGCATAATTGAGAGGATTAACTATTCGTATGAACAAGATACGGAACAAGCATGAGAGAGTTTAAGAGGATTTTCAACGTGACATTACAAGAAACTGACTTTAACTGACGTTGACATCGTGAAGGTCGATGGTTCGAGCCCATTTAACCCCACTTTCCCCGGAAGCCTTGATTCGCAAGGGCTTCCGGGTTTTTCGTTGTGATGAAAATAGAAGTGTTTTTCGGGGCAAAAATGCGTTTTTGCCGATTCCCCCTACTTTTTCCCCTACTGCCAAATCCGCAATGCCTTGATTTGACTGGGTTTGAAGGCTCTTTTTTCCCCTACTTCAGTGAACTAAAGCAGACGTAAAAGGTAAATTCCGGGGGATCTAAGAAACAAAAGGGGATGTGCTGAAAGCTATATTTGGGACATGCAGAAAAACTCGCCGCCAGCTCCTTCGTCTGACGGCGAACCTCCCTTACTCCTGCGCACTTTCCTGCATGACCTGCTCCACAAAGCGCATGTCAATCAGCTCATCCACGTCGTACGTCCCGTCGAAAATGCCGGAGGAAATCACAACCTCCATCAGCGTATCCACCGCTTGACGCGAAATGATGCCGTCCGCGCTCCAAAGGTTGTCAGCGTATGCACGATTCAGCGCCGCCTGCCGCCCGGCTTCCGTCAGCGTCGGAAATTCCAGTTCCAGCACACGCGCCGCCAGTTCGTGATCATCCTGCACCGCCTTGAGCGCCTTCATCATCGCCCGCACGAACCGCAGGCACGTCTCAGGCTGCTGCTCCATCGTCGAGCGCTTCACGCCGATGACCGAATAGGCGTAGTCCCCCAAATCGGGGAAGGCAACGAACGGCTCCTCGAAGATGCCCGCCGTCACGCCCTCGGAAATCTGCGGTTCGCCGCCGTTGCCAATGTCGCCCTGTCCGTATTGCAGCATAGCGGTGACGGTCGCGGCGTCGGCATTTTCCAGCAAGGTAACGTCCGTGTCCGGGTCAAGTCCGACGCGCTTGACGAGGTAGCGCGTCAGCACGTTCGGCGAACCGCCGTAACGCCCTGCAATGATGATTTTGCCGCGGAGGAAATCTGCCATATCCTCGTCGCTGTCGGATGCGGGGGAGAGCCCCGTGCGCGCGAACAGGTAGACGTTGGCGCGGTTGACGCAGTTGACGATGGCGACGATGGGATCAGCATTTCCCTGATTGGCAAAATTGTTGCTGTCTACGCCGCCGATGACCGCAAATGCGTCGCCGGAGACGACCGCAGTCACATGCGCGCCGCCCGTCGCCTGCACGACCGTCACGTCCAGCCCCTCATCCGCAAAATAGCCCTCGTGAATCGCGACATACAGGGGCAGATAGCCGATGAGGTGCACCGGCTCGGCGACGACGAGCTTCTGCGGTGCGTCCTCTGCCAGCGCAAGGCAGGGGAGCAGCGCTAATGCCGTTAGGAAGCAGAGCAATCGGGTTTTCATGGAAATTCCCCCTTCTTATTCGGATACTGTGCCGCGCCAGTGCCGCATCAGCACCTTTTCCAGCAGGACGACCGATGCGTACATCAGCACGGACAGGATGGACAGCACCGTCACGCCGACCCACACCAGTTTGAGATCGAACGTCGTGCCGGCATAAACAATCATACGCCCCAGCCCGCGGTCTGATGCAATAAACTCGCCGACAATCGACCCCGCCATCGCCAGCGCGATATTTACCCGCAGGCCGGTGATGATGCTCGGCATGGCGGATGGCACAATCAGGCGGGCGAAAATCTGCATCCGCCGCGCGCCGAGGGAAACCATCAGCGTTTCCAGCGCCGGATCAGCCGTGCGGACGCCGCTGTATGCGGACATGGCGGCGACGACGACCGTCATCAGGAACGCCAGAATCACCTTTGACAGGAAGCCGATGCCGAACCAGATGACCAGCACGGGCGCGAGTGCGAGCTTCGGCAGTGCGTTCAGCACAATCAGCCACGGTTCAGCGACCTGCGCCACGGGGCGCGAGAACCAGAACAGCAGCCCGACGATCGACCCGATGACCGTTCCCAGCACGAAGCCGAGGAGCGTTGATGCGCCCGTATAGGCAATGTCGCGCCAGAGCGTGCCGCCCTGCCACTTAATGACGGCGGTTCGGGCGATTTCCAAAGGGCTGGAAAAGAAAAACGGGTCAATCCACTTGAGCCGCGCGCCGATTTCCCAGAGAACGAGCAGCAGAATCAGCAGCCCCCAGCGCCAGACGTTGATGGCGAATGGATGCTTCTTCCCCTCACGCATCGGCAGTCACCTCCTTGTCCAGCAGTGTCAGAATTTCGCCCTTGACGCGGATGAACTCCGGCTGCGAAAGCACCCGCATCGTACGCGGCCGCGGTTCTTCCAGCGTGTACTGCCGCAGGATTCGCCCCGGCGCAGTGCCCATGACCAGAATCGCGTCCGACAACAGCAGCGCCTCATCCACGTCGTGCGTGACAAAGAGAATCGTCAGGCGCTTCTTCGTTGCGATTTCGGTCAGCAGGGCTTGCAGGTGCAGACGGGTGATGGCGTCGAGCGCGCCGAACGGCTCATCAAGCAGCAGAAGCGGTTTGCCTGTCTGCAGCGTCCGCACAAGTGCCGCACGCTGCCGCTGCCCGCCGGAGCATTCGTCTGGGCGGCGATTCAGCAGGTCGCGCAGCCCGCACGCAGCAATGTCGCTGACGGCGGATTTCAGCGCTGCTTGCCGCCGTGTGCCATGAAGTGTTTTGGGGAGGACGATGTTATCCGCAATCGTCCGCCACGGCAGGAGCAGATCTTTTTGCAGCATGTAGCCGGTCAGACCGGGGCGCAGGAGCATGGATTCGCCTTGCAGGCGGATGTCGCCGCAATCCGGCTGCATCAGCCCGGCGATGAGGTTGAAGAGGGTGGATTTTCCGCAGCCGCTGGGCCCCAAGATGGAGAGAAACTGCCCCTTCTGCAAGGAAAAAGAGACATCTTGAATGGCGGCGACGGTGGATTCATTGGTTGAGAAGTGTTTGGTGAGGTGTGCGACCTCGAAATAAGGTGTAGGCATGGCGTCACTCCCTTTCTTGCAGGGGGGAAAATGCCCCTGCCCTCCAATGATAGGATATGATGGGGAGGGAAAAGGGGAAGGGGAAAGGCGGGAAAAATTTGCGGAAGGAATCGTAGAGGAAAAGTGCAACGATGTCGTGTAATCCCAAAGGTCAATGGGCAAAGCCGCGATAAGCAGTACGCAAAACAAAAGCCCTGCGTGAACAGCGCCGAAGCAGCTGCGCACGCAGGGCAAGAGAAGGATGATAGATTACATCTGATACTGTTTCCAAATTCTACTGGAAACAATATGATATTTTCCCCAAAACAAGCACATCAAAAAACCCTGCGGTTTGAACCCGCAGGGCAGTTTTTATAGGGAAAGAAGAACTCAGACCTTCCAAATCTCCTTCGCGTACTGCGCAATCGTGCGGTCGGAGGAGAACATGCCTGCGCTGGCGATGTTCATCAGGCACTTGCGCGCGAAGGACAACTCGTCGCGGTAATCGCGGTTGACCGCCAGTTTCGCGTCCACATAGCTGTGGAAGTCGTGGAGGATGAAGTAGTGGTCGGGCTTGTGCCAGCTTGCGCCCAGCAGCAGGGAGGACACCAGCTCCTTGATGGAGCCGTCCGGGTCGGGGAAGGTGCCGTCCACCATCGTGTCCAGCACGCGCGCAATTTCCTTGTCGGCCTTGTAAATCGCGCGCGGGTCGTAGCCGTTCTTCTTCAGCGCGTTGATTTCTTCAACCGTCGCACCGAAAATGTACTCGTTCTCGCGGCCTGCCTGCTCGGTAATCTCGACGTTTGCGCCGTCATATGTTCCCAGCGTGACCGCGCCGTTGAGCATCAGCTTCATGTTGCCCGTGCCAGACGCTTCCGTGCCGGCGGTGGAAATCTGCTCGGACACATCCGCCGCGGGAATCAGCTTCTCCGCCCACGAGCAGTTGTAGTTGTGCACGAACACCACCTTCAGCAGGGGAGAGGTGTCAGGGTCGTTATTCACCATGTCGGCGACCATGTTCGTCAGGTGGATAATCGCCTTGGCGCGCGCATAGCCCGGCGCAGCCTTCGCGCCGAAGATGAACGCCGTGGGCGTGAAGTCGGTCAGCGTACCGTCCTTCAGGCAGAAATACAGGTGCAGGATGGACATGGTGTTCATCAGCTGGCGCTTGTATTCGTGCAGGCGTTTCACCTGAATGTCGAAAATCATGTTCGGGTCGAGCTTCACGCCTTCGCGCTTCTCAATCTCGGCGGCAAGCTGCGCTTTCTTTTCCTTCTTCACGGCGATGAACTCGCGGCACATGTCGTCGCTGATCTGCGGCTTCAAGGCTTCCAGCTTGTCCAAATCGGTCAGGAAGCCGCTGCCGATGTGCTTCTCAATCAGCGCGGTCAGTTCCGGATTGCACAGCCCCAGCCAGCGGCGCTGCGTGATGCCGTTCGTCTTGTTCTGGAAGCGCTCCGGATACAGCGCGTACCAGTCCGCAAACACGTCGTCCTTGAGGATTTCGGTATGAATCGCGGCGACGCCGTTCGTGGCGACGGTCGCGTAAACCGCCAGCTGCGCCATATGCACCTGATTGTTCCAGATGATGCAGCGGGTCGCCTTGACCTCCGCACCGCGTGCAGCCATGTCCGCCTTGAACTTCGCGTCGATTTTGCGGATGATGGCAACAAGCTCCGGGCAGACGCTTGCAAGCAGCGCCAAATCCCACTTTTCCAGCGCTTCCTGCATCACGGTGTGGTTCGTGTACGCAAAGACATTGCGGACAATCTCAAACGCCGCGTCGAACGTGAAGCCATCTTCCATCAGCAGGCGGGTCAGCTCCGGAATCGCCATGACCGGGTGCGTGTCATTCAGCTGCACGGCGTGTTCCTCGGCGAACCACGCGTAATCATCGCCGTGACGCTTCTTGTAGGCGCGCAGCATATCCTGCAGGGACGCACTGACCAGCACATACTGCTGCTTGATGCGCATCTGCTTGCCCTCGCGGCGGTCGTCGTTGGGGTAAAGGAACTTGGTGATGTCCTCCGCCTTGTTCTTGTCGGCGGATGCCTGCGCGTAATGCTGATTGTTGAAGGCAGTGAAGTCGATTTCGTGCAGGGATTCGGTCTGCCACAGGCGCAGCGTACCGATGTTCTTCGCGCCATAGCCGATAATCGGCATGTCGTAGGGGACAGCCAGCACGTCGCCGGTCTTCATTTTCACGACGACTGCTTGGTCAACGCGGCGGATGCTCCACGGGTCGCCGAAGCGGCTCCAATCGTCCGGCTCTTCGTGCTGATAGTCGTTGACAAATGTCTGCTTGAACAGCCCGTAGCGGTAGCGCAGCCCGTAGCCGGTCAGCGGGACGTTCGTCGTGACCGCGGAATCAAGGAAGCAAGCCGCCAGACGGCCCAAACCGCCGTTGCCGAAAGCATCGTCCTCAATGTCTTCCAGAATCGCGATGTCAACGCCTTTTTCCGCCAGCAGTGCCTTCACGTCGTCCAGCAGCCCAAGGCAGAACAGGTTGTTGTACACCATGCGGCCGACGAGGTATTCTGCCGACAGGTAGTACGCCTGCCGATGCGCCTGCCGTTTCGCTTCGCACTTGACCCAAGTGGGGGTGAGCGCGTTCATGGCGGCGGTGGACAGGGCATTGTGCAGCTGTGTCGCGGAGGCTTCCGCAAGGGTGATGTGGTCGTTCTGCAGCAGCAGCGATTCGGTCTGCCGAAGCAGTTCCTTGGCGTTCATCATGTTGCTCTCTCCTTTATATTCGTCGATTGATAGTGGGGATTCCACAAAATCAGATACGCTGATACTCCTGATTCATTTCGCGCAGATGGCGGGCGATGTCCTCCGTCGCGGCGCCGGGCTTCATGCGCCATGCCCAGTTGCCGCCGATGGTGCCGGGTAGGTTCATGCGGGCTTCGCTGCCCAGATGCAGCACATCCTGCATCGGCACAACCGCCATGCAGCACGGAGAGGACAGCACGCAGCGGATGAAGGCTTCCACGCCGTCGTCCGTGCCGTCAAAGTGCAGGTAGTCCTTTGCGGCTTTGAGCGTGGTTTCGTCGGCGGTGGCAATCCACCCGGCGGTGGTGTCATTGTCGTGCGTGCCGGTGTAGGCAACGTAGTTCTCCGACCAGTTGCCGGGGAAGTGCTGGTTGCCGTCCGCATCGCCGCCGAAGCCGAACGTCGCGACTTTCATGCCCGGATAGCCGACGAATTTCAGCAATTCACGCACACGGTCGCTTTGTACGCCGAGATCCTCCGCCACAACGCGCAGATTCGGCAGCTCCTTCTTCAGGCGGCGGAACAGCTTCTTGCCTGGCCCGACAATCCACTTGCCGCTGCGGGCGTTCGGCGCACCGTAGGGGATGGAGTAGTAGTTCGCAAAGCCAATGAAGTGGTCAACGCGTACAATGTCGTAGAGCTTGCTCATGCCGCGCATCCGCTCCACCCACCAGTCGTAGCGGCGGAAGAACAGGTACGTCCAGCGGTAGAGCGGATTGCCCCACATCTGCCCATCAGCGGAGAAGTAGTCCGGCGGCACACCCGCGACGCGCTTCGGCGCGCGGTTCTTGTCCAGTTGGAAAACTTCCGGCTGCGTCCATGTGTCCGCGCTGTCTTCGGCGACGTAAATCGGCATGTCGCCGAAAAGCTCAATGCCCTTGCTGTTGCAGTATGCCTTGAATTCCTTCCACTGGCGGAAGAAAATGAACTGGCAGAAGACGTGGTAGCGCACATCCTCGTCGAGCATCATGCGGTATTGCAGCAGCGATTCCTTCCTGCGCATCTTGATGCCCTCGTCTGGCCACTGACGCCACATGACGCCGCCGAAATGCTGCTTGACGGCGGTGAACAGCGCGAAGTCGCTCACCCAGCGCTCGTCGCGCAGAAATTGGCGAATCTCCGGCAGAAGTCCCTTTTCGCTCTGATGGAACGCTTTGCGCAGCAGCTTCTCCTTGTTCTCGCGCACTTGGTCAAATTCCACCCGCTCATCCTGCGTGGGCACAAATTCTTCACCGGGGTCAAGCGTCAGCAGACCATCCGCCACCAGCTTCTCGGTGGAAATCAGCATTGGATTGCCCGCGTGGACGCTGAAAGACTGGTAAGGAGATTCGCCGTAGCCGGTCGGTCCCATCGGCAACACCTGCCACAGCTTCATGCCGCTTGCTTCCAGAAAGTCCGCAAACGCATAGGCTTCCTTGCCCAGACTGCCGATGCCGCCTGCACCGGGCAGGGAAGAGATGTGCATCAAAATACCGCTTTTGCGCATGAGTCGAGTCCATCCTTTCGGGAAAAATGGAGAAATCGGAAACGTTTCCGAAAATCGTGGAAAGAAATGCGGGTTTTTCATCCCGCATTCTTGTTCAAGGAAGAAGATTCGCTGTCAAACGCGAAAATCCTGCTGATTTCGGGGAAAAAGTTTACGGTAAACGTACGATTATGCCCGACAGCGGCGGCAGATTCGCCGTGCCGTCCGCAAATGCCGCACCGCCGATGCCGCCCAGCAGCTCCGCACCGCGCAGCACATCCAGCGAGACAGTCAGCGTATCTTTCTGGCTGACATTGCTGATGATGGCGACGGTGCTGCCCGCGTCGGTCACAGTGTAGGCGCAAATGGCGTCATTGCCGCCGTCCAGCGCGGTCATTTCGCCGCGGGTCAGCTCGGGCGCGAGATTGCGCAGGGCAATCAGCTGGCGGTACCAGTTCAGCAGGCTATCCGGGTCGCTGTCCTGCTCCGCCACGCCGTCTGTCAAGCGCTGGGCTTGGTCGGCAGCGGCGGGCGCTTTGCACTGCGTGGCTGCGTCGCTTGACCACACCATCGGCAGGCGTTTGTTTTCGTCGCTCCCGGAGCCGGACATGCCCAGTTCTTCGCCATAGTAGACGGTTGGGACACCCGGCATGAGCAGATACAGCAGCGCGGCGGCTTTCTCGTTCGGCACCTTGGAGCGGAGCATCCCGCGTGCGCGCGCCATATCGTGGTTGCTCACAAACGGCGCGTCCACCGAAGCCGGAGAGACGGCGCGGATTCGTGCGTTCCAGTCCGCCTGCGCAGCAGAGACGGTGCTGCTTTTGCCCGCCAGCGCTGCTTTCACGAAGCGCCCGGTGCTGTCCGAGGCGGGGAAGTTGAACAGGCTGTCAATGCCGCTTTCGTAGAGGGTCAGAATGGTTGCTTCGTCCGTCCACGCTTCGCCAACGAGGTAGCAGTCCGGGTCGTTCGCTTTCGCCGTTTCGCAAACGAAGCGCAGGAAATCAGCGGTGGAGGCGTTTGCACCCGTGTAGTAGCTGGTCACGGCATCCAGGCGGAAGCCGCCCACGCCATGCGACTGCCAGAACGTGATGATTTTGGCGAACTCCGCCCGCAGCGATTCGCTGTCGAGGTTGAAATCCGGCATGTGACTGCCGAACTGCCCTTCATACCACCACGAACAGCCGCTGATTTTGTGCCGCGCGTTCCCTTCCTCCGGGTAAAAAACGTACCAGTCGGTCGTTTCGCCCGTGCGGGAGAAGAATTTGTCGTCGCACGCCGCGAGAAACCACGGATGCGAACTTGACGAGTGATTCAGCACCAAATCGAGGATGACGCGGATGCCGCGCTCCTTGCAGGCGGCGGTCAGGCGGTCGAAGTCATCAAGCGTGCCGTAAGACGGGTCAACGGCGTAGTAATCCAGCACATCGTACTTGTGATAGCTGGGGGAGGGGTGGATAGGCATGAGCCAAATCTGCCGGACGCCCAGCGACTGCAAATAATCCAGTCGGTCGATGATGCCCTGCAAATCCCCGATGCCGTCGCCGCCCGAATCTTGGAAGGAGGCAACGAAAATTTCGTAGGTCACGCCGATGGCAGGTTCTTCTGCATACGCGGCAGGGAGAAGCCCCATGAGCAGAAGCAGAGACAGGATACCCGAAAGAAACTTGCGCATAAGGCTCCTCCTTGCAATACACAGCTAAACACGCGGACACAGTATGAAGTTGCGCGCAACTCAATCGCGCGAAAGGGTCAAGGGAGGAACTCCCTTGCGGAGTCCAGAGGC